>Ga0207864_1003420_pt1 | contig 13322 bp, 15 predicted proteins | sample HigsolmetaAR202D_FD_184834 | JGI IMG/M metagenome (GOLD analysis project Ga0207864, IMG submission 184834) | Ionic liquid and high solid enriched microbial communities from the Joint BioEnergy Institute, USA - AR20-2-D (SPAdes) (version 2) ...
AGCTGGAGAAAGACTACCCTCACCTGAAAGAGAACATGCTGGCGGCGATGGGCAATCTGCAACCATCCCGGCTGCTGGATCCGCGATATCTGGACCTGGAAGGCACTTCCGAGCCGGAGCGCGACGAAAATGTCCTGCTTCCCATATTCACGGACCTGTAACAATTCAGTGGTTGACCTGTCCCCAGTCTTTTGGGAGATACTGATGATTCCCCGTGCACCACAGTTTGGGCTCGAACTATGAGATTTCTGCCCCGCGAAGAAAAGTTCTTTCACTATTTCCTGGATCAAGTCAGGATCATCTCTGAAGCTTCCCAGCTGCTTCTGGATGGGGCGACCACTGGAAAGCCCACGCTTGCGGACGCTGCGCTGGAGATCGCGAAACTCGAAAAGCGCGGCGATGAACTCATCCACGAAGTCTTCCGCCGCCTTAACCAGACATTCATCACGCCTCTTGATCCGGAAGACATTCACACGCTGTCGTCGCATCTGGACGACGTGCTCGACGGGATCGAGGAGACGGTTCACCGCATCGTTGCCTATCGCGCCGAGCCGCTGCCTCCCGACGCTGTCGAGTTATGCCAGATCATCCGCAGCTGTACCAGAGCACTTGTCAGCGCATTTGAAGCGCTCAATAAGAATGAACCTCTGCTCGACTTCTGTCTTGAAATCGGACGTCTGGAAGACGAGGCTGACCGTCTCGTGCGCAGTTCCGTCAGCGAGCTGTTCAACAGCAAGGCCGATCCCATCTACATTCTGAAGCTGAAAGAGATTTACGAGTCTCTGGAAGAAACGACGGACCGCTGCGAGGACGTGGCCGACGCCCTGCAGAACGTCGTTGTGAAGAACAGCTAGCTAAGCCCCATGGACGCTGTACTGCTGCTTGCCGTCGTTATCATCGGGGTCGCGCTCATCTTTGATTTCATCAATGGCTTCCACGACGCGGCAAACTCCGTTGCGACGATCGTAGCCACGCAGGTACTCACACCGTTCCAGGCTGTCGTCTGGGCGGCGTTCTGGAACTTCATCTCTGCCTTCAGCTTCGGCACGGGCGTAGCTACGACGGTTGGGAAAGGCACCGTCAACCTGGAGTACGTCACTCTCTACGTCATCCTTGCGGGGCTGATGGGCGCAATTGTGTGGGACCTGATTACCTGGTGGTTCGGGCTGCCGACCAGCTCCTCGCACGCCCTCCTTGGCGGCTATGCGGGAGCAGCCATGGCCAACGTCGTTCACCTCAAGGGTCTGGTCCACATCTTCGACGCCGTGGTGGCAGAGGGATGGCTGCGGATCGCGCTCTTCATAGTCATTTCTCCGGTCCTGGGCATGCTGCTCGCTTACGTCCTGATGATCGCCATTCACTGGATCTTCCGTGACTCCACTCCCAAGACGATGGACCTGTACTTCCGGAAGCTCCAACTCGCTTCGGCAGCGATCTTCAGCTACTCGCACGGCACTAACGATGCCCAGAAAACAATGGGCATTATCGCCGGAGTCCTGTATACGGCTCACTACATCCCCGAGTTTCGAGTCGACACTTGGGTCATCCTGTCCGCCCACGCCGCCATCGCTCTCGGCACCTTAAGCGGAGGCTGGCGGATCGTGCGGACGATGGGCGCCCGTCTCACGCGTTTGAAACCCCGGGGAGGCTTCGCCGCCGAGACAGCCGCAGCCATATCGATTCTCTTCTCCACCGTCCTGCACCAGCCCGTATCAACGACTCATGTCATCGCGGGCTCGATTGCCGGCGTCGGGTCCATCCGGCGTCCGAAAGCGGTGCGCTGGGGCCTTGCGACCAACATTGTCTGGGCCTGGGTGATGACGATCCCGGCCGCGGCCGCCGTCGGCGCTATTTCCTTCGAGCTCATCTACTTGTTGACGGGTGGCGTGCTTCCCGCCAGCAATCCCTAGTCTGCCAACGCCCCGGCCAAACAGAATTCCCGTTATTCTAACTGTTGAGTCGAACAGGCGTGCTTGCGGAGATACCAGGACGTTGTATGAGGCTTGGCGCCGATTCCGGAACCGCCCGCGCTGTGCTCTTCTATGTCTAAGTTCCTGAAGCCGTCCCTCAACTGGTTCCTGATTTTTGTTCCGATTACCGCCGGCCTGGAGCTGATGGCGCCGGAGCATCATACCGCCATCTTCACTACCGCATGCCTGGCGATCCTCCCATTGGCCGGGTGGCTTGGCAGAGCGACAGAGCACCTTGCCGAACGAACGTCGGAAGGGATCGGAGGACTGTTGAATGCCACCTTCGGCAACGCAGCGGAGCTGATCATCGCCATCGCTGCTCTCAACAAAGGCTTGTACTCCGTTGTCAAGGCGTCGCTCACCGGCTCGATCATTGGAAATGCTCTTCTGGTCCTCGGCGCCTCCATCTTCGCCGGAGGCTTGAAATATAAAGAGCAGACGTTCAATGCAGCGGGCGCCCGCATTCAGTCCACCATGCTGACACTGGCGGCTACCGCGCTGGTTGCGCCGGCTGCGTTTCACTATGTCAGCGGGCCTCCCGGCTGGCCGAGCGAGATTGATCTGAGCGCGGAGATCTCGGTTGTTCTGCTTCTGACCTATGCGGCGAGCCTGCTTTTCACTCTGCGCACGCACACGCATTTCTTCGATTCGCCCGTGGCCCCGGCTGGCATGGTCGCAGAGGGCGAGCGGCACCATACGTGGAGCTTGGCTAAATCATTGGCAGTTCTGACAGGCGCTACCGTGCTGATTGCCTGGATGAGCGAGATGCTGGTGGCCTCGGTCGAGGAAGCTGCTGCGGCATTCGGGATGACCAGTGTTTTTGTGGGCGTGATTGTCGTCGCGATTGTCGGCAATGCAGCGGAGCACAGCACCGCGATTCTGGTGGCGAGGAAGAATCGCATGGACCTGAGCCTCAGCATCGCGATAGGCAGCAGCCTGCAGATTGCCCTCTTCGTTGCGCCCGTGCTCGTGCTTCTCAGTTTTTTCATCGGTCCCCGGCCTATGGATTTGGTCTTCACGCCCGCCGAAGTTCTCGCCGTAGTGGCCGCCGTGGCGATTACGGGGCAAATCTCGAGCGATGGCCAGTCGAACTGGATGGAGGGAATCCAGTTGCTGGCTGTATACCTGATCCTGGCGATCGTGTTCTATTTTCTGCCCGAGGTTCCTCGCGGCCCGGGCCAATTGATTGAGGCACGTTGATGAATCCACTACTCGATACTCTCCAAAGCGCCCGGTTCTACGACCTGGCCCAGCCCTACTTCGTGGGGATGCCGCATCACCCCAGTCATCCACCGTTCCTTTACAGCCTGATCAAGAAGCATGGAGATTACATTGCCCCCGGCGGATTCAGTTCGGCTGCCGATTCCATCGCCTTGGGCACGCACGTCGGCACTCACATCGATGCGCTCTGCCACGTCTCGCGCTGCGGATTTCTCCACGGCGGAGTGGAAGCGAATGCGGCTCAGTCCTACGCCGGCGGTTTGCAGCATGCACCCATCGACGAAGTCGGCCCAATCTTCCGTCGAGGAATCCTGCTCGATCTGGCGAAGCTCGAAGGCTGCGATGCGCTGCCTGTCGACTATACGATCACGCCCGAACACCTCGAGGCAGCCGAGCGTATCCAGAATGTGCAGGTACGCAAAGGAGACATTGTCCTGTTGCGGACCGGATGGGCCAGGTATTGGCACGACCCGGTCATGTATCTCACCGGATGTACGGGCGCCACGCAAGTCTGCGGGCCGGGACCGGCGCTGCCCGGAGCGCAATGGCTGAGTGAGCGAGGCATCTTCGCCGCAGGCTCGGATACCGTCGCCTTCGAACGTGTGCCTGACGTGTCGATGCCCGTGCACGTTCACCTGCTCGTCGAATCAGGCATTCATATCATTGAGGCGCTGAACCTGGAAGAACTGGCGGAAGAGAAGGCCTACGAGTTTGTCTTCGCTGCGTTGCCGCTGAAAATTCGGGGCGCCACAGGTTCTCCAATCCGGCCCGTGGCGATTGTAGCGTGAAGCGCAAACCCGAGCCGCCGGAACGCCTCAGGCAGAGGCTTCTTCGGCTTCCGCCATCCACCGAGCGCGATGAATCCTTTCGCAGGATCATCCGCCAGATTCCGAAAGGCAAGGTAGCCACCTACTCGCAGGTTGCCGCAGCCGCAGGATACCCGCTCTATCACCGCCAGGTGGCGCAGCTCCTGAGGAAGGAAGGCAACTCCCTTCCCTGGCACCGGGTTCTGGGAGCGGGCGGGCAGATCAAGCTCCGCAAGGATCTGGCGTTCGAGCAACGCGCCCGCCTGGAGATGGAAGGGGTTCAATTCCGCGGCGCCCGCGTCGACATGGCGGCGCATCAGCACGTGTTCCGCCCTTGGGAGCTCGAGCCGGATGAGCGCGAGCTCCCAGTCAAAACCACGAAGCAATCCATCCGGCGGGATTCCGGCACGTAAGAGCGCGAGTCCGGCTCTTCGTCAGGCATTGACTCGGGCGCGGTCGGCATCGGCCCGCAAAGGCAAGGCCTGAACGTCGAGAGACTCTAACAAATTCTCGTGAACCTCGTCATGTAGCACGTAGTATCGCTTGCCGTCCTCCTCAACGCCGCGAGCCATCCCTTTGGCGGCAAGCTGCAAACAGAACTGCTGCTCCCCGGCGGTCAGCGTCGATACTTCGACGCGAGGAAGTTCGTGAGGTCCGGGCTCCAGCTTGCGAAGAAAGGCCTTCAGGAAGAGCTGTTTGTCGACTGCATCGAGCGTTGCGCCAGCCGCAAACCACCGCTGTTCGGCATTCCCAAGGAAGTACGGACCCGACGTAAAAGCCAGGAGGAAGACGATGACGTCAATGAAGGCAGCGAGCGTGAGCGAAAAGGAGTGCCTCGAATTCGGAGCCGAGAAAAGCTCCGTGAATGCGAGCAGGAGATCCTCCTGACCGCCGCTCGATACATCAACGAAATCCGAATAGGCAGGAACCTGGGGACGCTCCAGAGCCCCGGAATGCAACGTGCGCTCCATATCAGGCCATGGGATCGCATCATAGGCTTTATGGAACGACCGTAACTGCTGTTCGCTTGCATCGACCGGCCTTGCTTTCGCGCGCCAGGCAGCAAGAGCGGCCTTTGATGCTTCCATTTGAGCTAAGCTTTGTTCGGAAATCTTAAGGTAGCGATCGAAGGCAGTGTATCTCGGTCCTTCTCCGGAGCCCTCCCGAATGACTCCTGCCAGGGTCTTTGCTTCACTGGCTACCGCTTTCCGTACTTCCGACAGATAAGGATCCGTATCGTGCGCCTGCGAGATGTAACCGTGCTGCTTCTCGGCGAGCGACATTTCCTCGAGCGCCAGCACGTGCCTGCGCGCTTCCGCAATCGCTGCAGCCAGCAACTGATCCGCTTGTGCCGCGACGGCACCCAGACGGTCGTACAAAGCACGTTGAACCTGAGCAGGCCGTTCCCGGGCCGAGAACCAGCTGTAGAGGCTGACGTAGGAGAAACCGATCGAGACCAGCGCGCCAATGGCATAAACACCAATGAGGGGCAGCCTCCCGCCCTTGCTCACGCCGATCAGCCACGCCACAAGAATGAGAGAAAGTTGAATGCCGAGGGACGCCAGCACCGAGAACCAGCCGGACAGGTACAATGCCATGCCCTGCTGGGTCGTGTAGTACGAGACTACAGAAAGAAGGCAACTCGCTACGAATAGCCCTTTCACAATCGGGCGGTTCAGCTCCCCCGGAGTGGCCGTCCTTAGGGTCGACATCCAGTGCATGCAAGCGCTCCCACGCTGGGGACGCCTGCACGAAGGAAAAATATACCAAGGGATTCACTATCGCCGGCCGGATGGCACAGCGTCTTATGATCCAGTCATTCGGTTGATGGGAGGCGCGATGCCCAAGGTTAATCAGGTACTCGAAACAGCAATTTACGTCGACGATCTGGAGCGGGCGGAAAAGTTCTACGACGATCTGTTCGGATTTCCGAGGCTCTTTTCAGACTGGCGCGCCTGCGCCTACGACGTCGGCGGACGCAGCGTCCTGCTTCTGTTTCTACGGTCAGCGTCGCTCGAGGCCATCCCTATGGGCGGCGACTTCATACCGCCCCATGACGGGAACGGCCGCCTGCACCTGGCATTCGCCATTGAGCGTGACGAACTGGCTCCCTGGATAAAAATGCTCGCTGCCCGCAATATTCCGATTGAAAGCCGCGTCCGGTGGCAGCGCGGGGGCGAAAGCATCTATTTCCGGGATCCCGACGGGCATCTCCTTGAACTCGTAACGCCCGGGTGCTGGGCAATTTATTGACGGCCTCGTCGATTCCTGGGGCCGCCCATCTACGCCCAAGACTCACAGGACTCGACTGGGGCGCCCGCCGGGTCGCTTTTCCTGTCCGATGATACAAACGGAGCGGTCGATTCGGATGCGTCCAGCTATTGGACGACCCCGCAGGTGAGGCTTAAGCTCTCCTTGAGCCGGGCTGCGACGGCTAGTGAAATCTCGTGCTGCAAGCCGAGAATATCGTCCTCTATCACACGGTCAAAGGTTTCCGACCAGACATGATAGCCGTCACTTGTATCCACAAGCTGGACTGTAATCCGGACCTTCTTTTCATCGCGGCGTACACTCCCCTCCAGTACCGTGTTTACGTTCAATTGCTCCCCAATATGACGAATGTCGTCCGCTTTCCCCTTGAATTGAAAGGATGAAGTGCGAGAGACCACTCGCAGCGGATTCAGTTTTGAGAGCGTACAGATGATTTCTTCGGTCAAGCCGTCGCAAAAATACTCCTGGTCCCGGCTCCGGCTCATGTCCGTAAAAGGTAGAACTGCGATGGCAGGAGGACTTCCCGGGTCTGACGCCTTTCTCACATTCACACGTGGTAAGGGCTCGAGGGCGGGAATGTTGCGTCGCTCAAAAGAGGGAACGTAGCTTCTCGGCGGAAAATGAATCAGGATGGGATCTTCACGTCCTTCGGTATCGTAATACTCTCGCAGCTTCGCGCGAAGGCGTCCCGCCTCGACGCGAACGATCGGGTCCAGCCGGGGGTCCAGTGTCTCCGGTTTGTCAAACACTTCGACGCCGATCAAATACTCCTTCAGGTTGGCAGCGTTGCCAGCCAGCGACTGCTCGACGGTAAAGCGCAAGAAGCGGCTCATTCTTTCGGACCGAGAGAATAAATCACTAGCCAGCATCTTTTCACATTGAGCTCGAACCGCCTCTGGCGTGAGTTCGGGCGGCAGTTGCAGCACGTGATGATCGTTGACCCTTAAAGCAGTTCTTCCAGTCATTACCGTGACCTCCGATCACGTTCCCGCAAGGTTCAAGCAATTGTATAACCAGCTTGCGCCAGAATCCTTCCACTTTCTGTCACATTTTGTAAGTAGCTTAACTCTTCGTTACTTACGGTAACAGACCTCAGGGCTCCTCACGCTGCCGATAACGGGTGGACGCTTTCCGGGCCACTTTTCAGCGGAAAAATTTTCCCGCGCAAGAAAATCTTGCTCACGTTTCATGGATTCTCTGGGCTCGCGATGCCGGTGGGCTTATCCTTCCAGATGTAGTCGCTTAGCATGTCGCGAACCTTCGCGGTATCCCAGTTGGCATCGGGCGTGCTTCACGTTTGGGCGTGTGGAAGGCCCTGAATGGAACGCGGAGACGAGCTCGACAGCTTGATGATCCTGTTCAATTTGCAGCGGGCCGACACCAGGAGGATCGATGCTCGCTGTACTGAGCTGGATTCTGTTCGGTTTAATCGTTGGCGTTGTGGCTAAGCTCCTGATGCCAGGAAGGGACCCCGGCGGATTCGTGATCACGATTCTTCTTGGAATCGCAGGAGCAGTTCTCGGCGGATTTATCGGGCGCCTGATAGGGCTGTACGGCCCCGGACGCGGCGCCGGCTTCATCATGTCCCTGCTCGGCGCAATCGTCATTCTCGCCTTGTACCGTGCCCTTGTGCGCCGTAGGGCTGTATGAAGCGGCGAGGGAAGACACCCTCGGGAGAGCGGCGCACACGCTCTTCGGAATGCGACGACGCAATGAACGGGTTCGAAAGGGCGAGATCCAGGCCAGCGCTTCCGAGAGCGCTGGGACTGTTTTCCGAATGCTTGGTTGCGGCTGGGAGCCGTACGGGCCGACAAAGCCTTTCTCAGAGCGCCAGCCACCTTTTGCCTGGCGCAAGAAACCTGGCGAAAAAAAACAAGGAGCAGTGGGGGCAATGACAAGAGAAGAATACGGGCAAGCTTACCAAAAATGCTTCAACATGACGGTCCGCTTTCTAGTCTCTCGTGGGCTCAACTATGATACGGCTCAAGAAACCGCGCAAGCGGCTTGGGCAAAAGGCTGGGAGCGGCTGGGTCAATTGCGTGATCCGTCCATGGTTCTTACCTGGATGAACAGCATCGCTCTCAATATCCACCGCAGCTACATCCGGCGGGAGCCGCTGCTGCAGGCTCTTCCCGAAATCTCTACCGCTCCACGAGTCAATCTGGCAGCCATCGACGTTCGCCGTATCTTGAAGTGCTGCAAGAGGAATGATCGCGTTGTCCTGCAACGGCACTACCTTGAGGGGTACAAGGTGCAGGAGATTGCCAAGCAGCAAGGGTGGACTGAAACGGCGGTTCGCATTCGCCTTCTGCGGGCCAGACGGACAGTCGGTAAGCGGCTGGTGCGGCGGCCATTGATTCCTCGACTACTTGCCGCCCGACCCGTGAACGCCGCTGCCGGCAACTAGCCATCCCCTCGCAAGTATTCCGATAGGAGCTTAAGTTATGTTCCGTGTCGTGGTTTCACTACTGGTGTCCGCAGTCCTTCTGAGCGCTGCTCCGAGTCGTTCAAACCGGAAGGACGTCCTGGACAGGCTGGACAGATCGGCTCAGATACTCAATGAAGTGATGGCAGCTTCGGATAGAGCAATTCCGCGCGACTTGCTCGAACGAGCCAAGTGTCTTGCGGTGATTCCTGGCCTGAAGAGAGCGGGCTTCATCGTCGGAGCGCAATATGGAAAAGGCGTGGTCGTCTGCAGGACTGCGGCCAACCGCTGGAGCGGACCGTCCGCTGTCCGCATCGAGGGCGGCAGCATCGGCCCACAGATTGGAGCCGGCGAAACGGACCTGATCCTCGTCGTAATGAACGATCGCGGCGTCCAGCGGCTGATGGAGAGCCAGTTCACCATGGGCGGCGATGTTGGAGTTATGGCTGGACCAGTTGGACGAGTGAGCAGAGCGGAGACGGATGCACTACTTGGATCGGAAATTCTCTCCTATGGAAGATCACGCGGAGCGTTTGCCGGTATCACTGTGACCGGAGCCACGTTCCGGGTCGACAACGACGATAATACTGCGCTCTACGGCCGGCCGGTTGACCACCCCCAGATCCTTCGAGGGAGGATCGCCCCGCCTCCCGATACGCAGCCCTTCTATAACGCTCTGTTGAAGTACTTGCCTCCGGGCACTGCGATGGGGCAATAGGGCAAGCACAACCGGTGATGTTCAATGGGCGCACCATAAGGTGCGCCCATTGCTTTTCTTTATCCGCGGCGGGCCGCCTTACTCGCGCATCCGCCGCTTTCCTTTTCAACTCGTCCGGGCTGACGACGACCACCCGCACCTCCCGCAGCAGGCGGACGGAGAAAACCGCCAGGAACACAACGAATCGTTACACCACGCGGCGGCGACCCTGAATCAGTCTGATCACCAGGACTGCTACCGCCACGATGAGCAGAATGTGAATGAATCCCCCTAAAGTGTAGGAGGTCAGTACGCCAAGCAACCACAAAGCCAGGAGAATCACAAAGATCGTCCACAACATCGTTTCTTTTCCTCTCCACGCCGGCACCGGCGTCGTGAGTATTGGGGGCCGAGTTCGCTGCGGCGTCCCACTGCATTTTGGACTCCCCGGTCTGAAGACTGTTTCCCCTTCCGGATATTAAACGTGAATACGAGGCATGGAACCCTCACGACGGCTCCTGGGCGGCAGACGCCCGCATTCATGAGATGGCCTGCGGCTTGCTCCTTTGATTCCGTAAGCCCTCCTCGTGCTCTTGCAACAAGGAGGCGCGACTTGAGCCATGGAGGAGAAACATGCTTGGTTGGGCGCTGTTATTTTTTCTGATTGCAATTGTCGCCGCAATTTTTGGATTCGGAGGCATTGCAGCAGCGAGCGCCGGAATCGCGAGAATTCTGTTCTTCCTGTTCCTGGGGGTCTTCCTGGTCACCCTCATCCTGGGAGTTGCCCGAAGGGCATGACGTCAATTGATCGCCCCGTCCGAGGTGTAATTCTTTCAACATTAGCGTAGAAATCTCAGGCCAGACGGGAAGTTCGGGAGCCGATTCTTGATGAGAACAAACAATTTCCCGTTTGGCACGTTCGTTGCTCGAAACATTGTGCCCCGGGGCGTTCATTTCCTCCTGACACCGCGGCTCGTACCCCAAATATCCGGATGGCGTTAAGTTCGTACTCGAAACGTAACGGGTTAAAACAAGAATCTGTATCAAACTGAGAGGCGATTGCGGGTGGCTTTCTTTCACAGCTCGAATTGCGGAAGACGCAACTGCCGCCAGCGGGTGCTGATCACTGGCGGGGCAGGCTTTATTGGCTCGAACTTGGCCGACCGCCTGCTAAGCGCGGGAGTACCTGTCATCATCTTCGACAATCTTTCTGCGCCTGGAGGCCTCGAAAACCTGCGCTGGCTGCGAGACCGGCACCCCGAGCACAATCTGCACGTCGAGGTCGCCGACATCCGCCACCGCGATGCCCTCCGCCGCTCAATGCGAGGCGCGGGGCACATCTTCCATCTCGCCGCTCAGGTATCGGTCATGCAGAGCCTTTGCGCGCCGCGGGAAGATTTTGAAGTGAATGCGGGCGGGACCGTGAACTTGATTGAGGAAGCTCGCGCCCTCGAGCCCAAGCCCTCCGTGGTCTTCGCGTCCACGACCAAGGTCTACGGCAGTCTGCCCGACCTCGCGCTTCAACTGAATGGAATGCGCTATGAGCCCGAACATGCAGGGCTGAGAGCGAAGGGAATCTCGGAAAACAGGCCTCTTGATTTCAACACGCCGCATGCGTGCTCGAAGGGTGCCGCCGATCAGTACGTACTGGACTCCGCCCGGAACCTGGGAATTCGCGCGACAGTTCTTCGCCTCGGTTCTGTCTACGGCCCGCGTCAGCATGGAACCGGCGAGCACGACTGGATTGGATATATCATGCGGCGCGCGCTGTCCGGCAAGGAGATACTCATTCACGGTGACGGCAGGCAGGTAAGGGACTGCCTCTTTGTCGAAGATGCGGTCGGGGCGTTGTTGCATGCCTGGGAGCATATCGATGACTTGACCGGATCGGCCTACAACGTGGGCGGCGGTCCGAAGAATAGCATCAGCCTCCTCGAACTGCTTGATCAGGTCGAGACGCTGACCGGACAGCGGCCGGAGGTGCGGTTTGATTCGCCCCGTCCCGGCGATGCTGTCTACTTTGTGTCCGACACCCGAAGATTTCAGCAGGCCTCAGGATGGAGGATGAAGGTAGATTTGCGACAGGGGCTGCAGGTCTTGCGCGACTGGCTTGTGGAGGCCGGGCGCATACCAGCGGCGGCGAAAGCCGGCGAATCCGCTGAGTTTGAGAATGTCGCTAGTTGAGGTGAAACGGAATATGGCGATTACTCCAGGACGCGTATTGATGGTCGCGGAAACAACGGAGCCGGCATGGCCCTGCGTGCTGGACCTGGCGCAGTCGCTCGCTCGTCTCGGTGTTGAGGTGATGCTCGCCTCTACCCCTCCCACTTCTCAAATCCGCGATGAACTGGCGGGCCTCGAGCGCGTCCGGGTCTATGAGGAACCCAGAGACAATTCATCCCGATGGCTGGTTGATCTCGAGCAGGCGACAAAGCCCGACGTCGTTCACGTTCACGGTTTCCGCAACGGGGGGTTGGCCTGGAAGGGCCCCGTGCTTGTTTCGGCCTACAGTTGCGAACTGGCGCGCTGGCTTGCGGATAAGAAGGAGGCGTCACCCGCCGTCCTCAATCGTTATGACCTGCAGGTTCGCCTAAGTCTTCAAAAGGCGGATGTCCTGGTGACGCCGAGCGAAGCGTTACGCCGCCAGCTTGAGTCCTTCTTCAAGGCGCTTCCGGAGACCCGCGTCGTCCGCTGCGGCCGGGATCCCAAGCGCTTCCGCATCAGTTGGAAGGAATCCCTGATCGCCGCGTTCGGCCCGTATTGGGACGATCCTGTGAACCTGGCGAACCTCGACGCCGTGGCGGCTCACCTCCCCTGGCCAATCGTGGTGCCCGTCGAGAATCCGGAAGCGATTCAAAGGATGTTCCGGCCGCAGGCGATACGCCTCGTCCAGGCCGGAGCGAAGGAGCGCCTGGAACTGCTGTCTCGCGCCTCCATCTACGTTCACCCTGCCGCCTACGACGTCGTCGGCTTCCCGGCCATCGACGCCGCGATGTCCGGCTGTTCTCTCATCCTTGGCGAGAACGAAGGCATGCGCGACATGTGGGAAGATACGGTACGCTATGTCCCTCCTTACGACCGTCTCGCGCTCGGCGCCGCCATCATCGAGCTGATTCAAAAACCAGCCGAAAGGCACACTCTCTCCGAGAAAGCGGAGCAGATGGCCCGGCGTTACACATCGGAGCGCATGGCGCTGGGTTATCTCACTGCCTACGAGCGAATACTGGGGCGTAGATCAAACTCAGCAAAGGCGGACCTGGCGCAAGCCGTTTAGCCCGTCCTAACAGTTCCACCTGGACGTAAGTAACTGTATCTTATAGACTTTTACTCTTGCCGGCGCTCGAATGCGGGGCTAGACTGAGTGCAAGGCGAGGGCGAGCGGTTTCTGTCGCTTACCGTTCGCCCGCTGAGGCCCGCAACCAAGAGCGGCGGCAAAGCGGGCCTCGGCGCCAACAACATTACGAACCCACTCTTCCCCGCGTCCACGCAGGGGCATCGCTGGCCGGGTAGCTTTCTTCCGATGCCTCTTGCACCGTATCCGCTTCCCGAAATCGATCTGCCGCTCCCCAGCGCCTTGCAGGCCGTTCCGCAGGACGCGTTCCGCCAGCCTCCATCAGCTCCTTAAAGCGCTGCAGATCCTCCCTGATCTGCCGCTCCGGCGAGGCACCCAGCAGTTTCGCGACAAACCCTCCCAGGAATCCAGCCGGAGGATTGTACTGCAAAACGACATGAACTTCCGTTCCGCTGCCATCTGGCAGTTCGCGGAACCGTACCGACCCCGCAGTCTCCACCTGCGAACCCGGCAACGATCTCCATCCGATCATCCTGTCGGGTTCTTCGTGGTGAATCTCGGCGTCCCATGTGACGTCCATTCCCAGCGGCCCTCTCGAAACCCAGCGGGAGCGCCGGCTGTCCAGAACCTGGACCGACTT
>Ga0207864_1003422_pt1 | contig 13319 bp, 7 predicted proteins | sample HigsolmetaAR202D_FD_184834 | JGI IMG/M metagenome (GOLD analysis project Ga0207864, IMG submission 184834) | Ionic liquid and high solid enriched microbial communities from the Joint BioEnergy Institute, USA - AR20-2-D (SPAdes) (version 2) ...
TCCTGCGCAACATCGGCGAACCCAAGCACGTGCCCGCGTATGCCATCGCACTTCTGCGTGGCCAGGTGAACACTGCACTGCAGCAGTACGACCGTGCGCTGGCGGCGCTGGAACAAATCAACGTGCGCGACCTGCCCGACGACAAGCTGCGCGCCTCGGTGCTTCAACTGCGCGGCGGAGCATACCGTGCGGTGGGTAACACCAACGCGGCTGTCGAAGCGTTTCGACAGGCGGCGGAGCTTGATTCACCCCTGAAGGGCGCAGCGCTGCTCGATCTGGGGCGCACATGCGTGCTGATGGGGGATCGGCAACAGGCGATCGACGCTTTCAGAAAGGCGATCGATGCCAACGACCCCAGCATCGCGGCGGAGGCGGCGCGGCTCGCCGGTGATCAGAGCTACGCGCTGCAGGAATACGCCGATGCGATCGCTTTCTACTCGATCGTCATCACCGGCCATCAGACCTCGCCTCACTTCTCGCCGTCGGTGCTGGGCATGATGTGGGCCATGTACGCCGCCGAGCGATATGAGCCGCTGCTGCAGGCGTATGACCAGTATCGTGGGATGCTGTCGGAGGAGGACCGCATCGCGGCTGCGTACCTCGCAGGTGCGGCTCAACAGGAACTGGGTCGCCACCCACTGGCGATCGGCACGTTCACCGCGGTGCTCGATGCGGCGCGTGGCTCGCGCTATCACGCGCAACTGCTCTATAAACTCGCGCTGAGTCAGTTCGAGATTCAGCAGTACGATGCGATGAGCCGCACGCTGCGGACGCTGTTCGAGACGCACCCCGATTCGCCGCTGAACATGGACGGTCAGTTCCTTCTGGCTGCCACCGAAGCGAGGCGGGGCAACCCGACAGGCGGTATCGAACGGCTCACCGCCATCATCAACCACGAGCCCAAACACCCGTATCACGATCAGGCACTGCTGCAGCGGGCGCAACTCTACGAGCAGGCGCAGAAGTACGAGGAAGCGATCGAGGACTACGTGCGCTATCTGGCGCTGCCGGGGCGCATCACGCCGGAGGGCGCGTTCGTTGAGCATGATCCGGTGCTGCGCGTGTGCGACCTGCACTATCGCATGGGGCGGTATGACGCGGTGCTGACGACGCTTGACCGTTTGCTGGCGAGCAAACCTGATGCCCGCGTTGAAGCGGAAGCGCTTTACCGTCAGGCGCACGCCCGTATCAAGCTGAACCAGCATGCTCCGGCGGTGGCATCGCTGACGCAACTGCTGGACAAACACCCGCAAAGTTCACTGGTGGCGCAGGCGCGCTACTATCGCGGGCTGCTGCGCGTGGGGTTGGGCCATGCGGAAGAAGGGCTTGCCGACCTGCTCGCCGCTGCGGATGCCCAGCAGTTGCCCGACACGCTGCGTGCCAACGCGCTGCGGCTGGCGGCGGTGTCGCAGCGCGAGCAGGCTGATCCGCAGCCGGCCGTCGACACACTCATGCGTTTGCGGCAGCTTTCGGGGCTGACCGCCGATGAAATGCTCTGGCTGGGCAGGCATTTCGTTACCACGAATCAGACGACGACCGCCATCGCTTATCTGGAACCGCTGACTGATCCGTCGCGGTCGGTGCCGGCGGCGATTCGCGGGGAAGCGCTTCTGCAACTGGGCAACGCCTACCGAAAGGCTGGCTCGACCGATCGCGCCATCGCTGCGTTCGAGCGCGTGCTGCGTGACCATCCGCCGTTTCAGCCGCACGCCCGTCTCGCACTGGCGCAGACACTGCGTGCCGCGGGTCGCGCTGATGAGGCGCTGACGCAATACGCCCGACTGACCAGTTCGCAGGTCAGCCGCGTTGCCGCCGAGGCGCTTTTCGACACCGGCGCGATCCATCGTGAGCGGGCCGACCGTCTGCGCCGTACCGATGATCGCAGCGGTGCTGCCCAGGCGTTGCAGCAGTCGTATGACTCTTTCAAGCGGCTGGTGGTGCTCTATCCCTTCGCGGAGTTGTCGCCGCTGCCGGAGCTTGCCTTCATCGAGTTGTCGGAGATCGCGGTGCTGCAGGGCGATGCGGCGGCTGGTCGCAGCGCGTTGCAGGAGCTGGTGGACAAGTTCGCCGATGGCCCCTTTGCTGAATACGCCCGCGCCGTTCTCGCACAGGGGCAGGGCAAGCGCAGCGAGGCTGCCTTCCTGCTGCGCAGGCTTCACGAGCGGCGCAATGAACTGGATGCACGGCTGACCCAGCGCGTCACGGCCCTGCTGAATGAGCTGGAGGACACGCCATGAACGCACGTCCCGGAACGATCGTGTTCGCGGCGATCGTGAGCCTGGCGCTGCACGTTGCGGTGGTGTTCGCCATCTACGACATTGAGCTGGGCAAAATTGACCCGAGCCTGTTCGAAGAGCAGCGCATCTACCGCATTCAGCGTCTGGTGGACGACCTCATCATCGACGACACTACGCCGCAGCCGGAGACCATCACGTTCGATGAGCAGGCACTGGCGATGGACCTGTCGCAGATGAGCCTGGCGCTGCTGGAAATGGCGGACCCGATCGACCAGCAGATCGATTCGCCGGAGCGGCTGGTTCAGTTGCGCGAGCAGGAGGAGGAACGACCGATCGAGGACCTGCCGCCGGAAATCCCGGTGGAACTGCCTGAGAGTGTGACGGCTTCATTGATCGGTCCCGCGCCGGAATCGACGGCGTCCGGTGGCACGGATCTGGTCGATGCGCCTGGCGTCGAAGGCGGCGCCGGTAACGTTGCGCCCGGTTCAGGGGCCGCCCAGGCGCGCGATCTGCTTGCCGAGGCGGGGTTCCTGCCCGCACACGATCCGCTGCCGCCCACCCGGCCGCAGGATGTCACCTTCGCGCCGATGGAGCCGCGCGTTATTGAAACGACGCCTTTCACGCCGACCATCGATTTCGCCGCCATCGCGCTGGAGAACACGACGCAGCTCGACATCCCCGAACACCTCGACCACGATTTCGAGTACACGCTCACCACCTACACCGACCCGCGCGCCCGCACAGCGCCGGTCAACTATTTCCGCATCGACATCGCTGCCCGGCGGTCGCTCACCAAGCTGCCCACGATGCCCAAGGATGTCATCTTCCTCGTCGATGTCTCCGCCAGCATCAACTTTCAGTGGACGCAGCAGATCGCTCAGGGGGTGCGAGACAGTCTGTCGAGCCTGAACCCGGACGACCGGTTCAATATCGTGCTCTTCAACGACAAGGTGGCGGCGTTTGGCGCCGATGGCAGCGTGCCCGCCACGGAAGACAACATCGCCGCGGCCCGGCAGTTCCTTAACAACATGAATAGTCAGGGCTACACCGATGTGAACCGCGCGATGGGCAGACTGCTGGTACGCGACGTTGCCAAGGAACGTGTTTACAACATCATCCTCATCAGCGATGGTACACCGACCCGCGGCGTTACCGACACGCGCGAACTCATCAACATCATTACCCGCGACAACAATTTTGCCGCCAGCATCTACTGCGTGGGCGTGGGGGCGCAGCAGAACCGCGAACTGCTCGACTTCCTCTCGTATCGCAACAAGGGCTTCAGCGTTTACGTGGCGGACCACACGCAGGCGGCCGCGACGATTCGCGACCTGCTCAGCCGCATCCGCTACCCGATCATGAAGGATGTACGGCTGAGCACACTGGGGCTGGATTCGCAGGAGGTCTACCCGATCGACCTGCCCAACATCCACCAGGGCGAGCGGTTCCAGATTTACGGTACGTTCAGCAGGGCTGCGCCCTTCACCATGCAGGTGACCGGCCGCAACGGCGCCAAGGCGCTGGACTTCACGCATACCTTCGAGCTGGCCAACGCGCCGCGCGGCGACGCGGAAATCGCCAATCGCTGGGCATTCTGGAAACTTCACCATCTCTACAGCCGCATCATCCAGGAAGGCGAACGCAAGTCGATCATGGATGAAATCAAGGAACTGCAGCGGCGTTACGGTTTGAAAACTCTCTATTGAACCGAAGCTCGGTTACGCAGTGGCTGGGTCAGACCAGCTTATTCATCCAGCCTGCTGCACACCCACAGCAATCCACGGGTAACCACATCGAGGAACACTTCCTGTTCCATCGTTTCGTTGCCGTGGCCGAGTGTGGTCGCGAAAATGCGCGTGTTGCCGTAGGTGTTGGTCCAGATGCACACGTGGTTCTTCTTCGTTTCGACGCCGTACGCCTCCGCCAGCGGCGTCAGACTGGGCCAGACCCTCTCCACGATATACATCTCATCGGTCGGCGTCTGCCATACCTGCGGAAACCCTTTCATGATCGGATGATCCGGCGCAATGTTGCGCACCTCCAGAGGGCGTCGGCTTTCGTGACGGCGAGTCGTCACGCCCACGCATTCGCGCCAGGCATCGGTCTTCGCGTCACGATAGCTGTGCATCGAGCAGTGCAGCATCACCGCCGGCACACCGTTGTGATGCGCTTTAGCGATGCGCTCGACCGTCTCGACATCCGTCACCGCGCCAAAACACTCATTGTGGACAACAACGTCGTACCCTTTGGCCCAGTCATTGTTTTTGTAGAGGCTCACGATGTGATCGCGTCGGTCGCCGCCTTCATGCACGATGGTCCATCGCACGTTCGCCCGAGCGCTGATACCTTCAGTGAGAATCTTCGTCTGCGCAGTGTAATTATGGCAGCAGCCGCCGGTAATGAGCAGCGCATGCAGTGGTTTGGCAGCCTCCGCCTGCGCTTCGCCGCCATGCCCGGCCGGTACCCGCAACAGCATGACCAGTGCGATCAAACCGGGAACGAGCATGGAACCGATGAAGAGGTGCCGTTTCATACCGTGAGTTTACCGCATCGGTTACGCGAGAAGCCTAAGCTTCTGCGGTGAAAATGACAGACAGGATGCCTGTCCCATCATCGGCAGGGGCACCTGCCTTACCTTTATCCCAATCGCGTTTTGTCACGCCTCGCGCTTGAGGAACTGCGCCGGCTGGAACGACTTACCCAGCACCTGTGCCGAGTCGATTTTGAACCAGCCTTCAAGGATGCCCGCGTAGATCGAGCGGAAGTCGACGGTGTAAATGAGGTCGCCCGCGTCGAGTTTGGTGAGCGAGGGGTGCTCGCCCAGAAGGCCGGGGCGGATCATCGGGCCGAAGACGAACATCGGGCCGGCGGTGCCGTGGTCGGTGCCCTGCGAGGCGTTCTGGCTGACACGACGGCCGAACTCGCTGAACGCGACTGTCAGCACGCGATGATCCTGACCGATCGCCTTAAGTTCCTTGTAGAACGCGCTGACGCCGGTGGCGAACTGCGTGAGCAGTTGCTGATGGCGGCCGGCCTGACCGGCGTGTGTGTCGAACCCGCCCAGCACGGTGTAGTACACGTTGGTGGGCAATTCCGCGCGGATCATCGCCGCCACCATGCGCAACTGGCTGGCGAGCGGCCCGCCGGGGAAGTTTGTCTGCGTGCCCTTGCTCACCGCCGCGCGAATGCGATCGCTGGCGACCTGAGCGTCCAGCGCGGTACGCATGAGGAACGACGCCTGCGATTCGCCGGACTGAGCCGTCGCTTCCGCCCGCGCCCTGCCGCGGCGGGTCATGCGCGCCTCTGCCCGGGCCGCCTGCTGTGCTGCCGATTCATCCAGCACCCCCGCACGGTTGATCTTGTCGTATTCCGCGCTGAGTGACGCATGCAGGTCCGCACCGGCCCAGCGGAAGAGGTCTGCATTCTCAAACGCGATGGGCTTGATGTAGTGCGCCTGCGCAGCCAGCGGGGTTTCGCGGCCGAGGCAGATGCAGTCGGTGCCCGAAGCGCCCGAGGCGCCCAGCGCATGGTCCATCGCCTTGCCGATCCAGCCCAGGCCCTTGCCACCGCTGGGATCCGCCGTGTGCCAGATGTCCATTGAGGCGAAGTGCGAGCGATTGGGGTTGGGATAGCCCACACCCTGGATCACCGCCGCGCAGCCGTCGTCGATCATCCCCATGATCGGTTTGAGCGCGCTATGCAGGCCGATGCCCGCGTGCTTGTCGAGCGTGAGCAACTGGTCCTTCCTGATCGCCAGTTGGGGCCGGGCATCGTAGTACTCACCGAACCCGAAGGGCACGACGGTGTTCAGCCCATCGTTGCCGCCCGCCAGCTCAACGATGACGAGGATGCGATCGTCCGGGAACCCCGGCCGGGACGTCAGCCCCTGCGCTGCCGGCTCCCCGAACGCCATTGCCGAGCGATGGACGAACATCGGCACCGTCGCCGCCGTGGAAACCACAGCCATCGACCGCATGAACTCGCGACGCGTAAAGGCAGGCTTGTTCGACATGGGGAACCTCTCTTATGGGTTCAAGGTGATGGGTTCAAGGTTCAAGTTTTCAACACAAATTGAACCTTTTCATTTGCCCATGTTTTTCAACCTTGAACTTTGAACCTTGCACCTTTCTCAGCACAACTGATATTCCGGCATGGCCGTCATCAGCAACAGCAGGGCGATGATCGTGTCGCGGTGGACACGACCGCCGCGTTCTTCCAGGAACTGGGTCAACTGTTCGCGGCGTTTCGGGTGGACGTTTTCGCCCAGAACCGTCGCACACAGGTGTTCGACCACTGCCGAGGGCGTGTTGATCGCCATGCCCTCGATCAGGAACATCGGATCGTAGTCCAGTTGATTGCGGTCCCAGCCGCGCTCATACGGCGTCTTGCCGGTGATCAGGTAAGCCGCGATGTTCTGGCGGATGAAGAGCGTGGAGGTGTTGATCCACGCCCGGCCGCCGTTCCACCCCTTCACGCTGGGCGGATCGAAAAGCTGCTGGCCCATCATCGCCATCGCGTCCAGCAACTTGTCCAGATCGCGTTCCGGCGTGTTGAGTGTTCGGATTGTCCCGGCCACGAGCTGTGTCGGGCTTTTGATCATGTTGCCCATGATGGCCGGATCGTAAAAGTGTTCGGAGCGGAAAAGCGTCTTGAGCACGCCGCGCAGCCGGTAGCGGTCGCGCACGAGCTGTCGTGCCAGTTGCGTGATAACGCTGCGCGCCGGGGCATTGGGTCCATCGGGCAGGTCACTGACGAAATGCTTATAGAGCTTCAGGCAAACGAATTCGCCGCAACTGCGTCGCATCAGGCACATCTGGGCGAAGTCGTCACCGTTGAAGGTGCCGCGTTCGCCAAAGATCTGCTTCATCCCATCATCGTGTTGATTCTTGTAGAAGCGGAACTCGTTGCCATCGACGCCGTAGCCCGTCAGCGCCCGGGCGCCTTCCTTGATGTCCTTTTCGGTGTAGTTGCCCTCGCCGAGGGTGAACAGCTCCATCAGCTCGCGTGCCAGGTTCTCGTTGGGGCTGCTTCGGCGGTTGGAGTCGTTGTTGAGGAAGCGGATCATCGCCGGGTCGCGGATGATGCCCATGACGAGTGTGGCAAAGCTGTCCGCTGCGTGCCGTCGCAGAAACACGTTCTGCTTCAGCATCTGGTAGCTGTTCTCGACGGTGCGGTAGTTGGTGGCGAAGTGGCCATGCCACAACAGGGTGAGCTTTTCCTCCAGCGGCCGGGGCGAGCGGATGATCCGCGTGAGCCACCAGCGGCGCAGTTCGGCCATCTGTTTGCGGTCCTCACGCTCCCGGGCAAGCTGCTGTTCGCGCAGGCGGTCGATGGTCTCCTGATCGCCGCGTTCCTCGGCGATGCGCAGCATCTCGCGTTCTTCGGGCGTGTAGGGCCGAAGAATGTTGTCGCGGTATTCGGGGTTGGGCACGACGTCGGGGATGGCGTCGTAGTCCACGAGGTAGTCGACGGCCGCATCCAGCCCCATCAGTTGCAGCGCCACGATCTGCTGTGGTGTGCCACCCCAGCCGGCGCGGTTAAGCAGGTGACGTGCCTCGGCGTAACCGAACTTCTTCGGAGACAGGGGCTTAAGTGATGATGTGGCAGCGACCATACCCCAACTCCTATTCGTCCTCCATGATACCCCTGTGCCCCATTTAACCCAACGCCGAACCAACCCCGAATATTGCAGGGCGATGCGGACAGAGCGCGCGATCGCGTGCAGGTGTTATCGGCCGATTGCGGTGTCAGCTGGAGGAACGCGACAAATCGCCTCGCTTTGTGGTGATCTCTGCGTGCCTTTCCCCAGTGAATTTGCATCACTGCGCCGATTGTGGTCGATTTATCGCTTATAGAGGAGTGGGGAGAAGGCTTCCCTCACGCGATTTTCATTCTCCGACGACTGGCAGATCCGACCATGTGCGTCCCCCGGACAGGTGGGAGCGTATGGGGGTTGAGCAGGCTGAACGGTCGGTGTGGTGTTACGCGCGTTAGGAGGGTGGCGGTGCATCGGGCAGGGCCGTCAAGTCGGCCGTCCGGTTCGCCGATGGCTACTGCAGTGAATCTGGGGAAGGTATGAGGGTTGGGGCGTGAGACCGTGTCTGAACGCCTGGGCGTGATGGGCAAGTCAGGCAGGAGCAGCGCTCCAGGGGGCCGGCAGGAATCAAACGATGTCCGACAGCAAGGAAATGATCGACCTGCGCGAGAAGCAGGTGTTCACGACGGGCGAAGCCGCGGAAATCTGCAAGGTGTCGCAGCAGACGATCATTCGCTGTTTCGACAGCGGTCGATTGCGTGGTTTTCGAGTTCCGGGCAGCCGTTTTCGCCGCATCCCGCGGGATGAGCTGATCCGCTTCATGCGTGCCAACGATATTCCCACGACCGCCCTGGAAGGCGGCCGCAAGCGGGTGCTGGTGGTCGACGACGACGAGCAGATTCTGGAACTGTTCGTTGATCTTCTGGGTCGGGACGGCCGCCTGGAGGTGAAAACGGCGTCGACGGGCTACGACGCAGGCCTGCTCACCGAACAGTTCAGGCCCGACCTGATGATCCTGGACTACATGCTGCCGGATATCAACGGCAACATCGTGTGCCAGCGGGTTCGCTCCAATGAGGCGCTGTCAAGCATGAAGATTCTGGTCGTCTCGGGCGTGGTGAATCAGGATGAGATCAACGACCTGATCGGCGCGGGGGCGGATGAGTTCATGAAGAAACCCTTCGATGTGAAGAAGCTGCAGGAGCGCATCGCCGCGCTGCTGGAGCTGGAAGTGTGACATTTCCGGCGGGGGTGAGGATGCGGTTGTCAATCGGAGGATTTGGTGAAACAGCCGTCCCGGCTGTCGCTGGCCCGAAGGGCCATGTGCCAGATTCACAGCCACAGGATTACACCGCTTTCGCCTTCGGCGAAACGACAGGCCAGGTGCCTGTCCCACCTGGCCGGTTGCACCGGGACGCGGTCGCAGCCAGATCGTGAGCGTTGGATGATGGCAGCGGATCACGAACCAACCCAGGCCCGGCATGTGGACCTGATTTTGCGTCAGATCGAGACGCTGCCCACGTTGCCCGTTCTTGCCACCCGGCTGCTGGCGCTGACCAGCTCGGACCAGTCCAGCGCGCGGGAAGTCATCGAGCTGATCAAGCACGACCAGGCACTGACCGCGCGGGTGCTGAGCCTGTGCCGCAAGGCCTATCGCGGTGTCAATGATGATGTGCTGACCGTCGACAAGGCGGTGGTGCTGCTGGGTTTCAACACGATCCGCAACACGGTGCTGTCGATCAAGGTGGTCGAGCTTTTCGACGACCATGAGCGCCGCGCGGGCGGTGGAAGTGTCCATCGACCCAACGGTGGTCTGCCGCGGCTGGATTTCTGGCGCCACAGCCTGGCGGTGGGGATCGCAGCGGAGATGATCGCTGCGGCGCATCCCGGCCGGGGCCTGGACCCCGCCGAAGCCTTTGTCGCCGGTCTGCTGCACGATATCGGCAAGCTCGCGCTCGATCATGTTCTGCCACGCAGCTATGCCCGTGTCGTCGAGTTGGCGACGCTCCATCAGGGTGAAATGGCCGAGTTCGAACGGCGCGTGATCGGCATGGACCATCATACGGCTGGCAAACGGCTGGCCGAACAATGGCGGCTGCCGCTCATGCTCCAGGATTGCATCTGGCTGCACGGCACGCCCATCGAGGCCCTGCCCCGTGTCGAACATCAGCGCATGATCGCCCTTATCGGGTTAGCGAACCTGATCGCCCGACAGCAGCATGTGGGCTACAGTGGCTCCAACGTCCTGGGGCAGGACATCCGCGCACTGGCGACGGCGATCGATCTGAATCCGACGGCTGTGCAGGACTGTGCCGCCCGTCTGCACGAGCAGGTCCAGCAGCGAAGTGCTGTACTCGGGGTCGAGAACGAACCCACACAACAGGTATTCCTCGAATCGATCCAGCGTGCCAACGAGGCACTGGGCCGACTCAACAACGCGCTGGAGCGTCGCAGCCGGGCTGCGCAACAGCAGGCGCGAATGCTTGAAGCGATTCCAACGTTTCATACCGCGGCAGCCAACGCTTCCAACGTGCAGGAGGTGCTGGAAGCGGTGGTCGCCAGCGCCAATGCGGTGCTGGGCCAGGGCTTCTACGCCGTGCTGTATCAGGATCGATATCTGGAGGATCGCTCGACTGCGTGGATCATCGGGCAGTACGAGGAGCCGACGCAGACACTTCGGTGTCAGGTGATCGAACCACCGCCACACATGCCCGATCTGGCGAAGCTGGTGGCGGATCAGGCGATGTCGATGAGCCTAATGGGCGTGCTGCCGTGGATCGCCGATGCGCTGGTGGCTGCGCCGGACCTGCGAACGGTGAAGCTGCTGCCGTTGAGCTGCGGATATGGTGCGGCGGCGGTGCTGCTGCACGATCGAGCGAATCTGCCGCCCTGGAACCAGTTGGCAGCGTTGACCAGCACGTGGGGCGCAGCTGTGGCCGGTGCCAGCCGTCACGAAGGCGCGCTGCGCATGGGTGAGGAGTTAGCCGAGGCGAACCGCGCGCTGGCGGCCGCGAAGGATCGGTTGCTGCACACCGAGTCGATGGCGCGGCTGGGTGAGATGGCGGCCGGGGCGGCGCACGAAATGAACAACCCGCTGGCGATCATTTCCGGCCGAAGCCAGTTGCTGGTCATGAGCCTGCCGCCGGGAACTGAACAGCACAAGGCCGCGTCGACCATTTTCGAGCAGGCGCACCGGCTGAGCGACCTCATCAGCGCGATGCACCTTTTCGCTGATCCACCCAGGCCCAATCGCGTGCTGGTCGATATGGGCGCGCTGCTGGATGAAACGGTGCGTGGCGTGCGCAACCGCCTGTCGCAGCGTGAAGCGGATGTGGCGATCGACCTGCAGATCAAGAATCGCCTGCCGCAGATCGCGGTCGACCCGGATCAGATCGCCGATGTGGTGACGCAGTTGTTGATGAACGCGATCCAGGCGTCGCCGCGCTCGTCGGTCACGGTGATCGCCCGGGTGGATCGGGCGACACAGCGACTGCTGGTGCAGGTGATCGATGATGGCGTGGGCATGGATGCACACACGCTTGCCCACGCGATGGACCCCTTCTTCAGCGCCAAGCCGGCCGGCCGGCGCTGCGGCATCGGGCTGACCCGTGCCCAGAAGCTGGCGTCGACCAACGGCGGGTGGATCGAGCTGCGCAGCACCCTCAACGAGGGCACGGTGGCGTCGCTTTGGCTGCCGCTGAATCACGCGCAGACGGAGCAACCGGCCGAATCGTCAGGCGATCGGCTTCGATTGGCGGCAAACCCGATCCCGGCGTGAAGCCGCCCGCTTTCCTGACCGATACAGCAGGGGCAGAGAAATTGCACAGGGGTGATGGCCCGCCACGGAGCCACATCCCCCGGTGATGAACCCGCCCAATGTGTTTGAGGGGGCTAGGGTTCCGGGAGACGAGGAGAAAGCTGTGCCGCGAAGAGTTCGAACGCCCGGGCCGACCCGCAAGCCACAGCAGGCGTCCCCCTCGGATGCCGGTGAGTCAGCGATGAACGCGCTGGTGATCGAGTCGCAGCCGCAGGTTGCGACGATGCTGGCCCAGACGCTGGCGGGCGAACGGCTGAACGTGACGCACGTTGCCAGCCTTGCCGAAGCGCAACGCCGACTGGCGCGGCGGCACGTCGATCTGGTGCTCGTCGAGGCGGAACTGCCTGATGGCTCGGGCATCGCACTGGCGAACGAGCTGCGCAACAACCGTCAGCCCATCCAGACCATTATTTTGAGCAACGATCCGACGCTGACACAGGTGATCGACGCGATCCGTGCCGGCGCGGTGGACTACCTCATCAAGCCTGTCGCGGCGGAGGAACTGGCGCAGCGTGTGCGCGATGCGATGGAGCGGCATCGCCGCGATCGTCAACGCGAACAGCGCGCCCGCCGGTTGCGACGTCTTTGCCGTAAGCTCGATGCGGCCCGGCAGGAGGTCACGCAGCAGGTCGATGTGCTGTGCAACGATCTGGTGATGGCGTATCAGGAACTGGCCAGCCAGATGCAGCACGCCGCCCGCGCCAGCGAGTACGCCGGGCTGATACGCGATGAGCTGGACCTGGAAGGTCTGCTGCGCAAGACGCTGGAATTCCTCGTGCAGAAGGCTGGCCCCAGCAACATCGCCATCTTCCTGCCTTCCACCGCGGACGAATACACGCTGGGCGGTTACGTGAACTATGACTGCACCAGTGAGTCAGCCGATGTCCTCTTGCAGCATCTGGCGGATGTGGTTGCGCCACTCATGACCGACCGCACCGAGCCGGTGCACATCACCGACAACCAGACGCTGCGGCAGTGGATCGGCGACGATCAGGCCTACCTGGCTGATTGCCACGTGCTGTCCTTCGCGTGCCTGCACCAGCATGAGACATTGGCTGTGGTCGTCCTTTTCCGCGATGGCGCGACCCCGTACACCACCGAAATGGTGGAAACTGCCAAGGCGATCGCCCCGATGCTGGGTGACTATCTGGCGAGGGTCATCCGTATCCACCACCGGCACGTGCCCGAGTACGAATGACAAAACTCCGCGTTCGTCATTCGACATTCGTAATAAAAAAACGCACGGCCGTTTCCAGCCGTGCGTTTTTCGTATCTCAGGTCGGTTCGCCTCGTCAGGCCTTGCCTTCGAGGATGGTTCGGGCAATGTTTTCGGGCACGGGACGATAGGCCAGCGGTTCCATGGCGTAGCTGGCTCGACCCTGGGTCATGCCGCGGAGCTGCGTCGCGTAGCCGAACATTTCCGACAGCGGCGCCTCGGCAATGACCAGACGCGTGTTGCCGCGTTCCTCGGTGCCGATGATCAGGCCGCGACGTCGGTTCAGGTCGCCCGTGATGGAGCCAATGAATTCTTCGGGCGTGGTCACGGTGACCTTCATGATCGGCTCCAGCAGTTGCGGGCCGGCCTTGCGGCAGCCTTCGCGGAACGCCAGAATGCCCGCCTGCTCGAACGCGATCTGCGACGAGTCCACTTCGTGGTACGAACCATCCAGCAGCGTGATCTTGATGCCCACCGCAGGGTAGCCCGCCAGGATGCCGCTCTTGGCGGCCT
>Ga0207864_1003423_pt1 | contig 13317 bp, 14 predicted proteins | sample HigsolmetaAR202D_FD_184834 | JGI IMG/M metagenome (GOLD analysis project Ga0207864, IMG submission 184834) | Ionic liquid and high solid enriched microbial communities from the Joint BioEnergy Institute, USA - AR20-2-D (SPAdes) (version 2) ...
CCCGCCGCATCTCCTCGGACATCGCTTCACGCAGGGCTTCACGGTACTGAATCGTTCGCATATCTGGCTGCTGTAAGGTTTTAAGGTTTATCTCAATGGCCCGGCCGCCCGTCATCATAGCGCAATCGCGCCACCCGGGGCACCGCATCTTCCTGAAAGCGCCCGACAAAGGCAAGTGCGGGTGAAAAATCAGAAATCGAGTTCAAAATCCGAAGTTCCAATGTCCTAATGCAACGGGACGCTCCGCGGTTTGGACATTGAGATTTGGACCTTGGACTTTTGTTTTGGATTTTGGGCTTCGGAGTTTTCCGTCCTTCCCCTCCCTACAGCAGCGCACTCCCCGGCACGCCCACCACCGTCCGGTTGTCCGGCACGTCCTTCACGATCGCCGCCCCGACGCCGACGGTACAGTTGCTGCCGATGGTGATCTTGGGCCGGACGGACACGCCCACGCCCAGCAGCGTCAGCTCGCCGACGGTCACCTCCCCACCGATGGCCGCCTTGGGGGCGATGTGGGCATACGGACCGACCCGGCAGTGGTGCTCAACGACGGCCCCACTGTTGATGATCGCCCCATCGCCGACGACCGCCTGGGCGTTGACCGCCGCGTTCGGGCCCACGTACACCCCCTCGCCGAGCGTGGCGAAATCGCTCACCGCCGCGGTAGGATGGACGATGGTCGCCAGCAGTCGGCCACGCTTGGCCATGTCGAAGCAGATGCGGCGGCGCAGCGGGTTGTCACCGATCGCCACGATGATCCGGGCGTCCAGGTCCGGCTTGTCCAGCACATCGCGCTGGAAGACAGGCCAGTCGCCCACGCGGTCGCCGTTGGGGGTGTCGTCGATGAAGCCGAGGATGTGCCAGCCAGCGTTGTGGGCGGCATCAGCCACCACCCAGCCATGCCCACCGGCACCGTAGATCAGCAAGGGGCGTCCCTGCCCGTGATACGTTTTCATTTGGAAACCTGTCCCCTGGCGCTGCCGGACAGCGTCTCAGCGTTGTAGGTGTGGTGACGATATTTTTCACCGATCGCCAGATCCCACCCCGGGTGATCCTTGCGGATCGGCAAATCGCGAAACTCGCTGCGGCAGCGGTAGCACACCAGGCACCGTCCGGTGAAGAAGAAAATGATGACGTCCAGCACCACGATGGCCGCCATCAGCCCGAAGGCCCAGAAGAACAGGTCCACCGCGAACAGGTACAACGCCATCCCCGCCGCCATCGCCACCACGGCGAATCCGGTCAGTTGCGGGAAGTCCTTGCGCACAAAAAGCTCACGGCAGCCACAGATCGGACAGCGACGCAGATGCCCCTCGTCATCCATCGCCCGATCCCAGTTGAGGAACACCTCCTGCCCCTCGGCATGCGAGTCGGCAGGCCCCTTCACCACCGTGGGCGGTCGGGACGCATCCACCTCGACAGTGAACAACCGCTTGCGCGCAAGATTTCGAATATCAATCCGCACGAGCCTATTTTCCCGCACACTCGACAGCGAAGCAAATGCCGCTTCCGTTTACGTCTTCGCGCAGCCCAAATCCGAAGCCCGAAATCTGAAATCAATCCAAAGGTCCAAATCCCCATGTTCAAACTGAGCGTCCCGTTGCATTCGGACATTGGCACTTCGGATTTGAATCTTCCTTCGGATTTCGTGCTTCAGATTTTAGATTTTCCCCTCCACGTTACACTCTCCCCCATGCAAACCCTCACACGCGATCAGGTACGACAGGTCGATCGGCTGGCGATCGAGGAACTGGGCATCCCCGGCGTGGTGCTCATGGAAAACGCCGGCCGCGAGGTCGCCATGGCGGTACTGGACACGCTCGAGGCTGACCTGCAGGTCTTCGCTGGCGATGCCCGGGTGGCGGTACTGTGCGGCGGCGGAAACAACGGCGGCGACGGTTACGTCGTAGCGCGACATCTGGCGAATCAGGGCGTGAACGTGACAGCCTGGGCAGCGGTCGACCCCGCCACGCTGACTGGCGACGCAGCCATCCAGGCCGCCATCGCCGACAAAATGGGCCTCATCGAGCCGATGCACACCACCGAGCAACTGCTCGGCGCCCAGGAACGTCTGCTCGAAGCGCACGTGCTGGTCGATGCCCTGCTGGGCACGGGCTTCCACGGCAAGGTCCGCCCCCACATCGCACAGGTCATCGAGATCGCCAACCAGTGCAAGGAACGCGGTGCGATGATCGTCGCTGTCGATGTGCCCAGCGGCCTGGACTGCGACACGGGCGAGCCGGCCCATGCGGTGGTGCTGGCCGACGTCACCGTGACGTTCGTGGCGCCGAAGCGTGGCTTCGCTCACCCGCAGGCGGAGCTGTACGTGGGGCGGCTGATCGTTGGGGATATCGGGGCGCCGCCGGGGTTGATACGGAAGGTGATCGCGGGGGGGATTTGATCTATCGCACCAGATCGATAATTCCGGCCGCACCAAGTAACAGACTGATCACACCATTCACGGTGAGGAACGCCGCATCGATGTGATGCGTGCTGGAGCGCCACACGATCACGTGTTCGAGGATGAGCAGCCCGATCGTCAGCACGACGGCGACGGTAAAGAAAAGGCCAAACTGGTCGCTCGTGGCGGCCAGGATCGTCAACAGCACGGCGGAACACAGGTGCAGGCCTCGACTGATCCACAAGGCTGTTTCAACCCCGAGGTTGGCGGGCATGGAAAAAACACCATGCTCGCGGTCGAAAGCAACATCCTGCAAGGCGTAGATGATGTCGAAGCCAGCCACCCAGCACAGCACGTTGCCCGCCAGCAGCCAGACTTCCGGCCGGGCCAGATAACCCGGCTGCACCGCGATCGCCGCTGCAACCGGACTGAGCGCCAGCGAACTGCCCAGAAAAACATGGCAGAACCACGTGAACCGCTTCGTCAGGCTGTAGAGGCAAAGCCAGGCCAGCACAAAGGGTGACAGGATCAGCGGCCAAGGGTTGTCATTCAACAGCCAGAACCCGGCAGTCGCGGCGATGAACGCTGCGCCGCACACGACGATCACGCCCAGCATGTACCCGGGGCTGAGCGCCCCGCTGGCCAGCGCCCGGCGGGCGGTGCGCGGGTTGGCGGCATCCATGCGCCGGTCCGCCCAGCGATTGAACGCCATCGCGGCTGTGCGTGCCAGCACCATGCAGATGACGATCAGCACCAGCGTCGTTGCGGCCGGCCAGCGATGCCCCTCAATCGACCCCGCTGCCAGAAACGTCGCCAGCAGCGCAAATGGCATCGCGAACACCGAGTGACTGAGCTTGATGTCACGGGCGACGATGACCAGACGCGATGGAGAAGAGACGGACATTCCCTGCGATATCCGCTGACAATAAAGATTCGGTTTACTTCTGACCCCATCGTGGGATGGGATGCTCCACGCCGACCAGATCGAGCAGCCGGGCCGCCACGAAATCGACCAGATCATCGATCGATCGCGGCAGCATGTAGAAGCCCGGATTGGCCGGAGCGATCACCGCGCCCGCTTCGGTCGCCAGTGCCATATTGCGAATGTCGATCAGGCTCAACGGCATCTCCCGATGCACCAGCACCAGCCGCCGCCGCTCCTTGAGTGTCACCATGGCCGCCCGGTGCATCAGGTTCTGCTGCGACCCGTGCGCGACGGCGGAGAGCGTATTCGACGAACAGGGCACGATGATCATGCCATCATGCGGATACGAACCTGAGGCGATCGCCGCCCCCACATCGCGGTAGTTGTAAAGCACGACTCGCTCGTGCTCGGGCCCGCACAATGCAGGCAGATCCAGTCCCTCCATGCCCAGTTCATCGTGCAGCAGTCTCTGGCCCAGCGGCGACACGACCAGATGCACCTCCACCCCCGCCGCCAGCAGCAACTGAATGGTGCGCTGAGCGTAAAGCGCCCCGCTGGCGCCGCTGATGCCGATGATGATCCGTCGTGGTCGCATGGTGGATGAGGTCTCGCCGTCCAGCCGCGTGGCCGGGCAGGCATTGTATCGCCCACATCAGCCGACGATCGCGGCGATCTGTTGTTTCATGTCAATCGCAGCCGCCTCGACAGCCTTCAGCCAGTCGCCCCCCGACTTTTCCCATGCGTAAAGGATCGACCGGCTGGCAGTGATGATCGCACCCTGACCATCAGCATTGAAGCAGGCACGCACATCGTCCGCTCCACCGCCCTGAGCACCGAAGCCCGGGACGAGGAAAATCTGCCGTGGCATGAGGCTTCGCAACTGGGCGGCATCCTCGGGCTTGGTAGCCCCCACCACCGCACCGAGCAGGCTGTAGCCACTCATACCGACGTACTGGTCGCCCAGTTCCGCGATGATCTGCGCCACCGCGGCCGCGACGGTGCGACCGTCCGCCAGTTGCAGCCGCTGCAGAGCATCGCCGCCAGGGTTGCTCGTGCGCACGAGGGCGAAAAGGCCCTTACCCTGCGCTTTGGCGGTGTCGAGGAAGGGTTGAAGACCGTCCCCTCCGAGGTAGCTGTTGACGGTCAGGGCGTCCGGGCCGGGCAGGTCGCCCAGATCGCGGTAGTGCGTGTCCGCCAGGTTACCTGCGGCATAGTGGGCGCTGCTGGTGCCGATGTCGCCGCGTTTGGCATCACCGATGACCAGCAGGTCACGCTTGCGGGCGTAAGCGATGACACGGTAGTAGGCCTCAACGCCGGGCCAAAGGTAGCGCTCGAAGCAGGCTGCCTGAATCTTGACGCACACGGCATGGTCGGCCACGGCGTCAATGACATCCCGGCTGAAGTCGAAGATCGCCCGTGCTGCGGCGGCCGCATTTGAACCATCCGCCGACCCACGCACCTGTTGTGGCAACCGCTCCAGTACCGGGTCCAGCCCCACGCAGATCGCAGACTCTTTGGCACGAGCCGCCGCGAGGATGCGATCCGCGAAATGTTCCGTTGACGGGTTCTGAGTCATGCGGCGGAGTATAGCGAGGGGAGGGGTACGGGGTGCAAAGTGCAAAGTGAAAAGTCGCCTGCGGTTTAGTGCCTACGCCCCCTTCTTCCCTCATCCGTCCTCCCCCCTGCTATCATGCCCCCATGACCACCGACCGCACCACCCTGGGACGATTCACCACGCGGCTGGCAACGCAGGCGGACACGCAGGCGATCCTCGCGTTTGATGCCGTCGCCCGACAGGAACGCGAGCGAGTCAACTTCATCTACCGCACCGTCTCCTCGCGTAACTGCCATGTGGTGACGTGCGATCAGAAGGTGGTAGGCTACGGCGTGCTGGAGTCGAGCTTCTTCGGACACGGGTTCGTGTCGATGCTGTATGTCGATGCCGACCACCACCGTCGGGGCGCAGGCACTGCCCTGATGGGCCATCTGGAGCGCATGTGCAAGAGCTCGCGTCTCTTCACCGCCTGCGGCCAGTCCAATAAGGCGATGCAGGCCATGCTGGAGGCCATGGGCTATCGCCCCAGCGGGGTGATCGAGAACATTTCCGACGAGCCGGAGCTGATTTACTGCAAGATCCTGCGGGACTGATGCTTACAGACACACAAGCGACTGCGGCCGCACAACGAGTCAAGCCGCCCGTCCCGCACGACCGATACAACCGGCATGAGCAGCGTCAGCTCCATCACCGCCAACGCCACGCTGAACGCCCAGGTTCAGATGGCGGTGCTCGCCAAATCGAAGGCGATCGCCGAAGCACAGGGCGAGGCGGCGGTGTCGCTGTTGCAGCAGGCCGCCCAGATGGCTGACCAGCTCAACACCCATACTTCCACCGGCCAGCGCCTCGACGTCCTGGCCTGACGCCCGGAAGCGTCCCCTCGGATGTGAGCCGGACCTTCTCCCCCTCAAACAGATGACCATGGCAGGCGCCGCACTGTGCGGTGCTGCGCCTTTGGGATCAGCCGGGTACGGCCACCGTCGGGCGTGTCCACCGTTCACCGCGATATGGGCCATGACGATGAGCGTCCCTACCGCCAGCACCGCGATCACCGGCTCGGTAAAGTCGAGGTTGCCTGCCCCGCGCAGCCCGCTCACCGTGATCCGCCACAGCGAGAATGTGATCTGCGCTGCGAAAAGCCACGCCACACGTCGACGAACCGGCATCGCCCCCACCGCGAACGCCAGCGCAACCGCCAGCAGCAGGTAGCCCGTCATCAGTTCCCCCAGCCGCAGGAACGCCACGTCGTAGGGCATCGGTTGGAACCCGGCGAACGGCAGCCACGCCCCACGCGGCACGACCGCCTGGCTCAGTAGTCCTGTAGCCACGATGACAGCCAAACCCGCCACCAGCGCCCGCGACCATGTCGACCGGGCCAACGGCACGAACCCCAGGTGGTACGCCCAACCGGCGACGTTGGTGAAAAGCCCGGCCACCGGCTTCGCAAAGCAAGCTCCCACGATACCACCCGCTGTATTGCACAGCACATCAATAAGTGATGGCACGCGGGTGAGCATCAGCCCCTGAGCGCATTCGACGAGATAGCTGATGAAACCCAGCGTCAGGGCGATGGTCAGCAGCTTCCGCGCCAGCGATCGACCGTGGCGGTCCAGGTCCAGCCGCAGGGCGATGCCCAGTGGGGTATAGAGAAGCAGATTGACGGCAAGATCGACGAGCCACGCGGATGGGATGATCCCGATATGTGCCGTATCACCATGCCAATACCAGCGAGGCGCGGTCAGAATGCCGATCAGCCAGCCGACGGGGCTGTTCGCCTGTTCGATGGTAGTTTCAAGATGGAACTCGAACGGCAGCAACGAGCCGTAGACGAGCAACATGGCCAAGAACAAGGCGATCGTGCGGGCGTTGAGCCAGATGGGAAGCCCCCCTTGCATGAGGATGAATATAACAGGTGGGGTGGGATGGGGGAAGAAGAGGGCACCCAGCCACTGCGTGGCTGGGCTTCACCGGCGCTTGGTGCGGAAGCGGGAGCCGAGGGTGCGTTTGGGAGGTGATTTGGGGACGACGCCGCCGGGGAACATCGCTTTGAGTTCCTCCTCCGACAGTTGCTCAGTGTCGATCACGGGGGCGGCGCGTTCAGCGATCTTCTCCGTGATCGACGCGGGCGCACGGCTGGCGGCGCGGCTGCGTTCGGCCTCGACATCCGCCGGCACAGGCCCCGGCCGGAAACCCGGGTACTCCGCCTTCTCCAGCAACACCCCGGTCAGCTTCTCGATTTCCGTCAGCAGCTTGCCCTGTTCCGGCGTGACGAAACTCCAGGCGATACCCCGCCGACCCGCCCGGGCGGTGCGGCCGATGCGGTGCACGTACACCTCCGGATCCTCGGGCAGGTCGTAATTGATCACGTGCGAGATGTGCTCGACGTCCAGCCCTCGGGCCGCCAGATCCGACGCCACCAGCACGTCCAGCTTGCCCTTGCGCAGCGACTCCATCACCCGCGTGCGTTTCTTCTGCACCAGGTCACCGTGAATCTCCCGGCAGTTGACCCCGTGTTCGCGCAGATACTTGGCCAGTCGATGTACCGTGGCCTTGGTGCGGCAGAAGACCACCGTCGTGTCGGGCTTCTCGTGGCGCAGGAGGTAGAGCAGGTGCCGCTGTTTGTCCCAGGGCTCCACGGCGATGTACTTCTGATCGACCAGCGACACCGTGAGGGACCCGGCTGCCGTGACGATCTTTTCCGCATCCTCCTTCATGAAGGAGCGTGCCAGCCGTTCGATCTCCGGGCTGATCGTCGCCGAGACAAAGATCGTCTGCCGTTGTTTCGGTGTCGACTTGAGGATGCGGCGAATGTCATCGCGGAAGCCGATGTCCAGCATCCGGTCCACCTCATCCAGCACCACGAACTGAACGCGGGAGAAGTTGATCTGTCCCCGGCCTTCCATGTCCATGATGCGGCCAGGCGTACCCACCAGGATGTGCGCCCCCTTCTGAACGGCGCGGGACTGTTGCCGCATTGACTCGCCGCCGATGATGCATGCACAGCGGATCGGGGTGTGCCGGCCCAGTTCCTCGATCTCCGCTGCCACCTGCACAGCCAGCTCACGTGTCGGCGTAAGCACCAGCGCCTGCATGGGGATTTCCGGATCCGCCAGTTGCAACAGCGGCAGCGCGAAGGCGGCGGTCTTGCCCGTGCCGGTCTTGGCCTGGCCCAGAATGTCTTTGCCCACAAGGGCAGCGGGAATCAGACGAGCCTGGATGTGAGTGGGGTACGTGAAACCGGCTTCCTCGATGCCCTTGAGCACATCGTCACGCAGGTTCAGATCGCGAAAACGGAGGGAACTATCGAAAATTTCATCCATGGGGTATTCAAGTACAGTTGCGCGGGGCGAGGCTTCTCCATTCGCGGGAACGAGGTGCGAATTTATTCGCCGCGGTCATTTCGGCAAGCCGATAACACTGCCTGTCAGGCTTTGGGGCCCGAGGGCCGACCAGCGGCATGGGAAGCGGGGTAGGCAGCTCCTCGCGACGCCTGGGCCGATTTCACAGCGGCGACCCGAGTCGGCTGCTGGCAGGGTCTGGCAATTTTACGAGGAGCGTCCCGGTGATACAACTTACGCGCGATCCTGCCGTTTCGCCCGTTCGCCTCGAGGCCCGCAGCATGCATGACACCAGTTGGGTCGAGATCAATCTGTCGCGCCTCGATCACAATCTGGCGGCGTTTCGTCAGCTCATCGGGGCGGATCGACCCGGCGGACCGGGTATCTGCGCCGTCGTGAAGGCCAACGCCTACGGCCTGGGTGCCGTCGCCATCGCCAAACGTCTGATCGCGCGCGGCGTAAACATGCTGGCCGTCTTCTCCCCCACCCAGGCGGAGGAACTGGTGCGCCACGCGGTTCATTGCCCCATTCTGCTCCTGATGCCGTTGCGGTCACTCAAGCGGCAGGACCTGCTCTACCGCCCCGCCGCCGCAGGAACACTGCACCTGTCGCTGCACGATGTGCATCAACTAGGCCAGGTCAGCGCCTTCGCCCAGATGCTGGGGCTGAACGTGCCTCTGCACCTTTACTACGACACAGGTATGTCACGGGCCGGGCTGAACCGGCAGGACATGATCGAGGTGCTGCACGCGATCCCACACACTCGAAATGTCCATCTGGCAGGGATTTACACACATCTGGCCACCGCAGGCAGCGACGAGGCATTCGCCCGGCGACAGCTTGAGGAGCTGGACTTGCTGCTGGAGCAGCATCGCGCCCTGATTCCACGCGGCACAATCATCCACGTGGCCAATACTTCCGGGGCGCTGCGCGACCGACGGTTCCACAAATCGATGATTCGCATCGGGTTGGGATTGTATGGCTACGGGCCGGATCTGCTCACCGGCGGCAGCGTCATCGGCGACATGAGCGAGCTGCAACCGGTTGTCCGCTGGATGAGCCGGGTCGTCCACGTCGCCCGCTACCCGGCCGGGGCGACGGTGGGCTACGACGCGACGCACACCCTCCACCGCGACAGCGTGCTGGGCCTGGTACCCGCCGGGTATGCCGACGGCTACCCGGTGAGCCTGTCAAACCGGTCGATGGTCTGCGTACCAGCCCTGCGGACCGGACCGAGCCACCCAGCAGCGCCCGTCCTGGGGCGGGTGAGCATGGAGCAGATCGTCATCGACCTGACCGATCTGGTGAATGCGATCGACCCTTCGCTGGTGCGCACCGGTGATGCAGCCGCCCTGTCGCGATTGCTGCAGATGGAAGTCGAACTCATCAGCGACGACCCGACCAGTCCGTGCAGCCTGCCCGCGCTGGCGGAGGCCGCCCAGACCAACTGCTACGAGCTGCTGTGCCGCATCGCCCCGTGGGTGCCCCGGCGGTACATCACGCCCGAGGTGCGAGCCGTCGCCCTTGCCACGTCCGTCACAGGTGAACATAGCCGGTCGGCCTAACCCGCCGCCGAGAGACTTCCGCAGAAGCTGACAATTGCCTCCTCCAGCTCGCGCCATCGCCGTGTGTAGATGGAGATGTGGTCCGCGCCGGGTACGACCAGTAGCCTCACGTTGCCACCAATCGCCACGGCGGCCAGCGGTTTGAAGTGTTCGTCGGGCGGCAGATGCGTGTCGCGATCGCCCACTACCAGCAACACCGGCACGCGCAGGTGTCGCATCGCAGCCGCGGTGTCCGAATCGTTCGCGTGAAACCCGCAGCGCTGGGCCATGCACTCGAACCCGGCTAACAGCTTGTCCTCCGCAATCCAACCGCCGAACTTGCGGCGAAAGGATGCCACCGCGGTCATCATGGAACGGAATGGTGTCAGGGCAATCACGCCCGCCACGCGTTCATCATCCGCCGCGTGTTGCAGCATCGTCGCTGCCCCGGTCGAGTAACCCATCGTGATGACGCGATCGCCGATCAGTCCCGCTGCCACCGCTGCATCGATCAGGTATTTCAGATCGCGTTTTTCCCAGGCGCCGAGTGTCGTGAACGCCCCACCGCTGCGGCCGTGTGCACGCAGATCGTACAGCAGCACATCGTGGCCTTGGTGGCGCAACAGCGCCACCTCGCGGCGGTGCATCTCCTTCACCTCGACATACCCGTGATTCATGATGACGGGCAGGCGATCCGGTCGCGGCTGATACGCTTTGAAAAAGAGCGCGTCGATCCCCGCACCATCAAACGAACGCGCCGTGAAGGGCTGTGCCCCGGCGCGGATCATGCGACGGCGAAGATACGCGCCAACCGGCCGCAGCGGCGAATAACGTGGCAGCTTCAGCGTGATCCTGCACACAGCGCGGGCGAGCAGGGATGGCTTTACGGAAGACGCAGTCGACGATCGCTCGTTCACGCGGGCATTGTACGGAAGGGAAGAGAACCGCCACACGCGCGAAACCGCGAGCGGCTTTCAGCCCACGTGCATCTCCAGCACTTCCAGGGCTGCCTGCACATGCAGCGGGTCACCCGCCGTCGTGAGGATGGCAGGGGTGCTCATTGCCAGCAGGGCGCGGCGGACTTCGGCGAAGCGTGACCAGTTGTTGTCGCCATCGAGGCCGTGCCTGCGTCGTTCCGCTGCGATGGCCTTGCAGATTTTTCGGCCGTCGAGCAGATCACGTCGCGCCCAGTAGAGGTGCTCGAAATAGACCGCATCCTCAACCCAGTAGCCCGCGTGGACTTCCGCCAGATCCAGCAGAATCGCCGGACCGTTGGGCGGTGGTTGCAGTGACATGGCGTTGCCCAGATGAAGGTCCCCGTGGCACCACTGATCAACCGGCCGATCGCGCCAGATGGTCAGCCACTGAGGCAGCTTCTGCTGCGCTTTCTTCAGCGCTTTGCTCCAGCGCTGACCTTGCGTCACCGCGTTGCGGCGCACTTTCTCACGTGCCAGATCGAGAATTTTTTCCCAGTCGCGCCGCACCGGCGGCTGATCCACCGGGTAAGCGCTGACCGCTTTGTAAAACCGCCCCACCGCCTCAACAACCAGATCGAACGCCGCCCCGCCCCACGCCGAACCAAGTGGTCCGTGCGGCAGACGCTGCATGATGACCCATGCGATGTCGTAGCCATTGAGCACATCACCGTGCGCGTAGAGTCTGGGCACGACCTGTTCGGGGCAGTTCTGCAGTCGATGGAGCCACAGCCGTTCGCGTGGCTGCACGGGCAGTTTCACGACAACGGGCTGCTCGATGCCGTCATCATCGCGCCAGGTGGCATAACCGGTGGCCGCCCCGCCACGCTGCCAGTCGGTGCGGAACCAGTTGATGGCCGAGAGCCGATCCCCGCACGCCTGGCGCAGCACCGGTTCCAGCGCGGAACCGAAGGGCTGAACCTCCGCCGCGATGGCTGCACCATCGGACGACTTCGCTGAATTTTCCTCAACGGGGATATCAGGCGGCTGAGCCGCGGAGAGCTGTTCGGCTGGGCCCTGCCCTGCAACCACGTCAGGGCAGGCCAGGGATTCCGAGAGGGTTGGATCCGTCATCGGTTCATCCTGACTGCACGTGGGTTGCCGAACCCTATCCACCTTATCGACTGAATCCGCCTGGGGCAAGCATTTTCAGGTTCGGCTGTTCCACGTCATTCCGGCTGGTTGCCCTTCCCGGAACTCTGGATCGCGCAACACACAAAGGTTTTCCCCAGTGGTCGCGCATCCTGCATTTATATTACGATAGAACTTTACGCGGAGTTTGACGCCCCACTGATGCGATTTTCCGACACACCCCCAACGACAATCAACCAACTTCCTGAGGAACCCATTCGTGCGAGACCCTCGAATCGACAAATTGGCCAAAGTGCTGGTGGAATATTCCTGTGCGGTCAAACCCGGGCAACTCGTGCGCATCGCGGGCGACCCGGTAGCGACGCCCCTGCTCGAAGCCCTCTTTGAACATTGCCTGCGGGCTGGGGCACATCCTTTCATCCGCTCGACACCCGCGAGCATTCAGGAAATCTTCTTCGAGCTCGCCAACGAGGAACAGCTACGCTACCTCAATCCGCTGAATATGGAGGAAATCGAGAAGATCGATGTGTCGATCAGTCTTTGGGCAGATGTGAACACCAAGAGTCTGTCACGCATCGATCCGAAGCGGCAGAGCATTCATTCCGCAGCCCGCAAACCGGTCTTCACGCGCTTCATGGAGCGGGCCGCCAAAGGTGAACTCAAGTGGTGCGGCACGCTCTTTCCCACCATCTCCAATGCGCAGGATGCGGAGATGAGCATGAGGCAGTATGAGGAGTTCGTCTTCGGCGCGGGCTATCTCGACAGGGAAGACCCCGTCGCGGAATGGCGCAGGATCGAAGCGGCGCAACAGAAAATCTGCGACTACCTCAAAGGCAAGAAGCAGATTCGCTTCCAGGCAGCCAACGGCACTGATCTGGTCGTCAACGTCGAGGGCATGAACTGGGTGAACTGCTGCGGCCACGAAAACTTCCCTGATGGCGAAGTCTTCACCGGGCCGAACCTCAAGGCGGAGGACGGCGGCGTCAATGGTATCGTGCGCTTCAGCTTCCCCGCGGTACACAACGGCCGGGAGGTGCACGACATCGAGCTGACCTTCGAGCGCGGTAAGGTCGTGAACGCCAAGGCGTCCAAGAACGAGGACTTCCTCCGCAAAATGCTCGAACAGGACGAGGGCGCCAGCTACGTCGGCGAGATCGCCATCGGTACCAACTACAACATCACGCAATACACCAAGAACACGTTGTTCGACGAGAAGATCGGTGGCACGTTCCATCTGGCGGTTGGCGCGGGCTATCCCGAGACGGGCAACACCAACCAGTCGGGCCTGCACTGGGACATGGTGTGCGACCTGCGCGACGGTGGGCTGATCACCGTCGATGGGGAACTGATCTCCAAGGATGGCCAGTTCCTCAAGGATGGCTGGCCCGGCACGGAGGCGGAATGACAAAGGAAAGGCTGTCGAGGTTGGCCCGCCCGGAAGCCCCCCAACGTCGGTACCAGCACCTCGACAGCCACGACCGACCCCCG
>Ga0207864_1003430_pt1 | contig 13296 bp, 9 predicted proteins | sample HigsolmetaAR202D_FD_184834 | JGI IMG/M metagenome (GOLD analysis project Ga0207864, IMG submission 184834) | Ionic liquid and high solid enriched microbial communities from the Joint BioEnergy Institute, USA - AR20-2-D (SPAdes) (version 2) ...
GGCCGGAGCCGGCGGGCTCACGGTCGGCCAGTTGGCGATCGCGTGGGTGCTGGCCCAGCCCGGCGTGCACGCCGCGGTCGTGGGGGCGCACCACCTCCACAACGTCGACAGTTGCCTCGCCGCGGCGGAGGCCCACCTCACCGCCGAGGACCTCGCCGCCGTTGAGCGGATCGCCGCCGACGCGGTGCCGGTCGGGGGAGCCGCCCCCGAGACCGTCGCCTGAGCGCCCCGCGCGGCGGACGTCACCGCGGAGCCGGGGGAGCCGGTCCCGGCGGGGCGGGCAGGGCATCCGCGGCCGCCGCCCCGGCGCTGGGGGAACCTCCTCCGGGGAAGGCGGCGGCCCCGCCCTCGGGACCACCGGGAGAGCCCGTGGGCTGTGCCCCCATGAGGTCGCGGTAGTCGGGCGAGGTACGCAGCAGCTCCCGGTGGGTGCCGCTGACGGCCCTGCCCTGGGCGACCAGGACCACCCGATCGGCCCGCCGGGCGGCCTCCACGCGGTGGGCCACGACGACCAGGGTGCGCCCCGAGGCCCGTAGCGCCTCCTCGACCCGGGGGTCGCACTCCGGGCTGAGATGGCTGGTGGCCTCGTCGAGGACGACGATCCCGGCCTCGGTCAGCAGGGGCCGCACCAGGGCGACCAGTTGGCGTTCTCCCGGGGTCAGCGCCCCCGGGTCCACCGGCGCGTCCAGTCCGCCCAGACGGCGGACCAGGTCGGCGGCCCCCACCTGACGGGCCGCCCGGTGGATCCGGCCGTCGTCGACGGGGCGGTCGGCCAGGTACGTCAGGTTCTCGCGGACGGTCGCCGCGAAGACGTGCCCGTGCTGGGGGAGCACGACGATCTCCCCGGAGTCCTCCGGCGCCCTGCCGTCGAGGCGCACCGTTCCCCGCTGCGGTCGGACCAGCCCGCAGAGAAGGTCGACCAGGGTGGTCTTGCCCGCCCCGCTCGGCCCCACCACCGCCACGTGCTCCCCCGGCAGGATGACGAGGTCGAGGTCGCGGAAGACCGGTTCACCGGCTCCGTAGGAGAAGGAGACCGAGGAGAAGCGGATGAGCGGCGCCCGGCCGGTGGGGCGCTGCCGCGCGGCCCGGGAGAGGACCCGGTCCGGGGGAGCCGTCTCGTCGGCGCTGATCCGCTGGAGCGCGGTGACCAGGCGGGGGACCGAGTCCGCGGCTGTCTGGACGAAGGAGTGCAGGGCCGGGACCAGGCCGGTCGAGATGTAGGTGAGCGCACCGGACAGCTCCCCGGCGCTCAGACCGCCGTCCGACAGGAGCGGCGCACAGCCGAGGACGAGGACCAGCGGCAGGTAGCCGCCGATCGCCACCACCGCGCTCCTGACCGAGCCCAGGTGGGCTGCGGCACGCTCCGCTGCCGCCTGCCGGTCCGCCAGGGCGGACACCTCCTCCGCCACCCGCCGCTGGGCCCCCAGGGCCGTGATGTCGCGAAGCGCGGTCACCGCCGACTCCACACCGGCCGACAGCTCCTCCTCCGCCAGGTAGACCCGGCGCTGCCGGGCCAGCAGTCGCCGCAGGGAGAAGGCCAGCACCGCCAGCGCCGCGGCCACCGGCGGAAGCACCAGGGCGATGAGGGGCGGCGACAGCAGTGCCAGGCCCGCGGCGACCGACGCGACCGTGGCGCACAGCCCGGCCGCCCCCAGGAGGACCCCCGCCGTCACCCCGCGCACGGCTTCGGTCTGGCGGGTCAGGCGGGCCAGCGCCCGCTCCCCCGGGAGGCGCGGGTCCACGCAGACCGCGGCGAGAGCGGCGGCGACGACGCGGGCGGCCAGCCGGTCGCGCAGCGGTTCCACCACGGCGGCCAGGGAGCGGAAGGTGCGGCGCGCCGCCACCGAGCCCGCCACGGCGGTCAACGGGACGAGCGACGCGGTGAGGAGGCCCAGGAGCGGTCGGCCGCCGAGGAAGCCCTCGTCGACCGCGTAGGCGACCAGGCGCCCCGTCGCCAGGGTCGGCAGGGTCTGCACGGTGCTCCACACCAGCAGTGCGAGCAGGGGCCGTCGCCCCGCCCACAGGGAGCGCAGGTAGTCCCGGCCCGCGGTCACGGCTCCGCCCGTCCCGCGAGGCGGGGTGCCGGCCCGGAACCGGGAGCCTGGGCCAGCGCCGCCCGGTAGTCCGGATCGGAGACCAGGACGCGGTGCGGGGCGACGCCGCGGATCCGGGGGCCGTCGAACCACACGACCAGGTCCGCCCGCGCCGCGACAGAGGCCCGCCGGGTGACCAGGAGCCGGGAGCCGCGCCGGGGAGCGACGGTGAGCACCCGGTTGACCAGGCGTTCGGTGACCGTGTCGAGGTTGGAGGTGGCGTCCTCGGCGACCAGCAGGCGCGGCTCACGGAAGAGCGCCCGGGCGATTCCCAGGCGTTGCCGCTCCCCGTCGGACACGGCCACCGCGTGGAGCGGGGTGTGCCAGCCCAGCGGGAGCCGGGCCACGTAGTCGTCGATCGCGGCGGCCCGGGCGGCTGCCTGGAGCCTGTCCGGTGCAGGGGCGTCGCCTCCCACGGCCTGCTCCAGGGTCCTGCCGAACAGCCGGGGAGCCGAGGGGGCGTATCCGACGGCCGCACGCAGCTCCTCTGGGCGCAGCTCCGCCAGGTCCGCCCCGTCCAGGAGGACTCTCCCGGAGTCGGGGTCCATGAGCCGTGCGGCGAGCCAGGCCACCGCCGTCCCCTGCGGCCCCGCCGCGACGACGGCGGTGACCCCTCCGCCCGGCACGACCAGGTTCACCCGGTCCAGCAGCAGCCGTCCGGCGGAGTCGGCCACGGTGACGTCCTCTAGGCGCAGCTCCCCCCTGCCCTCCGGCAGGGGGAGGGAGCCGTGGCGGGGGCGGGGGCGGGCCAGGAGGCTGTCCACCTGCCCCGCTCCGGCCCGCGCCCGGGCGACCGTGGAGAGCAGGGCGGCCTGGTCGAACACGGCCAGCCCTTGCACCGCGTACAGCAGGGCGGCCGCGAGTGCTCCCGGGGTCAGCCGCCCCTGGACGACACCGGTCCCGGCCACCGCGAGAACGGCGCCCTGGACGGCGGGGACCAGGACCTCCACCCCTCGGGTGGCACGTCCCACGGCCTCCCAGAAGGCGCGGCCCGCCGCGTGCAGCGGGCCGAGGGCGGCCAGGATCTGGCGGGCCTCCCGCTTCGCGGTCCCCGACACGGCTATGGTCCGCGCCCCGGCGATGCTGTTCAGCAGCCGCTCCGCGAGACACGCCTGGGCGTGCTGGTAGCGGTGGGCGGCCTCGGTGCTGTCGGCCATGAAGCGCCACAGCACCAGGAAGCCGAAGGAGGCGACCACTCCGTAGGCGCCCAGGGTCCACAGGTCCAGCAGGCCCAGGGCGGCGACCGCCCCCAGCGCCGACAGGGCCGTGATCGCGGACTGGGCCAGGGCCACCGGGCCGCCCGCGGCCTCCGGCGCCCCCGCGACGACGGGCACGGCGAGGGCGCCGCCTCCGGTGGCGGAGAGCGGGCGCGGGGGGCCGGAGAGCAGCCCGCCGACGGCGTCGCGCCGCAGCCGGGCCGTGGCCCGCGCGGTGAAGTGGGCGCGGGTCACGGACGCCGCGGCCTCACCCAGGACGACCAGCCCGCACACCGCGGCGACCGAGGCCAGGGGGCCGGCCACGGCGGAACCCGAAAGAACCGAGTCCACCGCGGAGGCCAGGACCGCCGGCAGGGCGAGACCCGCAGCCGACCGGGCCGCCAGGGCGAGGACGTGCGCTGCGAGCGGGCCTCGGCCGTGGGAGGCCGCGGACAGGAGCAGCCGGTCGGCCCGGGGGTCGATGATGCGGTTCACCACTCTGCTTCTTCCGTGTCTGTGCCGGGGAGGCGGCGGGCGGAGTGGAGCCCCCGGGGGGCGGCGCGGTCCGCCCTCCCCCCGGGGGCCGGGGCTGCCGTGCGGCGACGGCGGTGGTCAGCAGTTGCCCCAGGTGAAGGAGGAAGGCCAGCCCGGGCAGGGGGAGACCACGCTGAGGGTGCTGACGAGGCCGGTGGTCTCCTGCTCGGCGGCGGCTTCCAGGAGCTGGAATCCGAGGATTCGGCTCATCGTTCTTCTCCTTTCTGGACGTGGGACGGATGTACCTCGGGGCCCGGAGGCCCCTTCCGGGCGGAGGCCCGGAAGACTCGGGTGCGCGAGGGGCGGCTCAGGAGGTCCGACCCGCGGCTTCGGGAGGGCCGTACGCGAGGAACGGCAGCGACCGTCCCCCGCCGTAGGCGTTGAGCGCGAGCAGGATTCCGGCGGCCCCGGAGGCGAGGTCGGCCGAGAAGCGCAGCAGGTGGTTGCCCGCGAAGGCCAGGTGGCCCGCATGGGTGCCCGCGTAGAGGGGGAGCCCTTCGACGAGGCGCCGGGCGGTTCGCCGCAGATGCTCGTCGGGGCGCAGCGACAGCGCCTGGGCGAGGTAGAGGAGGATGCCCGCCCGGCCGTTGAACACGCCGGGAAGGTAGTAGAACTCGTACGACGCGGCGCGGTCGATCCCCGACCGCGCCTCCAGGAGCTTCGGGTCCTCCGTCCCGGTCGAGGCCAGGTACTGGTCCAGGGCTATGCCCACCCCGGTGCTGCCGAACTCCAGGTAGGGAAGGGTGCGCCAGTCGTCGGACACCTCGAGGGAGTCGTTCTTGGTCACCGTGCACCGGTCCAGGTCCCGGGTGAGCGCCCGCAGCGCCAGGTCGAGCGCGGCGGAGTCGCCCGTGCGCCGGTGCAACCGGAGGAAGAACAGGCAGGCCCCCGACCAGCCGTGCACGAGTCCGGCGCGGACCTTCTCGGCCGCGGTGTCGGGCTGCTGCGCCATCGCGGTGGCCAGGCGGTCGGCCACGCGCAGTGCCGCCTCGTGGAACTCCCGGTCTCCGGTCTCCTCGGCGAAGTGCAGGAGGTTGAGTCCTTCACCGGCCAGCCCGCGGAAGAGCCCGAAGCCTTCCTGCTCGGTCGCGGGGGAGCGCAGCCCGGCCCGTTCCAGGACGTCGAGGGCGTCGGAGCGGCGGCCGAGCCGGTCCAGGGCGTAGGCGATGCCGTGGAGCCCGGTGTAGAAGCCGGGATGCACCTCGTCGGCCTCGGCCGTGCGGCGGACCAGCCACTCCTCGTGTTCGACGGGGCGGGGAAGCCCCGATTCGGCCAGGGCGAGGAGGACTCCGGCGGCTCCGAAGGCGAGTCCGAGGCCGTCGCAGGTGAGGAACTGCTCGATGTCTCCGGGGTAGAGCCGGTCGTGCCGCTCGGGGGTCGCGCTGAGCCGGATCCCCTGGGCGATCTCCGCTTTCAGGGCGGCGTCCTCGACGGGCCTGCCGGACAGGTAGGACGCGGCGACGGGGGAGAGGGGGAGCGGGGGCCCGTGCCGGGAGGGGGCCGCCGCCTCCGGGCTCAGGTCGGCGAGCAGTCCGGCGGCGAAGTCCCTGGGAAGGCGGAAACGCCGTTCCGCGGCGCGCACGAGCTGCTCGACCTTGCCGGGGGCGCGCAGCAGCATGGGGGTGACCGGCAGGAACATGTCGAGCTTCAGGCAGGCCAGCACCCACCGGTCGGCGGCGGTCCCCCGCAGTCCCGGCGGTGCGACGAAGCCGGGAGCGCCCTGGGGAGCCCGCCACTGCGGGTCGTCCAACGCGCTGAACTCGAAGTCGACGAACACCGGGGAGCCGTCCTCGCGGAGGATGATGTTCTTGGGGTGGAGGTCCCCGATGACGACCCCGCGGGCGTGGATGCGCCGCACCGCCTCCTCGATCTGGGCGAGCGTGTCCAGAGCCCAACGCACGTACTCCTGGTCACGCTCCGCGGAGAACCCGGGGACCAGAACGGGGGTGCGGTTCATGGCGGCGCGTTTCAGGACGAGCCCTTCGACGTGCTCCAGCACCACGAACTTGTGCTCCCAGGCGGTGAACAGGCCGTGGTACTCGGGGACGCAGTCCAGGCCCGACAGCCGCTCCAGCACGGCGGCCTCCCGCTCCAGCCGGGTGACGGCGTCGTCGCCGAGGACGTCCACCCCCGCCCACGGCCGCGCCTCCTTGAGCACCACCGTCCGCCCGTCGCGCCTGTCTCGGGCGCGGTAGACGCCGCCGGCGTTGGAGAAGTGCAGGGCCGTTTCGGGGGTGAAGGGGAAGTCCTCCGCGTCGTCCTCGTCCTGCGCGGCTTCGGCGAGGAAGGCGGGCATCGGGACCCAGGAGGGCGGGCGGAAGCCAGGCTCGCGCGGATCGGGAACCAGCTCCCCCTCGGGGGTCTCGATCGCGTGCACCCGCCTTCCGTCAGCGGTCACGCAGTAGCGTTCACGAAATCCCCCGTAACGTACGTAAAGCGGCCCGGACTTCCAGCGCAGATCGCTGAGGACATAGGGCCCGGGAATTCCCGAGAGGGATTCTCCGAGTTCGGTGAGAATGTTCTTCAGCTCTGTCTCGTTGCGTGTGTAGAGGGTGCAGAACTTTCCGCTGGAGCCCCGGTCCGCGTATTTGGAGTTCTGTGCTCTCAGCTCGTGGGGTCCGCGGAGGAACTTGAAGGAGATCCCGTTGGTGAAACAGTAGGAGGAGACCTCGTGGAGCGTTTTCTCCGCGTGCTCCTCCGACGTGCTCACATGGACCTTCCAGCCCTGGTCGGGCAGGGGACGGGGTGCGGAGAAGGAGACCCAGGGCCCCTGGGACCCGCGCCGCCACCCCCGCGGCGCGCGAGCAGAGGCGAGGGCGAAACCGCCGTCCCGGCGGTGCGGTCGGTCATAGAAATCCGTTCCCTCTGGGCAGAAAAGAAGGTAGCGGCCGTCCATCTCCTCGAATCCCCCGGCGGTTCACGGATCGCGGATTTCTTCGGGAAATCCGGAGGACCTTCCGTCCAGGTCCGGAGAGGATTAGAACACGAGGAAACGCGTTTCCGTCGCCCACTGACCAAACTCCGACCAGACACCGACCGCCCGGCGCCGCTCCCCGGGGAGCGGCGCCGGGCGGTCAGGACCGGCGGACCACGTGCAGCGGGCGGGAGCGCAGCGCCACCACGGCGGGGAGCGTGCCCGCGGCCAGACCGATCGCCGCGACGGTGGCCGCCACCGCCGCGTACTGGTCCGCGGCCACCGCGAGCACGACGGTCCCCCCGGTCAGGGCGTGGCTCATGGCGGCGAGCCCGAGCAGCGCCACGCCGCTGCCCACCGCGAGCGCGGTGACGCAGACCAGCAGCGTCTCGGCGGCCACCACGCCGACCACCTGCCGGGCGGAGGCCCCCACGAGGCGCAGCAGCGCGAACCGGCGGCCCCGCCCCCCGACGGAGACGAGCAGGGAGTTGACCGCGCTGATCCCGGCGTACCCCGCGACGAGCGCCACCATGAGATGCAGGATCCAGTCGTCGCCCGTGCTGAGCTGCTCCTGCTGCTCCAGGTGGGCGGCACGGTCGGTGACCCGCGTCTCGGGGCCCGCGTCGAGCGACCGCTCCAGTGCGCGCAGGGTCTGCGCCGGATCGGCCTCGGGGTCGAGGGCGACGTAGACCCCGCTGTCCATGCTGTCCAGCATGCGGGGGGCGAGCGACGCCCGGGGGAGCAGCACGGCGGGGAACTCGATCCCCGCCCGGTAGACGACCGCGATCCGCGCCTCCAGGCGGACCCCGTCGGGGCCCAGCAGGGTCGCGGTGTCGCCGACCCGCCACCCGTGGTCCCGGGCGACGTCCGCGTTCAGGGCGACCGCGTCCGCACCGAAGTCCTCCCAGGAGCCCGCCACGGCGTCGAACCGGTAGACGTGCGGCACCGCCTCCGGGGCCACGAGGTAGGTGGTCAGGGAGGCTCCGGGACCGGCCGGGCCGACCGCGGCCGTGACCGTCTGCCGGAACCCCGTCGCGGCGGCGACTCCGGGCACCTGCTCGGCGGCCCTGGCGACCTGCTCGGGAAGACCGACCCCGGCCGCCCCGGAGACCACCGCCTGGGCCGCGATCCGCTGCCCGTAGGAGTGGAGCAGGGCGCTGTCCGTGGTGCTCCCCTGGAACAGCAGCAGGACCGCCACCGCGGTGGTGACCAGCAGCGGGACGAGCGTCCCGGAGGCCCGGCGCGGATCCGTCCACAGCTCCCGGCGGACCAGCAGCGTCACCGGTCCGCGGCCGCCCGCCAGCCGGAGGAGCGGCAGCGCGCCCCGCACCAGCAGCGGCGAGAGCAGCACGGCGCCCAGAACCAGCACGGCCGTCCCCGACAGCGCCGCGACCACCGCGCCCTGGCTGCCGGCCGTGACCGCGGAGGCCACCAGCAGGCCGGCGCCCGTGCACACCGCCGCCGCGCCCGAGACGGTCCGCAGCCGCGGAAGCGGAGCGGGTTCGACCTCGGCGGCGCGCAGCGCCTCCACCGGAGCGGTGCGGCCCGCGAGCCGCGCCGGACGCCAGGAGGCGACGAGGGGCACTGCCACGACCACGGCAGCACCGACGGCCAGAGAGGACCAGTCGAAGACCGGTGCGAACCCGTCGGGCAGCACCCCACGGGCCTCGAAGAGCCGGGCCAGCCCCTCGGTGAGCAGTACCCCGAGCCCGCAGGCGGGCAGGACGGCGATCCCTCCCACCACGAGCGCCTCTCCGAGCACGAGGCGGCGGATCTGGCCCGCGGATGCGCCCACCATGCGCAGCAGCGCGAACTCCCCGAAGCGGTCCCGCACCGTCAACGCGGTCAGGCTGGCCGTCATGACCGCGGCGACCGCCAGCGCCAGCCCGGCCGTCATGCCCAGGAAGCGGCCCATGCCCGAGGCCAGTTCCCGTCCCGTGTAGTCCAGGAGGAGCGCCTCGGAGCGCGCCGGACCGGTGAGCACCCGGGTCTGCGGCGCGGCATCGCGGACGGCGTCGGCGACCGCGAGCGGGTCGGCGCCGGGGGAGGGCCAGACCAGGGCGGCCACGGGGTCCCCGCCGAGCCGGCCGGCCCTGTCGGGCGGGAAGAACACCGACCGCTCCGCGCTGCGGCTCTCGACCGTCCCGCTGACCCGTGCTTCCAGCACCCCCTCGGGGGTCAGGATCCGCGCCCGGTCCCCCGCGGCCAGCCCGGCCTCGGCCGCGGTCCGCTCGTCGACCGCGACCTCCCCCGGGTGCCGGGGGCCGCGTCCGGTGACCGGGGTGAGCGCCTCGGCCTCGGCCAGCGCCCAGGAGTGGCCCCAGGACCGGTCGGTCATCCCCCCGAGGGTGCGGTCGTCCGCGAGCACGTAGGCGGGGAAGGGGGCTTCGGTCTCGACACGGCCGACCCCGGGCAGGTCCTCGAGCTCTGCCACGGTCGCGGGAGGCAGCCGGACCGGCTCGCCCGCTGGTGTGGCGGCGAGCGTGGCGCCCTCCTCGGGCACGCGTCCGGTCACCACGACGGGGACCGCGTCCAACCGCCAGGACGCGGTCCCGCCCGAGGCGGCCAGCCGGTCCGCGGAGTCCTGGAGGGCGAACGCGGCGATGGTCAGTCCACCGCCCAGGGCCGTGGCCAGCAGGGACAGCAGCAGGGAACGCAGGCGTGCGGCGACACTGCGGACGATCAGGGTGATCACGACTGCTCCAGGCGCTTGAGCCGCTCCAGGACGGCGGAGGCGTCGGGGGAGACGAGCTCGCCGGCGAGCCGTCCGTCACGCAGGAACAGGACGCGGTCGGCGCGGGCGGCCGCCACCGGGTCGTGCGTGACCATGACGACGCTCTGCCCGTTGCGGTCCACGGCGTGGCGCAGCGCGTCCAGTACCCGCTGTCCGGAACGGGAGTCGAGGTTGCCGGTGGGCTCGTCGGCGAAGACCACCACCGGCCGGTGGATCAGGGCCCGGGCGACCGCGACCCGCTGCTGCTGGCCCCCCGACAGCTCGGAGGGCCGGTGCCGCACCCGCTCGGCCAGCCCGAGGAAGGCGACGAGTTCGTCCCGCCACGAGGAGTCCACGGGGCGTCCCGACAGGCGCTGGCCGATGGTGATGTTCTCCTCCACGGTCAGGGTCGGGATCAGGTGGAACGACTGGAACACGAACCCGACGGCCTCCGAACGCAGCCGGGTCAGTTCCTTTTCGGACATCCGGGTGATGTCGCGGCCCGCCACGACGACCTCCCCCGAGTCGGGGGACTCCAGCCCGGCGAGGCAGTGCAGGAAAGTGCTCTTCCCCGAGCCGGACGGCCCCATGACCGCGGTGAAGACGCCCCGTTCGAAGGACGCGGTCACCCCGTCCAGGGCGCGGACGGCTGCGGGGCCTTTTCCGTGGGTTTTGGTGAGTCCGACCGTCCACACCGGCGGGGAGCCGTCGCGGCCGGTGCGGCCTGGCCGGTTGTGGCCAGTGCCGGGCGGGGTCCACTCCATGCGCTGCTCCGTCTTTTCCGCTGCTGAACTGGGGGAGGAGGAGGGACACGGCCGTGTGCCGCGTCCTGCGGGTGTTGCACCGTTCAGTCAAGCGGGGCGAAACGCACACGTCACTGGCGGTAGTGGGAGAAGTCAAGTCGAAGAAGTTCTACTGTTGATGGTCGACGTTCTTCTCCCTTCGCTGTTTCCCGGTTCCGTGTTTCAATTCCGTTAACGGCATTGCGCGGGTTTCCGGAAATAACGGAGGACGGACGGGAGGACACGGGTGCGGGGCCCCGTCGGAACACGATCGGAAGACGGCGGGCAGGAAGAGCTCGACCATTCCCGCTCCGCCGTGGGACAGGAGCGCTCCACCGCTGAGGAGACCTTCTGGCAGGCCGCCGCGCGGGCACCGCTGGGGGTGCTGGCCACCTCGTGGCCGTGGCGTTCCCTGCTCTACCTTGCGACCTCCCTTCCCCTGGCCGTGCTCTGGCTGTCGCTGTGCTGGCCGCTGCTGGCGGCGGCCGGGGTGCCCCTGGGGGCGGTGGAACGGCGCAGGCTGCGGCTGCTGGAGCGGGAGCCCGCGGACTCCCCCCACGGGCCGGTGGGCTCCGGGGGACCGGTCGGCTGGGTGCGGCGCCGACTGGGGGAGGCGGCGACGTGGCGGGAGCTCTCCTACGGGCTGCTGCTGGCGGTGTTCGGCCTGGCCGAGGCGGTCGTGGTGGCCGTCGCGGCGGGAGTGCCGTTCACCCTCCTGGCCGCGCCCGTGCTGCGGGGCTCCGGTCTCGTCCCCGCGGGCGACCTGAGCGGGCTCCTTGGCGGGCGGCTGTTCCCGGGGCTCGGCGACGTCGGCAACGTGTTCGTCGGACTGCTCGTGCTCCCGCTCTCCGCCTACCTGGTGATGGTGCTGGCGGCGGGGCACGCGAGGGCGGCGCGGCTGCTGCTCACCGCCGACCGCGGGGAAGAGCTCGACCGGAGGCTCGGCGAGGTGGTCCGGTCACGCGCCCGGATCGTGGACGCCTTCACCGCCGAACGCCGCAGCATCGAACGGAACCTGCACGACGGGGCCCAGCAGCGCCTCACGGCGCTCGTCATGCGGCTGGGCATGGCCCTGGCCCGCTTCGAGGACGACCCGCAGGCGGCCCGCGCCCTGGTCGAGCGGGCGCACCGGGAGGCCCAGGAGACCCTGGAGGAGCTGCGCGACCTCGTCCACGGCATCCACCCCGCGGCCCTGACCGAACGGGGCCTCGTCGCGGCCGTGGAGGAACTCGCCGATTCCTGCCCGGTCGAGGCGGTGGTCGACGCGGCCGAGGTCGGACGGCTGCCCGAGCCGGTGGAGTCCACCGCCTACTTCTGCGCCGCCGAACTCGTCACCAACGCGGTCCGGCACGCACGGGCCGACCAGGTCCGGCTGTCGCTGCGCGTCACCGGGAAGAGGAGGAAGTTCCTGGAGCTCACGGTGACCGACGACGGCGTGGGCGGCGCCGACCCCGCACGCGGGACGGGACTGACCGGGCTGGCGGACCGGGCGGCGGTCCACGGCGGCACGGTCGTGCTGCACAGCCCCAGGGGAGGCCCCACAACGGTGGAGGTGAGGATTCCGTGCGCGTCGTGATCGCCGAGGACTCGACCCTGCTGCGCGAAGGGCTGGCACAACTGGTCGCTCTGGGAGGCCACGAGGTCGTGGCGACGGTCGGCGACGCCCCGGGACTGCTGGCGGCCGTGGCCGAGCACGAACCAGACGTCGCGGTCACCGACGTGCGCATGCCGCCGGGCAACGAGGACGACGGGCTGCGCGCGGCGGTGCAGCTCACCCGGACCCATCCCGACGTGGGCATCCTGGTCCTGTCCCAGTACGTCATGCGGGCGACCGCCGCAGAACTGCTGGAGAGCGCGACGGCGGGGGTCGGCTACCTGCTCAAGGACCGGGTCGGCGACGTCGCCGAGTTCATCGACACCCTGGAGCGGGTGGCCGCCGGGGGCACGGCGGTCGACCAGGAGGTGGTCCGGCGGCTCCTGGGGCGCCAGCGCAACCGGTCGGCACTGGACCGGCTGAGCCCGCGGGAGAGAGAGGTCCTGGCCCTGATGGCGCAGGGCCGCTCCAACGCGGCCATCGCCAGGGCGCTGGTGGTCACCGAGGCGGCCGTGGCCAAGCACGTCAGCGGGATCTTCGCCAAGCTCGGACTTCCCGCGGCGCCGGAAGACAACCGCCGCGTCCTTGCAGTGCTCACCTACCTGGGCGCCTGAGCACGTCTCGAACGACGACTGAACGATTGAGGAGAGGTGACAGCATGCCGACCCCACACGGCCGGGACACCGGAGGCCAGGCCTCCCGGGACCTTCCGGCCCGGGTCCTGCTGGGGCTGGAGATCAGGCACGCCCGCATGGCACGAGGGCTTTCGCAGCGTGAACTGGCCCGCCGGATCGGTCTCAGCGCCCACAGCAACATCGTCGACTACGAACTGGGCCGCAGGCTCCCTCCCACCGACATCGTCACCGCAGTGGAGAAGGCGCTGCGGGTGTCCGACCACAGACTGAGGCGGCTGCACGCCCAGGCGATGGACGAGCGTGCCCGCAGGCGGCTGCGCGACACCGAACTTCGGCTGGGGCTGCGCACGGCCGACCCGTGACCGCGGGCGCAGCCGACGGGAAACGTCGCCTGATCGGGCATCCGGTCGCCCCGTGACCGGTCCGGTGGCTCCGGCGGAGGACACGGCGCGGCCCGCCGCGCAGGCGTACGGCCGACCGGCCGCGCAGAAGAACGGCGGGCCGGTCGGCCGACTCCGGCGTCCCGCCGGGGCGGCCGCGTCGGGAGAGCCTTCCCGGCAGAGCCGCTCCCGGCCGTCTCGGCGGGCGGCCGGGAGCGGCGGGGGAGAGGGCTCGTGGGAGGCGCGGACCGAGTGGTGCGCCCGGCGGAGCCCTTCCCGCACGGGACCGGAGGGGAGGAGAGCCCGCCCGTGTCACCGGCTGCCCCGGGCCGCGGCGGCCCGGCGGTCGACGGCGCCGCGCCACCACGGCCCGGAAGAGCGGTGGCGTCCCCCTCCGGGCAGCCGCGACCGGTGGGCGTCCCCGACGGCCGGCTGCGGCCGCAGGCGGATCCCCG
>Ga0207864_1003431_pt1 | contig 13292 bp, 10 predicted proteins | sample HigsolmetaAR202D_FD_184834 | JGI IMG/M metagenome (GOLD analysis project Ga0207864, IMG submission 184834) | Ionic liquid and high solid enriched microbial communities from the Joint BioEnergy Institute, USA - AR20-2-D (SPAdes) (version 2) ...
TGGCGTCACCCGAGCCCGCGCGCGAAGCGATCGATCTCCGTCGCCAGAGCGCTCGCCGCCTCGACCTGCGGCACGTGCCCGATCGTCGGCAAGATCCTGAGCGTCGCATCGGGAAGCGTCTGGGCGGCTGAGATGGCGTGCGCGAGCGGGATCACGCGGTCTTGCGCGCCCCAGACGATCCGCACCGGCACGCTCACCTCGGCCAGGCGCTGGAGCACGTCGAGCGACTGTCGACCATCGGCGAATGCGGCGCTCGCGACCGCGCGCTGCGCCTCCCACGCGCCTTCCGCCAGCTGGTTCTGCGCCATCTCCTCGATTCCGCGATCGACGACGAGTCGCTGATCAGCGAAGAAGAGCTCCAGGAGCTTGCGCGCCGTGTCCCGTCCTGGCTCGCCTGACATCAACGCCAGCAGCTCGGCGGCGATCTCCTCACCAAGGCCGGCGCTGTTGACGAGCACGAGCCCGCGGACGAGGTCCGGCTGGCTGAGCGCGAGCTGCAAGGCCACCGCGCCGCCGAGCGAGTGTCCGATGACAATCGCCTGCTTGTGGCCGAGGCTGGCGATCGCTTCGCCAATGGCTGCCGCGAGTCCTGGCACCGAGTAATCCGTGTCCGCCGGCGGGCGTTTGTCGCTCTGGCCGTGGCCGGGGAGATCGAAGGCGGCGAGCCGGTACTGCGCCGCGAGCTCCCCAAGGACCATTTGCCAGGTGCTGATCGAGCCACCGAGCCCATGCAGGAACACCAGCTTGGGCGCGTTCCCCGGCCCGGCGCGAAGGGCGAAAATCTCCCGTCCATCCGCGAGGGCGACACGCTCTTCGCGCGGCGAGGGATCGGCGTCTCGTTCCGCGGCGGCTCGCTCCACGTCGTCGCTCGTGATCCGACCTCCCGGCCCGGTCGCTTCGACGGTCGCCAGGTCGATGCCGAGCTCCTGCGCCCGCTTGCGCGCCGCCGGCGAGGCGTTGATCCGGCCTGAGGCGTCGCGAGCGGGCTTTCGGGCCTCGCGCGGCGCCGTTCGGGTCGCGCCGTCCGTACCCGCCTGGCTCGTAGCCTGCGGCGCCGCGCTGGCGACGAGCTTCGCCAAGTCGTCCTCGGAAATCGACTCACCCGGCGCCGCGATGACCGCCACCGGCGCGCTAACCGGAACTTCCTCGCCGGTCTGCGCGATGATCTTGACGAGAACGCCATCCGCCGGCGCCTCGACGTCGTTGACCGCCTTCTCCGTCTCTACGGTCAGGAGGGGATCTCCGGCCGAGACTTCCTCCCCCTCCTCGCGGAGCCAGCCGGTGACCGTCCCAACGGTCATCGTCAGGCCCCATTTCGGCATCTTCACGATCGTCGGCATCTCTTCCCCTTGCCTCTTCCCGTTCCCTGACGGCGACCGTTCGTTCTCCTAGAGAATCGATCGCACCGCCTCGGCGATTCGCTCCGGGCTGGGGACGTAGGCCTGCTCCAGCGGCGGGCTGAAGGGGACGGGCGTGTGTGGCGCGGTCACCATCTTGATCGGCGCGTCGAGCAAATCGAAGCCCTTGTCGGCGACCATCGCCGCGATGTCCGTCGCGCAGGAGCAGCGTGGGTTGTCCTCGTCAACGATGACGAGATGGTGAGTTTTGGCGACCGACGACAGGATCGCGTCCTCATCGAGCGGCGAGAGGGTGCGTGGATCGATCACCTCGACGTCAATGCCGTCCGCCTCGAGCATGCGGGCTGCCGCAAGCGACTGGTGGACCATCCTGGAGATCGCCACGATCGTGACGTCGCTTCCTTCGCGCTTGATGTCCGCCTTGCCGAGCGGGATGCCCTCATCGCCTTCCGGCACCTCGCCTTTCATGGCGTAGAGCACCTTGTTCTCGAAGAACATCACAAGGTCGTCGTCACGAATGGCGGAAAGAAGCAGGCCCTTGGCGTCCGCCGGCGTGGAGGGAACGACGGTTTTGATGCCGGGCATGTGGGTGAAGACAGAGTAGTGACAGCCGGAATGCTGGCCGGCGGCGTTGACGCCCGCGCCGATCATCGTCCGGATGACGACCGGGCACTTCGCCTTGCCGCCGAACATATAGCGGAGCTTGGCGCCCTGGTCGAAGATCTGGTCCATGCAACAGCCGAAGAAGTCGACGAACATCAGCTCGGCGATCGGCCGCAGACCCGTCGCGGCGGCGCCGACGGCCGCGCCGATGAATCCCGCTTCCGTGATCGGCGTGTCGAGGATGCGGTTGCGGCCGAACTCTTGGACCAAGCCCTTGGTGACGCCCATCGGGCCGCCCCAGGCGTCCTCATTCCCGAGGTGGTCCACCATCGCGCCGCCGGCGACGTCTTCTCCCATCAGGACGACCGTCGGGTCCTGGCGCATCGCGATGCGCATCGCTTCGTTGATCGCTTCGGCATAGGTCATCTGCCGCGTCGCCGTTGCCGTGGCAACCATGCGTCCCTCCCTTCGTCCACCCTGGTCGGCTTAGTACGACACGTACACGTCCTCGAGCACGTCTTCCGGATCGGGCCAAGGAGCGGCCTTCGCGGCCTCCCAGGCGGCATCGACCTGCTCCTTGACGCGAGCATCGATCGCATCGAGCTCTTCCGCGGTCGCCAGGCCGTGCTCTAGCGCGTACTTCCGGACGCGCTGGATCGCGTCGCGCTGGCGGTACTGATTCAGCTCTTCCTCGGTCCGGTACGTGACCGTGTCGCCCTGGAAGTGGCCGTAGTAGCGATACGTCTTGGCCTCGATCAGCGTCGGACCTTCGCCGCGCCGGGCGCGGGCGATCGCCTCACCGGCCGCCTCGTAGACGGCGAAGAGATCCAATCCGTCAACGACGACGCCCGGAATCTCGTACGCCGCCGCGCGGTTCGCGATATCAGTCGCCGAGCAGTGGTAGTGGACGGGAGTGGACTCCGCGTAGCCGTTGTTCTCGCAGACGAAAACGACGGGGAGCTTCCAAATCGCCGCGAGATTGAGCGCTTCGTGGAAGGTGCCCTGGTTCGACGCGCCGTCTCCGAAGAAGCTGACGGCAACGCCGCCGGTACCGAGTGTCTTGGCGGTCAGGGCCGCGCCGCAGGCAAGGGGCAGGCCTCCACCGACGATGCCGTTCGCGCCGAGCATCCCCTTCTCGACGTCAGCGATGTGCATCGAGCCGCCTTTGCCCTTGCAGACGCCGGTCGCCTTGCCCATGAGCTCAGCAACCATGCCGGGGATGTCAACGCCTTTGGCGATGCAGTGGCCATGGCCACGGTGCGTGCTGGTGATGTAGTCCCGGTCGGTCAGATGCGAGCAGACGCCGACGGCGACCGCTTCCTCCCCGGCGTAGAGGTGGACGAACCCCGGAACGAGGCCGTCAGCGAAGTGCTTGCCGGCAGCGTCTTCGAACGTGCGGATTTGGACCATCCGCTCATACATTTCGAGCAGTTTCGACTTATCGATTCCGGCGACGGCCGGCGATTCGGTAACCGACATGACACCCCTCCGTAGAGCGAGCGGCGAATGCCATTGTGGCATTCCTTCGTCCCACCGCCGATTCCAGCCTGTACCGCACGTTGTTGGCGTTCTTATACGCAACGGTGTTGACGCTCGCAAGGCAGGTTGCACGAGATTGGGTGTCCGTCTTGTTGCATCGTGGCGCGGGAGATGGCGTTGCGAACATCTGCGCGGGCAGCGAGAGGCGTTGGTATCGGCCGATTGTCACAAAATCGGGACTAATGTCCCACGGAGAGAGGGACCCGAATGTCTCCCCTATGCGAATTTGCTCTAGTACCATCGGGCTAGGCTCGGCGGACGGTGTGAGTGATCCACACGCGAGCCGGGTAAGGGAGAGGTGGCAGCGCGGAGATGCCCGGCGACGGATCGCTCGGCTGGTTCGATGTACTCGAAATGTTCGAGGTGCTGGGGTTCCGGCGCCGGACCGGGAAATTTCATGTCCTGGCGGGCGACGACAGCTACGGCGTGTACGTCGACCGAGGCCGGGTAATCTTGGCGACATCCTCGAACCGCGCGCTGCGCCTGGGTGTCGTCCTGCTGCGCCGGGGGGCTGTCGAGCCCTCTCGGCTCCAAGCGGCGCTCCAGCCGCATCGTCTGTCCGTTGAAAGCGTGGAGCCGATCGCGATCGGTGGGCGCCTGATGCGAGTCGGCGCGGTGACGCGAGATGATCTCGCGGAGGGCGTTCAGGAGCAGGCGATCGAGGTGCTCTCGCGCGTCCTCGAATGCGGCTCGGCGACCGTCGTCTTCGCGCACGACGAGCCGCTCCCGCACGGTGTGGAGATCATTCCCCTCGACACCGACTGGCTCATTGCCGAGGCAAGCCGGCGCTGCGAAGAACGAATTGGCCTGCGAGCGATGGAGCGATTGCTCCCGCCGCGTAACGCAAGGCTGAGATTGACGGTTCAGCTCGCGCTCGTCTCCTTCTACATGACGGACGCGGAGTTGCTCGTCGCGCTCGCGGTCGACCGCGGGAACGCGACGCTCGATGGCTTGGCGTCGGTTCTCCCCCTCGATCGGCAGACGCTGCGACAGACCGTGATCGGTCTGCTGGAGCGCGGGTACCTCGAGGTGGCTTCGCGGTAGCGCCCGCCGAACGAAACTGGCTGTCTCCGCGGCATCCCCCAACATTCCTATTACGAACTAGGGACTAGTGGGGTAGGAGGATCTCTTTCGCCTTCGCAGGGCGAGACATACGGTATTGGTGGTTCCCATCCTCACTATTCTCGGCCCGAGTGGCCGACGGCCCTCTTCCTGATCCCCGGCGGGATTCCTCATCAAACCTCTGGCGGGCGGCGCGGGGAACGCCCGCCAAACCTTTTCACGGCTCCCTACTGCCGATGCCGATTATTAGCGTAGATGAAAAAATTGCAGAACACGTGGAAATCGCTGAGGACGAAAGGTTAGGCGGCGACGGGGGAGAAGACCTCGTAGCCAGCCTTGCCGGCTGCCTTCACATGCTCGAGCGCGGCGTCGGCGTGGCGGAGGACCGTGTCTTTCAGATCCGGAGTCGGAGATTCGCATAGCGCGACGCCGATGCTGGCCGTGATGCTGACGGTCTCACCGTTGATGGCGATTGGCTCTTGCACGGTCGCTACGATGCGCTCGACGATGTGCGGCACCGAGGCCGGCTCGGCCGAGAGGAGAATCATGAACTCATCGCCACCGACGCGAGCGACGACATCAGTGTCCCGTACGGTCGCGCGCAGACGCTTCGCCGTTGTGGCAAGTACTTGGTCGCCGGCGGCGTCGCCGAAGCGGTCGTTGATCGAGCGCAGGCCATCGAGGTCGAGGGAAAGAACGACGATGGCGTCGCCGTTGTCTCTCGCCGCTGGAATTGCGTGGTCGAGCGCCCGGACGAGCCGATCGCGGCCGGGCAGGCCTGTTAGGGAGTCGCGGCCGGCCACTTGCGTGAGACGGGCAGCCATGCGGGCGCGTTGGCGCGCGAGGAGAAAGACCAAGAGCAACATGACCAGCAACATCGGCAGTTGGACGAGTTCGCGTTGCGTGACGGTTCCCGAAGCCGCCCCGTTGACCATCGCGATCGTGACGAGAAATGTCCAGAGCAGTGTCCGCCCGGCGAAGGCGGGAAGTCGCCAGTACATGGCGCCCGTCATCAAGCAGAGGAAAACCGCGTGCAAGACCGACGCTGGCGCGTCGGAGACGAACATCAGCGTCGTGAGTGTTGCGATGAAGGCGTCGAGAACGCCGAAGGTTTGGTCGACGCGAAGGAACGCGCCGAGACCGGGAAAAGGAGGCGTAGGCTCAGATAACGACGCGGATTCGCTCATGTGGTCCGTAGTCCGGCGCGAAAGTCGCTCATCACCTGAGTTGCGGCTGGTATCCATCGGGAGACATGGTGGCGCAGGCGAATAGGGTTGTCGAGGAGACCCAATGGCCCGAATGTCCCGAATCAGACTGGCGAAAAGGCGCGTGTCTATCAAACTTTTCGGTAAGAGTGGATTGGGATACTGGTGAGGGACCGCGACGTATCCGGTGAGCTCATGCGCGGAGGCGTGCGGCGAGCGAGGTAATGCTGCTCGCCGCCTCGCCAGTATTTCGCCTCTTTCGTAGAGGAAGAAGGGCTCAGCGAGGGCAGTGGCTCCCGAACTCGTAGTAGCGCGGCGGCTCTTCCTCGTGGTATTCGCGGCAGAGCTGAACGAGCCGTTCCAGCAAGACGTTGAAGAGGCGCTCGCCCTTTTCGGCTGATGCCTTGAAGGGATCGCCCATTACGCCATGAGCCATTTCGCGACGGCGCTCCGGGAAGCGGGCGAAGCGCTGGATCGGCTCGCTAAACTTCAGTCGCCATTCGTCCTTCACGGCGAGATTCATGTCCACCAGCGACGGGCGCAGGTAGAGCTGGAGACTCGTCTCCCATTCGCCGCCGTGGCCGATGCTCCCCTCGTCCGCCTCGCTCCAGGCAAGCAGCTCGTCCTTGGCCATGTTCCAGTAGGTGATCGCCAGCGCCCAGACATCTTCCTCGGCGAGCTTGACCGAGGCGCTCCAGGTCGGCTGCTCATTGCCGCCGTGGCCGTTGAGGAGGATGATCCGCTTGAAGCCGTTCCGCCAGATCGAGCGCGTCACATCGCAAAGAACCGCGATGAAGACTTCCAGGCCGAGGGTGATCGTGCCGACCTCTCCCATGTTGTAGTGGGTGAAGCCATACGTCACTGGCGGCGCGACGATCACCGGGAAGTCGTCGATCGCCTCCGCGGCGCGGATCGCCAGGTGGTAAGGAATGCTGATGTCCACGTCCTGCGGGCAGTGCGGACCGTGCTGCTCGACGGAGCCGACCGGTACGATCACGACCGGTCGCTGCTCGAGCGCCGCTAGGAGCTCGTGGCGCAGCATCTCTTGCCAAAGGACCTTCTTGCCGGACGGCGGCCGAACCAGCATTCCCTCCAACCTCCCTTCTTCCCGCGCTCGTGCCGAAAACCCTATCTAGACGGTGAGCACCTCGCGTAGCCGGCGACCGACGATCTCCGCCTCGTCCTCCGTGAGGCCGTGTGGATTGACTGTCAGCCGGCCGAATTCCGCGTACGACTCGCCGATCGCAATGGCCGGTTCGCCAGCGAGCAGGCGATTCGCCGCCTCGTAGGCGGTTAGGCCGAGTGCCTCTTGATCGAGATCGACATGCAGCACCGGCAGCGGCTTCCGTGGCGGGATGTACCGCTTGACCGTCACGCCCCGCAGGTCGCGAACATGCGGCTCGACGATGTCGAGAAGCGCGTTCCAGCGCTTCAGATCCTCCTCGTCGCTGCCGGCCGCGTAAATCTTCAGCGCGGTGATCAGGCCGACGATCTCCTCGCGCCCCACTTTCATCCCGCGGCCAAATCCTTGATGGGGCACGCCCTTCAAGGTGCCGTCGGCGATCATCCACCGCTTCGACCACGTCTCCGGGCGGACGTCCATGTCTTGGTGCTGGAGGGCGACGGAGGCGATCAGGTCGCGGCGGCCCGCGAGGATGCCGCTCGCCTGTGGTCCGCCGATCGCTTTCCCGCCTGAGAAGGTGACGAGGTCGGCTCCCTCCTCAATGAATCGGCGCAAGTTCGAGCGCGGCGGAAGCTCGGCCGCGGCGTCGACGATGACCGGCACGCCCTTGGCATGGGCAATCTCGCAGACTTCACGGAGCGGGACGGTGCCGGGTGTATCGAGAATCGGGCAAGCGACCGCGGCCGTCCGCTCGTTGATCGCCTCCTCGATCTGCCAGGCATATGTGCCACCGGCGCCTGGATATCCCAGATAGCCCACCTCAACCAGCGTGACGCCGGCGGCGCGAATCGCATGGTCGTAAGCGTTGCGGTGGCCGCGTTGGACGACGACTTCGTTCTTCATTCCGGTCGTGTCCGGCAGCCGATCCATCTTGCTGACGTCAAGCCCGGCGACACAGGCGGCGATGCCGAGCGTCAGGCCAGCGGCAGCCCCGGCGACGACGTACCCCGCCTCGGCTCCGGTGATCTCGGCGATGACACGGCCGGCTTGTTGTTGAAGCTCATCAATGTGAACGAACGACGCGGCCGCCTCGGCCATGGCCGCCAGCACCTCGGGCGCCATGCGGCTCCCGCCGAGCCGGGTCAACGTACCGCTCGCGTTGATGACCGGGCGGACGCCCAGGTCTTCATACACCCCCATAGCCCGTGAATTCGCCTCCTTGCTTATCGGCGATTCCGAATTGCCGGCGCATCTTATGGGCAGTTCTTAGGGCACGCAAGCGCCTCCCACGCCGGAGATAATCGTGGCGTGGGAGACGCCTTCGCATCGGTGCGCTCAGGGTAGATCAGGTGGCCGTCAAGGGCTCCAGCACGGCTCGCTCATGCGCCGCACCAGCGCGCGATTGCGAGCGCGATCGTCAAGGTCGCCGTCTTGATGTCGTCCAGCGCGATGGACTCGTTGGCGTGATGGGCGAGCCGGACATCTCCGGCGCCGTACATCACGCAGGGTGTGTCGCCGAAGAGCAAGAAGTGGCGCATATCCGCGCCGTAGGTCGCGGCGTCGATCTTTGGCGTCTCGCCGGTGACGGCGGCGTGCGCCTCTTGGACGAGGCGGACGAGCGGCGAATCAATCGGAACTTCGGCAGGCGCGAACTGGCCACTGAACCACTCGAGTACCGGCGGGTGCTCGCGTAGCCAGGGATCCTCGGCCGCCGCGCGCTCGATCACGCTCGCGAATTCCTTGCGGAACTCGTCGAGGTCTTCCCCTGGCACCAGGCCGGCCCGGCCCTCGGCAATCAGCCACTCCGGGACAGACGAGGGCCAGGAGCCGGCGCGGACGACGCCGATGTTGATCGGGATCTTGTTGGCGATGTGCGCGTAGAGCGGGTGATCGATCGCGGCGTTGCGCTCGGCTTCATGCTCGACGAGAGCGCGGAAGATCGGCAGGAACTTTTCGAACGCGCTGACGCCCTCGTCGCGCACGGCGGCATGCGCGGACTTGCCGGTGATGCGCAGGCGGAAGACGAGCGAGCCGCCTTGGGCGGGGATCACGGCGAGGTTGGTCGGCTCCGTGATGATCGCCGCATCGGCCCGGTAGCCGCGCAGAATTGCCGCCAGAGTGCCCGCGCCGCCATCCTCCTCGGAAATGACGCTCTCCACGATCACGTCGCCGGCGAGTGGCACGCCCGCGTCCAGCACCGCGGCAAGAGCGAAGAGGTTAGTCGCAAGCCCGGCCTTCATGTCACACGCGCCGCGTCCATAGAGACGCCCGCCGTCAATCACGGCGTCGAACGGCTGGTGCGTCCATTGGGCGGAATCGCCTGGCTCGACCGTGTCGATGTGACCGTTGAGGATCAGGGAGCGACCGCCGCCGCTGCCGCGATGGCGACCGACGACGTTGGGGCGACCGGCTAAGCTCTCGAACTCGCCAACGTGATCGGCGTAGGGCGCAAGCTCGCTGGGGTCCGGCTCCCAGACATCCGTCTCCAAGCCGAGATCGTGCATCTTCGCGGCGACAACTTGCTGGGCTGCCGCTTCGTCACCGGTCACGCTCTGGGTGCGGACCAGCTCTTGGAGGAACGCCACTTGCTCGTCCCAGCGCCGCTCGATGGCCGCTTGGATGCGCTCCTTATCCACGCCGGAGTGTGCCTGCTGTCCCAATGTCGCGTCTCCTTGATGTACTTGTCATAACGAAAGTCGCGCTTGCCGCCTGGGCGTCGCGTCGGTCGTATTTCACATGATCGGGGGCGATGCTGCTATCAGACCTCGCCGGCGAATGCCGCCAGCAAGAGGCCGAGGCGGATGCCGCTGGCCGTGCCTTCAATCACTCTCGGTGGCGTCAGAGCGGCCAGAGCGGCGACGATGGCGATGCCGGCGGGGAGAACCCTCGCGCGTGCGACAGGAATGCCAAGCCGGCGGGCGAGGTCTTCAGACGTCACGGTCGTCATCAGCTGGAGCAGGCGAGGGATTGCATCTGGCCCTGGCGGCGAGCCGGATGGGACCAACCGGAGGAGATACTCGCCGGTGCCGCCGAGGACGATGAGGCGGTCGCAGGGACCGGCGGGCACGCCGCCTTCCACGAGGATGCGGCGCGCTTCAGCTTGGCAGGCCGCGAGCTCCTCCGCCGTCGGTGGGTCATTCGCGATCAGCCGCTCCGTGAGGCGGCCCGACCCGAGCGGCAAGGATCGCGACCAGAGCCGGTTGCCGTCTTGGGCGAGGATGATCTCAGTGCTCGCCCCGCCGGCGTCGGCGATGACGATCCGCCCGGACAGATCGAGCGTCGCCGCGAGGCCGCGGAAGGTCAGATCCGCCTCAGCATCGCCGGTAATCACCTGCACCTCGATGCCGGTGTCGCGCTGGACCCGCTCGAGGAATGCCCTGCCGTTCTCAGCGGCGCGAACCGCTTCGGTTGCGACGCCGAGAATCCGCGCGGCGCCGGCCGCTCGCGCTTCGTCGGCAAACCGGGTGAGCGTGTCGAGCGCGGCGGTCATTCGGTCGTCGGCGAGCCGGCCCGTCGCATCGACTCCCGCGCCGAGGCGGACGGTTTCCGAGCGCGTCAGAATGGTCTCGACGCGGCCATCCGGCAGACGTCGCCCGACCGTCATCTTGATCGAGTTGGAGCCGAGGTCAATCGCGGCAAGAATCAGCGGCGCCGAGGCATCCGCTCTACCCGATGTCGAGTTCTTGGGTGCCTCGACGCCGCCCGCCGTGTCCATTTGCCGTGCCGGCAGCCTTACCTCGACGGAGATGCGCTCTGGCCGGTCGGAGCCCCAATGAGAGCGAGCACGCCCGGAGCGCCGACCGCGACATCGGAAGCGATCGTGCCGTTCTCGTCAATGAGGACGGCCGACGGAGTGCCGCCCGCGCCGAACGAGCGCCCGGTCTGGAAGCCCTCGTCGAGGATGATCCTCGAAGTCAGGCCCAGCTCGCGGTTCGCTTCCTTGGTGCCCGTCGAGACGATCACGATGCGCGGCGCGCCTGCTGGAGGATTCGCTTCGAGCGCCTTCAGGTCATTGAGCATCCTCTGGCAGAAGCGGCAGCCGGGGTTCCAGAACAACAGAGCCGTGGGAGTTCCCCGCTGCTCCGAGAGCTTGAAGGTCTTGTCGTCGAGGTCCTTGAGAATCACCTCCGGCGCTGGCTCACCCTTGCGGGCCACCTTGACCGGTGCCGGTCGCGGCGCCGTGGCGGCCGCCTTCGGATCCTTGCCAAGGATAAGCGCCGACACCGCGGTCAACCCGGCGGCGACATCCGTGGCGACCTTCCCCTCGGCGTCGATGATGACGGCGGCCGGAGTTCCGGCTGCGCCGAACTGACGCCCGGTCTGGAAGCCCTGATCGAGGACGATCGTCGAGCGGAAACCAAGCTCCCGATTCGCCTCAACCGTGCCTCGCGAGACGATGACCACCTGCGGCGCATCCGCTGGCGGATTCTCCTCCCATGCTTTCAAATCGGGGTACAGCCGCTTGCAGAAGCCGCAGTCAGGGTTCCAGAAGACGAGGAGCGTGGACTTGCCGCGCTGCTCCGAGAGCTTGAACGTGCCGCCGTCCAGATCGGTGAGGACGACTTCTGGCGCCGGATCGCCCTTGCGGGCCACCTGAACCGGCACGGCGCCATTGTCACCGGGGGCTGGCAACTCCTCGCCGCGAGCGAGCGCCATGACGGCCCTCGCTCCGACCGCCAGGTCCGAGGCGATCTTCCCCTCCGCGTCGATGAGGACGCCGGTCGGAGTGCCAGTGGAGCCGAACACCCGACCGATTCCCATCACGTTGTCGAGGAGGATGGTCGAGCGGAGGCCGAGCTCTTTATGCTCCTCAGCCGTGCCTCGCGAAATGATGAGGAGCTTGGGAGCATCGGCTGGCGGGTTTTCCTCCCATGCCTTTAGGTCATTGAGCATCCGGCGACAGAAGCCGCAATGCGGGCTGAAGAAGAGGAGAAGCGTCTTGCTGCCCTTGAAATCGCTCAGTGAGACGGTCTTGCCTTCGAGATCGGGCAGCGAGAAGTTGGGAGCCGCGTCGCCAGGCTTCAGCCGCGGAGGCTCCGCCGCGCCGTTCGCCGGCGCGACCGCGCGGACAGGCTCCTGACCGCCGTTCGACTGCGCGTTGGCGGCGGCGGGAGCCGCGGCCAGATCGGCCACAATCTTCGAGACGAGTTGGCGAACCGCGATGGCTCCACCTGCCATCTCGCTGCCGATCGTGCCATCGGGCCGGATCAACACTGCCGAGGGCGTGCCAGACGACTTGTAGGCCTGCGCCACCTCGCGGTCCTTCTGGAGCAGGATGCGAGAAATCCCGTGCTGAGTCGCCTTGTTGCGGTTGGCCTCGGCCGCGCCCCGGCTAATCACGGCAATGGTGAGCTGCGAGCCGTGCTCGCGTTGCCACTTCGCCACATCCGGGAACAGGGTGTTGCACGGACCGCAGTTCGGATCAGCGAAGATGAGCAGAACCGGCTTACCGTCAGCGCGGAGGGAGTCGAGGGTCACCGTCTCACCGGCAAGATCCTCCAACGAGAAGCTGGGCGCCGGGGTGCCTTCTGGCAGACCCGATTTCTCTTCTAGCGCGGAGGCGGGGGCAGTGCGCATCTCGGGTTTGGCTGCCTTGCCCTCGTTGATCATCGTTTCGAGGGCATCGAGCCGGAGCAGCATGCGGCCGTTCTGCCCGAAGATCTGAACCAGCAGCCAACCTTCGGCGGCGATGGCCACGATCGCCAGCGCGCCGACGATGGTCACGACCAACTCCCAGGCCGTGAGCCGGCCGAGCCAGGCGAATGCGCTGTAGCCCGCATCCTCATTGCTGAAGGAGAACAGATCCCGCCCGGTCGCGACGACGAAGAGGGCAATCGCGCCAAGGATGCTGTTGCGGATCAGCGTGGGCCAGCCAGCTGGCTCGGAGTGAAGTTGGCCGAAGCAGTGGCAGTCAGGATGGTTCCCCTTGGCCATATTGATCGCGATACCGACGATGAAGGCAAGGAGCAGCGCCAAGGCGCCAAGCGCTCCCCACCACGCGGCTGGTTTGATGAGAAGCATCACAGCAACCGCGATTTCAGCGATCGGTAGCCCAATGGCCACGGGCAACGCGAGCGACGCCGGTACACCAAACCCGACAACCGCCTGCCGCGATCCCTCCCGATCGAGGAGCTTCATGACACCTGCGAGGGCAAAGACTGCCGCAAGCAGGAGCCGTGAGAGCACAAGCGCAGTGTCCATGAGCCGATTCTCCTCAGAGCCGTCAGGCTGGGGGTAGAGTGGCGGGGTGACCGCACTCTTCCGAGTGACAGCCACACTGCGTCGATCGCGTTGTTCGCCATTCTAGCACCGGAATGCCGAAATCAAAGGGCTAGCAAGAAAGTATAGCGGGCAACTTTCTATATCCACATGGGTCAGGACTTGTGCTGCGAGTAACAAACC
>Ga0207864_1003438_pt1 | contig 13283 bp, 11 predicted proteins | sample HigsolmetaAR202D_FD_184834 | JGI IMG/M metagenome (GOLD analysis project Ga0207864, IMG submission 184834) | Ionic liquid and high solid enriched microbial communities from the Joint BioEnergy Institute, USA - AR20-2-D (SPAdes) (version 2) ...
GATCAGTCGCCAAGCCTTCGGGTTCCGGAATTTTGACAACTACAGACTCAGAGTCAAGGTGTTGTGTGGTTAAACTGGTTTGGGATTCCCGCACTGCCCCCGCTTTTGGCGTAGAGCCGTGCCGCGAATGGTGGCCAGGGACGGAATCGAACCGCCGACGCCAGCCTTTTCAGGGCTGCGCTCTACCAACTGAGCTACCTGGCCGTTCTGTGCGAGACAATCGTATTGTAACAGATCGTCTCGAGTTTTGGGGAACTCCTACACACTTTGTAGAGCAGAAAGCGCCTTCGCGGTCTCCTGCTCCACGTCAGCGTGCAAGCTGTTGCCGTGAGAATCCATTGTAACGATCGCGATGAAGTTGTTTACCTTCAGGCGCCACATCGCCTCCGGGATGCCGAACTCGAGCAGGTGGACGCCCAGCACTTTCTCCACGGACCGCGCGTAGTACTGCGCCGCCCCACCAATGGCGTTGAGGTAAACGGCTCCGAAGTCCTTTAAAGCTGCCAGCGTCTTCTTGCCCATGCCGCCCTTGCCGATCACGGCCCGCACGCCGTAGTTGCGGATCACATCGGCCTGATACGGCTCCTCGCGGCTGCTGGTCGTCGGCCCCGCTGCCTTCGTCACCCAGCCGTCGCCCTGCTTCAGCATGACCGGTCCGCAGTGGTACAAGGCCGCCCCATTCAGATTCACTGGCGGAGGATTCTTCATGAGATGGGCATGCACCGCATCGCGACCGGTGAATAGCTCGCCGTTGATGATGACAACGTCGCCCACCTTGAGCGCACGCACCATCTCTTCCGTCAGTGGCGGCGTGAGAATCACCTCACGGCCCGTCAGCGGGAATCCCTCGCCCGCGGCCATGCGCTCCACCGGACGCTCCGGATCACGGTACAGCCACTTCCGGATCGCTCCCGTTTCCGCATCGAGCCGGAAGCCCAGGCGGCGGAATGCCCAGCAGTCATAGGCCACCGACACAAAGAAGCTGGCGGGGAGGCGGTTGGCAGCGGTAATTTTGCACCCGATCAGCGACACCTTGCCGCCGAAGCCCATCGCGCCGACGCCGATCCGGTTTGCCTCCTCCATAATTTCAGCTTCCAGTTTGGCCAGCACCGGATTCGGGTTGACATCGTCGAGCGGCCGGAACAGTTCGTTCTTGGCGAGCAGATAGCCGTGAGCCCGGTCGCTGCCAATGCAGACGCCGACCGCGCCCGGCGCGCAGCCCTGTCCTTGCGCTTGCCACACGGCGTGCAGGATGCACTTGCGGACGCCCTCCAGATCCCTACCTGCCTTACCGAGATGGTCGAGCTCACAAGGGAGCGAATACTGGATGTTCTTGTTCTCGCAGCCGCCGCCCTTGAGGATCAGCTTGACCTCAATGTCGTCCTCTTCCCACTGCTCAAAATGGATTACGGGCGTCTCGGGGCCAAGGTTGTCTCCCGAGTTCTTCCCGGTCAGCGAATCCACCGAATTCGGCCGGAGCTTGCCGCGGCGCGTCGCCTCCGCGACCGCCGACCGGATCGCCTTCCGGATCTCGATCTGGTTCACTCCCACCGGCGTATGCACCAAAAACGTCGGCATGCCCGTATCCTGGCAAATCGGCCCCTCCTCGGACTCGGCCATGTCGATATTCGTTGCGATGACGCTCAAAGCCTGCGAAGCCTGGGTCCCGGGCGTTTCGCGTTGCATCGCAAGCTTCATTGCGGCGCGCACGTCCGGAGGCAGATTGGTAGAAGTCTGGGTGATCAGTTCCAGAAGGCTGTTTTCGAGAAATTGCATAGGAAGCTACCGACTTTTCATGGTAGCTTGATCCGAACCTGCGCGGTAAGCCCGGGCCGGACGAGAGAGCTCGGATTATTGAAGGCAACCACCACGTCCTGTTCGCGCACCGCCTCGATCACGCCAGGAATCATTTCGCCGCCGGCTTCGGCAACCTGGATTGCAGCCGGAAGAGAGGGATGAAGCCGCTTGAGCACGTCAGGCTCCGGCTGGACAACCACCTCGAGCGACGTCAGATTTACGGCAATCTGAAACAGATCCGGCATGCTCGGATTGACCTGATCTCCCTCGACGCCGCGGCGCGCTATGACGATGCCGGAAACCGGCGAGACGACGTCCGCCGCAAGCAGATCCTGTTGTGCTGCTTCCAGCTCCTCATTCTTATGTTCAAGAATTTTTCGGAGAGCAGCGAGATCTCGTGAGAGGCCGCTCACGCGCTCTGAGATGGCGGTAACCAGGGCAGTGAGGCTTTCCGATTCCTCCTTGGCGGCAAGTGCTTCCTTCTCCGCCTTCTCAAAAACAAGCCTTGGCGTAGCTCCCTCCCGATAGAGCATCTGCTGGCGCTGGTAAATCTTGTCCAGACGGGCATACTCGCTGCGGGCGCGGCTTGCATCCGCCGCCGCTCGCGACTCTTCGAGCCGCGCCGCCGCAAGCATGCTTTCCAAATTGTTGATGCGGGTTTGTGTCTGCTCGACCTCCTCCATAGCCCGATCGCGGACTGCCTCCAGCTGCGTATTGCGAAGGCGCGCCAGCATCTGCCCCTCGTAAACTTCGTCTCCCACCTCAACAAAGAACTCAACGACTTCGCCTTCGATCGGAACGGGAACCTGAACGACGTCGCGAGCCATCACGCTTCCAGCAAGGCTGATTTCGGCGCCTGCCGGCAGCTCCTGTTTCTCGATCGTGGCTTGAACCGGCAAAGGTTTGTTTGGACGCTTTTTCCAAAACACAAACCCGGCGGAGGCGAAAATTAACAAAATCGCTCCCGCTACCAACCGGTATTTCCGACGCATACCCTGATCATACACATTGCCCGTGCCTGGAATCCTTTAGCGAGAGCCTCGAAGAAGCGGGCATTCTCTGTTATACTGCGAAGGAGTTTTCTAGGCGGTTTGACCAATGTCGGAATTACGCTTGGGCGATGTAATCGATGATTACTGCGTGAAATGCAGACGAATCACCAACCACTCGATCGTCTCGCTGGTTGAAGAAAAGCCCGCGAAAGTTCGCTGCCGGACGTGCTACAGCGATCACGACTACCGTCATGAGCAAGCCCCTCCGTCTCGCAGAGACTTGAAAAAACAGGAACTGTTCAACGAGGTCCTCTCCTCGATCAATCCAGCAGCAGCGGCTGCCGCTGAATCCGATTCCGGCAAGAAGCAGGGCGAATAAGACCAGTTCGTTTCAGCTGGGCCTTCCAGGTTCGGTTCGCAGTTCACGCTCCAGATCTTCCAGCACCTTCTCACGTTCAGGCCCTTTCAGGTCGCGTTCCAGTCGCCTCAACGCCACCCCGACCACGTCGCGGTGATGTAACCTGGCCCCCATACCGGCATCCTCCGACAGATGCAGCCATAGATCGTGCAGCCTGTCTACGTCCTCGGGCCAGAGTCGCGGCGGATGTGGACCGAGGTTGACAAACATCGACGGCCGCCCTGGAGCGATGATTTCGAGTGAAAGCGCCGGTTTCGGGTCCGGAAGTCGTTCCCACGCAAGACCGATGCGCCTGGCGAGTTCTTCCGAGGCCATCTTCATGGAAACACCTGTGACAAGCCGCGATGCCTTGATGTTGGCGGCTGTTTGAACCATGGCATCAAACGGATCCACACCCGGGACGACCAGAAGCTCTACGGTCTTCCCTTCCCGCTCTGCAATCTCAACAACCTTCGTGAACAGCTCCTGTTCGTAGTCGCTAAAAATCTGCTGGTCGTTGAGATCGTATTCTCCCGCGCCCGCAGAAACGGGGCGCACGGTCATCACCACAATGTCATGGCGCCGTACGTTCGTCTTTCGGACAACTTGCCTCAGATGATCCATTTGCCCGGTCCCTCTCACGGCAACGAGAACGCATCCCGGGCGGGCGTGCACCGCTGCTGTGCTGACCTGCGGCTGGTAGTCGAGCCTGAACTCCTCCAGCGCGTGCGCCTTTTCGTGCTTCTTTGCATTCACCCTCTCCGAGATCTTGAACAGCGCAAAGAACAGCACTGTGAACGATACTCCGTAGACCGTGGCGACTTGCTTGGTGAACAGATTCGCGAGCGCAGTAAATAGGAGCATCAGCGTCGTAAGCCCGAGGCCGATGGGAAGCTCCACTGAGCCAATGCGCAGATTGATTGGCGTCTTGTACTCCTGATCACTCCGCTGGAACCGCAACGCCAGCACGCCCAGGGCCTTCATGAAGAAGCTCCAGACGACACCGAAGGCGTAGGCTTCCGCAAGGAGATAGACATCGCCTCGACTCAGCAGGATGGTCGCCACCTGCAGGAAGACTACCGAATTGATGATCCTGTGCGTCGTACCGAACTTCGGATGGAGCCTGCGGAAGTAATCGAGCAGCACTCCGTCCTCAGCAACCCGGTTGAGAACGCCGTTCGCTCCAATGATAGCCGTGTTGACCGCTCCTGAAAGAATCAGCGTGCCAACGATGACGACGAAGATGTGAAACGCCAGGCGCAGGAGCGGCGGTCCGGCGAGGTTCATGGCGAGGCCGCCGATCAGGTTGTCGTAATACCGCGGCCGCACGTCGTCCGGGATGATCATCACGGCGAACAGCGTAATGAGGCCCGTGCTCACCAATGCGTAGAAGCACACAATGTTTGCCGTGATCTTGAGATTTTTCAGCTTTGGATAGGCGATTTCCCGGTACACCTGAGCCAGAGTCTCAAATCCGCTCATGGCCAGCAGAGAGTGGCCGAAGGCGATGATCAGCGCGACGGCGCCAATGTCAGGCCAGAACTTGCCATGCAACCAGCCGAGACTGTGTTCACTAAATTGAAGGTTGCCGGGCGTTGGAGCCGGAGGCAATTCCCCGCCTTGCAAAAGGATCGTCAGCGGGCACCATATCAGCAGCATCCCCACCATCACGGTGGTGATCTGCATGATCCTCAAAGCCCGGGTGCTGGATTCATGGATCCCTCGAATGTTCGTGCGCCAGAAGTAGCCCGTCACACAGACGCCGAAAACCATCCCGAACAGATTGGGGTCGACTCGAAGGTCCTGATGCATCACCTCCGCAATCTCATTCAGAAGGCGGCCGAGATACTGGCCGGCGCTGACGGAGCTGATCGGGCCGGTGAGCAGATAATCGACCACCAACGCCGAGACGGAGAGCTTGGCGATGGAAGGCCCGAGGCTGTCACGCACGACAACGTAAACGCCGCCGCGCACGAACATACTGCAGCTCTCCATGTATACGCTGCGAACGGCAAAGGAAAACAGCATCACCGCGATGACGAACCAGGGCGCAGACTTTCCGATTGCCTGTTCAGTAACCCCGCCGACGTAAAACATCGTTGATGCCAGATCGCTTAGGACGATCGCGGCGCCGCGCCAGAAGGAGATGAAGGACAGAGCTACAGTTGTTGCGATTACAACCTTGGCCGACTGCCTGAGCGGTTCAGACGGGGGTGAGGTGGATGACATGCCAGAATTTGAAATCCTAACTCCTCATTCTACGATCAACACAAGAGCGTCATGAGCTTGAGTGGGGAACTTGCATCACAGATCGTCCGAACGCTGCGAGCCAGCGGGCACCAGGCCTGGCTGGTGGGCGGCTGCGTCCGCGACCTATTGAGCGGGAGGAAGCCGGAAGACTACGACGTCGCCACCGACGCGGTTCCGGACCGTCTGATCCAGCTTTTTCCGGACGCTCGCCTTGTAGGAGCACACTTCGGCGTCGTGCTTGTCCAGAGGGGGGAGGCGCAAGTGGAGGTCGCCACCTTCCGCAGCGATTACGCCTACCTGGACGGCCGTCACCCTGCGGGCGTACGGTTCGAGACAGATCCCCGGCAGGATGTTCTCCGCCGCGATTTCACCATCAACGCCCTGCTCATGGATCCCGACACCAGAGAAGTAATTGACTACGTGGACGGACGCCGGGATTTGGAAGGCCGAATCGTGCGGGCGATCGGCGAGCCCGCCAAACGGTTCGAGGAGGATCACCTCCGGATGCTGCGGGCCGTGCGCTTTGCGGCTCGCCTCGGCTTCACGATTGAGGCGCGCACAATGGAGGCCATCCAGGCGCTGCATCACAAAATCCGTTTCGTTTCAGCAGAACGAGTCCGCGACGAACTGGTGCGCATTCTCACGGAAGGGGGAGCCGAGCGAGGGTTCCGCCTCCTCGATGAATCTGGCCTGCTGGCGGAGATTCTGCCCGAGGTCGCCGCAATGAAAGGAGTACCTCAGCCTCCGCAGTTCCACCCTGAGGGCGATGTCTGGACACACACGCTCCTGCTTCTCAGGAACCTCGACCGGCCAACACCCACGCTTGCGCTTGGGGCGCTCCTGCACGACGTCGGCAAGCCCTCTACCTTCCGCGTTGCCGATCGTATCCGTTTCGACGGGCACGACGAAGTGGGTGCAAAACTGGCGGAGCAGATCATGACGCGGCTTCGCTTCTCCAGGGAGGAGATCCGGCAGGTTGAGGCGCTGGTTCGAAATCACATGCGGTTCCAGCATGTCACGGACATGAAGGAAAGCACCTTGAAGCGCTTCATGCGCCAGGAGCGGTTCGAGGAGCATCTCGAGCTGCACCGCCTCGATTGCCTCGCCAGCCATGGACGCCTCGACAACTACCAGTTTGTGACGCAGAAACTCCACGAGCTGCCGGAAGAGCAGTTGAAGCCGGAGCCGCTCATCACCGGGCGCCACCTGATTCAGGAGGGTTACCGCCCCGGTCCGGCCTTCAAACAGATCCTTACGGCGGTCGAAGACGCACAGCTCGAGGGCAGGATCCGCACCCGCGAAGAAGCTTTGCAGTTCATTCACGAGCGGTTCCCGCTGCCCGGCGCAAATTCAGATCGGGCGGTAGGTGAAAATCATCAGAACGGCAAGCACCATGACGATCAAAATCGCTGAAACCGCCAAAAGCTCAACGAGAACCACCCATCGCTCCCGGCTCTCTGAAACGGGTTCCAAATGACGCATTGGACGCGCCCCCTTCCGATCGTTCGCATAACTCTAAAACGGCGCAAAAGAGGTGTCAATGGTCTGTTCGGAGACACGTCCAATACGAAGCCGATTGTTTCCAACAGCCAGAGGAGGCGGACAGTCCCCGCGGAAGATCCGGCGATCCCTCCGGCCGCCCCGCATTCGGATCCCTCTGCGCCGGCGCCACACTCAGCGTGGATCGAATGGCTTAAGATAAAGTCACGGAAGCTTATGCCCGCACCGTCGACACCGCCGCCCCTTGAGCATTTGGGGACGCGTCCGTTTTCCTTCTATCCGCCCATTCTGAATATCGAGCACAACGAGTGGCAGTATCAGCGCTCGACCTGGTCTGAGATGCTCGTGTCAAATGTTCGGTCCGGGCTCGAGCTTTGGATTCCACGGCAGTTTCTGGGCGAGATTTCACGGGTAGACGAACCGGTGATGATCGTCGGCCTGAACCGCGAACTGGAGTACAAGGCCGGCCAGGTGTGGCCGTACGAACGGCGAGTTCTGCAGATGCCGAAAGCAATCACCGACACAGCCGATTCGTCAGCCAAGGAACCTGCCCCGGAATCACTGTCGCCACTGCAGAGCATTACAGGGCGCGGTTCAAGCCCGGAACCCCGGATCGGCCGGTTGATCCTGACGGCGGCCGCCGTGGGAGTCCTTGCGTGCTTCGTGGTGATTAGCGTCGTCCGCATCGCGCCTCTCCGGCCCAAGGTTGTGTTCACGGCCAAGGATCAATCGTTCCTGGAGCTGAACCGCGAATCGGACTATTTCGATATCGTCAAGGCGCTGGGCAATCCCACAGAGGACCGCTGGAGGAGCGGATCGGGAGAACTTGAGTTCCGCGTGCTCACCTACCCCGATCGAGGTTACTCCGTCATCCTCATGGGACCGGACAAGGACTCCATGCGCTACATTGGCTGCGTCGACCAAAACTGGCGGGTGGTTCACTCGGTCGACTCGCCGCGCGGCGGGAGCACCCTCCCGCTCCTGAGGAGCATCAAGCCTTTCTAGGAACTTGTTGAAAAACTCTCGTTGATCTCTTTTCGGGCAGAACAAGTCGGGTGGCGGGCGGACAAGTCTCGGTATCCGTTGAGACAGCAAAAAGCCGCATTCGGGTCACGCGCTAGGGAAGGAGATCTCTTCAATCCGCCGGACTCGACGCCCTTTCCTGTTACCTCTCAATCTGCCGAGACTACTTCTCGATCCGCGAGAGGGCGACCTTCGCAGCATTAGCTATTTCGGCCTTCAACGAACCTGGCGTAGCATTCTGCTCAGCCAGTTTGCGAATCTCCGGCACGGCGGAACTCGCTGCCGGACCAAGCTTCCTCAAGCAGTCCAAAGCAGCAAAGACGACCCTGCTATCCACGTGCGTCAGTTTGCCGGTCACGCCTTCGATCAAAGATGGGGCCACGGACCGGGCCTCACCAATTCCGTAGATGATCGCCACCAGCCGTTCTGGCACTTTCTCCGTCGCGAGTGCGGCGGTGACCCTCTCAGCCGCCTTTGGCGTGGTGGGTGACAGCCGCCCAAGAGCTACTGCGGCGCTACCGGCTGCTTGAATCTCTGTCGAGCTAAGCGACGCCGCCAATGCGTCTATGGCCTCAACTGTAGGTAGCGGCCTGATGTTTGCCAAAATGAGGTGCGCATTCATCCTCACATTGCGACTCGGGTCCTTCGTCCAACATCTCCCAGCACACTAAGTAACCTACACTACTAATAGGTATTTCGTTACAATCAGGCGGTATCTCGCGATTGCCATCCCCAGATGGTTGTACCAGCAACAACCGATCTCCATGTTGAGCATATATTACGAGTGCTATAAGTCAAGATCCTAACTTACGCTTGTCGTCACACGTTTAGGACGCCGATACAGCATCAGTGATCTTTCACAAACCTGCTCTATATAAGGAACGCAAGCGGAGCGAGGGTCTGTGCTAACAGAGCGGTAGTAGAGCCAAGGCATGTAGCAGCTCGCCGCAGGAACACGAAGCCGTAACTCTTCATTCGTAGCGCGCCTTTCGCGCGGAACTTCCGACGTCGCTTTCACTGACGGAGTCTGCCGACGCGTTTCTCCTAAGATTGGCTTTCCTAAACACGGCGCTGTGATCTTCATTTACGGCTGCCTTTTGGCATGTGGACGCGGTTGCGGCAGAACGGATGAGGACTTCTGCGTCGACCAAGACTGGCGGGGGCATTCCGCCGATTCGACGCGCGGCGGCGGCACCCTTCCTCTCCTGAGGAGCATTAAGCCCTTCTAGAATCCCGGCGCACCCTCGCCGCGTTTTACAATTTCGAGGATGGGAAAAATTCTGGGGCATCTGGTATGGGGCCTTGTCGCCCTAGCGGGCGCTGGATGTCTGGCCGCGATCGCCTTTGAGCGGGGTGAACCGATCAACAGCCTTTGGCTCGTAACGGCTGCAGTCTGCACGTACCTGATCGGTTTCCGCTTCTACGCCAAGTTCATCTCGGCAAAGGTGATGATGCTGAACGACAAGCGGGCGACTCCCGCCGAGCGCTTGCGCAACGGCCATGACTTTGAGCCTACGAACAAGTGGATCCTCTTCGGACATCACTTCGCGGCCATCGCCGGACCCGGTCCGCTGGTCGGCCCCACGCTGGCCGCCCAGTTCGGATATCTGCCGGGCACTCTTTGGATTGTGATCGGAGCCGTACTTGGCGGCGCTGTCCAGGACTTCGTGATCCTTTTCTGCTCCATGCGAAGGGACGGAAAGTCGCTTGGGCAAATGGCGCGGGAGGAAATCGGCAAGGTCGGGGGCTTCACCGCGCTGCTCACGGTGCTGCTGATCATGATCATCCTTCTGGCCGTAGTTGCGCTGGTCGTTGTGAACGCGTTGAAGGGCAGCCCCTGGGGTACGTTCACGATTGCGGCAACCATGCCGATCGCCATCTTCATGGGCCTGTATCTCCGCTACTGGCGCCCCGGAAAAGTCCTGGAATGCTCTGTCATTGGATTCCTGCTGGTTGTAGCGAGCATTTTTGCGGGTGAATGGGTAGCCGCGTCCCCATCCTTGGGCCCGGTTTTCACCATGGGCGGAATCGCCCTTGCGGTCGCCATCATCATCTACGGCTTCTTCGCCAGCGCCTTGCCTGTCTGGCTTCTGCTGGCCCCGCGGGACTATCTCAGCACGTTCGTAAAGCTCGGCGTCGTCCTGATGCTGGGTGTCGGAATCCTTTTCGTCCGGCCCGAATTGCAGCTGCCCGCCCTCACCCGCTTTGTCGACGGCAACGGTCCGATTTTCGCCGGTAAAATCTTCCCATTCTGCTTCATCACCATCGCCTGCGGAGCCATCTCCGGATTCCACGCGCTGATTTCTTCCGGTACGACGCCGAAGATGATCGCTCGTGAGTGGCATGCCTGGCCGATCGGATACGGGTCGATGTTGCTTGAAAGCTTCGTCGCCATCATGGCGATGATTGCTGCATGTGCGCTGCAGCCCGGCGTCTTTTTCGCGGTGAACTCACCAGCAGGTATCGTAGGAGCGACGCCCGAAGCAGCGGCCGCCACCATTACCGGATGGGGTTACCCGGTGACGGCAGAAGCCATGAGCGAGCTGGCGCACCACGTAGGAGAGAGCACTCTTTGGGCCCGCACCGGAGGCGCTCCCTCGCTGGCTCTCGGCATGGCGCAGATCTTCACTCAGATTGGCGGCAGCGAAGCGGTCCTTCGGTTCTGGTATCACTTCGCGATCATGTTTGAGGCGCTGTTTATCCTCACCATTATCGATGCCGGCACGCGTGTAGGGCGCTTCATGCTGCAGGATTTGCTCGGCCATTTCTACGCCCCGCTCGGACGTGTCAGCTGGATGCCTGGCGTGATCCTATCGAGCGCGGCGATTGTTCTTGCATGGGGCTACTTCCTTGTTCAGGGTGTGAGAGACCCCCTTGGCGGCATCAACTCCCTGTGGCCTCTGTTCGGAATCGCCAATCAGCTTCTGGCGGCAATCGCGCTCTGCGTCGCCACGACCATTCTTGTCAAGATGCACGGCGCGCGCTACATGTGGGTGACCTGCATTCCGCTGGTGTGGCTGACCATCGTCACTTATACCGCTGCGTGGCAGAAGATCTTCTCGGAAGAGCCTCGCCTTGGATTCCTTGCGCAGGCAAACCAGCTCCAGGCTGCGCTCGACGCGGGCAAGGTAGCGGCAGCAAAGATAGCGGAGACGAACACGCTCATCTTCAACGCACGGCTCGACGCAGCCATCTGTGTCCTCTTCCTGATTCTCGTGACGACGATTCTCATTGATTCTGTCCGTCTCTGGATCCGGATTCTTACGGGAGCTGAGGCGGCTGAAGTCCGGGAGGCGCCGTTTGTGCTGAGCCAGTTGAGGCCAGAGGAGTATTAGGATGAAACACCTGCGCGCTTTCCTGCGAATCGTGATCGGCATCTTGAAGGAGCTGTCGGACGAAAACGCTTACGCCCGTCACCTGAAAGCGCACGGCGCGGTGCACTCCGCGGCGGAGTGGCGTAAGTTCTGCGAGCACCGGCTCAAGGCAAAATATCAGCGCGCGAAGTGCTGCTGAAGCGCCTCGCGAAGACCCGCCTTAAGCGCCCGGCAAGGAAGTGCTAGACTCCCGTGTGTGCGAACGATCATTGAACCGTTCCGCATCAAGAGCGTAGAGCCCCTCCGCAGGACGACGCCCGAAGACCGGGAGCGCTACCTCGTAGAGGCCGGCTACAACCTCTTTCTGCTTCACTCCGACGACATCCTGATCGATCTGCTCACCGACTCCGGCACGAGCGCCATGTCGACTGCCCAATGGAGCGCCATGATGCGGGGCGATGAAGCCTACGCAGGCAGCGAGAGCTACTACCGCTTCAAGGCGGCCGTCCAGGATCTGACTGGTTTTCGTCATGTCATCCCGACCCATCAGGGACGCGCCGCAGAACGCATTCTCTTCTCGGTGATGTGCCGTAAGGGGCACATCGTACCGAACAACACACACTTCGACACAACACGCGCAAACATCGAATTCAGCGGCGCAGAGGCCGTGGACCTGCCTCTGCCGGAAGCAGCCGACACACAGAGAGTCCTGCCCTTCAAAGGCAACATGGACATCGCAGCTCTGGAACGGCTGATTCAGGAAGTCGGACCGGCACGGATTCCGCTGGTCATGATGACGGTGACCAATAACTCGGGAGGCGGGCAGCCGGTATCGATGGAGAATCTGGAAGCGGCTCGCGCTGTCACTGCCCGGTACAACATCCCGTTCTACCTCGACGCCTGCCGCTTTGCCGAAAACGCCTTCTTCATTCAGCAGCGGGAGCCCGTATATGCGCAATGGACGATCCGTGCCATTGCTCGCAAGATGTTTTCTCTCGCGGACGGGTGCACCTTCTCAGCCAAGAAGGACGCGTTTGCAAACATCGGCGGCTTTCTCTGTACGAACGATGACCGCTTAGCTGAGCAGGAGAAGAATTTGCTGATCCTCACCGAAGGGTTTCCGACGTATGGCGGACTTGCAGGACGGGATCTCGAAGCGATAGCGGTCGGTCTCGAAGAGGTACTGCACCGGGACTATCTCGAATACCGCATTGCCTCCACGGCGTATCTGGGGCGCCACATTGCGGATCACGGTGTTCCGATTGTCGAACCGCCTGGAGGCCACGCAATCTATATCGATGCGGGCCGGATGCTGCCGCACATCCCCAAAGAGCAATTCCCGGCGCAAGCCCTGGCCGTCGAGCTCTATCGGCATGCGGGAATCCGCTCATTAGAGATCGGCTCCGTGATGTTCGGTGAAAGCGCCCGCCACGAATTATTGCGTCTGGCGATCCCGAGGCGCGTGTATACGCAGAGCCATATCGACTATGTTGTCGAAGCCATTCTCGAAGTGAATGAGCAGCGGCACTCGCTGCGGGGGTTCGAAATTGTGCAGGAGCCTCCGTTCCTACGCCATTTCAGCGCCCGATTCCGTCCCCTTCAGTAAGCAACGCGGCACAGGCGCTGCCGGGGTCAGACGAACCAAAAAGCTATAATTAGGCTTTCATGCAGATTGACTGGTTCCCGCTGCGGCTGAGCCTGCGGGTCGCGGCAATATCCACCCTCATTTCCCTCGTCTTCGGCCTTTGGCTGGCATGGCTACTGACCCAGAGGGATTTTCGAGGGCGGAATGTACTCGATGCCGGCGTCACTCTGCCGTTTGTTCTCCCGCCAACGGTCCTGGGCTATTATCTGCTCGTTCTGCTTGGACGGAATAGCCCGATCGGGCAGATGTATGAGTGGCTGTTCGGCCAGCCGCTCGTCTTCACGTGGCAAGCTGCTGTTGTCGCCGCGATCGTGCACTCTGCCCCGCTGCTCGTCCTCTCCGCGCGGGCAGCCTTTGAAAGCGTT
>Ga0207864_1003441_pt1 | contig 13275 bp, 11 predicted proteins | sample HigsolmetaAR202D_FD_184834 | JGI IMG/M metagenome (GOLD analysis project Ga0207864, IMG submission 184834) | Ionic liquid and high solid enriched microbial communities from the Joint BioEnergy Institute, USA - AR20-2-D (SPAdes) (version 2) ...
GGGGAGCGGGTGGCCGCGCAGGTAGGCGTCGGCGGGCATCGGCCGGCCGCCCGGCGGCTGGACGGCCTCCAGCCGCAGCGCCCCCTCGGCGCAGCCGACCAGCAGCGCGCCGTCCGCCGCGGCGACCTCCCCCTCCCCCGGCCCCGCGTCGAGCGCGGTGGCGCGCTTGACGCCGAGCCGCCCGCCGTCGGCCAGCTCGAGGTAGGCGCCGACGTGCGGGGTGAGGGCGCGCACCTTGCGCGCCAGCTCGGCCGCCGGGCGCGCGGGGTCGAGGCGGCGCTCGGCGGGCTCGACCTTCTCCGCGTAGGTCGCCGCGTCGTCGTCTTGGGGGGCGAAGCTCAGCTCACCCGCCTCCAGCAGGTCGAAGGCGCACACCAGCAGCTCGCCCCCCGCCGCCGCCAGCCGCTCGGCCAGCGAGCCGTAGTCGTCGTCGGGGGCGATCGGCACTTCCTCGCGCAGCGCCACCGGGCCGGAGTCCAACCCGGCCGTGAGCCGCATCACGCAGACGCCGGTCACCTCGTCCCCGGCCATGATCGCGCGCTCGATCGGCGCCGCGCCGCGCCAGCGGGGCAGGAGCGACGGGTGGACGTTGAGGATCGTGCGGCTGGAGAGCAGCGGCTCGCGAATCAGCTGGCCGAAGGCGCAGACCGCGACCCCGTCGGGCGCCGCGGCCTCGATCCGCTCCCGGGTCGCCGGCTCGTTGACGTCCTCGGCCTGCGCCAGCTCGATCCCCAGCTCGACGGCGGCCGCGGCGGCGGGTGGCGGCTGGGCGCGGCGGCCGCGGCCGCGGCGGCGGTCCGGCGGGGTGACGACGAGCGCCGGGCGGTGCGGAGAGTCGGCCAAGCGGCGCAGCACCGCGGCGGCGAACTCGGAGGTGCCGAGGTAGGCGGTCCTCACGCGTCGGCGGGAGCCTCGTGCGGCTCGGCGGCGTCCTCGCGCTCGGCGGGGGGGCTGTAGGTGCCGCCCTCGCGCAGCGCCCGCAGGGCGCCCTTGCGCTGCTCGCGGGTGGTGCGGTCGAGGATCAGGACCCCGTCGAGGTGGTCGATCTCGTGCTGCAGGACGCGCGCCTCCAGGCCGGAAGCGTCGAGGACGACCGGCTCGCCCTCGACGTCGCGGCCGCGCACCGTGACGTGCAGGGGCCGCTCGACGTCGACCGCGATGCCGGGCAGGCTCAGGCAGCCCTCCTCGGCGACCTCGACCTCCGCCGAGGCCCACTCGATCTCCGGGTTGACGAGCGCGCCCGGCTCGCTGTCGGGGCCGGCCTGGAAGACGAGCAGGCGCCGCAGGGCGCCGAGCTGGGTGGCGGCGAGGCCGACGCCCATCCCGTCGCGCATGATCTCGATCATCCGCTCCGCCTCGGCGCGCAGCTCGGGGCCGAAGGAGGTGACCGGGGAGGCCTTGCTCTTCAGCACCGGGTCGCCGAACTTCACCACCTGCGCCAACGCCCGTTCGCGCCGCTCGCGCAGCTCGGCTTCCAGCTCCTCGCGGCGCCGCTCATCGGCCCCTTTGTCGCGCTCGTCGCTCACCGATCGGAGTCTAGACGGCGCCCGTCCCGCTTTACCCGGGCAGGAGCCCGGGCAACTCCGGAAAGGCGAAGTGATGCGGTGCGGGGGCGGCTCGCGGCTCTACTGGGGGTCGACGTCGACGCCGACCGCGACCGCGCGCAGGGAGCGGTCGGCGGCGCGGCGCTCGACCGCGGCGCGGACCGCGGCCACGGCGGCGGCGCGCTCGGCCGCCTTGACCAGCAGGCGGCGGCGGTGGCGGTTGCGGACCCGGAACATCGGCGCCGGGCCGAGCAGTTCGGCGTCGGCTGGCAGCGAGGCGCGCAGCTCCGCCGCCAGCGCCTCCGCGACCTCGCCCAGGCGCGGCTCCGACTCGGAGGCGAGGTTGACCCGGACCAGGTGCGAGTAGGGCGGGTAGCGCAGCAGGCGGCGGCGCTCCAGCTCCCCCTCCAGGAAGCCGGCCGCGTCGTGGTGGGCGGCGCGCTCGATGCTCGGCGCCTGGGGGGCGAGCGTCTGCACGATCACCTCGCCCCCCGCCTCGCCGCGCCCGCTGCGGCCGGCGAGCTGGGCGACCATCGCGAAGGTGCGCTCCTCGGAGCGGAAGTCGGGAAAGCGCAGCGTCGCGTCGGCGTCGAGGATCGCGCTCAGCGTCACCTCGGGGAAGTCGTGGCCCTTGGCGACCATCTGGGTGCCGACGAGGACGCCGCCCCGTGCCTCGCCGAAGGCGGCGAGGATGCGGGCGTGGGCGCCGCGCCCGGCGGCGGTGTCGGAGTCGAGGCGGAAGACCGGTGCCGGGTCGAGCCGCTCGCGCAGCAGCGCCTCGATCCGCTCCGTCCCCGCCCCCGCCTGCGCCAGCGTGGTCGAGCCGCACTGGGGGCAGGCGCGCGGGATGCGCTCGGCGTGGGCGCAGTGGTGACAGACGAGGCGGCCGCTGTCGCGGTGCAGGATCAGCGAGACGTCGCAGTTCGGGCAGCCCCAGTGCCGGCCGCAGGAGCGGCAGGTGAGCCAGGGCGAGAAGCCGCGCCGGTTGATCATCACGATCGCCTTGGCGCCCGCGGCGCGAACCTCCTCCAGCGCCTCCCAGGTGCGCGGGTGCAACGGCCCCGAGCGCGGGTCGGCGCCGCGCATGTCAAGCACCTCGACCGGCGGCAGGGAGCGGCCGTCGACGCGGCGCGGCAGGGTGAGCCGGGGCAGCTCCAGCCACGACTCCGGCCGCGGCGTCGCCGTCCCCGCCACGAGCACCGCGCCCCGCGTCGCGGCACGGCGGCGGGCGACGGCGCGGGCGTCGTAGCAGGGGTCGCCCTCCTGCTTGTAGGAGGGGTCGTGCTCCTCGTCGATCACGATCAGGCCGAGGTCGCGAACCGGGGCGAAGACGGCCGAGCGCGGGCCGACGCAGACGCTCGCCTCGCCGCTGCGCAGCCGCATCCACTCGTCGTAGCGCTCGCCGGGCGAGAGCGCCGAGTGCAGGACCGCGAAGCGGTCGCCGAGCCGGGCACGGAAGCGGGCCACGGCCTGCGGCGCCAGCCCGATCTCCGGCACCAGCACGATAGCCCCCAGCCCGCGCTCCAGCGCCGCCTCGACCGCGGCCAGGTAGACCTCGGTCTTGCCCGAGCCGGTGACGCCGTGCAGGAGCAGCGAGCGCGGCGCGTCCGCCTCGCCGTCCAGCGCCGCGACGATCGCCTCGACCGCGCGGCGCTGCTCGGGGAGCAGGCGCGGGCGCGCCGCCGGGGCGGCGAGCGCGGGGCCCTCGGGGGCGCGGCGCAGGCGCGAGCCCCGGGTCGCGATCAGCCCCCGTGCCTCCAGCCGCCGCAGCGCGGCGCGGTCGGCGCCCACCGCCGCGGCCAGCTCCGCGGCCGACATCTCGCGCTCGCGCAGCGCCTCCAGCACCGCGCGCTGGCGCACGCCGAGCCGCGCCCCGCCGGCCAGCGCCTCCTCCCCGGCGGGCAGGATCTCGGCCCGCAGCTCGGTCTTCGGGCGCACCGGGCGGCCTCCGGCGCCGGTCCCCGGGGGCAGGACGAGCTGCAGGCCGCGCGAGGGGGTCGAGCAGTACTCGCGCGCCACCCACAGGCCCAGCTCGACCAGCTCCGGCGTCGCCCCCGCCTCCAGCGCCTCGAGCGGCTCCGCGAGCCGCTCGGGCGGCAGCTCGGAGGTCTCGGCGACCTCGACCACGACGCCGAGCAGCCGACGCGGGCCGAAGGGGACGCGGACGACGCTGCCGACGGTGACGTCCGGCATCGAGTCCGGGCGCCGGTAGTCGAACGGGCCGCGCAGCGCCCGCGCCGTGGTCAGCGGCTCGACCCGGAGGATGGACATCGGCGCGAGGTTATGCGGGGCCGGGGACGGCGGGCGCCGCGCCGCGCGAGACCGCGGCCGGAGCGCGTATCCTGCCCGCCCGTGAGCCTCCACCTTTCCCCCGGAGAGCAGGTGATCTTCCAGGGGCACCCTTCCTGGCGGGCGATCATCGGCTACTACCTCAAGGGCATCCTGGCCACGATCGTCGCCGCCGTGGTCGCGAAGCTGGCGGGCGCCTCGGGCGGGGCCGTGTTCCTGATCGTCTTCGCCGGGATCGGCATCACGATCCTGAGCGGGTTCATCAAACGCGTGGCGACGACCTACACGATCACCACGCGGCGCCTCAACATCAAGCGCGGGATCATCGCCCGGGAGGTCAAGGAGACGCGCCTGGAGCGGGTGCAGAACGTCAACTACCGCCAGACCGTCTACCAGCGGCTGATGCGGGTCGGCGACGTCGACTTCGACACCGCGGCCGGCGACGACTACGACTTCGTCTTCGCCGGCGTCGCCGAGCCGGGCGAGGTCGTGCACCGGGTCGACCAAGCGACCGGCGCCCTCGCCGCCGGCCCCGACGGCCTCGGCACCCCCCAGCCCCCTCGCCCCGCCCCCTGAGCGCGCGGGGACGCCGGGCCGGCCGGAGCGCCCCTCCACGGCCTTCCGCCTTCCGCGCTTGCGCGCGTCCGGATCACTTCGCCTTTCCGGACTTGCCCCGGCCAGTGCCCGGGCAAGTCGGGAAACGCTGCCGTTTCTCCCCCTTGCCACGGAGGCGCGGCGGTTCAGCCGGCGCGGCGGCCGGGGCGGCGCGGGGGACCGGGCCGGACGGCGGCCGGGCCGCAGCTCAGGTCAGGCCGGGGCCGCCTCGAGGCCGGCGGCGTCGCGCAGGGCGGCGGCGCGGTCGGTGCGCTCCCAGGTGAAGTCCGGCTCCTCGCGGCCGAAGTGGCCGTAAGCGGCGGTCTTGCGGAAGATCGGCCGGTGCAGGTCGAGGTAGTGGCGGAAGGCGCCGGGCCGCATGTCGAACTCGGCTTCGACCAGCTCGGCGATCCGCGTGTCCGGCAGCTTGCCGGTGCCGAAGGTCTCGACCATCAGCGAGACCGGCTTCGCGACGCCGATCGCGTAAGCGACCTGGACCTCGCAGCGCTGCGCCAGCCCCGCCGCGACCACGTTCTTGGCCACGTAGCGGGCCGCGTAGGCGGCCGAGCGGTCGACCTTCGACGGGTCCTTGCCGGAGAAGGCGCCGCCGCCGTGGCGCGCCATGCCGCCGTAGGTGTCGACGATGATCTTGCGCCCCGTCAGCCCGGCGTCGCCGACCGGCCCGCCGATCACGAACTTGCCGGTCGGGTTGACGAGGAAGCTCTCGCGCAGCGCCGCCTCCTCGAAGCGCCCCGGCACCTCGGCACCGAGCACCGGCAGCACCACGTGCTCCCAGAGGTCGGGCTTGATCCGAGACTCTGAGTCGACGCCCTCGGCGTGCTGGGTGGAGATCAGCAGCTTCTCCACCGACACCGGGCGCCCCTCGGCGTAGCGCACCGTGACCTGCGTCTTGCCGTCCGGCCCCAGGTACGGGAGCGTGCCGTTCTTGCGCACCGCCGCCAGCTGCTCCGCCAGCCGGTGCGCGAGGTGGATCGGCATCGGCATCAGCGCGTCGGTCTCGTCGGTCGCGTAGCCGAACATCATCCCCTGGTCGCCGGCCCCGGCCACCAGCAGCTCGTCGTCGGCCTCGCCGACCCGCGCCTCGTAGGCCTTTTCGACCCCCTGCGCGATGTCCGGCGACTGCTTGTCGAGCGAGACGAGGACCGAGATGTGGTCGCAGTTGTAGCCGTAGTCGCCGTGGTCGTAGCCGATCTCGCGGATCGTCTCGCGGACGAGCTCCGGGATGTCGAGGTGGACGTCGGTGGTGATCTCGCCCGAGACCACCGCCATGCCGGTGTTGACCAGCGTCTCGCAGGCTACCCTGCCTTCCGGTTCCTCGGCCATCACGGCGTCGAGGACCGCGTCGGAAATCTGGTCGGAGATCTTGTCCGGATGACCCTCGGTGACGGACTCCGAGGTGAAGAGGTACTCGCCCTCCGCGAGCGGCTTGGAAGTCGACATGGCCGGAAGCCTAGAGCAATCAGCGGTGCCTCAGTCGGCCTCCCGCCGCTTCTTGCGGGGAACGAAATCGATCACCAGCGGCACGCCCTCCAGCCCGTAGGCCTCCCGCATCCGGTTCTCGAGGTGGTAGGCCCAGTCGCGGCTGATCAGGCGCCGGTCGTTGACCTGGATCGCGATCCGCGGCGGCCGCTCCCCCACCTGGGCCGCGTAGTAGGCCTTCAGCCGCCTCCCGCGCCGCGCCGGGGGCGGCGTGCGCGCCGCCACCTCGGCGACGAAGCGGTTCAGCTCCGGGGTCGGGACGCGCTGCGCGGCGCGGTCGGCGAGCTCCAGCGCCCGCGGGAGCAGCTTTTCGACGTTGCGCCCGCGCAGCGCCGAGCAGGTGACGACCGCCGGCCGCAGCCGCAGCTTGCGCTCCACGCGGGCGCGCGCGTCCTCGATGTCGGTGGTGCCGACGTCCCACTTGTTGAGCACCAGCAGGCTCGCGCAGCCGGAGCGCATCGCCAGCTCGGCGACGCGCAGGTCCTCGGCGGTGATCCCCTCGGCGGCGTCGCAGACCACGAGCGCCACGTCGGCCCGCGCCACCGCCCGCTCGGAGCGCAGCTGGGCGTAGTACTCCACGGTCCCCGCCACCTTGGAGCGCCGCCGCAGCCCCGCGGTGTCGACGAGGACCACGCGCCGCCCCTCCACCTCCAGCTCGGTGTCGATCGCGTCGCGCGTGGTGCCGGCGACGTCGCTGACGATCACCCGCTCGGCGCCGAGGAAGGCGTTGACGAGCGAGGACTTGCCGACGTTGGGGCGCCCGACCACCGCCACGCGCACCGCGTCCTCGTCGCGCGGGCGCGGCGGGCGCTCCCCGAGCGCCGCGACGAGGGCGTCCAGCAGATCGCCGGTGCCGAGGCCGTGCGTGGCCGAGACGGCCAGCGGCTCGCCCAGCCCCAGGGCGTGGAACTCGGCCGTGATCCAGCGGTCGTCCGGGCGGTCGGCCTTGTTGACGGCGACCAGCACCGGCACCTCGGAGCCGCGCAGCGTCCGCGCCAGCTCCGCGTCGCCGGCCCGCAGCCCCGCCCGCCCGTCGACCACGAGCAGGATCGCGTCCGCTTCCGCCATCGCCGCCCGCGCCTGGGCCTGGATGTCGCGCGCCAGCTCGGCGTCGTCGCCGAGGTCGATGCCCCCGGTGTCGATCAGCTCGAACGGGACCCCGTTCCACTCCGTCGCCAACACCTTGCGGTCCCGGGTCACCCCCGGCTCGGCTGCCGTCACCGCCTCCTTGCCTCCGACCAGGCGGTTGACCAGCGTGCTCTTGCCGACGTTGGGGAAGCCGACGACGGCGACCTTGGCGACGTCGCTCATGCCAGGCCCCGCTCGCGCGCCAGGGCGACGACGCGGGCGACGACCTGCTCCCGCGTCAGGCCCGTGGTGTCCAGCTCGACCGCGTCCGGCGCCGGCCGCAGCGGCGAGTGGGCCCGCTCGCGGTCGCGGCGGTCGCGGCGCCGCTGGGCGGCGAGGACGGCGGCCACGTCCTCGCCCGTCTGCGCCGCCCGGCGCCGCGCCCGCTCCTCCTCGGAGGCGGTGAGGAAGACCTTCAGCGGCGCGTCGGGGCTGACCACGGTGCCGACGTCGCGCCCCTCGGCGACGTAGCGCCCACCCGCGATCAGCTCCCGCTGCCGCGCCACCATCGCCTCGCGAACGCCGGGGTGCACGGAGACGGCCGAGGCGGCGGCGCTCACCTCCGGGGCGCGGATCGCGGCGCTGACGTCGCGCCCGTCCAGCAGCACCCGGCCGCCGTCGAAGGAGATCCGCAGCTCGCGCGCCAGCGCCGCGGCGGCCTCGCCGTCCGCCGGGTCGACGCCGCGCTCGGTCGCCGCCAAGGCGACGCAGCGGTACATCGCCCCGGTGTCGAGGTAGGTCATCCCGAGCGCCGCGGCCACCTCGCGCGCCACCGTGGACTTCCCGGCCCCCGCCGGGCCGTCGATCGCGATCACCATGGCCGGGAGGGTATGGCTAGCGAGCGAGCAGCGACCGCAGGTCGGCGGCGAAGCCGGGGTAGCTCACCGCGGCGGCGTCCATGCCCCGCACCTCGACGCCCTCGCGGGAGGCGAGGCCGGCGACGGCGCCGAGCATCGCGATGCGGTGGTCGCCGTGCGAGTCGACGACGCCGCCGCGCAGGCCGCCGGTGCCCTCGATGACGAGGCCGTCGGCGGTCGGCTCGGCGCGGCCGCCGAGCGCGTTCAGCGCCTCGCAGACGGTGGCGATCCGGTCCGACTCCTTGCGGCGCAGCTCGGCCGCGTCGGCGATCTTCGTCGTCCCCTCGGCGAAGCAGGCGGCGAGCGCGACCAGGGGCAGCTCGTCGATCGCCAGCGGCACGTCGGCGCCGCCCACCTCGACCCCGCGCAGCGGCGCCGGGCGGGCGCGCAGGAGCGCGGTCGGCTCGCCGCCCGCCGTCGGCCCCGGCTCGACCTCCACCTCGGCCCCCATGCGGGCGAGGATCGCCAGCAAGCCGGTGCGGGTTGGGTTCACCCCCACGCTCTCCAGCGCCACCTCGCTGCCGGGCACGAGCAGCGCGGCGACGAGGAAGAAGGCGGCCGAGGAGATGTCGGCCGGGACGGTCAGCGGCGGCAGCTCGAGGCGCTCCACGGGCCCGGTCACGGACACCGTCCGCGGCGCCGCGTCGGGGGCGTCGCCGGCCGCCGCGTCCCCGCCCCCGCGCACCGGGGCGCCCGCTGCGCGCAGCATCCGCTCGCTGTGGTCGCGGCTCGGCAGCGGCTCGACGACTCGAGTCTCGCCCTCGGCCAACAGCCCGGCCAGCAGCAGGCAGGACTTGACCTGGGCGCTGGCGACCGGCAGGTCGTACTCGATCCCGCGCAGCGGCGCCCCCTCGACCCGCAGCGGCGGCAGCCGGTCGTCGCGGCAGCTCAGCGCAGCCCCCATGCGGCGCAGCGGCACCGCGACGCGGTCGACCGGGCGGCGGCGGATCGACTCGTCGCCGTCCAGCGTCCAGGCGCCGCCCGCCTGCCCCGCCAGCCAGCCGGGCAGCAGGCGCAGCAGCGTGCCCGCGTTGCCGACGTCGATCGCCGCCGGGCGCGGCCCGCGCAGCCCCACCCCGCGCACCCGCAGGGCGAGGCCGGTCCCGTCGGCGCCCTCCTCGCGCACCTCCGCGCCCAGCGCCCCCACCGCGGCCAGGGTCGAGCGGGTGTCGGCGGCGTCGAGGTAGCCGCGCACGGTCGCCTTCCCTTCGCCCATCGCTGCGATCAGCGCCGCCCGGTGCGAGATCGACTTGTCCGAGGGAGGGCGCAGGGAGCCGCGCAGCGGCCCGACTGGGTCGAAGCGGGTCACGGTCGGCGAGCCTACTCGGAGCCGACCACGGCGGCGCTGTGGCCGAGCTGCCGCACCAGCTCCGCGGCGCGCGCGGCCTGGGCATCGCCGGCGACCCAGATCGAGACCGCGCCCGAGCTCATGTCCGGCGCCGGGTGCAGCGCCATGTCCTCGATGTTCACCCCGGCCTCGCCCAGCGCCAACGCCAGCTCGGCGATCGTCCCCGGCCGGTTGGCGACCACGACGCGCAGCTCGCGCAGCGGCCCCTCGCTCTGCGGCGGCTCCAGCAGCCGCCGTCGCTGCTCGCCGGCGGCTGCGTGCCAGGCCCCGATCTGCTCCCGGTCGCCCTCGCGCAGCAGCTGCGCCGCCGCGCGCAGGCGGGCGGCCATCTCCTCCACCGCCGCCGCGACCGCGTCGCGGTTGGAGGCGTAGATGTCGGCCCAGATCGCCGGGTTGCTGCCCGCCACCCGGGTCGCGTCGCGGAAGCTCGGCCCCACCTCCGACAGCCGCCCCGAGCCGTCGCCCAGCGACTCCGCCGCCTGCGCCGCCAGCGCGTTGGCGAGCACGTGCGGCAGGTGGCTGACGGTCGCCATCAGGCGGTCGTGCTCGGCCGCGTCGATCGCCTGCGGGCGGGCGCCGATCCCGGCGACGGCGCGCTGCAGGCGGTCGTAGAGGATGCCGCTGGAGCCCTCGGTCGGGGTCAGGTACCAGCGCGCGCCCTCGAACAGGTCGGCGCGCGCGTTCTCCACCCCGGCTGTCTCCAGCCCGGCCAGCGGGTGGCCGCCGATGAACCGCTCGTCGCCCCCCAGCGCGGCGACGATGCCGCGCTTGGTGGAGCCGACGTCGGTGACCGCGGTCCCCTCCCCCGCCGCCCGCAGCGCTGCTCCGGCCAGCTCGGGGAGCGCCGCCACCGGGGCGGCGCAGAAGACCACCTCGACACCCGCGCAGGCGTCCTCGACGCCGTCGGCGGCGCGGTCGATCGCCCCCACGTCCAGGGCCCGCGCCAGGGTCGCCGGCTCGCGGTCGAAGCCGACCACCTCGGCGCCCAGCCGCTGCCTCGCGGCCAGCCCGATCGAGCCGCCGATCAGGCCCACCCCGAGGACGGCGACCCGGCCCGCCACCTACCCGCGCCGCGCCCTGACCGCCTCGGCCAGCCGGTCGAGGACCGCGACGGTGTCGTCCCAGCAGATGCAGGGGTCGGTGACCGACTTGCCGTAGTCCAACTCGCCGCCGGGGACGAGGTCCTGGCGCCCCTCGGCGAGGAACGACTCCAGCATCACGCCGACGATCGCCCCGTTGCCGGCGGCGACCTGGTCGGCGATCTCCTCCGCGGCGCGGACCTGCTTCTCCGGCACCTTTTCGCTGTTGCCGTGCGAGGCGTCGATCACCAGCCGCTCCGGCAGCCCGGCGGCGACGAGCTTCGCCAGCGCGTCGGCCACGGCGGGCGCGCGGTGGTTCGGCTCCCGGTGCCCGCCACGCAGGATCACGTGGCAGTCCGAGTTGCCGGTCGTGTGCAGGATCGCGGGCATCCCGGTGTCGTCGATCCCGGCGAAGGCGTGCGGGACCGCCGCCGCGCGCACCGCGTCGACCGCCACCTGGACGTTGCCGTCGGTGCGGTTCTTGAACCCGATCGGCATCGAGAGGCCGGAGGCGAGCTGGCGGTGCGTCTGGCTCTCGGTCGTGCGCGCCCCGATCGCCCCCCAGGCGACCGTGTCGGCGATGTACTGCGGGATGATCGGGTCGAGGAACTCGCAGCCCGCCGGCAGCCCTGTCCCGACCACCTCCAGCAGCAGCTCGCGGGCGATCCGCAGGCCGGCGTTGACGTCGCCGGAGCCGTCCAGGTGCGGGTCGTTGATCAGACCCTTCCAGCCGGTCGTCGTGCGCGGCTTCTCGAAGTAGACGCGCATCACCACCAGCAGGTCGTCCTCCAGCTCCCGCGCCCGCGCGGCGAGCCGCCGCGCGTACTCGAGCGCCGCTTCCGGGTCGTGGATGCTGCACGGCCCGACCACGACCATCAGCCGCGGGTCGCGCCCGTGCAGGACCTCGACCACCTGCTCGCGCGCCCCGATCACCTTCGCGGCCAGCTCCTCGCCCAGCGGCAGCTCCTCCAGCAGCCGCGCCGGGGGCGCCAGCTCGACGACTTTGTCTATTCGCCGGTCCCGGACCCCGTCCCGCGCGGCGTCCTGCATCCCGATGATCATCTTTTCTTCGCCCTTCTCCAAAACGGTGAGATCGTACTTACTGCTCCTCGCGCGCCCGCCGAGCGGTGCGCACGGCTACGGGGTCCAGGGCGCCCGGGGGCGACGCTCTCGCGGCGACGGCGCGCCGCCAGGCCGGACGCCTAGCTAAATCGCCAATAGGTGAAGCGGGCGCGGGCGAGCGCGGCGCCGAGGGCGCTGCGGCGGTCGCCGGCGGTGTCGTGTGCGTGCTTCACCTTGCCGGAGGTTGTAGCACGGACGCGGCGATCCGTCGAGGGGCCGGCGTCTCGCGGCGCTCAGACCAGGTCGCGCAGGGCGGCGAGGAAGCGGCCGTTCTCCTCCGGCGTCCCGTAGGTCACGCGGATGTGGCCGGGGCCGCCCAGCGGCGTGCCGGCCCGCACCGCGATCCGTCGCGCGGCGAGGCCGGCGACGACCTGCGCCTCGTCGGCGTCGCCGAGGTCGACCCAGGAGAAGTTGGCCTGCGAGTCGGTCGTCGCCAGGCCGATCTCCGCCAGCCCCTCCTCGACCCGCAGCCGCTCGGCGACCGTGCGCTCGACCCGCCGCAGCACGTCGTCGGAGTGCAGGACCGCCTCCGCGGCCGCCGCCTGGGCGATCGCGTTGACGCTGAACGGCTGGCGCACCGCGTCGACCGCGGCCCGGAACTCGGACGAGCACAGCGCGTAGCCGACCCGCAGACCGGCCAGCCCGTAGCACTTGCTGAAGGTGCGCAGGACGACCAGGTTCGGGAACTCGCCCAGCAGGTCGACGGTCGCGTCCGGGTCGTCGTCGGTCTGGAACTCGACGTAGGCCTCGTCGAGGACGATCGTCACGTGCGAGGGCACCTGCTCGCAGAACGCGGCGATCCGTGCCGCCGGGATGTGCGTCGCGGTCGGGTTGTTGGGGTTGCAGACAAGCAGCAGCTGCGTGGCGGCGGTCACCTCGGCCGCCATCGCGTCGAGGTCGTGGACGCCGTCGTCGGTCAGCGGCACGCGCACCTCGCGCGCCCCGGTCAGCGCCGGCAGGTACGGGTACATCGAGAAGGCCGGCCAGGCGTAGAGGATCTCCGCCCCCGGCTCGCAGAGCGACTCGGCGGCGGCGAGCAGGATCTCGCAGGAGCCGTTGCCGACCGCGACTCGGCCCGGCTCGGTCTCGTAGCGCTCGGCGAGGCGGCGCCGCAGCAGGGTCGCGTCGGGGTCGGGGTAGCGGTGCATCGCCGCCGCGGCGCGCTCGATCGCCTCCACCACCTTGGGGTGCGGCGGCCAGGGCGACTCGTTGGAGGCGAGCTGCGCGATCTCGCCCTTGGCGACTTGCTCCGGCGCTTGGCCGGTCGGCACGCCGGCCTGGTAGCCGGGCATGCGGGCGAGCTTGGCGGCGAAGGTGACGCTCATCGGCGCCCCAGTTTGACGCACCTACTGGGCCGCGCGCAGATCGGCGCGCAGCTTCTGCGCCTCGCCGATGTAGGCGTGGGCGGGCCGGTGGTCGTGGGGGGCGTAGAAGTGCAGCATCACCCGGATCACGCGCGGCATCGAGCCGGGGACCGGGATCTCGCGACAGCACAGCAGCGGCACCGCGTCCAGACCCAGCCGCCGCGCGGCTACGGCGGGGAACTCGGCGTCGAGGTCCTCGGTGGTGGTGAACAGGCAGCTGACCATCGCGCTCGGCTCCAGCCCGTTGCGCTCGATCAGCTCCCGCATCAGCTCCTCGGTCGCGCGCAGGATCGCGTCGGCCTCATTCGCCTCCGCCTGTGTGGCACCGCGCACCGCGAAGAGCCGCAGCGCCGGCGTCCCGTTGCCTTGCTCGAGCTCCACGCCCGGGATCTTTCCAGAGCCCGCCCCTCGCCGAGGTTGAGCAAACCGTTGTCATTCCACGGTTTGCTC
>Ga0207864_1003446_pt1 | contig 13252 bp, 9 predicted proteins | sample HigsolmetaAR202D_FD_184834 | JGI IMG/M metagenome (GOLD analysis project Ga0207864, IMG submission 184834) | Ionic liquid and high solid enriched microbial communities from the Joint BioEnergy Institute, USA - AR20-2-D (SPAdes) (version 2) ...
CCGCTCCGGCCATTCGACCGATCACGATTCGGGCACCCGGCCCTCCGACCGGGACCGCCCGGTCGGAGGGCCCGCCCTCAGTCGCCCTCAGTCGCCCTCAGTCGCCCTCAGTCGCCCTCAGTCGCCCGCGACGAGCGCGTCGGCTGCCGCTGCACGCGGTTTCTGCGTCGTCGGGGTCGCCAACAGCCACCCCTTCAGCGTGGCCACGCCGCGCTGGAGGATCAGGTACACGCTCGGCACCACGAAGAGCGTGAGCAGCGTCGAGAGGCTCATCCCGCCGACGACCGTGATGGCCAGCGGCTGCATCAGCTCCGAGCCCTCGCCGATCCCGAGCGCGAGCGGCAGCATCCCGAGGACCGTCGTGAGCGACGTCATCAGGATCGGGCGCAGACGCACGACGCCGGCTTCGATGACGGCGTCCTCCATCGACGCGCCCTTCTCCTTCCTGAACTGCTCGATGTACTCGACGAGCAAGATCGCGTTGTTCACCACGATCCCCGCGAGCAGGATCACGCCGAGGAGGACCGGCGCGCTCAGCGGCGTGCTCGTCAGCCAGAGCGCCACGCCCACGCCGATCAGCGAGAGCGGGATCGACGTCAGGATGATGAGCGGGTTGATGAAGCTCTCGTACTGCACCGCCATCACCACGAAGACGAGGAAGATCGCGAGCAGCACGACGATCGTGAGCTGACGGTTGTTCTCCCGGATCGCCTCTTCCTCGCCGCCGAAGATGATGCCGTACCCGTCGGGCAGTTCGAGGTCCGCGATGCGCGCGCGGATCGAGTCGTTGACCACGCCGACCGGCGCGATCTCGGTGATGACGTCGCCGGTCAGGCGGAGAACGCGGTTCTGGTTCTCACGCCGGATCGTGGTCGGCCCGAGCGACTGGTAGACGTTGGCGACGTCGCGCAGGTAGATCGGCGGACGCCCCGCGGTCCCCGGGAAGAGCGCGACAGAGCCGAGGTCCTCGGGGCTCTTGAAGTTCTGGCGCGGGAGCATCACGCGCAGGTCGAACTCGCGGTTCCCCTCGGTGAAGCGGGTCGCCACGGTCCCGTCGAGCGCGGTGCGGATCGTCTGGCCGACGCTGACGACGTCGAGGCCGAGGTAGGACGCGCGCTCGCGGTCCAGCTCGATGACGAGCTGCGGGCTGGCTTCCTCCGTCGAAGCTTCGACGTTCTCGAGGCCGGGCACGCCCTGGACGCGCCGCATGATCTCACCGGCGATCCGCTGCAGCTCGTCGAGGTCGTCGCCCTGGATGCTGATGGCGACGTCCGAGCCGGACATCGAGGTGCGCAGCCCGGGGATGCGCGGCGGCCGCACGAAAACGGCGGCGCCGGGGAAACCGCGCTCGTCGATGCGCGCCTGGAGCATGCGGACCCACTGGTCGGCGGTCATGTCGCGCTGCGACGCCGGCGTCAGGATGATCGCCATCGAGCCGCGCCCCGCGCGCTCGGCCGTGGCGCTGCCGAAGAGGAAGCCGCCGGCCGTGGTGAAGACGTGCTCGACGTACGGCATCTGCGCGACCATCGACTCGATCTCGAGGGCCACGCGGTTCGTCTCCTCGGCGGAGGCGCCGGGAGGGAGCCGGATGAAGACGCTGACGTTGCCGTTGTCGACCTGGGGCAGGAACTCGGTCCCGAGGTCGCGGGTCAGCCAGAAGGCGCCTGCGAGGAGCACCGCGCCGCTGCCGAGGATGGCCCAGCGCCAGCGGTCGATCACGCGGGTGGCAAGGCGCCGGTAGAAGTCGCACAGGAAGTTGATGCCGCGATCGACGGCGCGGATGACCACCCAGCGGTTGATCCCGCTGGCGAATCGGACCTTCGCGAGCTGCGCGGAGAGCATCGGCACGATGGTCAGCGCGACGCCGAGCGAGGCGATGATCGCGAAGGTGATGGTCAGGATCAGCTCGCGGAAGATGAGCGCCGCCAGCCCGCTGATCAGGAGGAACGGCACCACGGCGGCGACGTTGGTCGCGGTCGAGGCGATGACCGCGCTCTGCACCTCGTTGGCGCCGATGTGGGCGGCGTCCTCGGGATCGTCGGTCTCGCTGCTGTGGCGGAAGATGTTCTCGAGCATGACGATCGAGTTGTCGATCAGCATGCCGACGCCGAGCGCGAGCCCGCCGAGGCTGATGATGTTCAGCGTCAGGTCGCCGAGCCCCATCATCAAGAAGGTGGCGAGGATCGCGATGGGGATCGCCGTTCCGATGATGAAGGTCTTGCGCAGCGAGCCGAGGAAGAAGAAGACGACGAGCATGGCGAGCGCGGCGCCGACGATCGCGGCGTCGCGCACGGAGTTGACCGACTGGCGGATGAAGCCGGCCTGGTTCTGCGTCGTCACGAAATCGATGTCGGACGGGATGAAGCCGCTCTCGCGCAACTCCTGCAGGCGCCGGTCGACGGCCTCCGCCACGGCGACGGTGTTGGCGTCCGGCTGCTTGCGCACGGAGAGCTTGACGGCCGGCACGCCGTCGAGCCGGGACCAGAGGCGCTGCTCCCGGTGCGTGTCGCGGATGGTCGCGATCTCGGAGAGCGGGATGTGGCGTCCGCCGGGGAGCTGTACGAGCAGGTTACGGACATCGTCGACGCTGCGGAACTTCCCCGCCGTCTTGCCGACGATCTCGCGTTCGGGCGAGCTGATGCGCCCGGCGGCGACGTCCTGGTTCGCATTACGGATCGCCTGGATGATCTGGAAGACGGTCAGCCCGTAGGAGCGCAGGCGCTCCTGATCGATGACGACCTGGACCTCGCGCACCAACCCGCCGGAAACATCGACCGAGGCGAGGCCGGGGATCGTGAGCAGCTGGGGGCGGAGCCGGAACTCGACCCAGTCGCGCAGCGAGACGAGGTCGCGGGTCGGCGACGAGAAGCCGGCCTCGTAGATCGGCTGCTGCTGCGGATCGAACTTGTTGATCGTGGGCGGATCCGCTTCCTCGGGGAGTCGGCCGCGCGCGCGTTCGAGGTTCTTGGAAGCGTCCTGCAGCGCGAAGTCGATGTTGGTCCCGTAGGCGAAGTGGAGCGTGACGCCGACCCGCCCTTCCTGGATCTCCGTCTCGATGTTGATCAGGTTCTCGGTCGTGGCGAGCGCGGCCTCGAGCGGCTTCGCGACCGTCTCCTCGAGCACCTCGGGCTCGACGCCGGGGTTGTTTACGCCGGCGCGGATCTGCGGATAGACGATCGACGGCAGCAGGTCGAGCGGGAGCCCGGAGAGGAAGAAGACGCCGAGCACCAGCACGACCGACGTCAGCATGAGCGTGCCGACGGGGCGCCGGATCGACCAGCTCGAGACGCTCCCGTGGCGTTTGACCTGCTCCTTTTTCATTGAACGGCTCCTCCGGCATTGGAAGCGGCGATCCCGGACTCGGCGGGCGCGAGTTCGGAGCGTTGCGTCTCCCGTACCAGGGCGCCATCGCGCAGCGAGTTGTTCCCGGCGACGACGACGCGCTCGCCCGGCTCGAGGCCGGCGACGATCTCGACGCGCCCCTCGGAGGTCAGGCCGGTCTCGACGGTGCGGCGGAAGGCGCGGCCGTCGCGGACGACGAAGACGGCGGGCGAGCCGGCGTCGCCGACGATCGCGGAGGCCGGGACGAGCTTGACGCCGGTGCGGGTGCCGAGGGCGAGCCGCACGCGGGCGAGGAAGCCGGGCCGGGCGAAGGCGTTGGCCTGCTCGTCGAGCGCGACCTCGACCGGGACGAGGCGAGTGGCCGGGTCGGCGGTCGGGAAGATGCGCCGGATCCTGGCCTGGAACAGGCGGTCCGGGTAGGCGTCGAGCGAGAGGTCGACGGTCGCGCCCTCGCGTAGATCGACGACGTCCAGCTCGGAGACCTGAACGCGCGTGACCAGGGTATCGAGATCCGCGAGCGTGAAGAGCCGGGTCTGCGTCGAGACGATGTCGCCGGCCTCGATGTGCTTCTCGGTCACGATCCCGTTGATCGGCGCTTCGATCGTAGCGTAGTCGAGGCGCGTGCGGAGCAGGTCGAGCTGGGCGCGGGCGGCGGCGTACGCCGCGCGATCAAGGTCGTACTCGGCCCGGGTGATGACCTGGCGCTCGAAGAGCCGCTCGGAGCGCTGGAACGTGGCCTCGGCGACCTCGAACGCGGCTTCGGCGCTGGCGACCTGCGCGCGGATCTCGCGGTCGTCGAGGCGGGCGAGGACGGTCCCCGCGCGGACGACGTCGCCCTCTTCGACGTTGACCTCGCGGACTGCGCCCGCGAGCTGGCTGTTGATCCCGACGTTGCGCAGCGGCGCGACGACGCCGGAGACGGTGATCGACCGGGCGATCGTCCCGACCTCGACGACCGCGGTGGCGACGGGCACGGTCCTCTCGCCCATGACCCGGCCGGGCCCGCCCGCTCTCCCGGACGGGGCGCCCGACTCACCGCTCCCACCGCACGCGGCCACGCCGGCCGCGAGCGCGAAAACCATCCACGCGCCGCGACCCAGGCGGCGCCTAGAAATGCGCTTCACTCGTAGCTCTCCCCGGGTACGTGGCCGGGCCGCGGTGCGGCACCGGCCGCGACTGTCCTCACGAATCCGAAACGAGCCGTTCGCCCAGCGTTGCCTCGAGCCGGGCGATCGCGACGCCCAGCGCCTGCCGGGCGCGCAGATACGCAATTTCCGCATCGGCCAGCGCGACCTGCGACGTCTGCAGCTCGACGATCGTCGCGTTGCCGATCTGGTACCGCTCTTCCTGGACGCGCAGGTCCTCGCGCGCGAGTTCGACCGCACGCGCGGCGATCTCGATCCGCTCCTCGGCCGCACGAACTTCGACAACGCCGGTCTCGACCGCGTTGCGCACGGCGATCGCGGCGTCCCTGGCCCGCGCCTCCGCGGCCCGTGCCGACGCGGCCGCCTGCTGCAGGGTCGCCTCGCGCTGGAAACCGTTGAAGATCGGCAGCGAGACCTGCAGCCTCAGACTCCAGCTCTCCTGGTTCGGCGGGAACTGATAGGCGAACCAGTCGTAGCTCGAGTTGAGTCCGACGGTCGGGAGATACGCCAGCCGCGCCACCGAGCGCTGCGCGGCGAAGCTCTCGGCCTCGGCGCGCGCCGCGACGACGGCCGGCGAGCGCGCCTCGGCGCGACGGACCAGCTCGTCGAGCGGCGGGAGCGTCGGCGCCCGCTCGGGAAGCGCCGAGCCCGCAGGCCGCGCGCCGTCGGACAGGCCGAGGATCCGGCCCAGCTCGAGCCGCGCCGAGCGGCGCGCGGACTCCGCGTCGACCAGCGCGATCCGGGCGTTGCCGACCTCGATCTCCGCGCGGAGCACGTCCGACCGGGTCGCCGAGCCGACCTCGAGGCGCGTGCGCGCGAACTCGAGCTGCTGCTCGGCGCGGCTCAGCCGCTGCTCCGCGATCGCGACCATCTCCTCCGCCGCGGCGGCCGAATAGAACAACTCCGTCGTGCGCAGGACCGTCGAAAACCGCTGCGCGCGCTGCGCGGCCTCGGCGGCCTCGAGCCGGGCGCCGGCCGCACGGTTCTGCGCGATCCGGCGGCCGCCCGAGAAGATCGTGTAATTGGCCTGCAGCTGCGCCGAATAACTCTCCGAGACGAGCTGGCCCGACGCCTGGTCGAAGCGCTGGTTGCTCGAGTTGCCGTATGCCGAGTTGAACGTCAGCGACGGCAGCCACGAACCGCGCGTGGACAGCAGGTTCGCCTCGGCCGTCGTGACGGCGGCCTCGGCCGCGACCGCGGCCGGGTCGTTCTCCAAGGCGAGCCGGACCGCCTCGGCGAGCGTGACCGTCCTCGGCTCCGAGCCCTGCGCCCGCGCCGTCGCCGGCGCCAGCATCACGCCCAGCAGGAACATCACGCCGGCCGGGCCAGGTCGAAACCACAAAGACTTCATTTCGATTGCGAAGTGGGATAACTCCAGGAGTGCTCCGCGCGCACCCAACCGGTATTCAAGACGCGCGGGCCCTCGAAATCGTTGACCGTGAGCCCCGGGTTGCAGCCGCACGACCACGCGCGTACCATCCGGCCCCATGGCACGCGGCTACACCCCCGAGGAGCGGCGCGAGCTCGAGCGCGCCCTCGTCCGCGGCGGACCGGTCCCCTGCCCCGCCTGCGGCGCGCTCACCACCCGGTCCGAGGTGCCGACGCCGCGCGACGTCGCCTACGTGAGACGCCGCGTCTGGATCCTCTGCCCCGAGTGCAAGCGCACGGCCGCCGTGGATGTCAGGAAGGGCGGGCCACCATGATCCCGTCCTGGGCCCGGATCCCCGCGATCCGCTCGGCGAGCGGCAGCTCGCTGATCTCGACCGACTTCCCGACCAGCGGCGCGTGCAGCAGGTGCAGCCGTCCGTCGATCCACAGCGCGATCCCGGTATGCGCGACGTCGAGCCCCTTCACCGTGCTCGTGGCCGCGATGATGTCCCCGTTGCGGATCCCGCTCTCCACGCCCGCGATGGCGCGCTCCGGGATGTAGTGGCGTGGGCGCCCGTTGAGTTCCGCTTCGACGGCACGGATCGCGGCGAGGACCGCAGGATCGGCGAGCTGGCGGTACGCATCGGGGTGCGTGGACATGAAGTCGACCGGCTCGGCGTCCGGGACCCCACCCAGCTCGCGCGTCACGTCCCGCACGATCCCCTTCGCCTCGCCGTCGGCGATCCAGTCGCTGAAGTAGTGGAGTCGGCTCGGGTAGCCGTCGATGACGCCGTTGCGATAGCGGATGCGGGCGAGCTCGCGGGTGTAGGCGTCGTAGTCGTCGAAGCGGCCATCGCGAATGAGGCGGGCCATGGCCAGGACGCTCTCGACGAAGGTGACACAGTCGAGCTCGCGGAGGTTGACGACCAGCCGCTCGGGGCCGTCGACCTCGAGCGTCCCGGGCGTGTAGGTCGTGCCGACGAAGGTGCGGCCGAGGCGGGCGACGATCTCGCCGACGGGGAGCGTGTCGAGGCGCTCGGCGCGGGCCCACGCCATCTTCTCGCGGAAGATGCGACGGTCGTCCTCCGTGTCGACCACCTCGAGCGGGTCCTGCGCAGCGATCGGCAGGCCGGCCGCCTGAGCGACGACCTCGACCGGCCGGCGCTCCGGCTCGAGCGCGTGCCGGCCGACCCACCACACCAGCGCGAAGACCAGGCCCAGAATGGGCGCGATCGCCACGATCGTCCGGCTCATCGACCACATTTCCAATCCTCGGGTGCGTGTTCCGGTGCCCGGCCCGCCGTGCCGCCGGGCCATTGTACACGCCCGGGCGCGGCGGGTTCGCGGGGACCCGGACGCGGGCCGTCCATCGCCGGTCGGATCGCGGGCCGCGTATCGCCGGCGGGGCCGCGCGCCGCCGATCGCGGGCGGCCCGCCGACCTCCCATCGCTAGAAATGCGCGTTCAGGATCGGGACCAGCCGGAACGGGGGCTCGTTGTTCCCCGCGTAATTGAGGAGGCCGACCTGCACGCCATGCAGCTCGCGCGTCCAGTTGAAGATCCCGATCGTGAGGCCGCGCTGCATGCCGTCCACGCGATTGTAGCCGCCGATCGCGACGCCGGTCAGGTCGACGGCCTTCAGCCGGATCGGGTTGATCGAGATCCCCCGCACGTCCGGGCTGTCGACCTTGTAGCCGGCAAAGGAGACCCAGCGGACCGGCCCGGCGGTTTCGATGGTGCCGAGCGTGAGGTTGAGCCCCGTCACCCCGCCGCGGTCGCCGGCGATCGCGGCGCCGCCCACGTTGAGGCCGACGACGCCGTCGGCGCCGACGACCGCGAGCCCGGCGAGGTTGATCCCGCGCATGCGCCCCTCGGCGACGGTCGCGAGGCCGCCGAAGCTGATGCCCGTCATGTCGCCCTGCGCCACGGTAGCGAGCCCGGCGGCGTTGATGCCGCGCATGTCGCCCTGGGACACAATGGCGAGGCCGGCCAGGCCGAGGCCGCGCATGTCGCCCTGCGCGACGGTGGCGAGACCGGCAACGCCGAGCCCGCGGAATTCGCCCTGCGAGACGGTCGCGAGGCCGGCGACGTTGATGCCGCGCATGTCGCCCTGGGCGACGGTCGCGAGCCCCGCGATGCTGGCGCCGTACGAGTCGCCGTGGGACACGACGGCGATCGGCGACAGGGCGATCCCGTGGAGCCCGCCGGTGACGACGCCGGCGCCGCCGAGCGCGAAGCCGGTGAGCGCACCTCCGGTCACGACGGCGGCGGTGCCATAGGCGAGCCCACCGAGCGACTGCTCGGTGACGGTGGCCACGAGACCGATCCCGGCGCCGCGGATCGAGCCGGCGACGGGGCCGACGAGGCCGAAGGCGAGCCCATTGAACTCGGCGTCGGGATTCCGGTCCGGACGCCACAGGGTGATGTTGACCCCGTCGACGCGGCGGACGTCGCGGTCCGTGAGGTTGATCCGGAGCCCGGTCCAGACGGGAGAGTTGCCGAAGCTGATGCCGTGGCCGGCTATGCCGAGATCGAGGCTGCGGCCGGACCTGTGCACTACGGTGATGGTGTCCTGCGCCGCCGCGGCCTGCGCGAGCGCGTGCGCGAGGATCAGGGCGCAAAGGGCAATGCGTCGCATGATCGTGTGACTCAGGGGGACCTAAGAAGCAACGGCGGGGCCGGTGGGCCCCGCCGTCTTACGAATCGCCGTCTCGCGCGGTTTCAGGCGAGGCGGGTTCAGTCCGCGCCGCCCGCCCGCGCGACCCGTGCGATCAGATCCTTCTGTGACTTGCCGCTCCGCAGCAGCTCGAGCGCTCGCATCAGCTGTGCGTCGTCGCGGATGGCGCGGCGCTTCGCCTCGGCCTCGCCGAAAGCCAGCCGGGCGACGCGGTCCTCGATGAGCCGGTCGACGTAGGTGCCGGCGGCATCGTAGACCTCGCGGTCGATCTCTACGCCGCGGTCCTTGAGGCGGCGGTAGACCTCGTCGCGCCAGGCGGCGCCGACCTGGAAGTCGGGGCGCACCCGGGACTTCAGCTCGAAGGCGTAGTCGAAGAGGACGACGTACAGGTCCTGCGAGTACGGGTTGATCGCCCGGACGAACGCCTGCTCCGCCAGGTTCAACGTGTCGGGGCGGACGATCAGGTCGGGGACGATCCCGCCGCCGCCGTAGATCTTGCGGCCGCTCGCGGTGCGGAACGTCGGCCGGCCGGCGGTGTCGTCGGCAGCGGTGTCGGACGCGACGAGGCGGCCGTTGACGAGCTCGCGCTCGCGGTGGATCGTGCGGCCGCTCGGCGTATACCACTTCCCGGTCGTCAGCTTGAGGATGTAGCCGCCGTCGAGGCGGTAGGCGCTCTGGATCAGCCCCTTGCCGTACGACGTCTCGCCGATGACGACGGCGCGATCGTGGTCCTGCAGCGCGCCGGCCACGATCTCGGAGGCCGAGGCGGACCACTGGTCGAGGAGTACGACGAGCGGCATGTCCGGCGCGATCGGCTCGTCGGGCGTGAGGTACTCGAACTCGCGGTCGCCCCGCTCCCAGTGGCGTGCGACGAGCGAGCCGCGGGGGAGGAACAGCCCGGCGATCTCGATGGCGTCGTCGACGATCCCGCCGCCGTTGCCCCGCAGATCGAGGACGAGGCGGCGCGCGCCCTTCGCCTGGAGCTCGCGGACCGCATCGGCGACCTCCTGCGAGGCCGACTCGCTGAACTGCAGGAGCGGGATGTAGCCCGTCCCGTCGTCGAGGACCATCGAATACGGTACGGCCGGGATGTAGATCTCGGCGCGGGTCATCTGGACCTCGAACGGCTCGAGCGCGCCGCGCCGCGCGATTCCGACGCGGACGTTCGTGCCCGGGTCGCCCTTGAGCTTGCCGGTCACCTGCTCGAGCGGCCACCCCTTCGTCGCCTCGCCGTCGACCGCGACGATCAGGTCGCCGACCTGGATCCCCGCGCGCTCGGACGGGGTGTTCGGGAAGACGCGCTCGACCATCGCGTACCCCTCGCTGCTGCCGACCAGCATCCCGACGCCGCCGTAGTGCCCCTCGTGCGCGATGGTGAAGGACTCGATCTGCTCGGGCGTGTAGAGGGCCGCGTAGGGGTCGCCGAGCTCCTGGATGAGGCCGATCGCGGCCTTTTCATACAGCGCCGAGGCGTCCAGGCTGTCGACGTACCGACCGGCGACGATCGACAGGACGTCGCGGAAGAGGGCCGGCCCGGACCGCTCGCCGGGGCTCGGGATCAGGAAGCCGCCCAGAACGAAGGTGACGCCAAGGGCGAGGACGAAGACGATCGTGCGCGCGTGCTGCTTCATGTGGTTCAACCCGGTCGGCTGGTGTGCGCGGTCGGCGACCCGAGGAGGCGGTCCCGAACAAGGTATGATATACTGCGGCCGGGATGCAAACGATCCATCGCGTGGGCGGGCGCCAGCGATTCGTTTGACTTGCGCGTCTCTCTGGTGTACCCGTCACGGATGGATGCGCCCCTCAACCGTCCACAGAGGAGGTCGTCATGAAGGGCCTGGTAGCGTTGCTGACGATCCCGGCGATCTGGCTCGGCATCGAGGCCGGCAAGGACACGGCCGCCGATCCGATCCAGGTGCAGATCGTCGAATGGCAGGTGCCGTGGGAGAACACTCGCCCGCGCGACCCGTACGTCGATGCCCGGTATCGCGTCTGGTTCGTCGGCCAGCGCGGCCACTACGTGGGCGCGCTCGACCCGCGGTCGGGCGAGTTCTGGCGCCACGAGCTGGACCCGGGGACCGGACCGCACAACATCATCGTCGACACCGACGGCACGCTCTGGTACTCGGGGAACCTGACCGGGCACATCGGGAAGATGGACCCGAACACCGGTAAGGTCACGAAGTACCCGATGCCGGACCCGGCGATTCGCGACCCGCACACGCTGATCTTCGACCAGCACGGCAACATCTGGTTCACGGCGCAGCAGGCGAACGTGATCGGCAAGCTGGTCAAGGCGACGGGCGAGATCCACATCGTCCGCGTGCCGACGCCGCGCGCGCGGCCGTACGGGATCGAGGTCGACTCGAAGGGTCGGCCGTGGGTCAACCTGCTGGGGACCAACAAGCTCGCGACGGTCGACCCGGCGACGATGGAGCTGAAGGAGATCGAGATCCCGCGGCCCGAAGCGCGGAGCCGGCGGATCGGGATCACGGCCGACGATCGTGTCTGGTACGTCGACTACGCCGAGGGGTACCTGGGCCGTTACGATCCCGCGACGGGGAAGTTCGACGAGTGGCGCGCGCCGTCGGCCAGGGACTCGCGTCCGTACGCGATGACGGTCGACGACAAGGGCCGCGCGTGGTTCGTCGAGACGGGCGTGCAGCCGAACCGCCTCGTCGGCTTCGACCCGAAGACCGAGGAGTTCTTCAGCATCACGCCGATCCCGAGCGGCGGCGGCACGGTCCGGCACATGATCTTCCACGAGCCGACGCGGGAGATCTGGTTCGGCACCGACAAGAACACGATCGGCAAGGCCGTCCTGGGCGATGTCTGACGTCGTGCCCGGAGGCGTCGTTGCCGAGGGCGTGAAGGGCGGGCCGGCGGGTCGGAACGACCCGCCGGCCGCTCTCGTGGCCGCCGTCATCTCCGTCGTCGCCGTCGCGGTCTCGGCGGCGTTTGCGCTCCCCGGCTACCCCGACATGCCGCCGCTCGGACACACGGGCGGGTTCGGCGAGCCGACGTGCACCGCGTGCCACTTCGAGGGCGAGCCGAACGACCCGGCCGGGTCGCTGGAGATCACGGGCGTCCCCGCCGAGTACACACCGGGCGCGACCTACACGCTCACGATCTCGCTCGCGCGCCCCGGGCTCGCCGTCGGGGGCTTCCAGCTCGCCGCGCGCTTCGCGACCGGCGAATCGGCCGGGCGGCCGGCGGGGACGTTGTCCGCGGTCGACGCGCGGGTCGGCGTGTCGCGGGACGACGCGACGGGCGTGAGCTACGCGCACCACGTCGCCGCCGGGATCGTGCCCGAGGCGCCGGGCTCGATCCGCTGGCAGCTCGAGTGGACCGCACCGGCCGAGGGCGGCGCGGTGGTGTTCCACGCCGCGGCGAACGCGGCCGACGACGACCAGTCGCCCTTCGGCGACTGGATCTACACGACGAGCGTGGAGACGCGGTCGTCCAATGCCTCCGCGAGCGCGGCGGCGAACCCCGCCGGCTCCGACCTGGCGATCGTGACCTCGGGCGCGCCGTGCCAGGCGGCCACGTCGAGCAGCGCGCCGGCGACGTCGCGTACGAGCGCGTCGGTCGCGCGAACCCCCTGCTCCAGGTAGATCGCCTTCACCTCGAAGCGCCCCTCCTTCCGGTGCGCCTTCGCGTCCAGCCGCCCGACGAGGGCGCCGCGGCGCAGGATCGGGAGGACGAAGTACCCCCACCGCCGCCGTGGCGCCGGCGTGTAGCACTCCAGCCGGTAATCGAATCCGAACATCTCGCGCGCCCGCGTGCGGTCCCAGACCAGCGGGTCGAAAGGCGACAGGACCGTCGTCAGCGTCGGGCGGATCGCGTGGTCCGCCGCGCGACGGGCGAGCTCGAGGTTGTCGGGGTGGACGTAGCCGGGCTCCTTCCACCCTTCGACGTCGACGCGGATGAGCGCGCCCTCGTCGCCGAGCTCGCGGACGATCCGTGCGGTCTCGGATCGGGCGGTACGGTAGTAGTCCGCGACCCATCGCGCGGGCGCGACGCCGAGCGCGCGGACGGCCCGGAGCGCGAGCGTGCGTCGCACCTCGTCGCGGGAGGGGAGGCGCGCGTCGTCCCAGTCCGGGAGCACGCGCTCGCGCAGGTCGTAGACGCGCTGGAAGTTCTCGCGGCGCGCGATCATGAGCGCGCCGGACGTGAAGAGCGCCTCCAGCGCCCGCTTTTCGGCCTTCCACTCCCACCAGCCGCCCGGTCGCCCGTCGGCGCGCTCGAAGTCGGCCGAACGGACCGCCCCGTGACGGCGGATGTGGTCGAGGACACGATCGAGCACGTCGCGGTGCTTCTCGACCCAGTCGTGCCGGTACTTCCACCCCATCCCGGAGGGGTCGAGCATCTGGTGCCTGAAGAGGGCGTAGTCCTCGATCGGGAGGAAGCACGCCTCGTGCGCCCAGTACTCGAAGAGCGCGCCCTCGGCGAGCAGCTCGTCGAGCCATTGCGGCCGGTACGGCCCGAGCCGGGACCAGAGCACGAGGTACGGGCTCCGGGCGACGACGTGGATCGTGTCGATCTGCAGCGCGCCCATCCGCCGGATCGCCGCGAGGACGTCGTCCTTGCGGGCGCGGCGTCGGGGCCGGCGGTCGAGCCCCTGGGCCGCGAGCGCGAGCTCGCGGGCGGCCCGGGCGCTGAGGCGGAGATGCATGGGGTTGCGGTTCTGGTGGATATGGGCCCGCGCGGGGCGGGGGAAT
>Ga0207864_1003448_pt1 | contig 13249 bp, 5 predicted proteins | sample HigsolmetaAR202D_FD_184834 | JGI IMG/M metagenome (GOLD analysis project Ga0207864, IMG submission 184834) | Ionic liquid and high solid enriched microbial communities from the Joint BioEnergy Institute, USA - AR20-2-D (SPAdes) (version 2) ...
GCTGATCCCGGCCCCCAGCCGCAGCGTGACGCTCCCCCGCAGCGAGGCCGCGTCGTACTGGATGTTCAGTCCCAGTCGCTGGGCCGACAGGTCCACAAGGCGCGGAAGGTCGATCTGGCCGGCGAGGGTAAGTTGCGACTTACCCGCTATCGGAAGGGGCGGCACGCCCTGTCCGAGCGACAAAGCCGGACAGAATGCAGCGACTCCGCTGAGGACTACGACCAGCGTTGGCATGGGGTGCAATGTCCTCCGTGGATGGATGTGCATTCCCCATTGTGCCGCGTTGTCGGATACACGCCAAGTCGGTCGTGTAGGCATGGGCTTGGTTTGGTCCTGCATGGGTCCTCCACGATCCTGTGGAGATGGCGAGGCGGACACCTCGCGGGGCGTTTAGGTGCGGATACTTCGGTGGGCACACTGTGCCCAAGCGGCGCCAGGTCCACAGTCGCATCACCTCTCTGCTGAACAATCCCCGGTCCCGAGCGGGCTTGCACGCACATGCGTATGGCGTGGCAAAGGCTGCCCGTCCCAGTTAACCGCTCCACACATCAGTGCGCTGTGGATAACTCAGAATGGCTTGCAACGTCATCCGGCTGCCGATAGCCTCGCACCGACAGTGAGCTTCCAGCTCGGAATGCCCGCCGGGCCAGCGTGAGCTGCAAACGCCAGACCTCCCGATGGTCCGACGTGAACTTTTGCTGGCTAGTGGTGCCCTCGGCCACTCGGTGGTGCTCCGCCGCGCACGTAAAGCGTTGCAACCTGACACCCTCCGATCCACAGCGGACCAGGCCAGCGATCGGCAGAAGCACAATCACGCATGGCTGCCGCGACTACCGCGATTTGATGAATCGAGTGCGAGCCGCAGAGCGGCCACTAATGATGCCACCCACGAACTGAGAGCCACAACTACTTCAAGAGTGCAGAACCTGACCAGGTGATCGGTTTCCTCGTACGATTGGGCCGGAGCAGTAGTACGGAGTCGTCTCATGCAGTGGAATTGCCGAAAGCGTCAAAGTCCTAAGGGCATTCGGGGCGGCTGCCGAGTGAGTCTCCACGGCAAGGTCTGCATGATCGTCGTCGTGTGCATCGCAGCGATTGTCACGGGAATCGGTACTGCGATGGCTGATCCTCCCGGTCCCACCTGCGAAGGCTCCGCCTCATCGTTCACGCTCGTGCCGCCGCCCGCACCAGGGTCGACGGGCGATCCGTGCGAGGCATCTTGGTCGGTAGACAGTATCAATGGTCATTTTGTGTGGACTGAGACGGCCGCAACACCGGGGCGAAGGCCTGCGTGCTGGCGAGCGATGGTCGCTAGCGACTCTGAGGAGATCTACTCTCCGGTGGCGCTGCCGGGTCCGCCCCTGGATGCCGATACCCCGATCGGGGGCGGGATCAACCTGAATCTCCTCGCCTTCCCTTCGCTTGGGGACTTCCTGCCGCCAGCACGGACCATTGGGGAGGACAGCGTGTGTCTTCTGCCGCCGGGGGCATCCGGACTGCCGACGGGCTGGCAGGGCATCGAGCGACCCGTTCTCGATGGCAAAGTGGACCTGATCACTGGGATGCCGCTTGCCCGTGCCACAGACCTGGAACTCGCCTTCGGCGGCGCCACATTCCGCCTGACCCGCACGCGGTCTGGGGACCCCCCCTGGCAGCGGCTCGGTATTCCGGGGACTTCGTCTGCATACCAGCCATTTGGTCGCGGCAAGTGGTGGGACTGGCTGGGATCCGGGTGGATGGTCGGGGAGAACCCGATACTGCTCATCGACTCCGCGCTCCCAGACCTCGTCGGCAACAATCCGAGGACCACCTGGCTCGTTCTGGACGCCCACCGCTCGATCCCGTTCCAGCTTATCGAGAGCACTGGTCAATACGAGGCACCACCACGCTTCCGCGCCAGGCTGGAACACAACGGTAGTGGGTGGGGACCACAGCAGGTGCCCAATCCCGCCAACCCAAGCGAGCCGCTCGTTCGACGAGGCTGGACGGTCCAGCCCACAGAGTACCGGGTGTCGTTGTACGATGGCCAGCTCACGTATGTGTTCGTGGCAGTCCGGGACGATGTGCCGCCGAATCGCCCCGCCGTCAACTACCTGTCGAATCCATTTGATCCCACTCTTGTGGGTCTGGATCACTTGACCTCCTACCATGACCGGCCGTACCTGTTCGACCAGTTCCCGTCTGAGACCTGGCACTTCGAGAATCATTACTCGTACTCTCCTGCGGCGAATCCAGGGTTCGGCATCCCCCATTATGGGCTGTGCACCCGTATCGTGGACCGGTACGGCCATACTGTTGAGATTGAGTACTGCCAGCCGAAGAGATGGGCCGTTGACGATCCTGCGACCGAAGACTGCGTCGAGTGCGCATCGAATTGTTTAGCCCGTGGCCAGATCAGCCATATCAAGCTGCGTCGCCCAGACGGAGATGTGCTCTGGACGCTGGTCTACGCCCACGCATACCTCCCTGCAACTACGTCCTTCGATCCACCTGATTACCATCCAGGCCATCCCTCCAACATTCCGCTACGAGATCTCGAGGCCGAGGTCGTTATTGACCGTATCTATGTGTATGAAGGAGAGATTGCCGACGCGGTCCTTGACGGAGCCTGTCTAACAAGCGTGTGGCATGGCCCCGAGTGCTACCATGGCGAACTCGACCCACTCACGGAGTTCAACTCATCGGGCGGCAATCTGCCGCTGAACTGGCTGCACCAGATACGCTATCACTACAGCTATAGCTTCGATAACGACCGGCCGGTCCGGCCGGCGCTGATGCTCAAGTCCACGGTGCGAACGCGAAGCGAGTCTGAGGTCGGCGCGGTGGAAACGGTCCGTCGCAAGGTCTACCGGTACCGGTTGCAGCACGGTGAGGGCGCGTTCGGCGGTGGGCCGATTAACTTCTTGGAACTGGTCTTTGAAGATCACGACATCGCCCGGATCCTCTCCTCCGCCGAGGCGCTTGGCCTGCCTCAACCGGGTTCATGGACAGTGGACAATATCGTGTTCTTCACCGCCCCCGAGGGCGGGGGATGGTTCGACGAAGAAATCTTGCGACGAAACGCCACCATCCGCCTTGAGCCGGCAGTTCTGTTCTGGCCTCAGTACGACAATCCGTACGCCCCGCCCGACGCGAGTGTTGTGACACCCGTCTTCCAGGGCCGCCCGTACGTGAGCGGCGTGTCGCTAGACCGCCTCACGAACGCTGGGTCTCTTACTCAGGTCGGAGCGGTGAGCTTCCGCGATGCGGATGGGAGGGAGCGGCACTATAGGTTAAACTATCTGGCGGTGTTGCCAATCGGCGAGACTCCTCCCTACGGAGAGTTCCACCGCGACGCGCTAGATATTTACGACAGCCAGCGAGATTTCCGGCCGACACGGAGTGTCTTCGCCCATCCGTATCAGTGGCAATCGTGCAGAACGTCTCTGCTCGACCAGGGGTATTGGCCCCTTTCGGGCCCTATCGGTAGGAACCTGGCAGAGACTCGGTTCATTGCGATGATCGACGAGTTCAGCGAGGGCGATGCGCTCCGCAGCACGGGCGTCTACAGCAGCTCGTACTACTCTGCCTCCAATGGCGTGAAGGCTGGGCAAGTGAGCCGGCGGGTCGTCCAGATGAATCCAGCAGGATTCACGCTAGTCGATCGCCTCTGGCAGTTCGTCGGAAACGACGCTGTGGTCGGCGGCGGAGGGCTGGCGGAGGAATACGTGTACATGCGCGCGGAGGACTACTTCGCTAGCGTCGGGAGTCCGCTGCCGCCTCCACCGGCTCCCCCAGGGCCACCGCCCCCGCCGCCCGAGGAACCCGCAGCGCCCGCGGTGGACCGCTACACATCCATACGAGGCGAGTTGTTGCTGGTGGAGCACCGGTCGATCGGCTGGTCTGCTGCAGATAATGCACTGAACGGGGCTGGCGAGGGGCTGATTCGGTTCTTTGATTTTAAGCTCGAACTCGATCCTGACCCCGAGGTGCCGGCTCGCACTCAGATGGTTGCGGAAGGGGTGAAGAAGGGCACATCGGGGGCGAAGCTCTACACACGCCAGCGGCTGACTGACGAGTCGGATCCAAATGTTGCTGTGGATTGCAACATCGAGTTCGTCAATCCGCAGTGGCAAGCACTGACGACCTTTCCACAGTTGACGCTGCCAAATCCCCAAGACCTGATTCCGTGGCAGGCCACATATAGCGTCACCTTCCGCTTGGACGATCCGCTCACACCACCTCTTGAGCGGAGGGTCATCAGCCGTATGACAGTAGGCCCGCCCCGGAAGGTTCGGCCCGACTCGGGCTGGTACTTCCCGGTTGAGCGTGAGTTCTACGATGAGTTCGGTAACCCCACGTGGTCGGCCACCGGGTTGGTGCTGAACCCGTTCGATCCCTATGGTCAGGGCGGGCACGTGCCGCACGAATCACTGACCTTTACTTATTACGTGAGGGACTACGAGGGGCGAGCCGTTGCGACGGTAGTCGATGCAGCGCCGGGCAACTATCTGGGTCCGGAGTGGGAGTCGTCCCTCCAGCCGGTGACCGTAACCGCGTTCCCCGGGAGCGGGTGGCAACGCATCCCCGATGCTTCGGCCCAGTCGCACCCTGTCTTCATCACCCAGTTCCGCTACAACGCGTGGGGTCTGTCCGACACATTCTTGCCCAACGGCCGGCGCTGGGCCCGGCGGATCGTCATGATTGACCCGCCAGGAGCGGGTCCAGGACCTGTGTCCGACGACCAGAAAGTTGCCAGGGAGTACATATTCAACGATCTGGTGTTCGTAGACGAGGAGTTCCGTGCGCTGTCGCCAGGGGAGGTGAAGACCTATGCCGGAAGACAGCCCGTCGGGTCACCGATGACCAATGAAAAGGTTGTGTTTGACACCTTTGCAAATCTGGACTTCAGCGACGAAGGGACTGCGCCGGCGTACGAGGTGGATTGGACGGTGCGCATTGCGGTGGACGCGAACGGCCGCCCGACGACGGCCGAGCTGCTCGAACGGGACCCAACAGGAGCCCTGCTTCCCGTCGGGTCTCAGGAGATCAATGATCTCGGCGAGGTCTATCGGGAGCGGGAGATCGATGGAACTATCACCCGGCGGACGCGCAATCCGACCGGACACACGCTCCGCACGTACAGAGGGACGATCGACACCGGGTGGCAAGACCAGCAGTCCGGCCCTACCAATAACATGGTCTTGGTAGAGCGGGTCGAGTACGGCGGTGATCCGTCCAACGCCTGGCTCCCGAAGGTCGTGCGGTCGTATCGGAGCAATCCGTCCTGGGCGATGCAGTATTACGACGCACCGCCCTCGCCGGACCCCGACGGTATCGCCACGGTCATGGGTTACGACTGGCGGATGCGGCCGGTAAGGACGGATTCCTACGCCAAGGGTGATCCCTTCGACTCGAGCCCGCCTGCCCGGCTCTCGACAACTCTGACGTTCCTCGATCATGCCGACCGGCCCGTCCTCATTGCGACCTACGGCGCCGGCGCGCCCGCCAGCTTCCCAGCGGGGATCGAGCCGACGACGCTCGAGCCGGAGGATCCACTCCCGACGGCAAGAGATCTCTTTGACGCTATCCCGAGGCCGGTCTCGCTCGTGGAGATGAAGTACGGCCCCGACGGCACCCTGATCGAGCGTCGCACGTACGACATGGCCTGGATTCCTCCGGTCGGAGACCCTGTGGCTCAGCCCGACTACCTCGCGGAGATCCAGTACAGCGGCCACGGCGGCAAGGAGATCTACTCGCAGCGACCCGGTCAGCCGCTGCGGATCACCCGGCTCGACAGCCTCGGCCGGGTGATGGAGTCCGCCTCCATCCTCCCGGATGCGACCGGCGAGTACGAGCTCACGCGGACCGACTACATCTACGACGCCGACGGCAACGTCGTCGAGACCCTGAGCTGGGAGCGGGTGCTCCACGACAGCGTCGAGCGGCTCTCGACCGCCAACGCCGTCCGCTCCAGGACCGTCAACTGGTACGACGTCCAGAAACGCCTCATCGCCACGGCGGAGCTCGGGACCGAGCTCGCCGACGGCTACGTGGCGGGAGCAGCTGCCGACCCGTTCACGCGCGGCGCCGCGCCGACATGGACCGAGGGCGGCGGCGGGGAGATCGTCATCGTCTGGCCCGGCGGATCCGCTCCGCCAGAGGGATCGCCTGTTCGGATCTACGAGTACGACGGCCGCGGCAACCAGGTCCGGACCATCGAGCCCACCGGCGGGCCCGGGAAGTACCTCGCCACCGAGTTCGAGTACACCCCGACGGGCCGGTTGACCAAGAAGACGGAGAACTCGGAGGACGCGAATCCCAACCTCCACAAGAGCACCCTCTACAGCCACCAGTACGGGCGGCTGATCTCGATCGAGGCCGCCAGCACCAAGGTGCCGCTGGCGGGCAAGCCGCAGGAGACCAAGGTCGTCTACGGCGCCGAGATCGTTGACGCGGGCTTCAGCGTCGTGTCGCTGAACAACGGGCTCGTCGGCAAGGTCCGCTTCCCGGACGAGACGACGGGCGAGCCCTCCGCGGCGGACGACGTCATGTCCATCCGCTACAACTTCGCCGGCCAGGTCGCCGAGCGCACCGACGCCAGGGGGGTGACGTTCCGCTACGAGTACGACGCGCTCGGCCGCCTCTCGTCGGTTGAGGTCGGGCACTACTCCGGCGGAAGCTTCCTGCCCATCTACCCGCCCTCGATGAAGCCCGCAAGCGGCGCTCCCGTGGACCGCATCGGCTTCGTCCAGTACGCCTACACCAGCGCCGGCCATCTCTACACCGTGACGACCTACGGCAAGCGCGGCGACGGCGTCATCATCACCCTCAACCGTTTCGACACCGACGCCCGCGGGAACCTCTACCGCGAGTGGCAGTCCTACGGCGAGACGGTCAGCGCCTACACGCCCAAGATCGTGTACAACTGGGCCTACGAGCCCACGGGCGCCTCGCCCGAACAGCCCGGGCACCTGCGGCTGGCCTCCATGATTTACCCGGCCCACTCGGGCGCCGCCTCCCGCACCGTGTCGATGTCCTACGGGACAACCGGATCGGCCGACGAGCGGCTCTCTCGCCTGGCGGCGATCACGACCAACCTGGGCGTCGCGCCCACGATCGCCCAGTTCAGCTACGTCGGAACCAGCCGCCGGGAGAGCCTCTGGCTCGCCGGCGGGGGCAGCACCGGCATCTACCAGAGCCTGCGCCTGGGGAACGAGGTGGGCCTGCTGGCCCTGGACACCTTCGGCCGCCTGCGGGACCTGCACTACCGCGACGGCAGCGGCGGCACGCTCTACCGCGCCGAGTACGGCTACGACCACGCGGGCAACCGGCTGCGGGCGCTGCTGACGATGGCGAGCGTCAATGGCAGCTCCCGCTCCAACACCGACTCGCAGCTGAACACCTACGACAACCTCGGCCGGCTCATCGGCACCGATGTGGGCGCCCTGGTGCAGGACCCGTATTCGCACGAGTGGAGCATCGACCCCAACGCCCGCAAGCGGACCGACTCCTGGCGTCTGGACCTGCTGGGCAACTGGGTCGGCGGTGCCGCGGCGGGGATCACCGGCCCGCCGGCTCCGCTGCCCGACGCGGGGCGTCTGACGGTGCTACCCGGCGGGGCCGCCTCCGGCATCACGCACGCGGTCAACGCCACCAACGAGATCACCGGCATCACGCTCGACACCATCAACGGCGCCGGCGGCACGCCCGGCCAGCAGCAGGTCGAGACCCGCTACGACGCGGCGGGGAACCTGATCTTCGACGGCGAGTACTTCTACCAGTACGACGCCTGGAACAGGCTGGTGCAGGTCAACGAGGCCAGCCTGAATGGCAGCGGCGAGATCGTCGCCGGGGCGCTGCTCAAGCACCACACCTACGACGGGCTGGGGCGGCTGGCCCGCACCCAGAGCCCCTGGCCGGACCCGCAGACGGCCGCCGGCGGCGAGGTGCGCTCCGAGCGGTTCTACTACGACGGGATCCGGCGGATCCAGGAGGTGGTCTCCGACCCGGTGAAGGTGCTGAACCTGGCCCTGGGCTCGGAGGACCCGCAGCTCCAACTGTTGGCCATGCAGAGCGTGGAGCCCGGGGCGGACATGGACGGGGACGCGGCGCCGATGGCCCTGGAGACCGGGCAGCTCGAGGGGATGGGCGGGGACCCGCCCATCGGCGGCCCGCCCACGGTCACGCGCATGAGCCGCGAGTACATCTGGGGCCCGGGTGACAACGGGATCGACGAGCTGCTGGTGCAGTTCGACCCGCAGCGGCTGCCGACCTGGCCGCTGCAGGACGCGGGCGGGGACATCGTGGCCCTGTGCAGCGCGGGGGGCGGGAGCGGCACGGCGGCGGTGCTGGGGCAGTGGACCTACGACGCCTACGGGGCGGTGCTCACGGCCGACCAGATCTACGCCTTCCCGCACCTGCACCTGGGCCACAAGGCGATGTTCCTGGACCGCCTAGACGCGGGGGTGCTGGCCAGCGGGGTTGAGTCCCAGCGGCTGGTGCCCTATGCCCACGCGGTGTACCAGTACCGCAACCGGGCCTACAGCCCGGCGCTGGGGCGGTTCTTCCAGCGCGACCCCAACGCCACGGCGGCGGTGCTGCTGGAGAGCTCGAGCTACCACGGCCGGGGGATGGGGGCGCTGGTCGCGGCCTTCGACCTCATGGAGATGTACGGGGACGGGGCCAACCTGTACCAATACCTCGGGTCTAACCCTTGGCAGCGGCGCGACCCGCTGGGGCTGAGCTGGGACCCGTTCAGCGTGGTGGAGGACTACCTGACGGAGTTCACGGGCAACGCCGCGGCGATGCTCAGCTCGCTGGGGCAGAACCTCACAGCGGTCGCGATCGTGGGGGCGAACATCGCCAGCATGCTGCCGTTCCCCTTCGCGGGCAACCTCGGGGACCTCGCGCTGTACGCGCTGGGCGAGCAGTCCGAGGCGTCCCTGGCCGCGGCGATGGCGATCGGGATCATCCCGGGCGGGAAGCTGGCCTCGAAGTTCGCCAGCAGCGGGATCGGTCGGTTCATCGGCCGGGTGGGGGCTTCGGCCTGGGGCGCGGCCAAGCACTACGCCGGCAAGGCGGGCACCTGGTTGGCGCGGCGCATCTACCGTGACGGTGGCCCGGGGTTCTCGCTCCTGGACGACGCCGCGGAGTTCCTGCGCAAGGGCTGTGGGTGCTTCGAGGCAGGAACGCAGGTCTGGACCGAGCGAGGGCTTGTCCCGATCGAGGAGGTCCGTGACGGCGACCTGGTTTGGGCGCAGAACGAGCTGACCGGCGAGCGGGAGCTGCGACAAGTGGTTGGGGTCTTCGCACGCCCCGGCGCCCCGATCGTCGAGGTGCTGGTGGCCTCCGCCGATGGCCGGACCCAGACGCTGCGCACCACCGAAGAGCACCCCTTCTGGACGCCCGACCTGGGCTGGGCGGTGGCCCAGGGCCTGCGGCCGGGGGCGGCGCTCCGCACGGAGGCGGGAGAGGCTGTCGTCGTGGGCGTACGCTTCACCACCGAGCGGCGCACCGTCTACAACTTCGAGGTCGAAGGTCTCCATTCGTACCTCGTCGGCGAAGATGGCGTGCTCGTGCACAACGGAAAGCCGGACTGCTTCCACGATCTCCCAGAGTTCTTTACACGGAACTTCACAAACCCGGGCAAGATCGAGTACCACTGGAATAAGCACGCGAAGAAATACGGCAAGAGCCTCGAAGAGTACATGAATGATGCGCTCTCGTTCTTTGCTGAGAACAAACATAAAGGTGAGTGGATACCCACCGAGGTTGGGCAAGGGCTTCGGATCAGAAACCCAGGGCATCCAGGGGGTATCTTCTCCGCTGATGGCAGGATCATCACGTTCTGGTACGAGTGAACAGCGGTTCCGGTGGAGGTTGAGCATGGGTATCATCGAGGCCGAACGACTCCAGCAGCAGATCGACTCCATTGTTCTTGCCGCCCAAGGTGCTCCGCGGATCGTTCTCGAGCATGGCTCTGAATGTACCAACTTGGCCGCGAATGTTGCCTTGCGTGTGTTCGAAGGAACGGCCGTTGAGTACCGGCAGTTCACAATCGTGACAGCACGATGGGTTCATGACCTCTTGAATGACCAGGAAAAGATGCCTGACTGGCTCGCCGAGGCACAGGGCATCTACTGCACCGGCGGCCCGCTCATTATCGTTCGGGAGATCAATGCGGACGTCATTGTCCGCGCTGTTCGTCGCTATCGTCTTATGGAAACGGGATCTTGATGAGGTAGCCGAATCCTTACTTGCCCGAGGGCGAGGGTGGGACGCCGGCCGACGCCCTCGCCCCGGGGGACGTGCTGAGGACGCGGACGGAGACGGCGGTCGTCGCGGCCGTGCACCTGCCGAGCGGGCGGACGACGGTGTACAATCTCTCGGTCGAGGGCAGCCCCAACTACTTCGTCGGGACCGACGGGGTGTGGGTCCACAACTGTGTTAGGTGGAACATCGGCGATAAAATCGCGGCGCAGATGGGGACGCGGGGTTGGACTCCGCAGATGATCGACGAGGCGATTGCAGGACAAAATACAGTCAGAGCGGTCAATAGAGCTAATAACAATCCGGCAACTCGATACATCCATCCTACAACTGGACAGTCAGTTGTCATCGATGACGTGACCAATGATGTTATCCATGTGGGCGGACCTGGCTTCAGGTATGGTCCAGACTCAGGAGATCTTCCATGAGTCCGCCAGTCGACTGGCCCCAAAGATTGCTTCCCTCATCGCTGCTGCACCGCGCGTTCCGCTATGGAAATGAGTACGCATGGAATCGGCGCGACGCTGTCTCCGTGGTCGCTACTCTTGTAACCAACGGGATTGACGTGATTGGCGTTGATGTGTGGTTCAAACTAGGAAACAAGCCTCTTGTACCTAGTCCTGGGATATATCACTGGGAAAGAGAACGCTCTATCGCGACGGATGTCTCCGCGTTGAATAACGATGCAAGGCGATTTATAGAAAGCGTCGCCATAGATTCGTCCGATTATCCATCCGATGCTGAAGGCCCGTATTTTAGTATAACAGTTGCACCGTGATCGTTGTTTGATAACACCACATTGATCCGACTGTTGGATACGAGCAGTTGGCAGCAAGATCGCGGCTCCATGTGCGAGCAACTCACACTGTTACCGGGACGGTGAACGGTTGGCGACTACTCATGACTCGTGGGGCTACCATGGCGCTGCTCGCCCTTGTCGCCGCTACGCATACGGCGGCGCTGCCGTCGTTCGATGCCCGCGGCACGCTCTACCGCGCCGAGTACGGCTACGACCACGCGGGCAACCGGCTGCGGGCGCTGCTGACGATGGCGAGCGTCAATGGCAGCTCCCGCTCCAACACCGACTCGCAGCTGAACACCTACGACAACCTCGGCCGGCTCATCGGCACCGATGTGGGCGCCCTGGTGCAGGACCCGTATTCGCACGAGTGGAGCATCGACCCCAACGCCCGCAAGCGGACCGACTCCTGGCGTCTGGACCTGCTGGGCAACTGGGTCGGCGGTGCCGCGGCGGGGATCACCGGCCCGCCGGCTCCGCTGCCCGACGCGGGGCGTCTGACGGTGCTACCCGGCGGGGCCGCCTCCGGCATCACGCACGCGGTCAACGCCACCAACGAGATCACCGGCATCACGCTCGACACCATCAACGGCGCCGGCGGCACGCCCGGCCAGCAGCAGGTCGAGACCCGCTACGACGCGGCGGGGAACCTGATCTTCGACGGCGAGTACTTCTACCAGTACGACGCCTGGAACAGGCTGGTGCAGGTCAACGAGGCCAGCCTGAATGGCAGCGGCGAGATCGTCGCCGGGGCGCTGCTCAAGCACCACACCTACGACGGGCTGGGGCGGCTGGCCCGCACCCAGAGCCCCTGGCCGGACCCGCAGACGGCCGCCGGCGGCGAGGTGCGCTCCGAGCGGTTCTACTACGACGGGATCCGGCGGATCCAGGAGGTGGTCTCCGACCCGGTGAAGGTGCTGAACCTGGCCCTGGGCTCGGAGGACCCGCAGCTCCAACTGTTGGCCATGCAGAGCGTGGAGCCCGGGGCGGACATGGACGGGGACGCGGCGCCGATGGCCCTGGAGACCGGGCAGCTCGAGGGGATGGGCGGGGACCCGCCCATCGGCGGCCCGCCCACGGTCACGCGCATGAGCCGCGAGTACATCTGGGGCCCGGGTGACAACGGGATCGACGAGCTGCTGGTGCAGTTCGACCCGCAGCGGCTGCCGACCTGGCCGCTGCAGGACGCGGGCGGGGACATCGTGGCCCTGTGCAGCGCGGGGGGCGGGAGCGGCACGGCGGCGGTGCTGGGGCAGTGGACCTACGACGCCTACGGGGCGGTGCTCACGGCCGACCAGATCTACGCCTTCCCGCACCTGCACCTGGGCCACAAGGCGATGTTCCTGGACCGCCTAGACGCGGGGGTGCTGGCCAGCGGGGTTGAGGTCCTGCACGCTCTCCCCCTATCCCCGCTCGGGTGCCCATGCACCCATCGAGTGGTTCCAAGAGGACCCGGGGGTTCTTGCCGCCGTGCGTCAGGTTTTCCCGGCTGTTTCCATCGAGGAGTACGATAATGCCGAGTCTAATGATCAGATCGTGATTGTGTATGAGGGCAGAATTGGTTCGGACCTGCCGAGTGCCATGATTGCTGTGAGCGTGCTCGGCCGCTTCTGCGGGCCTCCTGTCGTGATGGTGGCGTGGGGATCGGAGCGACCAGACCGAGATCTCGAATGCGATGATTTGCTCTTGCACTATTTGCAACTGGCCGAGAAGTCGCGATGTCGCTGCTCGGTCTTGGCGGGTGAGCAGTCTATAGTGCGGATTGGCAATGAGTTATTTTTTCCGACCACATCGTACGCCTGTGCAGTCACATGTCGCGGCGTGCATGCGCGAGACACGGACCCGAACTATGAGTCGGTTGTCGAGATGATCCGGCGTTCGATCAGGACCATCGGCGGGCTCCCGTGCAGGGTCGATTAACAAGGTCTGTTGCGTCCGATGCAAAGACTCCGTCCGAGCATTCGGGCCCAGAGTTCAGGGGCAACCGGTGTCACGCGGCCTTTCGGTCGTCGTGCTTGCAGACTCTGCCGTGCCACTGGTGGCAGAGGACGTCGGGTCGCGAGGAGGTGGCCGAGAGCGAGGGACCGGCGGAGCTACGCCTCTACCCCGGTCCGTAGCTCCCACCCCCCCCCTCCCTTCCAATAGTGGCAGAGAATGGCAGCCTATGGCAGTGTTCCGGGCCTCCCCGGACCCGCGGCG
>Ga0207864_1003451_pt1 | contig 13246 bp, 11 predicted proteins | sample HigsolmetaAR202D_FD_184834 | JGI IMG/M metagenome (GOLD analysis project Ga0207864, IMG submission 184834) | Ionic liquid and high solid enriched microbial communities from the Joint BioEnergy Institute, USA - AR20-2-D (SPAdes) (version 2) ...
CAAGGCGTCGCCGCCCACGAAGGTCTCCAGGCACCCGCGCCCGCCGCAGCGGCACAGCGGCCCGCCCTCGGCGACGACGGTGTGGCCGATCTCGCCGGCCAGCCCCCCGGCGCCGTGGTACACGGACCCGTCGAGCAGGAGGCCGGCGCCGACGCCCGACGACAGCTTCAGGTACACGAGGTCGCGCACGCCCCGCCCCGCACCCCACATGTGCTCGGCGAGCGCGCCGAGGTTGGCGTCGTTGTCGACGACCACGGGCAGGCCGAGCGCCTGCGACAAGCGCGCCTCCGGCTGGGTGCCGACCCAGTCCGGCATGATCGACGACGACCCCACGGTGCGGGTCTCGGCGTCGATCGGGGCGGGCAAGCCCACGCCCACGCCGACGACCTCGTCCGCGTCGGCGCCGACCTCGCCCAGCAGCGCCTCGACCATCTTGACGGCCAGCGTCATGCCGGCGTCGGCGTCGTGGTCGACGTCGGCGCGCTGGTCCGCCTCGGCGAGGATGCGGTGGCCCAGGTCGGTGATCGCGACGCGGACGTGCTCGTGGCCGAAGTCGACGCCGACGGCGATGCCGGCCTTGCGGGACAGCCGCAGGGTGACCTTGCGCCGGTCGCTGCCGGGCACCGCGTCGACGAGGTCCGCGGCGCGCAGCTCGCGGACGATCGACGACACGGTCCCCGGCGACAAGCGGGTGGCCTCCACGATCCCGGTGTGGGTCAGCTCGCCGTGGACGCGCAGGGCGTCGAGCACCCGCGTGCGGTTCAGCTCCCGCACGCCCGCCACCGGCCGGCTCCCGTCTCGCACCACGACTGCGTCGACCGTAGTGCGAGTAGCCGCAACTTGACAAGACCTTTCTCCACAACCACGCATACGAGCGCGGTAGTGGTTCAGAAATGAATCAGTCGCGCGAAAAGCGGGGCGACCAGGCCAGGCGCACCTCAGCGGCGAGCACCTCGCCGGGCTCGAGGACGACCAACCCCGTGCCGTCGACGCCCGCGGCGGCGAGCGCGGGGGCGTTGGGCCACGCCGTCTGCGGCTCGACGCACACCCCCGACGGCGGCGTGTGGACCACCACCGTCGCCAGCGGCGGGGCGAAGGCGATCTTCACGTCCAAGTCGGGCCACGACACCGTCGCGGGCGAGCGCACGTCGACGTAGACGTGGTCGAGCCGGCGTGCGCCCGTGGCCACGGGGGCGCGCAGGTCGCGCGGCCCGGTCACCGGGGCGCGCGCCCCGGTGGGCACGAGGTCCTCGTCGGTGACGAGCACCTCGTCGGCGTCCACGCGCACCACGAGGTCGCCGTGGTCAGGGCGCCGGAACCAGGGGTGCCAGCCGAGCGCCGCCGGCATGCGCCGGGCTGCCCGCACCTGCGCCGCCAGCGTGAGGCCGTCGGCGGACAGGCGGATCTGCTGGCGCACGGTCCCGGCGAACGGCGGCCGGTCGTCCGGCAGCGCGCAGCGCAGGGCCGCGCTGGCGTCGTCGGCCGACTCGACCTGCCAGGGGCGGTCGAGGACGAGCCCGTGCACCGGGTGGTCGGGCAGATAGGTGGGCGGCACCCGGTGGTCCACCCCATCGAGCGGCACGCGCCCGTGACCGAGCCGTCCCGCCCACGGGGCCATGAGGTAGCAGCCCCACATGATCGGCTCCAGGCGGCCGGGCGGGGCGCTGGTGACGAGCCGCTCGGCGCCGGCGACGCGCAGCGACGCGAGCCGGCCCCCGGCGTCGAGATCGACGACCAGGCGCGCGTCTGCGGCGGTCAGCTCCAGCGTCGTGGCGGCCACCGGGATCCTCCTGGCAGGTGCGGGCGGTGCAGCACGCTACCCTGCCGGGCCGCGCCGACCGGTCGGACGAGGTTCGCGCGCGCCCGTGCGGGTGAAGATGCCCTCGACCGCGCCGTGTCGGCCGGCGGTGACGACGTGGTGAGAGGAGACCTCCATGATCGGCTTCATCGTGTTCGGGCTCGTGGTGGGCGTGCTGGCACGCCTGATCAAGCCGGGACGTCAGAACCTCAGCCTGCTCGCCACGCTCCTGCTGGGGCTCGCCGGCTCCGTGATCGGCGGCGTGGTGGCCAGCCTGCTCGGCACCGGCTCGATCTGGGAGCTCAACATCATCGGGTCGATCGTCGCCATCATCGCCGCGGTGCTGCTGATCGGCGTCGCCGAGGGCGCGACCGCCTCACGGCGCCGCTGACGAGCCCGAGACGCCGGCAGGGGCAGGAGCCGCCGGGCTCCTGCCCCTGCCGTCTGCTCAGCGCGGGCTAGCAGCCGCCCGCGACCCGTATCGACGCGGCGATCCAGCGCAGCTGCTCGGCCTGCTCGCTGGTCAGGCCCTTGTCGACGCCCTCACGCCGGTCGACGGTGTCGAGGAACGTGTCGATCGCCACGCACCCGTTGTGCTCGTGGCCGGACGCCCAGCGGCGCGCCGCCGTGTCGAGCTTGGACCGCAGCGGGTTGAAGGTGCCCTGGTGCAGGTCCATGGCGGCGAGCATGTCGCTGGCGACCTCGGTCAGGCCGGCGGCGGTGCCGACCCAGATCTGGGTCGTCGCCGACTTCGACGGGTCCGACTCGCTGGTGGCGGTGATCGTGACCAGGGCCGCCTCGTCGGCGCCGTCCTCGGAGATGGCGTACACCTCCACGGGGATGGTCTCGTCCTCGGCGGCCGCGACGACCTCGTGGGGCTGCCAGGTCTCCCAGCCGTCGCCCTCGACGGTGCTGGTGATGCGGTAGACGTCGGAGGCGAACAGGCCCTCACCGGCCTCGCCGGTGTTGGTCAGCGGCACCTCCAGGCGGTTGGTGGACTCGTCCAGGATCGTCCACTGCGGCGTGTCGAGCTCGACGCCGCGCTCGTAGTCGCCGGCGCCCGACAGGCTGCGCGCCGCGATCTTGTACTGCAGCACGCCGTCGGCGTCGCGCCAGGTGTCGAGGATGTAGTAGTGCACCCCCGCCGCCTCGTTGACGTACTCGAACTCGCTGCCCGAGTCCGTCCCGGCGTGGAAGGTCGCGTCGTTGAGCTGCCGCGGGTCACCGCGCACGACGGGGACCGGGGTGCCGTCCGGACGGTAGAAGTCGATCATCCCGATGTCCTCGGGGTTCGCGTCGACCATCCAGACCTGCGGGCTGCCGGAGTTGCGGCTGTGGGTGATCAGCACGCCGTGGCCGGGGACGAACGAGTCGTTGCCGACCCGGTCGACGACCTCGAGCCGGTCGTGCTGCCAGTTGTTGCCCGGCGGGCACCAGAACGGCTCGTTGCCCTCGGCGAGGCAGGCCGAGTTGAGCGCGACGTTGGCGCCGTACTCCACGGTGAAGCCGGCCGCCTCGCCCTCGTCCGGCACCGACGAGCGCGCCTGGATCGTCGCGGTGGCGATCCCCTCCTGGGCCAGCTCGTCACGGGTGACCGTGATCTGCTCGTCCTCCATGAGGACGCCGAGGCGGTTCTTGAAGTGCAGCGTGTGGTGCGGGCCCAGCGCCGAGCCGCCCTGGTTGGGCACCTGCCAGCGGTTGTGGGTGCCGCCGGGGCCGTTGAAGGTCCCGCGGCTCATCATGTCCCAGTAGCCGGTGTAGTTGCGGATGTTGTCGGCGAACGGGTTGTTGTAGTTGTCAGGCAGCCCCCGCAGGTGGCTGAACTCGTGGGCGAACACGGCCAGCCCCGAGCTCTCCGCCTGCGTCGACGTGCCACCGCCGGCGTTCGGCCAGTGGTTGGCGGCGGCGCGCCACGACGTCCACTCCACGTAGCGGGTCGGCGCCCAGTTGGGGATCGGGTTGCCGGCGCTGTTGAGGACCGGCCCCTCGGTCGCCCCGGGCGGGCCGAACTCCGGCGGCACGTCCTCGCGGTCGGCCCACTGCATCTGGCCGAACTCCTCCCAGGTGGAGGACTCGTCGTGGCCGGCCGTCACCCAGAAGGCGTTGTCGAAGCCGCACAGGTTGCCCTGCTCGGCGGGGTCGCAGCCGATGTCGGCGTGCCACAGCGCGAAGCCGTCGGTGCGGATGTTCTTGGTGCAGTCGTCGCCCGCCGGGCAGATCGAGTCCGGCTCGTCGCCCACGGGCGCGCCGAAGCCCGACAGGCCGTACTCGTGGAGCTTGCCGGGCAGGGTGTACGGACCGAAGACCTCGACGTCCACGCCGATGCGGCCGTGGGTGGTCTCCAGCCAGTAGCTGTTGATGGTGGTGAAGCCGTTGTACTGGTTGGGGGTGGCGTAGTAGTCGGAGAACCAGTCGGCGACCTCGTCCTCGGGCACCGGCGTCCACGGCGCCTGCGGGTTGCCGAAGGGGTGCGACCCGGCCTCCTGCGTGATGAGGAAGGGCTGGTCCTCGAAGTCGAGCAGGATCACCGCCGTGCGGTAGGTGACCTGCGAGCCCTGGGTGTCCGGGTCGTAGAACTCCGGGCGGCGGTCCGGGACGTCGCGGTAGTCGTCCCACGTCATGTCCGACTGGTCGACCACGTCCTGCGGGTCGACGGGAGCCGGTGGCGGGCCTCCGCTGGGTTGCGCCGGAGCCGCCGTGGCGCTCAGCGACAGGAGCAGCAGAGCGGTGAGCCCGACGATCCCCAGTCGCCGGACGGTGTGGGTCGCGGATGATCCGGGTGTGTGTACCCGCATGGGACCTCCAGCTGCGTTGAGGTCGGCCGCGCACGGATGACGCGCACGACCGGAGGAGAGGCGCGGGGCACCGCGCCACCGGAGCATGCCATACCGGTCTGACCGGGCGAAGGGTTAAGGACTACACGTCTGCCGCGAACAGAGCGGACGACGTGCGACGGGTGTCGAGGCCGCAGGCGGACACGGTGCGACGCCGTTCGGACGACGCGTCTCGGCTGCCTCTTGACACGGCTGCGGGCGCCTGGCACGGTGCTGTATACACCGGCGAATACAAGGAGGCGGGACGCGTGGCTGTGATCTCGTCGCAGCACGACGCGGCGACGCCGGAGCCGTCACGGGTCGACTCCGTGTACGGCTGGTTGGTGGAGGCGATCACCGGTCTGGAGCTGCCGGCGGGAACCCCGCTGCTGGAGAACGCGCTCGCCCGCCAGCTCGGCGTGAGCCGGACCCCGGTGCGGGAGGCGCTGCAACGCCTGGAGCGTGAGGGGCTCGTCCAGCGCTCCCCCAACAGCCGCTTCGTCGTGGCGGTCCTCAGCGAGCGCGACGTGCACGAGGCCTGCGACGCCCTCGAGGTCCTCGACGTGTACCTGTTCCAGCGCGCGGCGCGGCGGCTGACGCCCGCGCAGGGCGACACGCTCGCCGCCTGCGTCGAGATCATGCGCACGGCCGCGAAGGCCCACGACCCGCGCGCGTGGGCCGAGGCCGACCGCGAGTTCCACGCCACCCTCGCCGCCGCCGCCGACAACCGCATGGTCGCCGACCTCGTGCAGCAGGTGCGCCGCCGCGTGCAGCGCTTCTGGCTGACGCAGGCGGTGCGCAGCGAGCGGCTCGAGGGCTGCTCGCTCGAGCACGCCGAGCTGGCCGACGCCGTGCGCGCAGGCGACCTCGACGCCATCCCGCCGCTGGTGGCGGCCCACATCGCCCACCAGCGCGAGAGCTTGCTCACCATGCTCGACGCGGCCGCCCCGCTGCTCGGCGGGCAGACGCGGCCGCCGAGCCGAGACGGTCAGGACTCCGCGTGACGCCACTTCTGCCCCCGCACTCGCGCCCCGGCAGCGACCCCTTCCGCGAGGCGCTGGTCGCCCGCGAGCTCGCGTCGGTCGTGGGACCCGAGCACGTGTCCACCGACCCGGCCGACCTCCAGGCGCAGGCCGCCGACTGGTCGTGGATGTCGCAGTACCTGCGCTACAAGGACCTCCCGCTGCCGGCCGCCGACGTCCTGGTCCGCCCCGCCAGCACCGAGGAGGTCGTCGGCGTGCTGCGCGTCGCCTCGGCCCACCGTGTGCCGGTGGTGCCCCGCGGCGGCGGGTCGGGGACCCAGGGCGGGACCTTCGCCCTCTACGGCGGCATCGCCCTCGACCTGACGCGCATGAACGCGATCCTCGACGTCGACGAGCAGTCGATGGTGATGACCGCCCAGGCGGGCATCGACGGGGCGGAGCTGGAGAAGGAGCTCAACAGCCAGGGCCTGACGCTGCCGCACTACCCCGGCTCGCTGTACAGCGGCGCCACGCTGGGCGGCTACCTGGCCGCGCGCGGCTCCGGCGTGGTGTCCACCAAGTACGGCAAGGCCGAGGACATGGTGCTGCAGGTCGAGGCGGTCACGCCGCCGGGTCGCGTGCTGACCACGCTGCCGGTCCCCTCGCACGCGTCGGGGCCGGACCTGCTGGGCCTGCTGGTCGGCAGCGAGGGGACGCTCGGGGTCATCACCAAGGCCACCATGCGCATCGAGCGTCTGCCCGAGGAGCGCCGCTTCCTGTCGTTCCGCTTCGACGACGTGCTCGCCGGGCTGGAGGCGGGGCGGCGGATCATGACCGCGCGCTGGCGGCCCGCGGTGATGCGCCTCTACGACGCCGCCGACACCGCCCACCTCGGGCGCATCCTCGACCTCGAGCTGGACGGCTCGCTGCTGCTGGTGATGTGCGACGGCGACCCCGAGCTGGTCGCGGTCGAGTCGCGGGCCATCGAGCGGATCTGCACCGACGCGGGCGGCACGTCGCTGGGGCCGGCGCTGTGCGAGCACTGGTGGGAGCACAAGTACGAACCGTTCCGCGTGGGCAAGGCCCCGGCGCCGCCGATGGTGTTCGGCACCACCGACACCGTGTGCCGCTTCGCGGACATGCCCGCGCTGTACGCGGCCAAGCGCGCGGTCATCACCGAGCAGTTCGCCCACCTCGGCGCCCGCTACACCGCGCACTTCTCGCACTGGTTCCCGTGGGGCGTGATGGTCTACGACCGCTTCTACGTCGACGAGGCCCCCGACGACCCGGCGGAGGCGCTGGCCCTGCACGACCGCTTGTGGGACGCGGCCGTCGCCGCCTCGCTCGCCCACGGAGGCGTCGTCAACGAGCACCACGGCGTCGGGGTGAAGCTCGGACGCTTCTTGCGCGACCAGTACGGCGACGCCTTCCGGCTGCTCGCCGACGTCCGTCGGGCCTTCGATCCCGACGGGATCATGAACCCGGGCAAGCTCGGCTTCGGGCCTCCGGGGTAACCGGGAGTGGCGGCCTCGAGGGGGGCCGGCCGCACGACGAGGGAGAGTGCGATGCACCTGTCGATGCACAACTGGATGAGGGCGGAGCCGCTGGAGGTCACCGTCGCGCGCCTCGCCAAGTACGGCTACGAGTCGATCGAGATCTCCGGCGAGCCCGAGCAGTACAAGCCGCGCGACGTCCGCCCGATCCTCGACTCCTACGGGATCCGCTGCTGGGGTGCCGTGACCCTCATGCTCGGCGAGCGCAACCTCGTCGCCGGTGACGAGGCCCAGCGCGCCAGGTCGGTCCAGTACGTCAAGGACTGCATCACGATGGTCAAGGAGCTCGACGGCGAGGAGATGACCATCGTCCCCGGCACCGTCGGCAAGATCGTCCCCGACGCCACCCCCGAGGAGGAGTGGCAGTGGGCCGTCGACGGGATGAAGGAGATCTACGAGCACGCGCAGAAGGCCGGCATCCGCATCGGCATCGAGCCGCTCAACCGCTTCGAGACCTACTTCATCAACCGCGCCGAGCAGGCCCTGGCGCTGGCCGAGGCCACCGGCCCCGAGTGCGGTGTGGTCCTCGACGCCTTCCACATCAACATCGAGGAGGCCGACCTCTACGAGGCGATCCGCTCCACGCGCGGCCGCCTCGTCGACGTCCACGTCGCCGAGAACAACCGCATGCCGGCCGGCATGGGCGACTACGACTGGGTCAAGTTCATCGGCACGCTGCGGGAGATCGGCTACGACGGGGCGCTGACCGCCGAGTTCGTCGCCCCGATCGACCGCACGCCGGCCAACCCCTACCCCAACGCCCTGGAGACCAACTTCACCGACATCTCCGAGGAGCAGCTGCAGTTCATCCGCGACCACGGCAGCTCGACGCTGACCGAGGAGTTCTACAGCTGGCTGGTGGAGCAGAACGCCAAGACCCTGCTCCCGCTCATCTCCGGCTAGCGGACGGCGGAGGGTCGAGGACCGTGGGCGACAGGGTGGTGGTGATCGGGACCCTCGACACCAAGGGTCCCGAGGTCGCGTACCTGCGCGACAGGCTGCAGGCGCTGGGCCTGCAGACCACCGTCGTCGACTCGGGGATCCTCGGCGAGCCGCTCGACATCGAGCCGGACATCAGCGCAGCCGAGGTGGCCCGCCACGGCGGGGACACCCTCGAGGGGCTGCGCACGGCGGGCAGCCGCGGGCGTGCGGTGGAGCGGATGCGGCGCGCGCTGCGGTCGCTCGTGCGGGACCTGCACGCCCGCGGCGAGCTCGACGCGATCGTCTCCATGGGCGGCGCCGAGGGCGCGGTCATGGGGGCGGCCGCGATGATGGTGCTGCCGCTGGGCGTGCCGAAGGTGCTGGTGTCGCCGATCGCCTCCGGCCACCACTTCTTCGGCCCGCTCGTCGGCACCCGCGACATCATGGTCGTCCACTCGGTGGTCGACATCCTGGGCCTCAACCAGATCTCCACCACCGTCTTCGACAACGTCGCCGCGGCCGTCGCGGGTCTCGTCGCGCACGGCCACCCCCTGCCCCCGCCGGACCCCGACGAGCGCGCGGTGGCGGTGACGATGCTCGGCAACACCACCACGGCGGTCATGGCGCTGCGCGACAGGCTCGCCGACGCCGGCTACAAGGCCGTGGTGTTCCACTCCAACGGGGTGGGCGGTCCCGCCATGGAGGAGCTTGCGGAGGCCGGCCAGTTCGTCGGGGTCATCGACTTCACCACCAACGAGGTCACCGACCCGCTCGTCGGCGGCATCCACGACGGCGGCCCCGAGCGCCTCCGCCGCGTCGGGGTCCTCGGCCTGCCGCAGGTCGTGGTGCCGGGGTGCATCGACTTCAGCGTGTTCCACACCGGCACCGTGCCGCCGGAGCTCGCCGACCGCCCTGTGTACGACCACAACCCCGAGTACACGCTCGTGCGGACCCCGGCCCACGAGATGGTGCAGATCGCGGGGATCTTCGCCGAGCGCCTCGGCGCGGCCACCGGGCCGCTGCACGTCGTGGTGCCGACCCGGGGCCTGTCGATCCCCAACACGCCCGGCGGGGTGTTCTGGGACCCGGACGCCGACGCGGCGTTCCTCGAGGAGCTGCGTCGCCGCCTGCGTCCCGACGTGCCGATCACGACCGTCCCGGCGCACGTGAACGACCCCGACTTCGGGCGCCACGTCGCTGACGTCTTCTGCCAGCTGCTGGCCGACAAGGAGCAACCATGAGCGCTATCCCGCACCTCACGGAGGGCGACGAGGCGTTCCGCGCGCAGTTCCGGTCGTGGAACCTCGCGGAGCTGACCTACGTCGACATCCGCAACTACCTCGCCGAGAAGGACACCGTCCTGGTCCCGATGGCCAGCACCGAGCAGCACGGGCCGCACCTGCCGCTGTACTGCGACACGATCACCGCGATCGAGGTGGCCCGGCGCGTGTCCGAGCACATCGCCGTCCTCCACACGCCGCCGCTGTGGGCCGGCTACTCGCCGCAGCACATGCACCGCCCCGGCGAGGGCCGCGGCACCATCACGCTGCGCTCGTCGACGCTGCTCAACCTCGTCTACGACGTGGCGCGCAGCCTCATCCACCACGGTTTCGACCGCATCATCTTCATCAACGGCCACGGCTCCAACGTCAAGGTCATCGACCCGGTCCTGCGCCGCCTGCGCTACGAGACCGGGGCGCTGATCGGCTTCGTCAAGCCCTACATGGAGCGCTACACGGGGATCCTCGAGGGCCTCATGGAGAACCCGCCGGAGGAGACGCCCGGCTGGCACTCCTCGGAGCTGGAGACCTCCCAGTGCCTGGCGTGGAACGAGAACCTCGTGCGCATGGAGCGCGCCGAGGACACCCGCGCGCAGATCCCCGACTTCCTGCCCGACTCGTTCCGCAAGACCGACGGGGCGCCTGACGTCGAGTTCGAGGGCTACACGTACTTCAACTTCCCGATGGACCACCACGAGTTCATCGAGTCCGGCACCATCGGCAACCCCCTGCGGGCGACCAAGGAGAAGGGCGAGGAGGCCTTCCGCCGCTTCGGCGAGCACGTCGCCAAGGGCGTCCTGGAGCTCATGCAGGTGCCGGTCAAGGTCGAGAACCGCGAGTTCGTCGACCGCGTCATGTAGCAGCTGCTCCGCTCGGTGGCGCCGCGGGCGCCACGGGGCGTCATCCCCGTTCAGATGTGACCTGGCGCGGATATCCGCCGCGACTCGCATCTGAACGAGCGGGAGCAGGCGGCGCCGGGGGCGCTCAGCCGAGAACCTTGCACTGTGCCGGGCTTCTCCCCGCCGCGTCGCGCCTCGCCGAGGAGCACTGCGCCACGCACGTTTCCCGGGGCGAGGGCGCTCCTTCCCGCTCGCATGCGAGCTCGCGCGGATATCCGCCACAACTCATATCCGAATGCGGGGGCCACCGGCCCGGCTGGGCGGGTCAGCCGCCCCGGGCGAGGGTGACCCACCAGTCGTCGGGGCTGTGGGTCATGAGCTGGTCGTAGAGGTCGCGGGACGTGGCCAGCGTCAGGTCGCGAGCGAGGTTGCGCGCCCAGGCGTCCATCAGCTCCGGGCGCGACGCGGCCAGCTCGCGGGCTCGGGCGATGCCCTCGAGCAGGTCGGCGTCGTGCACCAGCCGAGCCAGCGGCGTGCGGCGCTCCAGGTACTCCCCCACCACGGCGGCGACCTCGACGGCGAAGGCGGCGGGCAGCCCGTCGGTCTGCGCTGCCACGATCTCGCCCGGCGGGACCGACCGCTGCAGGTAGCGCTTCTGCACGAGGTTGAGGTCGCCGGTGCGCGTCTCGGGCAGGTCGTGGACCAGCGCCATGAGGCTCGCCCGCGCCACGTCGAGGCCCTCGGCGGCGGCGAGCACGCCCGCGATGACCGCGGTGCGGAACGAGTGCGCCGCGACCGTCTCGTCGCCGCCGACGCCCGCGTAGGTCGCCCCGAAGCGCGGCAACCGCTTCAGGTACCCGACCTCGAAGACGAAGCGGGCGGCGCACGCGAGCTCCCGGCGCCGACTGCTGCTCACACGCTCCCCTGTGCTGGACGCGGCAGGACGCCCCCCAGTCTGCACCGCACGGCGGGGAGCGCCCTGCACCGCCCTCGGGCCCCGGGGCGGTGTCACCTCGACAGACCTGCTCGGCCTCCCCCGCCCCGTAGACTGCCGGGCATGTCGTCCACCGCAGCAGACCGTGGAGGGCGGGGGTGAGTGCGCCGGGTGCGGCGCACCGGACGCCGCCGGACCTCCTCGTGCTGCACGCGCTGCGGTGCACGGGGGTGACGACGGCGGAGCGGCTGGCAGGGATCGTCGGGGACCTGGGCAGCGTCGACGTCGAGGGGGAGCTGCTGACGCTGGCGGCCCAGGGCCTGGTCGCCCACCACCGCGGCGAGCTCGGCGGGGCGTGGGGGCTGACCGAGGCGGGCAAAGCCGCCGACGCGGAGCGGATCGCCGCCGAGCTGCTCGACGCCGACGCGCGCGACGACGTCGACGCCGCCTACGAGGGGTTCCTGCGGCTCAACCGCCCCCTCCTCGACGCCTGCTCGGCCTGGCAGCTGCGCCGCACGGGGACTGCGGTGGAGCTCAACGACCACGCCGACCCCGTCTACGACGACACCGTGCTCGAGCGCCTCGGGCGCCTCGACGCCCAGGTGCAGCCTGTCTGCGCGCGGCTCAGCGCCCGGCTGCAGCGCTTCTCCCACTACGGGCCGCGGCTGGCGACCGCGCTCGAGCGGGCTCGCAGCGGCGAGCGCGACCAGGTCACCGACAGCCTCGACTCCTACCACGCGGTGTGGTTCCAGCTGCACGAGGACCTGCTCGTCACCCTCGGCCTCAGCCGCGAGCCCTAGGCGGGCCGCCCGGCTCACGAGTCCTCGCCGGGCCCGCCCGGGTCACAGGCCGAGCTGGCGCATCCGCCGCGGGGTGTCCTCCAGGCCCCAGGCGCTCGTGATGCGGCCGTCGGCGACGGTGAAGAAGTACACCTCGTCGATGTTGGCACCGCTACGTCGAGACGGGCCGCAAGCGCGGCAGCGTCATCGTCACCCCGGCGGGGGCGTCGTGATCACCGCCATCGCCCACGACGCCTCCGGGCCGCACCCGCCGTCGCCGTCGGCGCCGACGTGCGGCGCCTGGGCGGGCGTCACGCCCCGGGCGAGCTCGTCGTGGCGCTGTCGCGTCGGTCGCGAGGGTCGCAGGGGCTACGGGCGCAGGCCGCGCACGCGCCGCGACACCCGGTCGGCGTGCGCGGGGCCGTCCGAGCGCGTGCTCGTCCCCGGCGACGTGGCGCGGTTGCCGCCCGCGGCCGGGGTGATCGTGAGCGTGCCGCTGCAGCCGTCGTTGTCGAACAGCGTCTCGACGTCACCCCCGGCGACCAGCGACAGCGTGTTGGGGCCGCCGACGGTGAAGGTCGCCTCCCCGCCGACGGGGACCTGGATCGTGCCGGACGGCTCGATGGCGCCCTCGGCGACGAGCGTGACCGTCGCGCCGGTCGTCACCGTGTAGGTGCCGCTGCCCGACCCGTCGCAGGACACCCTCCCGGCCAGGCTGAACTCCTCCGTGGTGCGGAAGACGGACCGGCTCGACACCGACTGGGCCTGCGCCGCCGTGGCGGCGAGCAGGAGCGCCACCAGCACCGAGACGACCACGACGGCTCCACGTGCGCGGCTGCGAGGCGACGACATCAGCGGGCTCCTCGGTCGCTGCGGATCGGGTGGATCGTCATGCTACGCCCGCCGTGCCGCACGTGACACGCTGAGGAATCCCGCCGCCGCGCGCGACGTTGCCGGTCCTGTGCGCACCTCTGCCGCATCGCCGCTGGCGCTGGTCGCCCTCGTCGGCGTCCTGTCGCTGCCCCTGTGGCTGCTCGGCGCCGTCACCGGGGCGCAGCTGTCGCCGGACCTGCCCCTGGCCGCGCTGGTGTTCGTCACCCCCGGGATCGCCGCGCTGCTGCTGGTGTGGCGCCAGCGCGGCGCCGCCGGCGCCGCCGCGCTGCTGCGCCGCCTCGTGCAGGTGCGGGGCGGCGGCAGCCCGGCGTGGCCGCTGGCGGCGGCGCTGCTGCTGGCCCCGGCGCTGTTCGCGCTGACCTACGTGCTGCTCGGCGACGCCGGTCCCGCCGTGAACCTGGCACCGGCGACGGTGGCGACCGCACTCGCCGCCTACCTCGTCGCCGCGGCCGCCGAGGAGCTGGGCTGGACAG
>Ga0207864_1003452_pt1 | contig 13241 bp, 12 predicted proteins | sample HigsolmetaAR202D_FD_184834 | JGI IMG/M metagenome (GOLD analysis project Ga0207864, IMG submission 184834) | Ionic liquid and high solid enriched microbial communities from the Joint BioEnergy Institute, USA - AR20-2-D (SPAdes) (version 2) ...
GTTCCCTACACACGGATTGTGATGGATGGGGACCAGGTCCCAATGATGTCGCCTGTTGTCTAAATGTGTGTACACGAAAACAGGCCGATTGGGCTGGAATTGGGTACTGTCCACACGAATGTCGAGATGCACCGGCTCCCCTTGGGAAACCGGGAAGCTGTGATTCTGGCAATAGTTGGCCTCGAAAAGAAGGCCAACCTTGTGACACACACGCTGCTTGTGAAGGATGGGTTGCAGGTAAGGCGGGGACTCTGGCATGCTGTCAAGGTAGATGTCAGAAGCAAAAAGCAGATTGGGCTGGAATTGGGTACTGTCCACACGAATGTCGAGATGCACCGGCTCCCCTTGGGAAACCGGGAAGCTGTGATTCTGGTAACAGTTGGCCTCGAAAGGAAGGCCAACCTTGCGACACACACGCTGCTTGTGAAGGATGGATCCCTGGCAGAGTCGGAACTCTGGCCTGTTGTCAAGGTAGATGTCAGAAGCAAAAAGCAGATTGGGCTGGGATTGGGTACTGTCCACACGAATGTAAAGGTTGTATTACTTGTAATCCAGGCTCCTGTTGAATGGAGTCATGATCATAGATATGTTCTTGTAGTAAGAAACCACAAGAATCAGTTAGATCTTCTTTGAGAACTCGTCTGCCCGATCGAGATACCATTGGATTGTCTCCTTGATTCCTTCTTCGAAGCTGATCTCCTCCTTCCAACCGAGCTGTGAAACCTTCGTGTAGTCGATGAAGTAGCGCTTGTCGTTGAAGTTGCGGTCGGGAACGAACTCGAGCGAGTTCTTTGGATCCTTCTTCATGAGAGAACAGAGAAGAGAGGCGATCTCGAGGACGGTGTACTCGTTCCTAGAGCCGATGTTGTAGATCTCTCCCAGCTCTCCCTTCTTTGCGACGAGAAGGATACCGCGAGCCATGTCGTCGACGTGAACAAACATACGCTTAGCTGTTCCGGTTCCGTGGATCGGAAGCTTCCGATCGAGATGCAGATAGAGAATGAACTTCGGAATGATCTTGTCTGGGAACTGACCGTGACCATAGACGTTGTTTCCTCTAATGATCACATAGGGGAACTTGTAGGAGTAACCGTAGGATCTCAAAATGAACTCGGCTCCGGCCTTGCTCGCAGCATACGGATTCGTCGGATCCAAGAGAGATCCTTCATGATGAGCTTCATTCCCGGCCTCACCGTAGACCTCATCCGTCGACATATGGACGAAGCGTTTGATCTTACCATACTTGCGACAGGCCTCTAGAAGAGTGTGAGTTCCGAGGACATTGTCCCGAGTGAACTTGAGAGAATTCTCAAAGGACTGATCGACATGAGTCTGAGCAGCGATATGGATGACGAGGTCGATCTGGTACTCCTCCAGGACGAACGAGAGGAGGTCGAAGGAACAGAGATCTCCCTTGACAAAGTGAAAGCGAGGATCCTTTCGAACGGACTCGTCGACGTTCTCGGGGCGCGAATTATAATCGATCCGATCAAGGATGACGAGCTTCTCCGCCTCTGGATAGGAAGAGAAGATCTGGTTTGCGACTTCCGATCCGATGAACCCATAACCGCCAGTTAGAAGAATTCGAGACATCTCTTCGAGTTCGATTTTAAGAGGGAGGTGATCTCTTAAAATGAAGTGGCTCATCTACGGAAGTCAAGGTTGGATCGGGTCGTCTGTCCGTGACTACCTCACGAAGAATCATCCAGAGGTCGAGCTGATCGAGCCCAGGAGTCGAGCCGACGACATCGACGGTGTCAAGAAGGATCTCGCTGAGTTCAAGCCGGATCGAGTCCTCTCCTTTATCGGAAGAACCTCAGGACCGGGTTGCAACAGTATCGACTATCTTGAGGGACCCGGTAAGCTCGTCGAGAATGTTCGAGACAATCTCTTCTCACCGGTCGTCCTGATGGCTCTCTGTCAACAGCAAGGTGTTCACTTCACTTACCTTGGGACGGGTTGCATCTTCTCCTATGAGAAACCCGACGATCCGGCCTTCACGGTCGACTCGAGGCCGAACTTTACTGGAAGCAGCTATTCGACGGTGAAGGGGTTCACCGATCAGCTCAGTCTCCTCTTTCCGAATACACTTAACGTCCGGATCCGGATGCCTATCTCGTCGTCGGATCATCCACGCAATTTCATCTCAAAGATCATCAGGTATCCCAAGATCTGCAACGCACTCAACTCGATGACTGTTCTTGAGGATGCCATTCCGGTTCTCATCGGTGAAGTGATGAAAGGAACGACTGGAACGGTCAATCTGGTCAATCCGGGTCCGATCGACCACGTGACCATCCTCGAGATGTACAAGAAGTATGTTGATCCGAATCACAGCTACACACTTATGACTGAAGCAGAACAAGACATCATTCTCAAGGCAAAAAGATCAAAGAATGTTCTAGTACCCAGCTTCAATCTCCCATCGACGAAAGAATCGATCGAGCAGATCTTCAAAAGTGGAAGTTTCAAGAAGCAATGTTCTCAATGAACGTTCATTGAAATATTCTGAACCAAATCTAGATTGACTACAATGAAAGACTATTGTAGTTGAATCTTCTGAACAAAATCTCAAGTAACTTCAACGGACTATCATCAGAGTTATTCGAGTTGAATCTTTTGAATCAGATCGCAAGTAACTTCAATGAAAGACTATCGGAGTTGAACTTTCTGAACTAGATCTTAAGTGATTTTATTGTAGTTGAACCTTGTAAACCGGATTGTAAGTAACTTCAATGGACTTTCATCTGGTTGAATCTTCTGAACTAGATCTCAGGTGACTTTCATCGAGTTGAACCAGATCGCAAGTAACTTTCAATGAAAGACTATTGTAGTTGAACCTTCTGAACCAAATTACAAGTAACTTCAATGGAGTTAAATCTCCTGAACCAACTCTCAAGTTAAATCTCCTCAATGATCTTTCGAACCGGACCAAATCATAAGTGACTCCGATGATCCGTCATCGGAGTTCTAAATTATCGGGCCTCGTGGTCTTTCATTAAATTCTTCTGAGTATACAAATGTTATATTCATCGACAATCGGTGAATCGACCTCAAACAAATTCGGAACCTTCTCGATGGTTTCATATTTGAACTTGACCTCATCAACAACAGAAGTCGCAGCAAATGATGTCAAATAATCGTCGATAACAATAATTCCTCCTTTCTTGACCGTTCTTTCCTTGAGTATTTTAGAGAGCTGTTCTTCATTGTAGGGACTTGTAATGAAGAGAAGATCCATCTCCTTATCAGATAGTTCGGACTTATAAGGATGTTGGTTCAAGATCGAATCGATCTTTCGAATACCAACTTGATGGTAGTTTATCGGATCCGGACCAAGAAGTGTACGAAGATCATAGATAAAGTGGAGTCGTTGTTTGAAGATCCGATCAGATCGAGATCTTTTCATTTCATCAAGCAGATCGATCAGAAGAGAAGCACCTGTTGATATTTTCGCATTTGGATTCGCCTCGAAATCGTGCAGACAAGTCAAAAGCGGAATTGCTAAAGTCTTCAGATCACGACGCCGACATGCCTCCCCAATTAAATTCAACATAACAGCATCGGCAGGTGTCGTGGGTTCCTTCTGCCCGATAACATAGGTCGGATAGCGATAGGGATGGATGTCAAGACGAAATCCATAGGCAGAATGAAAGACCGAATATGCTGCACACTTGAAATTATTATAGCCGAGTCCTTTGATTGCTGGTAGAATGGAGTTATTGGCCATGACCCCACTTGTACATACAAAAGTTGCTTCTGGAAATTGGGTGTAACCCATCGCCACATTACGCAAATGAAAAGGATGCCAATAGTCATCATCATCGAGATGTACATAGTGAGTGAATCCTTGCTCGACAGCTAGATCAAGTCCTCGATTCATCGCAGTAGCACCACCTACACACCAGAGACTATGGCGATTTTTACAGTTTTCGCGTTCCCAAGCAATCGGAAGGTTGACTGTTTCGATCTTATCAGATGGAAGAAGCTCCTTGAAGCTAGCGAACTCCTCCTCATGTTCATACTTATCTCCGATCAAGAAGAGCTTGAAGTTCTGATAGGTCTGTTCACGAATGGATTTGATTGAACGCTCGACAAAAGCTCGACTCGTTCCGGCCTTTCGATAATAGGTCGCCATGACGATTGCGAACTTGATCTTCTGCTCAACTGGTTCTCGACGGAGCAGAGTCTTGGTCTTATCTTGATAAATTACGGAGGTCCTACCAAGACTGAGAGGAGGAGAGAAATTGGGAGCATCGACCACAATCAGTCCGCCTTCAGAGACAAAACCATAGAAATAGTCGAAGGTTGAAATCGGGTCGAGATTCTTTCCGATTCGAAGAAGATCGAAACAAGTCGATGTCCGAACGAAATCGACAGTCTGTTTAAGATCAGGTAGTTGTTCTTTAAAAGTGTAGGTGATTCTCGAGACGATCCCGGCAAGGGGATCTGTCCCCTCTTCTCCTAAAATGAGAAGACGTCCACTCGGGGACGAAAGATTTTCCTGTATCAGTTGACAGAAGTTCATTTATTATTATAAGCTCTCCTTTAAACCATTCTCTCTCATTACTCTGAGGGGGAATGTACTATTCTCTTGTTATTGATCGACTTCGGGCCGTTCTCTTGCTGGAACTCCCACCATAATCTTTTGATTACAGACAGATTTAGTGCAGACTGCTCCAGCACCAAGAATGTTGTTGTCTCCCAGAATCAGATCAGGTAGAATTGTACTGTTTGATCCAATCAGGTTGCCATCGCCAATCCGAACTCGACCTAGAATGGAAGAGTGACCAGCAACATGATTGTGAGAACCAAGAACGACATCATGTGAAAGTAGACTGAGAGGATCGAGGATATTATTGTCTCCGATGGTGACTCGAGGCATCAGACAAGCCCCGGGACCAATATAGTTTCCGACACCAATCGTTGCATATTTGGAGACGATTGCAGTTGGATGAATGCAGTTGATCCAATTCTTCGGAAAGGTCTCGTAGATCTTTCGTCTAACACTGGTTGACCCAATTGCACAGAAGAGAGAATGAGCTTGTGAGTTAGTTGGACTGATCTTTCCCAAAATCGGATATCCAAGAAGAGGTTCCTCACGTTTATCATCAAGAAGTCCCAGAATCTTAACACCAGTCAGCTCGAAGACTTCAATAACCTGAGTAGCAAAGCCTCCAGCTCCAATGATGACAACTTCCATTTCAGGGAAACCGTTTCAGACTTTAAGAGAAACCCTGGACCTCTAAAAGATGTTTAAGATCCCATGGGTAAACTTCAAGACATGCGATTGGGAACATGTTACCTCTCTCCTCAATCGTTCTTTTGCGATTAATCAACTGACAAATTATGGCCCAGTCGTCCGTGATCTTGAGTTGTATTTTATCGAAACTCTCAAACTATCTCAAGACAAAGCCGTCATTGTAGTGACTAATGCAGCTCTTGGAATGAATGCGCTCGTCGCTGGGATCAACTGGACTCTTGGAAAGAAGTTGAAATATACAACCCAAGCCTTCGCCTTTCCATGTGTCGCCCAAGGAGAACTTCAGGATAGCTTCATTGTCGACATCGATGAGGAATATGGTCCAGATCTTTCTCAAGTTCCAGATGAAACAGATGGTCTTATCGTGACGAATCTCTTTGGTCATGTCGGGAATATCGATAAATACTTGGCCTGGGCTCAAGAGAACCATAAGATTCTCCTCTTTGATAACGCAACTGTCCCTTTTACCAAGTACAAGGGACGATATGCTGTTGAATATGGTGTTGGATCAATCATCAGTCTGCATCACACCAAGCCAATCGGATTTGGTGAGGGAGGAGTCATCATCGTCGACAAGAAGTATGAAGCGAACGTCCGAAAATGTATCAACTTTGGGTTCGAGGTCAATGATGGTGTCATTTCATGGCATCCTTATGGAATGAACGCCAAGATGTCTGAGATTGCGGCTGCCTCAATCCTCTCTCATCTTCAGAAGAAGAAGGATCAGATCGTCGAGCATCAGGTCAAGATGTACAAACTCTTTTCTGAGAAGCTGAAGGAGGTCCCAGGAGTTCGTCTCTTTCCTAATTTCGGTGAGGTACCCTTTGTTAGTTGTTTTGCTTTGATCTGTAATTTTCCAATCACGACCGCGGAAATCTACGAATGTGAACTGAACAACATCACTGCAAAGAAATACTACACGCCTTTGGCGGATATGCCTGAGTCGACCTATCTCTTCAGTCGGATACTCTGTCTCCCCTGCCATCTCGATATCAATGAGGATACACTCAATCGCTACATTGAAATTCTCAAGAAGCTGACTGTCTCCAAATAGAATCAAGCTTTAAGTCAGGCTTTTATCGAGAAAATGGCATATCAGAGCTTTCCTGGCGTGAGGGGGGATTCCGATTCCATTGGGAAGTGGATCGCTCTCCAGTTGACTGAACGACAGATTAAAGGAAAGGATGTTCTAGATCTTGGCTGCAATGAAGGATTCTTTTGTCTGAAAATGTTCGAACTGGGGGCCAAGTCGGTCTTAGGCCTCGATTACTCTGAGAAATACATTGAACGTGCCAAGACTCACCTTCTTCCAGAGCATGAGAATGTCGTGATCTATCGACAGGAGAATTGGGAGAAGTTGAGCGAGTATCCTGACAACTCATTCGACTTGATCCTTTGTCTGTCTGCTTTCCACTACTCGACTTCTCCTGACTGGTTCAAGAAAGATGGTCATCATCGTCTTCTCGATAATGTTATGAGAGTTCTTCGACCGGATGGTCTTTTCGTTCTTGAGGTCGGAATGATCGACTCGACCGAGAAGAACTGGATACCTATCCAGAGAATCGCTGATGTCGTCTACCACGGAACTCGTCCAGCTATGCTCGAGCTCCTAAACAAGACCTTTGCTAAGGTCGAGCTGAAGGGACCGAGTGTTAATCAGGGAGGCGACCCGATTCCTCGTTACGTTTTCCATTGCTTCAAGACGAAACAAGGTTCATTCACTCAAACGGTCATTCTTTTAACAGGTGACCCGGGTGCAGGCAAGTCTACGTTAGCTGAGATGATTTGTGAAGGAAATGCGATTTACAATTTAAATGTCGATGGAGTTCTCATGACAATGTCAGAATGGAGCAAGAATGAGAATCTTCGTCAAATGAAACTTCAACCGTCTCGTCTCAAAACTGCCAGTCTCGAGATCTCACGACAATTTCCTACTCCTTTTGTCGAAGACTTTGTCACTGAAATCATCGAGCCAATTAAGGAGAAAGTTATTATTGCTGATAGCTATACTCTTGGAATTCCGGCGATAAAAGAACGACTTGTTCGTAGACTTCATTCAGCCGGTTATCGAGTCTGGCAGATGAATAAAATTCCATCAGAGAACTTTATGGATAGTATGACCCCCGGGTACCCAAGTCATGCTTTAAATGCACTGAAATATCGATATCGTGATGAGATTGTCGACACTCAATCTAACCCTGCAGTTCAAGAACTTCTGAGTAGCCTAGCAGCTTCGATCACCAAGGGATTGATTGTCGAGATCGGAGTGCTTGGTGGGGCGAATCTACTTCATCTCTATGAACAAGCTGCTACAGCAGGAAATCGAATTGTTGGGATCGATCCATTCGAGAAGATCGAGTCCTACAATGGAATTCCGAAAAACGAGGTGGATGCCAACATGAGACTAATGACTGAAACAAACTATCTTCAGAATCGTCTACAGCTCGAAAGGATCATCGAGAAGCACAAACTCAACGACATAATTCAACTCATCCCAGAAACTTCGGAAACCGCAGTCTCTCGATTCAATGATCAGTCGATTGATCTCCTGTTCATCGATGGCGACCATGGCTTCCATGCGGTTCTAACTGATCTTATGATTTATTACCCAAAGATGAAGCAGGGAAGTCTCATCGTGGTTCCAAATACGTCTTGGAAGTCGATTTCAAGCGCAGTCGGGTCCTTCTGTGAAGAGAATAACCTTACATCAACTACAGTGAATGACTGTTTCCTCATTCGACTTTGAAGTCATCTTATTGTTCCATCTAGAACGATAAGATAGTTTATATCTTAAAAGTCAAACGAGCTAACAAAATGTCAGATCGATATATCAAGATCGACATTACTGTACTCGGGCCGACCGGATTCGTCAATCAGTTGACACACTTGGTTCATGCCATCATCATTGGACACCTTGCCAAAAGAAAGATCTACAGGCCACACTTTCTTCCAGATTACAACAGTTTGAAATCAGTCCCCTATTCAGAGATCATTGATATTCCGACCTTGAATGAAGGACTACGTCAACTCAACCTCGATACTCAGATCGACTTTGAGACTGATCTTAGTAATGTCGAATGGGATATGAGGTATCACAATTCACTAACTAAACCAACGAAGAAATTACCCATCGAGAAGGTCAGTAGTTATTTTGATGAGACGACCCCATCTTATGTCGATTTGGGTTCCTGTTACCGGCTCCTGAATCCAGGAGCCTTAGAGTTGATCATCTTCAGATTACTTCGCTTCCTTCCAGTCTTCGAAGAGGTGGCTGACTGGTGTCGATCGACTTCGCTTCAAGGAGAATACACAGCACTTCACCTTCGATTGGAAGACGATTGGCTTGATTATCTAACAAAGGTCTACTACGCCTCCTACGACTATTGTGCTGGGATAATTTATCGAAAATTCATCAAGGCTCTTGAAGAAACCGGCTCTGATACCACAGTCTATCTGGCGACATCTCTTCATCTGTCAAAGAATCGATACAGTCACCTTGTCGATGACATAAAACAACGGCGTCCCGGTGTCGTCTTGAAACCGAACTGGAGAGCTCAGTTTCCCAATGTTCTTCCTGGAAGAGAGATCGAAGCGTTGATCGACTTTCTCATTTGTAGGAAGGCCTCACTGATGATAGGTCTATGGGATTCGACCTTTGCAAGACTAGTCTCGACGTTGAATCAAGCTGATAATCGACGAACGATTCTTTTCTCTCAACATGACATCCTCGATAACCCGTTTCAGGTTATTGAGAAGAGTGGTTGGATAGGACTCAATGGTGTTCTAGGATATGGTAACGGTATTGTCGTCTCACCAGAATTTGGCCTGAGGACGATCTCATCCCATGCTCCTTCAAATATAACTATCAAAAATACTTCTACACTCCAAATCGCTGGCTACTGTCATCCAACATCTGAAGTTCCTCCAATAATGACTTTTCTGTGTGACTCGCAACTGGTCGGTGTGACTGATATAACTACCCGTCAGACCGATTGGGCTCTTCTATCACCAGGAATCCACAAACTTGAAATTATGACATCAACGCGTGACTGGGCACACTCGATCTGGTTAATCAAAGATTAGATCCACTTGTCGATCATCTTCTTTGGGCTGTCGCCAGATTCCCAATAACCCTTCTCCTCGAGGAGGGCGGTCTCATGAATGAACTCACTCTTGCTACCACTTGATCCCAGGTACCACCTCTTCTCACCCATCTTCGAAACGAGACTTTCGAGATGGTCCGGTTCCCAGCGAACCTCGCCCGGAGTCAAATATGTGACCCATTTCGTTCGGACCCCGACCTTTAGAGCATAATTCAACATATGATGAACCCCACTCAGATGCCAAATGTCCTTTGGACCATGAATCTTTCCATCAAAGTTGGTGAAGGCCCAGTATCTCAAGTTGCTCAGAGTCTCCGGATGCTCGCGTGCCCAAATTTGCATCTCATTCTCTAGTGGAGACTCGGGATGGCCGACCACATAGAGGAGGAAAGGAGTCTTCTGCTGATAGACTGCAGAGAGACACCCTCGAATTTGAGCTGGTGTAGTAGAACGAGGGAAAACGAGGACAACCGAGAGATCCTCCTTCAGATAAGTCTTCTCGTATCGAGGATAGTCCGGTTTCGACCTCAACCAGTTCGGTTCAGAAGGGTACTCACAGGGAGCATATCCGAGCTTCTTGAACTTCTCCTGAACGCGGTTTCCGTAGACCTGCCAGGTGTGCTTGGTCAGGTGCTGAATGAGTGCATTTCTAATGTAGGTGAAGTTATTACCGCCAGCATTATTGTACTGGGCGTAGACCGGACGCGGAATCCTGACCCACTCACAATCATGAAGGAAAGTTCTCAGAATAAGTTCGTAATCGTCGACGACAGCGAGATCCTCATAATGCTTATCGATTGCCTCGTAGACGTCACGCTTCCAGGCTCGAACGTGGTTCGGAACACCGACGATGTGAGTCGCCGTCGTTGGATTGAAGGACTGAGTATAAAAGACGTAGTGAAACTTACCTCGGACCCACTCTTTGAAGTACCAGCCGTAGCCGAAGGCCGGGAAGTCTCCAAAGAGCTGTGGCGACTCCCAGTCCTCGGAGAGGTTGTAGAAGTCCGAGTAAATGAAGCCGGCCTTCGGATACTTCTTTCCGATCTCGACGATCGTCTGGAAGAGATCTGGAGCGATTCGGTCATCGTGGTCGAGTTCGACAATCCAGTCACCTTGGCAGAGAGCACCCGATCGCCGCTTCATCTCGCCAATGTAGCCGCAATGAGGTGCCTTGTAGATCCGGATACGCATGTCCTCGAGTGCCAGTCTCTCGAGTTGCTTCCAGGTGACGTCATCCTTCGAATCGTCCCAGATGACCCACTCCCAGTTGTTGTAGGTCTGAGCATTCAAAGACTCGAGAGGTCGTTTGAGCTTCTCACCACTGTGGAACGTCGTCGTCATGACTGAGATGAGAGGTGGACGAGTTTCAGAGGTTCTCCCGGCGATCAGACAGTAGGGGATCGAGGTCGGATTGAACTTGTTCATCTCTTCGTAGTGAATCCAACGGCGACGAGCCAGGTATGGAAAGGAGCCGAAGAGTGAAAGCCACTCATCTACCGGACCGCCAATCGTGAAGAAGACCTTGATGCGATTCTTCTGCCAGAGAAGAGAGAAGAGTCGGTAGGAACACGATTCGAAGGCGGACTTTGGAACACAGATATAGCGATAGTAGTCGGGGGCCGTCGGGAGCGCGCCGGGATCGAGATCGTCTCGATAGACGATGAGAACGTTCACTTTCATCTTTAGAAGAGCCTCGGCTTCCTTAAGAGAAGATTCTCAGTATGAAAAGGCGATGAGCGATGAACTGCTCACCAATGAGAAGGAGAAGCAAGTTGCTGAACTGACCGAGGAGCTGAGAGAACTTCGGGATCTCTACAAGATGGTCGGAAGTCTCATCGAGGAACAGGGACCTCAACTTCCGAAGGTTGAAAAGAAGATCGCCGAGGCCGAGGTTCAGGTGGTCAAAGGAACAGAAAAGATCGAAGTCGTCTACAAGAACTGGTGGAGATGCTCGATCCTCTAGATGGCGAATTTTCATTCCGATCGGAATGAAAGCTAGTAGTCGGCTTCGGATGGACAGGATGGAGGCTAGTCTTATGGTTGGGTAGCCACAGGGATATTTCTTTCCAACCTTCCTTGATCGAGTTCGCTGCTTGTAACTGGACATCGAATTGCCGATCGGAGTCGAAATACATGCAAGTTGTCTCCATTTAGGTTCATTCTCTTACTTCGATGGGAAGTTGGGTCGACTCTTTAGCAAATCTTCATGAAGACGAGAAGAGAAAGCCAGAAATTTGGAAGATTCCCCTTCCAAATCGGGTCTTCTCCACTACGAAACCGAATGCTCGAGAAGAGTTTCTGGGTCCTCCCTCAGCAAATCTTCATGAAGACGAGAAGAGGATGCCAGAAATTTGGAAGATTCCCTCTCCAAATCGGGTCTTCTCTACTACGAAACCGAATACTCGAGAAGAGCTTCTGGGTACTCCTTCAGAAGATGACAGTTGTGATCTTGAAGGTTGCTGAGATGATGCTATGCCGGACAGAACAGTCGACACTTCCTTGGGTGTCGCAACAACGTTCAGGACATTAGAGATCGTGTAGGCTGTTCCAACTTTCCTGCAATCACAATGGCACTACCGTTAGTGTAAGAGAGGGTCGGCTTCACTCCATCATCAAGACGAAGCTCAGCGTCGTTTCCAATATAATTCCTTCAAGTTCGCTCGGACATACTGAAGACTAGAATGGGCTCGACATCGTGACAGCAGGGAACGCTAATGACTTGATCGTTGCGTCCGAAAACGAAGGATCCATCAGTCATGGCCAGGCGAAGCACTTGCATTCACGATTCCTTGGTTCCTTGAGGTCCTTGGGTTCTCTGAATTCCTTGCACTTCCCTGAATTCCTTGAGTTCCTTGGATTCCTCGAGGTCCTTGGATTCCTTGAACTCCCTGAATCCTTGCACTCCTTGAGGTCCTTGGATTCCTCGAGGTCCTTGGGTTCCTTGCATTCTCTGAATTCCTTGAGGTCCTTGGGTTCTCTGGATTCCTTGCACTCCCTGAATCCTTGCACTCCTTGGATTCCTCGAGGTCCTTGGATTCACGACTCCTTGGATTCCTCGAGGTCCTTGGATTCCTTGCATTCTCTGAATTCCTTGAGGTCCTTGGATTCCTTGAGGACCTTGGATTCCTTGTGTTCCCTTGGATTCCTTGACAACTACAACGCCGCGCTCGATACAGTCGTTCTTTCTATGACGTTGGCAATGAGACACCGCGCGGTTTAGATAAGTCAGAAAATCTTCTGCGTGACTTCACGTAGAAGCGATCTTAAAGTCAGCTCTCATCTCGGAAAGATGGAGCTTGATATTCAGGAGATCCCGATCGGAGGACTCGTTCCTCCGGAACAACTTCAGTCCTGGAAGGACTACAACACTGCCGAGATTCAACTCTTCTCAGAGATCATCTTTCCGACCTTCAATCGGTTCCGTGAATTCCAGACTTTCGACTCAGATGGTTTTCGAGCCGAGATGAAGACCTTTTTTGATTCGATTCCTGCCGAAGCGGGCTGGCGACCACGATTGATCGAAGAGCTGCGAGACTGGATCTACTTGAGTCGAATCGAGTCGCCTGGAGCCGAGATCATCTATCGTCGACTCGAGACGATTATTGAGGAGGATTCCCTCGAAGTGCCCAGAGGATCTGAAGAAGCCGATGAGTCCTCCCCTGAGCGCAGATCCCCGACGACATCTCGACAAGTTGAGATGCAATGAGCTCGACGATGCCCGCATTCCAGTCGAGATCCAAAGCGAGATTTCCGCAGAGATAAAGGAGATCGTCCGCATAGAGATCGTTCGACGGATCGTAGTTGGGTCCGGGGGCTCTTCCTGTCCTGATGAAGTCCTGGACGATAACGTCGAAGTTGCGATGAGCTTCTTTTGG
>Ga0207864_1003453_pt1 | contig 13239 bp, 17 predicted proteins | sample HigsolmetaAR202D_FD_184834 | JGI IMG/M metagenome (GOLD analysis project Ga0207864, IMG submission 184834) | Ionic liquid and high solid enriched microbial communities from the Joint BioEnergy Institute, USA - AR20-2-D (SPAdes) (version 2) ...
CCGGCGGATCGCCGAGGCCAACGCGGCCGACGTGCGAACGGTGCTGGAACGGCTGGGCTCCTCCGCCGATGAGGAGGGGGTGTGGTACTACCCGCGTCCGCAGCGACACCGCAACGGTGACCAGAAGCCGTCGCTGCGGGTGTACGGGAGCAACCGGGTCAGGTGCCAGGGCTGCGATGCCGAGAAGATCGGGCCGGTCCGGTTGGTGATCGACGTTCTGGGGGTGACACCGGATGAGGCCGCGAGTTTCATCCTGGAATCTGACCGGGTGGTCAATACGCGCGTCTCCTGAGAGACACCGGACGGAGGTGTTCTCGGCGCCCCGTCCGTCGGTGCCGGGCTGGACGGCCAGGCGGTCGGCGTGTCGTTGGGGCGTGCTCGACTGCGGATAAGACCGCCCCGGATACCGGGTGGGCGGTGCGAATGCCTGTCTTCCTGGCCGCGGACCGGTGCTGCCTGCCGGGCGAGAGCGCGGGCGCTCTGTGGGATGCAGAAAGCGTGGGTGTCGTGGCGGCCGTTGGGAGACGGGGGCAGGACCCGGCGGTCGGCTGCTGCGATGGGGCCGCTCGCGGCGCCGGCGATGTCGGCATCCTCGTCGCACCGGTCGCTTACCCCCGCTTCCCGGGCCTCCTGCTTGGTCATCGGGAAGACGCCCTGCGGGCCGTCGGCGTCGGTGCCCCACTTGCTAGTCCGTAGCCGACCGGCAGCGTCTCCCCCACCAGCAGCCGGGTGGCCGCGGTGCGGCCCTCCTCGACGTCGTAGACGAGCTTGTCTCCTCGCACCGGCCGTCGGTGACCAGATGAGCTCGGGCATGCGGATGATCTCGCGGCACCAGATGTAGATGATCTTGAGGCTGGCCGATCAGGGCTGCTCCCGGTCACGGGAAGGCGGGCTGCAGGGCGCATCGGAATCGGCGCCGTGCTCGACGAACGGGCCCGATGCCGTGATGATCTTGATCCGGTACTTGCGTGCGTTCTCTTTGTCCTCGTTCGAAGCCGGCCGTTGAAACCTCCGTCCCTGCTACAGGTCCCCAGCAGGGAAGATCACCCCAGGTCGTTCCCTAGACCATCGTGAGCGCGCCCGTTGAGACGGCGGTATGGACGCCGGTTCATTGATGACGATTCGAGCAGATGGTGTTCATTTGTTGGGTCTTTGGTGATCTGATGTTGGACCGGTGGTGTTCCGGTTCGCGCCGTCCCTGCGCGGGCGTGCGGCCTGAGGTTGCGGATCCGCAGGGATGCGGACTTTATAGGTCAGGGGCCTTGTGGCCGGCGGTGCCGAGCGGGCCTGGCGGGCGATGCGGCGACGGGCCGATGAGGACGAGAGGAAGCACGACCGGTGGGAACCATCCTGAGCGACCTTGGTCTGGAATCCCCGCTCGTCGGTATGACGGTGACCGGGCACATCAAGTCCAGCGGACCCGACGGTTTCCGCTGTGTCGTCTACGACGTCGGCACCGGCCGTCCCCGGGAGGCGCTGCTGCCCCGGACCGATGCCTACGACCTGCCGGAGGGGGCCTCGCCCCCGCGGCTCCGGCCTGGGGACACCATCGTCGCGTTGGTGACCGGGGTGTCCGATGAGCCGGAGGCCGACCGCCGCCGGCTGATTCTGTCGGCCACCGCGCCGGAGCTGGTCGGACGGATCCTGTGCGGTTTCGTTCCCGAGTTGCTGACCGGCGAGGTGGTGATCAAGAAGATCGCGCGAGTCGCCGGAACCAAGACCAAGATCGCTGTGGCGTCCACCACCAGGAGCGTGGACGCTCGCGGGGCCTGCATCGGCCGGGGCGCCAACCGCCTCAAGGGCGCCGAGCAGCTGCTCAACCGGGCCTTCGGACGGGAGCGGCTGGAGATCATCCAGTACTCCAGCGACCGGCGGACCTTCCTGGTCAACGCGATGAACCCGGTGCAGGTCACCGACGTCCTGATCGAGCGTGACAACGCGGTGGTGGCCGTGGAGGAGCACCAGCTGTCGGGCGGTATCGGCGAGGGCGGTCTCAATGCGCAGCTCGCCGGGCAGCTGACCGGATTGTTCGTCCGGGTGACGGAGGCCGGCAGCGATCTGCGGGCGGCGTTGCGGCAGCTGATGGCCGATCGGGCCGCCAAGTCCGTGTGAGGTCCGGCTGCCGATGCCTGCCGTGGTGGTGCGCACCAGGACGGGGGTCATGCCAGGTGGCGTGGAGGATCTGGATGGCGATGAGCCGGTGCCGTTGCACCGCGACTGGCTGGTGATCGCCGGGCAGGCCATGATCTGGCAGGCGCCCTTCACCAGCGGCCGGCTCACCGCGGTTCCGATGGACGGGGCGTCGGCGGTGCTGGTGCGCACCGAGAGCGGCGCGGGCTTGAACCGGTGGCATGACAGGTTCGCCCGAGGGCCGGCGCACCGGATGGCCGGTGAGCCGGCCATAGCCTCGGTGACCGCCGGGCTGCTCGGCGAGGCGGGCCGCGCGGAGTGCGGTGAGGAGGCCGAGCTGCTCGACTCGGCGCTCGAAGGACTGACCCGGCTGCCGGCCGACCCGTCCGATGCTCGGATGTCCATGGAGACGGCCGATCGGATCGTGGCCGATACCGTCTGCACCCATAAGGCGCTCATCGGCGGGATCATCCACCAGTCGGTCACCGTCACCGAACGTCCTGGGTTCACCGTGCACACGGTGCGATCGGTCACCGACGAGATGTCCACAGCCGAGCTGGAGCGGATACGCGAGCGGATCGGACTGCCTTGGTCCATCTGGCACAGGGGGAGACCGACCACGAACTGGGGACGGTGCGTCCGGCGGCGTCGGTCAGCGGTTCACCGCAGGAACGCTCATCCTCCTGGTTTCACTTCCTGCGGGCGGGTGCTCGAGCGGCTGGGCCGCGGAGATCGGCATGCGGCGGAGGGAGGCGCGTCAGGAGCGGCGGGACGTTGGTGAGCGCCGTGGAGAGGACGACCCGTCACCGGCGTGCCTTCAACAGCGCCAAGGTCTGACGGAAGGTCTCGGTCTGGGCGGGCGATAGCTCGTGCGACAGCGTCTTCAGCCAGGAGGCCGACTCGCCGTCGTCCAGGTCATCGAGCAGCGAGACGATCTCGTCGGGGATGTGGTCGGCCAGGTCGGCGGCCAGTTCGGCGATACGGGGATCGTCGGGGGCGGCGTCGGCCAGTTCGTCCAGCCGCTCATACAGGACCCGTGTCCGTTCGGCCGTCTCCGGCGCGGTGAGGGGGCGCAGCAGCTCGGCCACTTCGGTGCGCTGCTTGGGGTCGGCGCCGGTGTCCATCAGCATCAGCAGGTCGCGGTCGAGAGCGGCGACCGAGGAATCCCCGGCGGGCAGGGCGCGCAGCACCTCGGCCGTCTCCGGCGAGACCGCCGAGTCCGGGTTCAGCTCCGCCTCGGCCAGCAGCGCCGCCAGCCGGGCCCGCCGCTCGGCGATCGCCTCCTGCTGGCGGGCCAGGTCGGCGTCCAGCTCCGCGAGCACCTCCCGCAGATCCCGGTCCTGGTCGCCGGCGAGCACCTTGCGGATCTCCGCCAGCGACAAGCCCAGTTCGGCCAGCCGCCGTATCCGGGCCAGCGCCACCGCGTCCCGCAGCCGGTAGTCCCGGTACCCGTTGGCCAGCCGCCGTGGCTCCGGCAGCAGCCCCAGCCGGTGGTAATGCCGCACGGTCCGGGTGGACACCCCGACCAGCGCCGCGATCTCGCCGATCCGCATGCCTTCAGTACAAACGTTGACGCTGCGACAAGGTCAAGACGGCCGATCCGGACGCGTTCCGGCCGGATCCGGAGGCCTCGCAGAGTTCGGCGGCTGCCAGATGCCGCATGCCTGGCCGCCAGGTTCCAGGGTGAGCCCATCAGTCAGTGGGCGTCTTCAACGCGCTGAGTCTTTTCAACAGGTGGTCTTCGGAGGGCGGGGACGGGAGCCCGGACGGTGTCCGAGGCCATGACGTTGCAAGTCACGACGCCGCCCCCGTTTCGGCCTGCGGGAACGGCGTTTGCAAAGGGCTCGCAGGCCGGGGCGGTACGGGACCGGGCGCCCCGCCGGACTCACGCCCCCAGGGCCTGAGGCCACGTGGCGAAGGTCTTGCGGCAGTGGGCGAGCAGTTCGCGCGCGGCGGGGTTGGGGGGGGGCTTCCAGACCAGGGCCAGCAGGGCGGGGTCCGTGGCGTCCTCGATGGGCAGGGCGGTGAGCCGGTCGCGGTAGTGGCGGGCCATCGATTCGCTGAGGACGGCCACGCCCAGGCCGCGGGCGGTGAGATCGGCGATGGCGTCGGCGGCGCCGGCCTCCAGGGCGGTTTTCAGGCCGAGTCCTCGGGCGGCGCAGGCCCGGTCGAGCACCGTGCGCAACCCGGTGCCGGGCGGCATGCACACCAGCGGATGGTCGGCCAGGTCGCGCAGGGTGATGCGGCCTCGTCCCGCCAAGGGGTGCTCGGCGGGGACGGCCGCGACGAGGCGTTCGCTGATGACCGTCAGCGTCTCCAAGCCATCGGGCGGGGCGGCGGTGCCGACGAGGGCCAGGTCGAGGGCGCCGGAGCGGACGCTTTCGATGAGCTGGTCGGAGTCGTCCTCCCGCAGCGACAGCTCCACGCCCGGATGCGCCCGGTGGAAGCCGGCCAGCGCCTCAAACAGCGGCGTAATGGTGCAGCCGACGACCATCCCGACCGCGAGCCGTCCCCGGATCAGCCCGGCCGTCTCCTCCACCGCCCGGCCGACCGCCCGGGCGGCGGCGAGCGCGGCGCGGGCGTGTTCGAGCGCGGCTTTTCCGGCAACGGTGAGGGTGATGGTGCGCGCCGACCGGTCGAACAGCTCGGCGCCCAGCTCTCGTTCCAGCTGCCGGATCTGGGCGCTGATGCCGGACTGGCTGATGTGCATCCGCTCGGCCGCCCGGGTGAAGTTCCGCTCCTCGGCGACCGCGACGAAGTACTCCAGCTGCCGCAGCTCCATAACTAGAGATTCTAGTTTCCATCAGAACTATCTGTTGGACTTCTAGATCGGCGGCGGCCAGGCTGGAGACGACAAGAGATCCCGATGCCAGGAGGCAGCCGTGCCCGACTACGACAAGTACGAAAAGGCCATGCGCCCCGAAGACATCACCCGTCTGTTCGTCGAGCGCTCCAACGCCGGTGACGCGACCGGCGTCGCCGCCCTCTACGAGGAGAACGCGGTGATGGCCTACCCGCCCGGCAGCCAGACCGTGGGCCGGGAGGCGATCCGCCAGTTGTGGGAGAAGGTCCTGGCCTCCCGCCCCCACTTCGAGCCCGAACCCCCGCTGCCCACCCTGATCAGCGGGGACATCGCGCTCACCGCCACCCCGCCCAAGGACGACGCCGGCGCCCGCGCCCAGGTCGTCCGCCGCCAGCCGGACGGAAGCTGGCTGCGCGTGCTCGACCAGCCGGAGTTCAGGCCGCCGACAACGCCTCCTCCAGCCCGATGACCCGGGCGGTGGCCGTGGCGGTGGCCACGGTCACCTCATGCTGGTCGCTGAGGGACGCCTCCAAGAAGGCCAGATCGCCCGCGCGGTGCACCACCCGTCCCCGGCCGGACCGGACGCCCCGGCCGGACCGGACGCAGAAAACTGGCCTTCAGCTCCACGGTGGACTGGAACTGGTCGGGCCGCAGCGTGGCCAGCAGCGCCGGCCCCACCGTGTCGTAGAGCATCGCGGCCAGAAAGGCGCCCAGCACGTTGCCCAGCGGGTTGGTGAACTCCTCGGTCGCGGTGAACGCCACCTCGATGGTGCCTTCGTCGACGTCCGCGTCGATGAACTCGAACCCCAACGTGGCCGCCGCGGGCGGCATCGGCACCCGCCCCCGCACACCGTCCCAGAACGGCCCGGACCGCCCTCCGGTCGCCACCGACTCCATGTCCGCCATCTCGATCACCCCGCCTCTCAGGACGCGCCCGTCCCCGGCGGAGGCGGCCCATGACCACGAACGACGAACTTTCGGCGACCAACCGCTTTCCAGACCGCTCACTCGCAGCGGCGATCCCGAACCAGACCACCGCCGCCTTCACCCGCCGGGCACGCCGAACACGCCCGCCGGTTCCGCACCAACCCCGATACCCCCAAGACCGCCCTTGCCACCTCGACCACTGAGCGGCGCCCCCGAACCGCCCTGCGGCCAGGGAATATCCGGTGCGCGCTATGCCTCGGCGTCCTCGCCGGCGCCTTCAGTGGCGTTCGGCTGGATGAAGTTCCCCTTTGCCGGGACGGTGATCACGAGTCCGCGCTCTCGCAGCTCTCGCATAGCGCGCCGGATCGTCAGGTACGCCACCCCATATTCCAGAGCGAGATCCCGCTCTGCCGGAAGCCGCTGGCCGGGCACCAGATCGCCGGCTGCGACGCGCGCGGCGAATGTGGTCGGCCACTTGGACATAGACGTACGTCGGTCCCTCTGGGTCGGCCTGGAACGGCGGAACGCTCATGCAGGCAACGTACGGCTCCATGGGTCCTTCCCGCGCGGCTGCAGGTGGTCAATCGATGTTGCTCCGTGCTTCCCGGTCCGACCGGTCCACGACGTAGACGCCCATGCCGAGGACCGCTTCTACCAGCCCTTCGCCCCGAAGGACCTTGACCGGGCAGGGCGACGGGCTGAGATCTTCAGCCGTCCTCACCGGGAACCTGTAGCCGGATCCGGTCCGCCGGGTACGTTCGGGGCTCTTCGCCGGGCCGGGTCACCACGAAGACCGGAACCCCTTCCGGAATGCGCATCTGCCGCCGCTCGTTCACGCTGGGCATGCGCGCCTCAACCTCGTCTCCCGGCGCCAGCGTGACCACCTTGGAGGCTTCGGTAGCGCGCACGAACGTGCCCTGCCGCGGCACGGTGACGACCAGGCCCTCGGCGCGCAGTACCGCCAGAGCTTGACGAGCAGTTGATCGGGCCACGCCGAACTCGGCCACCATATGCGGCTCGGACGGCAGCGGCTGCCCCGGCTGGAGCCGACCGCTGCGGATCTGCTCGCGGAGGATATCGGCCACCTGGTGGTATACGGGCCGGTCTGCGGTCGGATCGATGGTCACATCTTTGGTGATATCTGGCGCGTGCTATGCCTCAGCGGCCTTGCCGGTGTCTTCGGAGGTGTTTCGCTGCACGAAGGTTCCCTTTGCGGGGACGGTGATCACAAGCCCGCGCTCGCGCAGTTCCTGCACTGCACGGCGGGCGGTGCCGATCGCTACACCGTACTCCTCGGCCAGTTCACGTTCTCCCGGCAGGCGTGCGTCCTGCGGTAGCTCACCGGCCGCGATCCGTGCAGCGATGTGGTCGGCGACCTCCATGTAGAGGTACGCCGACGGTTTGGGAGCGAACGGCGGAACACCGGACATGTGATCACTGTAGGGCGGCTCTGAGCTGCGGGGATAGGTCGGTAGCGGCATACCGCTATAGGCCGCGGCATACCGCGGCCTATGGTTACTGGTTGCAAGGTGTTCGTAACCGCGGAAACGAAAACGGCTCCGGGCGGCGCTGGCACACTCGCCCCGGGGCCTGGCCAGGAAGGCAGGTCCTGACGTGAGCCCAACTGTAGTGCCGCGCTTTGCGCGATGCGTCCCGCCGGTGGATCCCGGGCGGCAGTTGGCGGAGCTGCGGGCGATGTTCCCGCGTGCGCCTGCTGGTACGGAGAGGCGTCCGGGCTGTGGCTGGCCGCGCCGGTCGGGGCGGCGCGGCTGGTGGAGGCGCCCACGGCGTCGGGGCTGGCGCGGCGGCTCGCCGAGCACTACCGGCGGCATCCCGAGCGATCCCGTTCGGGGCGGGGACGCTCGGGCGGGCAGGCCCCGATGGGGCGGGCGTCCGCCCGACGCGGTTTTCCCGGCTCCGCCGATGTCCTACCGGGTGAACGGGACGAGGCGGGGAGGTCCTTTCGTCCTGTGCCCCCTCATGCGACGGACAGGGGCGTGGGGCGGGCGCCTCAAGGGGCGGCGGTGTCCCGGGCGCCGGTCGGGGGCTCGTCCTACGTCTCGGTCGGACGGGCGGGCGGCCGGAGGCGAGGCGCCGCCCCGGGCGAGTGCGGCCGGTGGCGGCAGATCATGGTCCGGCTGGGGCTGATGGCGGTTTCGGCGTGAGCGGTCCGGGTGGACGGAGTTCACCGAGGGAGGCTGAGAAGGCGGTCTACTGGGTGGACGTGGCGCCCTTCGGGCAGGCGTGCGAGGCGATCGTCCATGCGGACTCGCCGGTGCCGGCCGTGGTGCGGGCGCAGGACGGGTCGTGGTGGTGTGCGCTGCACTGGTGGCCGATCGCGCTCGCGGTGCTGCAAGGCGGCTACCGCATCGTCTACAGCCAGGCCGCGTGGGCGCGGCTGGGGCCCGGCGGCGGGTAGCGGCGGACCCGTGCCCCTGGTGTGCCGGGACGTCCCGGCACACCGGGCTTGCGCGACGCCGCTGCGGCCTGTCGTCGAAGTCCCCAGAAAGCGCCGGCGACGTTCCGCCGGGTGATCTGCCAGGCATCGCCGCGCCCGCTGGGCTTCGTCCGACTGCCGTGACGACGCGCCCTAGGCGGGGGTGACCTCTTCGGCGACCTTCAGGCGGGCGCCCGCCACGACCGCGTGCAGGGCGCGCAGGGCGGCGCCGGCGTGGTTGCCCCAGTGGTTGAAGTAGGAGTACTGCCACCACCACAAGGCCTCCAGGGGACGGCCCTGCTCGTAGTGGCGCAGGCCGTGGATCAGGTCGCTGGCCACGTCCACCAGGTCGTCGGAGAGACGGTAGGCGGTGGGCTCGGTGTCGCTGTAGGGGTCGAAGACCTCCACGTAGTCGTCCACCACGGCCAGGCTCTCGGCCAGGCCCTGGCGGAGGCCGTCCAGATCGGGGTCGGGGCCGACCTCCGGCTCCCAGTTGTCGGGCGGGATCACGTCGGTGCTGGCGCCCAGCTGGGCGCCGGCCATGATGACCTGGGAGACCTCCAGCAGCAGGACGGGGACCGTGCGGGAGGCGGCCTCCCCGCGGGCCACCGCCTCCAGACCGGTCAGGTAGGTGCGCACGTGCGCGGCGATCCGCTCGGCGAGCTTCTCCCACTCCCGGGAACTGCTGGGCTGGGCGGGAATGTCAGACATCGAGGAGCCTCCGTCCTTCGAACGCACGGCCCAAGGTGACCTCGTCGGCGTACTCCAGGTCGCCGCCCACCGGCAGGCCGCTGGCCAGGCGGGTGACCTTGAGGTTCAACGGCTTGACCAGGCGGGCCAGGTAGGTGGCGGTGGCCTCGCCCTCCAGGTTCGGATCGGTGGCCAAGATCAGCTCGGTGACCGTGCCGTCGGCCAGCCGCTGCATCAGCTCCCGGATCCGCAGATCGTCGGGGCCGACGCCCTCGATGGGGCTGATCGCCCCGCCGAGCACGTGGTAGCGGCCGCGGAACTCGCGGGTCTTCTCGATGGCGACGACGTCCTTGGACTCCTCCACCACGCAGATCACCGCGGGGTCACGGCGGGGGTCCCGGCAGATGCGGCACTCCTCCTCTTCGGCCACGTTCCCGCACACCCGGCAGAAGCGGACCTTGTCCTTGACCTCCTTGAGGGCCTTGGCCAGCCGGTCCACATCGGCCGGGTCGGCGGCCAGCAGGTGAAAGGCGATCCGCTGCGCGCTCTTGGGGCCGATGCCGGGCAGCCTGCCCAGCTCGTCGATCAGGTTCTGAACGACCCCTTCGTACAACGGGTGCCTCCCTGGAAAACCGTGTCGGTCGCGACGGTGTGGATCCGGCTACATCCCCGGCAGGCCGGGCAGCCCCGGCAGCCCGCCGGCGAGCCCCTCGGCCAGCGGCCCCATCTTCTGCCGCTGCAGCTCGGCGGCGGCCCGCTCGGCGTCGCGGATGGCGGCCAGCACCAGGTCGGCCACCGTCTCGGCGGTCTCGGCCGGATCGTCGACGTCGATCGCCTTGGGATCGATCACCAGCTTGGTCACTTCGCCCTGCCCGTTGACGGTGGCGGTGACGAGCCCCCCGCCCGAGGTGCCGGTCACCTCCGCCTCGGCGAGCTCCTGCTGCGCGGACATCAGCTGCGCCTGCATCCGCTGCGCCTGCTCCAGCAAGTGCTGGATGTTGAGCTGACCACCGGGTTCCACGGCTTCTCCGTTCTTTTCGGCCCGCAACGGAGGGTCTACCCCCGATCGCCGGACGTCTGTCGTCCTCCCGAGGTTACGGGGTCCGGCCCCGATCCGGTACGTGTGTTCGCTGCCATCTACCCGGCGACGGTCGTTGCGACACCGGCCCGGGGCGCCGGGCTCTGGCGTCTGCGACGAGAACGGACGCCCAAGGAACCGGCGGCGTCCCAGGTCAAGATCGGAAGATGTGTCATGGCGCGCCGTGGGACGTCGCCGCGCTGATGAAGAAACCCCTTGGGAGGGACAGTGGTGTTCGCCACCTCCGAACTGCTGATCGGTGAGGAGGAGATCACCGACATGGACGGCATCGGGCTGGCGGTGATCCAGCGGCCGAAGGTGACGCTGCGCAGGCCGTTCACCGCCGCCCGGGAAGGGCTGAGCGTCGTCGGGACGGACGGTGCGACGCTGCTGCGGCTGGAACGCCCCGACGGCCCGACGATCAAGTCCCTGTGGGTGGAGAACGGCGCGGGGGAACGCGTCGGCGTGTTCACGGGCCGCAGCCGGTTCGCCCTCACCGGCGGCCGTTTCGAGATCTCCCGGGACGGCGCGGTGATCGGCACCGCCCGCTGCGGCGCCCTGCTGGACGAGCTGGAAGCGGCGACGAAGGACGGCGAGCGGGTCGCCACGGCCGACCGGCAGGGGGAGGAGTGGTTCGTCCGGCTGAGCCCCGGCATCAGCGACGATTGGACCAGGCTGGTCGTGGCCTTCGTGATCGCCACCGAGATCGTGCGCTTCCAACGCCGGGAATGGTGAGGCACCGGCGCTTTCAAAGCCGGCGGTTGCGCCACTCGCCCAGCCGATGCCGCTGAACGTACTCCCGGATCTCCCGGACCCGCCGCTGGGACATGCCGCCCACCTCGTCCATGACCACGCCCAGCCGGAGCCTGCCCCGCTCCCGTTCGAAGTGACGAAGCGGCTTCGGCAGCTCCCCGACCTTGGCGGTGTCGTACCACACGGACAGTTCGGCAGGCCCGCCCCGCGGGCGCAGCAGCCCGATCCCCGTGATCGCCTCCTTGGGAAGCACTCGCTCCTCGTCCCCGATCGAGTGAATCAGGCCGCGTTCGGTGATCCGCAGCCGGGCGGCGCCCTGCACCCGGTGCAGCACCCCGATGGCGACGCCGAGAGCGATCAGCAGGACACCGACCACGAGCAGGGGGACCGAGTACCACCCGTCGGTCAGCAGGCCCGCCCCGGCTGCGATGGAACCGCCGAACACGCAGGCGACGATGCCGAGCGGCGCGTAAGTGGAGCTGTCCGAGAGGACGATTTCGCGGGGGTTGTGCATCGCGGCGGTTCCTGTTGCGCTTGCGGTGAAGGCGGTCGTTTCCGCACTCATCGGGGTCGGCTCACGGAAGGTGACGATAAGCCCGCCCGGGGCGGATGCCGTCAACGCCTTTGCGCCGCTTCGAGGTCCGCGACACTGGGGCCTGTGATGACCGAGGGTGTGATGCGGCGGGCCGAGGAACTGGCCGGAAGCGGCGGGCTGCCCGCCTTCGTGTACGACCTGGGGGCGCTGCGGGAGCACGTGGCGGCGATCCGGAAGGCCCTGACCGGCGGCCCGGAGCTGTTCTATGCCGCCAAAGCCAACCCGGACGCGGAGATCCTCAAGACGGTGGCGCCCTACGTGGACGGCATCGAGGTGGCCTCCGGCGGCGAGCTGAAGCACGTCCGCGCGGTGCTGCCTAAGGCGCGCCTGGCCTTCGGAGGCCCGGGCAAGACGGACGAGGAACTGGCCCTGGCCGTCCGGGAGGCCGAACGGGTGCACGTGGAGAGCCCGCACGAGCTGTCCCGCCTGGCCAGGATCGGCCGGGACGTGGACGTGCTGCTGCGGGTCAACCTGGCCGGCGAGCGAAAGGGCGTGGCGCTGGCCATGTCCGGCCCGTTCGGAATGGACCCGGAGGCCATCGAGGCCTGCCATGAAATCCTCGCCGGCGCCCCCTGGGTGAGGCTCCGCGGCATCCACGCCCACCTGGCCTCAGGCCTGGAGGCCGAGGCCCTGGTGCGGCAATCGGAGGAAATCCTCCAGTGGGCCCGCCCCTGGCTGGAGAAGGCCGGCTGCACCCAGAACCCCGAGTTCAACCTGGGCGGCGGCATGGCCGTCGACTACACCGACCCCCACCGCCGCTTCGACTGGACGACCTACGGCCGCCAGATCGCCGCCCTGGCCCAACCGGGCGAGATCCTGCGCATCGAGCCCGGCCGAGCCGTGACCGTGTACGCGGGCTGGTACGTGACCCAGGTCCTGGACGTGAAAAAGGCCCACGGCCAGTGGTACGCCGTCCTCCGCGGCGGCACCCACCACATCCGCACCCCCGTCACCAAGAACCACAATCAGCCCTTCACCGTCCTCCCGCGCGGCGAACAGGGCCCCGCCGTGAACGGAGCAGAGGTCACCCTGGTGGGCCAGCTGTGCACCCCCAAGGACGTCTTCGCCCGCCGGGTCCCGGTGGACAGAATCGCGGTAGGCGACATAGTGGCGTTCTCCATGGCCGGCGCCTACGCCTGGAACATCTCCCACCACGACTTCCTGATGCACCCCAAGCCAAGCTTCCACTATCTGTCTGTTTGAGTGGATTGGTGGATTTGTGTCTGTAGCTTAGGTGTCGTGACGTTTTAGCATATAAGGATGTATTTGTAGCTCTTTGTGAAGATAGTTCGTACCTACAGCTTGGTCGGCGGGTGGTCGGTCCCTACTCTCAAAGGGCGCGGGGGAAGCAGGAGCTCCACTGTCATGCTGTGAGCTTCCGGTCTGACGGTTCGCTGCCCGGTGACCGGCGCTCACGGCGGCCGACGACATGGGCGAGAGGGCGAGATAGCGACGCTTTTGATCCCAAGCAGCGAGCTCTGGAAACGGGGCGGATATCCGTCCGTAGCGAGGTCTAGCCTCTAGAGAGTTAGCGCAGTTCCGGCAACGGCAGCGAGTCCGCGCCCTTCCTAGGAAGGAAACCTCCACTGCGGGAGGCGACCAAATTGAGGAGGGATCAAGCGGAGAAATGGGCAATCGTAGTGTCTGTCGGGGCCGCTCTGATAGCGGCGTTGGCCCAGCTCATTGAGGTGATAACGCAACGTACACCTCATCGAAGGGTGTGGGACGTAGGCACCTTCGGTGTGTCAGCTCAATTGAACAACCCACTTGACAGTATGCGGGACGTGGTGGCTGACAGCGCAAGAGGATAGTTGCATTCATCTGCA
>Ga0207864_1003455_pt1 | contig 13236 bp, 10 predicted proteins | sample HigsolmetaAR202D_FD_184834 | JGI IMG/M metagenome (GOLD analysis project Ga0207864, IMG submission 184834) | Ionic liquid and high solid enriched microbial communities from the Joint BioEnergy Institute, USA - AR20-2-D (SPAdes) (version 2) ...
GGGGAGCCGTACCGGCGGGCACTGCGGGTGATCCGGGCCCGGCTCACCGCCACCGCCGACGACATCCTGGACCAGCGGCCCGAACCCGGGCTCGACCTCGGACTGCCGCGCTACCGGGAGCCGGGCGAGCTGCTGGCCGACCTCGATGTCGTCGACGCCTCGCTGCGTGCCCACGGTGCCGCCGTGCTCGCCGACGACCGGCTGGGCCGGCTGCGGGAAGCGGTGCGCTGCTTCGGATTCCACCTGTGCGGGCTGGACCTGCGGCAGAACTCCGAGGTGCACGAGACGGTGGTGGCCGAGCTGCTGGCCTGGGCCGGGGTGCACCCGGACTACCGCCGCCTCGACGAGCCGGAGCGGGTGCGGCTCCTGGCCGCCGAGCTGGCCACCCGCAGGCCGCTCACCCGGCCCGGGGCGGCGCTGTCGGAGTTGGCCCGCTCCGAGCTCGACATCCTGGCCGCGGCCGCCGACGCCGTCGCGGTCTACGGGCAGGCGGCGATCCCGAACTACATCATCTCGATGTGCGAGTCGGTCTCCGACCTGCTCGAGGCGGCGGTGCTGCTCAAGGAGGCCGGGCTGCTCGACCTCACCGAACCGCGCTGCCCGGTCGGCATCGTGCCGCTCTTCGAGACCATCGACGACCTGCAGCGCGGCGCGGACATCCTGCGCGCCGCCCTGGCCGAACCGGTCTACCGGCGCCTGGTGGCCGCCCGCGGCGACCACCAGGAGGTGATGCTCGGCTACTCCGACTCCAACAAGGACGGCGGGTACCTGGCCGCGAACTGGGCGCTGTACCGGGCCGAGCTGGCGCTGGTGGAGACCGCCCGGCAGACCGGGATCCGGCTGCGGTTCTTCCACGGCCGCGGCGGCACCGTCGGCCGCGGCGGCGGGCCGAGCTACAACGCGATCCTGGCCCAGCCGCCCGGCGCGGTGAACGGGGCGCTGCGGCTGACCGAACAGGGCGAGGTGATCGCCGCCAAGTACGCCGAACCGCGGCTGGCCTACCGCAACCTCGAGGCGCTGGTCGCCGCCACCCTGGAGGCCACCCTGCTCGACGTGGAGGGCCTCGGCGACGACGCCGAGTCGGCCTACCGGGTGCTCGACGAGCTGGCCGCCCGCGCCGAGCGCGCCTACCGCGAACTCGTGCACGAGACACCGGGATTCGTCGACTACTTCACCGCCTCCACCCCGGTCGGCGAGATCGGGGCGCTCAACATCGGCAGCCGGCCGGTGTCGCGGAAACCCACCACGTCGATCGCCGACCTGCGGGCCATCCCGTGGGTGCTGGCCTGGAGCCAGTGCCGGGTGATGCTGCCCGGCTGGTACGGGGTGGGCAGCGCGATCGAGTCCTGGATCGGCGAGGACGGGTCGCGGCTGGCGGTGCTGCAGGACCTGTACCGGCGCTGGCCGTTCTTCACCACCGTGCTGTCGAACATGGCGCAGGTGTTGGCCAAGGCCGACATGGGCCTGGCCGCCCGGTACGCCGAACTGGTGCCCGACGCGGCCCTGCGGCGGCGGGTGTTCGGCATGATCACCGCGGAGTACGGCCGCACCCTGCGGATGCACCGGCTGGTCACCGGCCACGACCTGCTCGCCGACAACCCGGCGCTGGCCCGGTCGGTGTTCAACCGGTTCCCGTACCTCGAGCCGCTGAACCACCTGCAGGTGGAGCTGCTGCGCCGCTACCGCGCCGGCGAGACCGACGAGCTGGTGCGCCGCGGCATCCTGCTCACCATGAGCGGGCTGGCCTCCGCGTTGCGCAACAGCGGCTGAGCACGCCCGGGCCCACGAACGTGAGCGGGCGTGCGGGAATTCGCGTGGATTTCGCGCACCCGCTCACGTTCACGCCTGGGAGCGGCGGGGCAGCAGCGCCCTGACCACCCCGCGCACCGCGGTCTCGGTGGCGGTCAGCGGTGTCAGCGCGGTCTCGCCGATGCCGACGAGCCGCTCCACCCGGGTGACCACGCCCTCCATCCGCTCCACCACGGCGTGCAGCCGCGGCGCCAGCTCGTTGATGCGGGCCAGGGTGGCGTCGAAGACCTCCAGGGTCTGCTCGAAATGTGCCAGGGTGCCGTTCATCCCGGACATCGTGCGGTCGATGCCGGCCAGCGCCTCGTTCATCCCGGACAGGATGTCCTCGAGCTGCTCGACGGTCAGGTCGGCGTTCAGCGCGGCCTGGGCGAGCTTCTGGATGCGCTCCCGGCCCGTGCGCGTCCCGGCCCTGTCGGCACCCCGGTCAGCCATGCGGCCATTATGACCCCTCCGACCGAGATCACCGGGTTAGAGCCGGCTGGCCGCCTCCGCGTCCAGGAACCACACCGTGGCCTCCCGGCCCACCGCACCGGCGGCCGGCACATCGTCCGCGGCGGCCCCACCGATCGCGGCGGCCACCGCGTCGGCCTTGGCGGCCCCGCCGACCACCAGCCACACCTGCCGGGACCGGGTCACCGCGGGCAGGGTCAGGGTGATCCGCCGCGGCGGCGGCTTGGGCGAGTCGGTGACCGGCACCACCAACCGCTGCCGCTCGCGCACCGCGGCGGTGTGCGGGAACAGCGAGTTGACGTGTCCCTCACCGCCCATGCCGAGCAGGTGCACGTCGAACACCGGCGCGGGCTCGCCGGGCTCGGCGAACCGGCCGAGCAACCGCTGGTAGGCGGCGGCGGCCGCCTCGATGTCGTCGCCGAACTCGCCGTCGCTGGCCGCCATCGGGTGCACGTTGGCGGCCGGGACGTCCACCCGGTCCAGCAGCGCCTCGCGAGCCTGCTTGAAATTGCGTTCGTCGTCGTCGGCGGGCACGAACCGCTCGTCCCCCCAGAACAGATGCACCCGGCCCCAGTCGATCTCGCCGGCGCGCTCGGCCACCCGGCGCAGCAGCGCAATACCGCTGCCGCCGCCGGTGAGCACCACCAGCGCCCGGCCGCGGGCGGCGACCGCGTCGTTGATCGCCGACACCAACCGGTCGCCGGCCGCGGTGGCCAGCGCGGTGGCGTCGGGGAAGGTCTCGACGACCGTCGTCATACGTACTCCACCCTGTCGATGCCCTGCAGCGCCTCGTGGTAGATCTCGTCCGGATCCAGCCGACGCAGATCCTCGGCCAGACACTCCCGGGTTCCCCGGCGCGCCAACGGAATCAGCGCATCCGGCCGGCCGGTGCGGCGCAACGTCGCGGTGACCCCGTCCTGCGGCCGGCTCAGCCTGATCGTCCGGCCGGGCTGCACCAGCTCCACCTGCAGCGGGCCCACCGCGCGGCGCACCGGGCAGTCCAGCCGCACCGCCAGCCACCCGGCCAGCAGGTCCAGCGCCGGCTCCTCCTGCAGCCCGCTCACCAGCACGGCCGAAACCGGTTCGTACGGCGGCTGATCCAGCGCGGCGGCCAGCAGCGCCCGCCAGTAGGTGATCCGGCTCCAGGCCAGGTCGGTGTCGCCCGGTGTGTAGCCGTGCAGCCGGCCGCGGATGGTGGCCAGCGGATCCGGCGCCCCGGTGGCGTCGGTGATGCGGCGCACCGCGAGCCGGCCGATCGGGTCCTGCGCAGGCACGGCCGGGGCGGTGCCGGGCCACCACACCACGACCGGGGTGTCGGGCAGCAGAAACGGCAGCACCACCGCGGCGGCGTGGTCGGCCAGCGGGCCGGAGATGCGCAGCACCACCACCTCGCCGGCCCCGGCGTCGCCGCCGACGCGCAGCTGCCCGTCCAGCCGGGCGGTGGGTGCGCCGGCGTCGGCCGGCACCACCACGACGATCCGGCTGGGGTGCTCGCGGCCGGCCGAGACGGCCGCGTCGAGGGCCTCCTCGAACCCGTCGGGACCATCGGCGACGATCACCAGCGTGAGCACCCGGCCCAGGGTGACCGCGCCGCCCTCCTCGCGCAGCCGGGTGATGCGCTTGCTGATCTCGGTGGTGGTGGTGTCGGGCAGATCGACGATCACGGCCGCCGCCATTCCCGCCCGGAACGGCGCAGCATCTCGAACGCCGACGACGGGCCCCAGGTGCCCGCCTCGTACGGTTCCGGCCGCCCGCCCGACGCCCAGTACTCCAGCACCGGATCCAGGATCCGCCAGGACAGCTCGACCTCGGCGTTGACCGGGAACAGCGACGGCTCGCCGAGCAGGACGTCCAGGATCAACCGCTCGTAGGCCTCGGGGGAGTCCTCGGCGAACGCCGAGCCGTAGGAGAAGTCCATGTTGACGTCGCGGACCTCCATCGCACTGCCGGGCACCTTGGAGCCGAACCGCAGCGTGATGCCCTCGTCCGGCTGGATCCGGATCACCAGCGCGTTGGCGCCCAGTTCGGCGGTCATGGTCGCGTCGAACGGCAGGTGCGGCGCCCGCTTGAACACCAGCGCGATCTCGGTCACCCGGCGGCCCAGGCGTTTTCCGGTGCGCAGGTAGAACGGCACACCGGCCCAGCGGCGGGTGTCGACCTCCAGGGTGATGGCCGCGAAGGTCTCGGTGGTGGAGTCGGGGGAGAATCCCTCCTCGTCGAGCAGGCCGACCACCTGCCGGCCGCCCTGCCAGCCGGCGGTGTACTGGCCGCGGGCGGTGGTCTGCGACAGCGGCTGGGCCAGCCGGGTGGCCGAGAGCACCTTGATCTTCTCGGCCTGCAGCTCGGCCGGGCTGAAGTTGACCGGCTCCTCCATGGCGGTCAGCGCCAGCAGCTGCAGCAGGTGGTTCTGGATGACGTCGCGGGCCGCGCCGATGCCGTCGTAGTAGCCGGCCCGCCCGCCCAGGCCGATGTCCTCGGCCATGGTGATCTGCACGTGGTCGACGTAGTGGGCGTTCCACACCGGCTCGAACAGTTCGTTGGCGAACCGCAGCGCCAGGATGTTCTGGACGGTCTCCTTGCCGAGGTAGTGGTCGATGCGGAACACCGACTCCTCCGGGAACACCCGGTTGACCACCCGGTTCAGCTCGATCGCGCTGGCCAGGTCGTGGCCGAACGGCTTCTCGATCACCACCCGGCTCCACCGGCCCTCCTGGCGCCGGGCTAGCCCGGTGCGGTGCAGCTGCTCGCACACCACCGGGAACGCGTCCGGCGGGACCGACAGGTAGAAGGCGTGGTTACCGCCGGTGCCGCGTTCGACGTCGAGCCGGGCCAGGGTGTCGGCCAGCCGTTCGAACGCCGCGTCGTCGTCGAAGCTGCCCTGCACGAACCGCAGCCCCTCGGCGAGCCGGTCCCACACCTCCTGGCGGAACGGGGTGCGCGAGTGCGCACGCACGGCGTCGTAGACGATCTGCCCGAAATCCTCGTCGGCCCAGTCCCTGCGGGCGAACCCGACCAGTGAGAACGCGGCGGGCAGCAGCCCCCGGTTGGCCAGGTCGTAGATCGCCGGCATCAGCTTGCGGCGGGACAGGTCCCCGGTGACCCCGAAGATCACCATCCCGCACGGCCCGGCGATGCGCGGCATGCGCCGGTCGCGGGGGTCGCGCAGCGGATTGCGCCACCCGGCCGGGGCCGGGGCGATCAGCCCGGGTACGGGATGGTCGCCCGCCCCGGCGGCTCCGGGTGCGCCGTCGGCGGTCATTTCGCGGCGGCGAGCTGCTTTCCGGTGGCGTCGAGCAACTCCGCCCAGGACGCCTCGAACTTGGCCACGCCCTCGTCCTCGAGGACGGCGAACACGTCGTCGAGATCGACGCCCAGCGCGGTGAGCCGGTCGAAGACCTGCTGGGACTCGGCGGCCCGGCCGGTGACGGTGTCGCCGGTGATCACCCCGTGGTCGGCCACCGCCTCCAGCGTTTTCTCCGGCAGGGTGTTGACCGTGTTGGGGGCGACCAGCTCGGTGACGTAGAGGGTGTCCGGGTAGGCCGGGTTCTTCACCCCGGTCGACGCCCACAACGGCCGCTGCACCCGGGCCCCGTCGGCCCGCAGCGCCGCGAAGCGCGCACCGCCCTCGAACACCTCCTGGTAGGCCGCGTAGGCCAGCCGGGCGTTGGCCAGGCCGGCCTTGCCGCGCAGCTCCAGCGCCTCGGGGGTGCCGATGCGCTCCAGCCGGTTGTCGATCTCGGTGTCCACCCGGGACACGAAGAACGACGCCACCGAGTGCAGGTCGGACAGGTTGTGGCCGGCCTGCCGGGCGGCCTCCAGGCCGGCCAGGTAGGCGTCCATCACCTCGCGGTAGCGCTGTACCGAGAAGATCAGTGTGACGTTCACCGACACGCCCTCGGCCAGCACCGCGGTGATCGCCGGCAGCCCGGCCCGGGTGGCCGGGATCTTGATCAGCAGGTTGGGCCGGTCGACGATCTTCCACAGCTCGATGGCCTGCAGGATGGTGCGGTCGGTGTCGTGCGCCAGCCGCGGGTCCACCTCGATGGACACCCGGCCGTCGACCCCGTCGGAGGCCTCCCACTGCGGCCGCAGCACGTCGCAGGCCTCCCGCACGTCGTCGGTGGTGACGGTGCGGATGGCGGCGTCGACGTCGGCGCCGCGCTCGGCCAGCTCGGCGATCTGTGCGTCGTAGCTGGTGCCGCCCGACAGGGCGGCCTGGAAGATCGTCGGGTTCGTGGTGACACCCACCACACACCGGGTGTCGATCAGCTGCTGCAGGTTGCCGCTGCGCAGCCGCTCGCGGGAGAGGTCGTCGAGCCAGACGGACACCCCCGCCGCGGACAGCGCCGCGAGGTTCGCGTTCTGGGCCATCGTGGTCGCCTTTCGGTCGTGTCGCCCCGATCGATCAGTTGTTGAGGGTCCGCTCCGCGGCCGCGACGACGGCTTCCGGGGTGAAGCCGTACTCGCGGAACAGGGTCTTGTAGTCGGCCGACTCGCCGAAGTGCTCGATGGAGACGACCTCGCCGGTGTCACCGACCAGCTTGTGCCAACTCTGGGCGATCCCGGCCTCGACCGCCACCCGGGCCGACACCGCCGGCGGCAGCACCCGGTCGCGGTACTCGACCGGCTGGGCCTCGAACCACTCCACACAGGGCATCGACACGACGCGGGCCACCACGCCCTGCTCGGCGAGGATCCGCTGCGCGGCCACGCACAGCTGCAGCTCCGAGCCGGTGCCGATGAGCACCACGTCCGGGGTCTCGTCGGTGTCACCGCCGAGCACGTACCCGCCGCGGGCCACCCCCTCGCGGCTGGTGCCCTCCAGCACGGGCACGCCCTGGCGGGTCAGGCACAGCGCGACCGGGCCGCTGCGGGCGCCGCGGCGCAGCACGGTGTGCCAGGCGTAGGCGGTCTCGTTGGCGTCGGCCGGGCGCACCACCGACAGGTTGGGGATGGCGCGCAGCGCGGCGAGGTGCTCGATCGGCTGGTGGGTCGGGCCGTCCTCGCCGAGGCCGATGGAGTCGTGGGTCCAGACGTAGATCGGGTCGATGTCCATCAGCGCGGCGAGCCGCACCGCGGGCCGCATGTAGTCGGAGAACTGCAGGAAGGTGCCGCCGTAGGCGCGGGTCGGGCCGTGCAGCACGATGCCGTTGAGGATCGCGCCCATGGCGTGCTCGCGCACCCCGAAGTGCAGCGTGCGCCCGTACGGGTGGGCGGTGTACTCCTTGGTCGAGATCGACTCCGGCCCGAACGAGGTCGCGCCCTTGATCGTGGTGTTGTTCGAGCCGGCCAGGTCCGCCGAGCCGCCCCACAGTTCGGGCAGCTTCGGGCCGACGGCCGACAGCACCGCGCCGGAGGCCGACCGGGTGGCCACCTCCTTGGCGCCCGGCTCCCAGGTGGGCAGGTCGGCGTCCCAGCCCTCGGGCAGTTCGCCGGCGGTAAGCCGGTCCAGCAGCCGCTTGCGCTCCGGCTCGCGCTGCGCCCACGCGTCGAAGTCGGCCTGCCAGGCGCGGTGCGCGGCACGGCCGCGCTCGACGAGCTTGCGGGTGTGCGCGATGACCTCGTCGCGCACCTCGAAGGTCTGCTCCGGGTCGAAGCCGAGGATCCGCTTGACCTCGGCCACCTCGGCCTCGCCGAGCGCGGCGCCGTGGATCTTGCCGGTGTTCATCAGGTTCGGCGCCGGGTAGCCGATGACGGTGCGCAGCGCGATGAACGACGGCTTGTCGGTGACCCGCTTGGCCTCGGCGATGGCCCGCTCGATGCCGACGACGTTCTCGCCGCCCTCGACGACCTGCACGTGCCAGCCGTAGGCCTCGTAGCGCTTGACGGTGTCCTCGGTCAGCGCGATGCGGGTCTCGTCCTCGATCGAGATCCGGTTGTCGTCGTAGAAGACGATCAGGTTGCCCAGCTGCTGGGTGCCGGCCAGCGAGGACGCCTCGCCGGTCACGCCCTCCTCGATGTCGCCGTCGGAGGCGATGACGTAGATGTAGTGGTCGAACGGGCTGGTGCCGGCCGGGGCGTCCGGGTCGAACAGGCCGCGCTCGTAGCGGGCGGCCATCGCCATGCCGACCGCCGACGCCAGACCCTGGCCGAGCGGGCCGGTGGTGATCTCCACACCCGGGGTGTGCCGGAACTCCGGATGCCCGGGCGTCTTGGACTTGAAGGTCCGCAGCGCCTTGATGTCGTCGAGCTCCAGGCCGAACCCGCCCAGGTACAGCTGCAGGTACAGGGTCAGGCTGGAGTGCCCGGCCGACAGGATGAACCGGTCCCGGCCGATCCAGTGCACGTCGCTGGGGTCGTGCCGCATGTGCCGCTGGAACAGCGTGTAGGCCAGCGGCGCCAGGCTCATGGCGGTGCCGGGATGGCCGTTGCCCACCTTCTGGACCGCATCCGCGGCCAGCACGCGGACGGTGTCGACGGCGGCCGAGTCGAGCTCGGTCCAGTCGTCGGGCAGGTTCGGGCGGGTGAGCGCGGAGATCTCTTCGGGTGTGGTGGTCACGGCTTTCATTCTGTCGGGACGGGAATTGCTGATTACGCCCCACCCTAGTGGGCCGGGCCGGGCGGACGCATGGCCTCCGCCCGCATCGAATTCCGGGCCGTGATTTCTTCCCGGGGTGGGGGAGGTCTACCATCGTCTGTAGTAGACGTCCCTGGGCTGCCGGAGCCGGTGAGGAGTTAATTGAGCGTGGCCATTCGCGAGCACGTCGCGCCGGGTCGGATCGGTCAGCGGATGCTGGCGTATCTGGCGTTGACGAAGCCGCGGGTGATCGAGTTGCTGCTGGTCACCACGATCCCGGCGATGCTGTTGGCCGAGCGTGGCACGGTCGATCCGCTGCTGATCCTCAACACCCTGGTGGGCGGCATCCTGGCCGCCGGCGGGGCCAACGCGCTGAACTGCGTGGCCGACGCCGACATCGACAAGGTGATGAAGCGCACCGAGCGGCGGCCGCTGGCCCGTCAGACGGTGCCGCGCACCCACGCGCTGGTGTTCGGCCTGGCGCTGTCGGTGGGCTCGTTCTTCTACCTGTGGTGGACCACCAACATGCTCGCCGCGCACCTGGCCGGCGCCACCATCGCCTTCTACGTGCTGGTCTACACGCTGGTGCTCAAGCGGCGCACCTCGCAGAACGTGGTGTGGGGCGGGGCGGCCGGCTGCATGCCGGTGATGATCGGCTGGTCGGCGGTGACCGGCACCATCGCCTGGCCGGCCGTGGTGATGTTCCTCATCATCTTCTTCTGGACGCCGCCGCACACCTGGGCGCTGGCGATGAAGTACAAGGACGACTACCGCGCCGCCGGCGTGCCGATGCTGCCCGCGGTGGCCACCGAGCGCCAGGTCACCACGCACATCCTGGTCTACACCTGGCTGACGGTGGCGGCCACGCTGGCGCTGGCGCCGGCCACCGGCTGGCTGTACACCTCGGTGGCGCTGCTGGCCGGGGCGTGGTTCCTGGCGCTGGCCCACCAGCTCTACAACGGGGTGCGCCGGGGTGAGCCGGTCAAGCCGCTGCGGCTGTTCCTGCAGTCCAACAACTATCTCGCGGTGGTGTTCCTGGCGCTGGCCGTTGACTCGGCGCTGGCCCTGCCCACGGTGCTGTAGGGCTCCCGTCCGGTTCCGGTGCTCCGGTTTTCCCCGGAGCCGCACCCGGTGGAACAAAAATTAGGTTAAGGTCCCCGATCGTGGGGTCCGACATGAAACCGATCCGCACCGTGGTGTGGTCGGCGGGGGGCGTCGGCTCGATCGCGATCGAGGCGATCCGGCGCCGGCCCGACCTGGAACTGGTCGGGGTGTGGGTGCACAGCCCGCAGAAGGTGGGGGCCGAACGCCGGGGTGCTCGCCGGGGGTGAACCGCTGGGGCTGGCCGCCACCAACGACGCCGACGCGCTGATCGCGCTGCAGCCGGACTGCGTGGTGTACGCGGCGTCCGGGCCGCAGCGCGACGCCGGTGCGGTGCCCGACTACCTGCGGCTGCTGGAGGCCGGCATCAACGTGGTGTCCACCACCTCCACCACGCTGGTCTACCCGCCGGCCTACCTCTCGCCGGAGTGGCGCGAGCAGTTGGCGGCCGCGGCCAAGAGCGGCTGCGCCTCCTTCTACGCCTCCGGCATCTTCCCCGGGTTCGGCTCCGATCAGCTCGCCTTGATGCTGTCCACGCAGTCGTCGCGGATCCGCTGCGTCACCGCCACCGAGATCGCGCTCAACGACCACTACCCGGTGGCCGACGTGATGATCGAGGGGATGGGTTTCGCGCGGCCGCTGGACTTCCGTCCCTGGCTGGCCGACCCGCAGTTCGTCGAGATGGCGTGGCGGGCACCGATCCATCTGATGGCCGCCGGGCTCGGGGTGCGGGTGGAGGAGATCCGCGGTTCGATGGACCGTCGGATCACCGAACGTGAGTTGCAGGTGGCGTTCGGCACCATCCCGGCCGGCACCTGCGGGGCGGTGCGGACCCGGGCCGCCGGGGTGGTCAACGGGCGGGAGGCCATCGTCATCGAGCACATCATCCGGATGGCCCGCGACGTCGCCCCGGACTGGCCGACCTCGGACTGCGACGCCACCTACCGGGTCGACATCGAGGGCGAGCCGGACATCCACTGCGCGATGACGCTCGGTGAGGCCGAGGGGCACGGCGCCGGGCGGGCCGCGATGGCGGCCACGGCGATGCGGGTGGTCAACGCGATCCCGTACGTGGTGGCGGCCCCGGCCGGGCTGCTGTCGAGCCTGGACCTGCCGGTGACGCTGCCGCGCTTCGTCTTCGACTGAGCGTCCGGGGTCACCGGGAGGTGCGCCCGGTGATGAGGTCCATGATCGGCTTGCCGGGCGGATAGGCGTTGGTCAGCGAGCTCATCGCGTGGCCGCTGTCGACGATCAGCGTGATCCCGTTGACCCCGCTGGCCGCCGTGCTGTTCAGGAACGCCATCGCGGCGCCCATCTGCTCGGGGCGGTGCACCTCGGTGCCGGTGGCCTCCCGCCAGTCCGAGGCGAAGCCCAGCCACAGGTCGGCGTTGGCGCGGGCCAGGGGCGTGTCGGTGGGGCCGGGGCAGATCGCGTTGATCCGGATGCCGCGCTTGAGCAGTTCGAACGCCTGCAGTGCGACGTAGGCGTTGACCGCCTGCTTGCTGAAGCCGTAGTGGATCGCCCCGCCGGCCTCGCGCTCCTTCACCCAGGCGTCGGCGCTGTGGTAGTCCGTGGTGGACAACAGGTCGCGGAGCTGGTCGAGGTTGTTCTCCCAGCCCATCCCCGCCACCGAGGAGATGAAGCAGATCGCCGCGCCGGCCGGCAGCCGGCCGTCGGCCAGCAGCCGCTCGATCAGGTGGCGGTGCCCGATGAAGTTGGTGCGCATGAGATCCGGCCCGTCGGCGATGCCCGCGGCGCAGAACAGCGCGTGCACCGGTCCGTCGAGCCGGTCGAGGGCGTGCTCGATGGAGCCCGGGTCGCGCAGGTCCATGTCGATCACCCGGTCGGTGTCGTATTCGACCGGCCGGTAGTCCATCACGGTGACGGTGCCGCCGAGCTCGCGCACGAGTCGGGCGGTGGCCGCGCCCATCCCGGTGGCGCCCCCGACGACGAGCGCGTGCCGGCCGTCGTAGCGGAACAGATCGATACCGGTCATCGGGTGCCTCCCAGTCCCAGGGTCGCGACCACAGTAACCGGAACAGATGTTTGGTTCAATAGGCGTGCGGCCGCTCAGTTCCGGGCGATCACCCCGCGCAGGCAGGTGTCGCGCACGTGCAGCTGGGCGGCGCGCGGGCCGAGCCGGCCCAGGACGCTCTCCGGGACCCAGCTCAGCCCGATCACGCAGCGGGCCAGCACCTCGATGGACGGCGCCTCGATCGCGACCTCGCCGGCCCGGAGGCCCTCGGTCAGCAGCGCCTTGATCTGGCGCAGCCGCTTGGCGTACAGCCAGCCGGGATTCGGGGTGTCCGGCGGGTTCTGGCGCATCCAGGCCAGCTGGATGCGGAACTCGTCGCCGAACCGGGCCAGCGCGTTGGTGTGCACCCAGGCGATGGCGTCGAGCTTGGCCGCCACCGAGTCGTCGGTGGCCAGCACATCGGTCCAGCCGACCGCGATCTTCTCGCCGAACGACCGCATGATCGAGGCCAGCAGTTCGTCCTTCGACCCGATCAGCCGGTACACCGTGCCGAGGCCCATCCCGGCCGCGGCGGCGATGTCGCGGATGGTGGTCACCTCGTAGCCGCGCCGGCCGAACTCCGCGCGCGCCACGGCCCGCACGTGGGCCGCCTTGTCGTCGGCGTCCTGTTCGCCGTCGGCCGGCCAGGACCGCACCGCCGCGTCGGCCGCGGCGAACGCCGCCGAGCCGTCGAGTTCGGCGTCGGTGGGCGGCACCGCGGCCAGCCCGGTGCACAGCAGCCGGCACAGCAGCAGCGCGACCCGGTCCGCACGAGCGTTGTGCCGCATGACATCCAGACCGACCTGCAGCATGGTGTGCACCACCCGGTCGGCCAGCACGGCCGGATCCACGTCGGCGCGCAGATACCCGCTCCACCGGGCCGCCCGCAGCGTCTGCTGCATCGCCTCCAGCAGCGCGGTGGGCCGGCGCCGGGTCAGCTCGACCAGCTCCGGGTTGGGGCTCGGGCTCTCGTAGAAGCTCATCTGCAGCGCGGCCCGGTGGGTCACCGCACAGCGGGCGATCGCCGTGCCCAGTTCGACGATCCGGTCGAAGGCCGACCCGGCTCCGGGGTCGTCCAGCCGGTCCAGCGCCTCGGCGGCGATGCGGTCCAGGTCGGCGTGGTAGCGGCGCAGCAGTTCGACCAGGATCGCCTCTTTGGAGTCGAAGTGGTGGTACAGGCTGCCGGGCAGAATGCCCGCGGCGTCGGCGATCTCCTGCAGCGAGGTGCGCAGCCCGGAGGTAGCGATGAGATCGGCCGCGGTCTGCAGGATCTCGGTGCGGCGGGTGCCGTCGTCGTAGCCGGAGCCGGCGGCTGCCGTCCGGCGCAGGGTGCGGGTCTTCGGTG
>Ga0207864_1003466_pt1 | contig 13188 bp, 10 predicted proteins | sample HigsolmetaAR202D_FD_184834 | JGI IMG/M metagenome (GOLD analysis project Ga0207864, IMG submission 184834) | Ionic liquid and high solid enriched microbial communities from the Joint BioEnergy Institute, USA - AR20-2-D (SPAdes) (version 2) ...
CGTATTTGGCCGGTCCGAGATGGACCACGTGCCTGCGCCCCTGCTCGTCGCGCACCACGACGCGCACACCCTCACGGCCCCCTTCCCGGAAGGAGAACTTCTCGACCTCCATCACCTCGCCACGCAGCATCTGTTCACGTTGACGGTTGTACAGCCTGTTGTACGCACTGCCGGGTTCCCACTGTCCCTCCTGGAAACGTTCGTAACCAAATACCTCCCAGTAGGGTTCTTCGTTGTATTCACGGTGCAGGTTGCGGGCCCACTGTTCATCCGCGAGGTTTGACCAGTCGCCCCGGCGGATACTCAGTCGCCGCATCTGCTGGGCCGTCGCGTCGACAAGCAGATGATTCTCCTCCGCACGGTAATCCACCGCGGCGAATGGAACCAGCGCCAGCACGTCCGCGTCGTCATCCTCCGCCACCACCACATAAGCGATGCGGCCTTCCTGCATGTCGATCAGCATGTCCACCACTTCGCCCAGTTTCTCATCCTGCATGTTCTGGACGGTGTAGTCATCGTCCAGCTCGGAGAAACGCACCGCTTCAAAATCGCGCATCACGCGATCACGGCGCTGGGCCTGCTCCTGTTGCGGCCGACGCGGTTGCGGTTGTTGTGCCTGTCGTCGTTCGCGCTGGTTCTCACCCTGGAGCTGCTGTCGCTGTTGACGGCGGGCCTGCCAGTATGGCTCGACCTCATAGTGCTCGTATAGCTCCACGACGTACCGACGGTCGGTGAAATCAGGCGGGTTGTTCCTGCGGAAGCCGCGACGACCTTCCAGACGGGCGCGATCAACGTCGATGTACAGCCGATCACGTTGGGTCGGATCGTACTTCACCGCACTAAATGGCACGGGCAGGTAGCGATCATCGCCCAGCAGATCATCGTCCGCGTCGATAATGATGAAGCTGGCCACGCCGTGGTTCGGGTCGATGATGACATCCTCGACTTCACCGATGCTGCGGCCATTGCGATCGTGAATCTCCTTGTCAATAAATGCCCTGGCCCGGGCAAGGTTCAGGTCGTGCAGCACATCGTCGGCACGCTGACGGAGGCCGCGATCGGCCTGACGCTGCCTTTCATTCTGATCACGCTGTCGTTGCTGTCGATCCTGTTGCAGGCGTTGTTGTTGTGCTACGGCGATGATCGGCACAGCCAGCATCAGCGCGGCCGGCAGAGTGATCCATGCTTTCCACTTACGCGTCATGGTCCAGGCTCCTTTTCCTTGACGGCGTGCGCCATAACACGGCGAAACCGCCCAGTCAGGCGATGCGGCCGCTTTACTGTGACGATAGACACAAGAACCACTTTCGCCCATCGGGCGGCGTCGAGGTTGTGGAATCCAGCATCCGCTGGTGTTGGGCTGGGTGGGTGCCCATCGGGGCATCGTTCGTGGCGGATGCTGACGCAGGCATGAGAAAAGCCCGGGAGAGCAGCTGTGCGCTCCCGGGCCTTGCGTCAGGTAACCACCTGCTGCGGCTGGATTATTCGAGTGGGCGAATCGGTTCGCGCTACTGATTGTTGGGCTGCTGCCCGTTGCGCTGTTCGCCCGGGCGGGTCGAAGGCTCGCGGCCGTTACGCTGCTGACCTTCCTCGTACCGCGGATAACCGTACACCTCCCAGTAAGGCTGCTCGCCGAACTGCTGGTGCAGGTTGCGCGCGACCTGTTCGTCCGCGAGGTTGGGCCACTGACCCTCGGCGAACGCGTTGCGCTGCAGCGTCTGACGATCGGTGTCGATCACGAGCTGCTGACGGTCGGCTTCGAACTCAACTGCCGCCCACGGCACCAGCGCCATCTGACCACCAGCCTGACCGATCTGAGGCCGCTGTCCCGGTTCATCCTGCTGCGCCTGGTTCCGCTGCTGATTCGCCGCGGCACCCTGCAGACCCACAACCAGATACGCGATGCGGCCTTCTTCCATGTCGATCAGCAGATCCTTGCACTGACCCAGTGCCTGCTGATCCGAGTCCTGAATGGGTTTGTTCTTGAGCTGGCTGAACTTGTGGGCAACCAGCTCATCGTCGTCGCCCGGCAGCGCCTCACGCAGCCGCTCCAGCGCACCTTGCCGGCGTGCCTGCTCCCAGTAGGGCTGGAAGCCGAACGCCTGGTACTGCTGCTTGACGAAGTCCTTGTCCTTCAGCTGCTGCATCTGCGTTTCCTGGAACGCCGGCCGCTGCTCAATCTGCTGACGCGCCACGCTCAGCTTTACCTGCTGAGGCATTTGCTCGTCGATGCGCAGAGCTTCAAAAGGCAGGAGCACGATCTTCTGCTGACCGACCTGAGCCTGCGGCTGGCCGGGCTGCTGTTGGTCGGCCTGGCCGGGCTGCTGCTGTTGATTGAGTTGACCGGGTTGCTGCTGGTTCTGCTGGTTGGGCTGAATCTGCAGTAGTGCGAAGGTCGCGATGCCGTGCCTGGGGTCGATGATCACGTCCTGAATTTTGCCGATCTGCTGGCCCTGCTGATCGGTGACCTGCTTGCCAACCAGCTTGCTGGCCTGCGCCAGGTCGAGTTGACTCAACATCTTTTCCGTGTTGTTGGCGTTTTGCCCAGGCTGTACGGGTCGAACACCCGGGCGTTCGATGCCGGGCTGTTGCTGCGCCATGGCAGCCGGCGCCGCCATCAGCAACGTCGCCGCCAAAATCGTCGAACGGGTCCACATGCGGTTCATCGCATCACTCCTTATCCGAGGCAATGCCTTGCGATGCGCAGCAATCCACGCGATTGCCCTTCCAGCCGCACCGCAGCCGGCCCCTTTTTTCCTCGCCCCGACAGTACGCCAGCGCCAACCGGATCGGGATCAGGAGCGTCCCAGCGCGTTCACTCCGGTTCGGACTGTTTGTCACGTGGGTAAAACTCCATCACTCGTCCTGATGTGCGGATGCGCAATGACCGAGCAGCTCGAATGAACGGCAAACGTCAGGCCCTCGGGGAGAGCCTGACCGCGCAAGAAGGATGACTGCCGCTGCGAATCAGGTTTTCTCTGGTTGTTTACATCCGACGAGGCACGTACTTGTAATGAAGCGATGGGCGCCGGCCCAGGGAAGAGGATCGCACAACCTGGTAGGGAACACGATATGACGCCTTATGGACTGGCGGTGGAAGACAGGAATGGCATCCTGTCGCAGCGCACGGCCGCCGACGGTAATGGCAGGGTTCGATACGACGCGGCGCGGTGCTCGCGACGGCGCGAGCTGTACTTCGGAGCCATTGTCGGCGAGTCGCCGGCCATGCACGCCATGTACGACATGATCGAACGTGTCGCCCCCACGGACGCCACCGTGCTTGTCACTGGTGAAAGCGGTGTGGGCAAGGAACTGGTCGCCCAGGCAATTCATCAGCATGGCCCGCGACGCAACGCGCCGTGCATCGCCATCAACTGTGGCTCGGTGCCCGAAACACTCATCGACAGTGAGCTGTTCGGTCACGAGGCTGGCTCCTTCACCGGCGCCACGCGCACCCGGGCTGGACTCTTCGAACGCGCCAATGGCGGCACGCTTTTCCTCGACGAAATCGCGGAAATGCCGCTGGATCTGCAGACACGTTTGCTGCGTGTGCTGGAAACCGGTGTGCTGCGGCACGTGGGCGGCGAACGTGAGATCGAGGTCGATGTCCGCGTGATCGCCGCCACCAACCGCGACCCGATCAAGGCGGTGGCAGAGGGCCGACTGCGGGAAGACCTGATGTATCGCCTGTCGGTTTTCCCGATCCAGGTGCCGCCGCTGCGCGAGCGCGAGAATGATCTGGAAATCCTGGCGGACCACTTCCTTGCGGAACTGAACGACAAGAACACCAGCGCCAAGCGTTTCAGCCATCGCGCGATGGATGTGCTTAAAAGTTACAGTTGGCCGGGCAACGTGCGACAGTTGAAGAACGTCGTCCACCGCGCGTTCATCATGGCTGATGATGTGATCGATGTGGACTGTCTGCCCGAGCGGATCACCGGTCGCACTGCGTCCAACTCCACCGGCGCACTGGCGTTGCCGGTCGGCACGACGATCGCGGAGGCGGAACGGCAGCTCATCCGCGCGACGCTGGATTACTACAAGGAGGATAAGAAACGCACAGCCGAAGCACTGGGGATCAGCCTCAAGACGCTCTACAATCGTTTGAACGCCTATCGCGAGCTGGAAGGCAGGTAGCGTTCGGCGCTGGCGCACTTCGAACACGGTTTGGTGGCGTCGATGCCGGGTGAACTGCAGGTGCCTGCCATCCCGCGGGTTGTGATTATGACGTCCGATGAAATCGCCCGCATGCTCAATCGTCTGATCGCCACATGCAAGGATGGCGAGGCTGGATTCCAGGCCGCGTGGGAGGCTGTGTTGCGTTCCTCGTATTCGCTGGCGCGCGACCATGACGGTGCATCGCATCTCCCGATCTCGGCGGAACAACTCAAACACCTGTTTGCCTCCTGCAGTCGGCAGCGGGCTGCTTTCGCCGAGGATTTGCAGCAGCTTGTCGAGCTTTACACATCGGATGATCCTCAGGAGGAAACCACGCTCGCCGGGGCGCTGCATCGGGGCATCATCAATTTTCATGCCAGCCTGGGAATGCAGGGTGGAATCGAGGCGATCCTGATGGAATGCGAACGTGGCGAGGAACGGGCGCTGCGTCAATATGAAGAAGCGATGGAGCGCGATCTGCCCCCCGACGTTCGCCCGGTGGTGCAGTCGCAGTATCGGTGCATTCAGGAGACATGCGCGCAGATTCGCGAGCTGCGTCTGGCTATTGCGGCAGCGGGTGAACGAACATGAACGCAGCGCCGCTCGATCGAATTGATCCCTTTCCTGAGCGACTGGAGCCGATGTACGCCATCGTCGCGACCACATTACCCCGCGATGCTGAACGGTGGGCGTTTGAATACAAGTGGGATGGCATTCGTGCGATGCTGTATCACCGTGATCGCGTCACGCTGATGTCGCGCAATCGCATCGATATCACGCATCAGTACCCTGAACTGGAGGCACTTGCCGCGCAGCTCGATGAACCGACGGTGCTGGATGGGGAGATTGTCGCGATTGATGCGGATGGCCGACCAAACTTTTCGTTGTTGCAGCAGCGAATGCACGTCGCCAGTCGTCGCATCGCGTTGTCACGAATGCGACAGGTATTCGTGACGTACATGATTTTCGATGTGCTCTACCACGGGACGAAGCTGTTGCTGGGGCTGCCCTATCACGAGCGCCGGGCGCGGTTGGAGGCATTTGAACTGGAAGGCACAAACTGGCGTACCCCACCGGCGTATCAGGGCATCGGCCATGATGTGCTGGAGGCGGCACGCGGCGCGGGTATGGAGGGCATCGTCGCCAAACAACTGCAAAGCCCCTATCGGCCCGGTCAGCGCAGCGGTGAATGGCTCAAGATCAAGGTCCGGGCGCGGCAGGAATTCGTCGTCGGCGGCTGGACACCCCTGCGCGGCCAACCGGGCGGCACGCTCGGCGCGATGCTCGTCGGGTACTACCGTGATAACAAGTTGCATTACGCCGGCAGTGTGGGCACGGGCCTGACTGATCAGGATCGCCGGCAACTCAAGCGATTGTTTGAAGCGCACCGCGTGGAGGAAAGCCCGTTCGTTGAGCCAACCCCACGAATGGCGCGGTTCACGGAGCCGCGTTACGTGGCGGAGGTCGAGTTTTCCGACTGGACGCCGGGCGGATCGCTGAGGCAACCTTCGTACAAGGGCCTGCGTTTTGACAAGGACCCGCGCCAGGTTGTGCGCGAGTAGCCGCGCCGGCGTGGTCGCATTAGCGAACCATGTCTCGACGGAACGTTTCACAATCCATGGCGACTCGCAAACACATCATCGAAGTCGACGGCCACCGGCTGAGTCTGTCCAACCTGGACAAGGTGCTCTATCCCACCACGGGCTTCCTCAAGGGTCAGGTCATCGACTACTACGCGCGCATCGCGCCGGTGATGCTGCCGCATCTGAAGGATCGTCCCGTCACGCTCAAGCGCTATCCCGATGGTGTGGAGTCTTCGTTTTTCTTTGAGAAGAACTGCCCCGGTCATCGCCCCCGGTGGGTTTCAACTGCCACGGTGCGGTACAGCGAGGGTGAATCGGTTCGCCATTGCCTGATCAACGAACGGGCTGCGCTCGTGTGGGTAGCGAATCTGGCGGCGATCGAGCTGCACACGTCGCTCGCTCGGGCGGAGGCGATTGATCGACCGACCATGCTCGCGTTCGATCTGGACCCGGGGCCACCGGCTTCCCTGCGGGACTGTCTGCCCATCGCGCTGCGGTTGCACGCCATGTTTGACGAACTAGGCCTCCAAAGTTTTCCCAAAACGTCCGGCGGCAAGGGACTGCACGTTTATGTGCCGCTGAACACACCAACGAATTACGATGCAAGCAAGCAGTTCGCCTATGCCGTGGCGTTGACGCTTGAAAAACATCTTCCCGACGCGGTCACGAGCAACATGAGTAAGGCGAAACGCACGGGCAAGGTGTTCGTCGACTGGAGCCAGAACTCGCAGCACAAGACAACGGTTTGCGTCTACTCGCTGCGTGCTCAGCCACGACCGACGGTTTCCGCGCCGGTGACGTGGGAGGAAATCGAACATGCGGTGGCGGATGATGATGCGGAGAGCCTGGTTTTCGAAGCGGAGGCGATGTTACAGCGCGTGGAAGAAAGAGGGGATCTATTCGCGCCGGTGCTCAATGTGAAACAGAAACTGCCGGATCTTGGCGGGATTTAACGCCACAAGTTGTCGGAACGTGGGCGCATGCGATCACCCCGCGCGCTCGGTGGAGTGCACGGGGTGATATCGCCCTGGTTGTTTATTGATTTACGCCGCCATATCGCCGCGCATCGCCTCCTGGTTCACCTGCTCCGCAATGTTTGTAAGCTTCTCATCGGTCTGTTTCTCTTCGGCGAGGGTCTGTTTCAACGGCCGGGCGACCTCCTCAAGCCCCAGCATGTCCGCCCAGGTACACAGCGTGCCATACGAGGCAATTTCATAATGCTCAATTTTCTGTGCCGCCGCGATAAGCATCGCATCCTTCACGTGCGGCTCCGCATCGGCCTTGATGATCTCATCGCCCTCCTCAACCAGCCCTTCCATCGCCTCACACTTGGATGCACGCGGCGAACGGTCCAGTGCCTCGAACGCCTGTTCCACACGATGCACGTGCTCCTCGGTCTGTTTCTGGTGTTCCTCGAACGCCTTTTTCAATTCCGGACTGGACGCCTGCTTGGCCATCTTGGGCAGCGCACGTAACAACTGTTTCTCAGCGCTGTAAATATCCTTTAGCTCATCGATGAGCCCTTCCTGCAACGTTTTGAATCCCATAGCAACGACTCCTTCGGAGGGTTTGTGGATCAAATCAATGTCGGGAATCACGCTGAATACGCAGGTCAGCCTGGCCCACGCGGTCGCGCACCTCGGCGAGCGTGCCGTGCACACGTTCCCACGCATCGCGTGTGGCGTGGCGGGCGGCATCCCACGTCAGATCCTGAGGACCGCGATGGCTTTCCCAGTCCCGGCCGAGCTGCTGCTCGACTTCCTCAAACGTTCGTCTGCGGCCGCGCGGCAGCGCGTAGCGGCTATAGCTTTCCCAGCCGTATTGATACGCCGGGGCATAACGCTCGTAGGGTTCGTGCTGGTCGGTGTAGGCGCGGTTGCGGTAGTTCTGCCGCCAGTAGGCGTGTTCTGTTTCGGGCTCGATGCCCAGTTGGATGGCCATTCCGGCCGCGGCACCGATGAGTCCGCCCAGTGAAGCGCCCACCACGATACCGACCGGCCCGCCCACCGCGCCGATGGCCGCCCCGGTCGCCGCGCCTGCAGCCGCCCCCACGCCCGCGCTCGTCTGCGTGGAGTTGTCGTCCGTCAACCCCTGATTCGGTTCGCGACGGATGCTGTCCGGTTTCCTCGCCACCATCGTGCCACACTCCTGAATCGATCAAACCCACGGGCACGCTGGTCGCGTCACCCGTGGGGCAGTCCGGAGGTTTGTCAACGCGACTGGCCTCGCTGCGGCGGCCGCTGCTCCTGCGGCTTGGCGCTGGGCTGCGTTGCCGGGCGACGCGGATCGCGCTCACGTTCCTGAGGCTGCTGCGGACGCCGCTGATCTTCCCGTGGTTTTTCCTGTCCGGCCATGATTTCCTGCCCTTCCTGGCGGTGATTGAAGGATTCCGGCCCGTACCCACGTACGAGCAAACGGATTTGGCTCCGCCGCAACCGACGATAGCCGCTTCAACCATCACTCACAGCCCATCGAATGCTGAAGTTCACATCAGGATTTGTCTGCCAGGCGCGAATCACAGGCACCCGGGGTGTTTCACAAAAAGAAAAGGAGCGTGCGTCGCCCGACGACGCCGCTCCTTTGCTGCAACTGTTCTCCCACGCTCCGCGACTAACCAATGGTGCTCGCATCACGCGGACGCAATACGACATCACGGCGTCGGAATCGGTTCACCCGGCTGTGTCGCGTTCTGCCGCACCTGCACGTCGACCTGCACGTTGTTGCCTGCGACCTGCTTGGCCAGTTCCTCCAGGCGTGTGCGCTGCTGGTCGTTGTCAACGGTACCGCTCAGCACGAGCCGGCCGTTGCGAGGCTGCACCTGTATGTTCTGTGCGACACCGGCGAGTTGCGAATCCTGCTGAATGCGCTGTTGCAACTGCTGGGCCTGTTGAGCCATCTGCTGCGCCTGCTGACCGAAGCCGTTGCCGGGGCTCGGCGTGCTGATCGGTTCCTCGGGTTCGTAGGTGGGTTCGGTGCCCTCTGTGTCGGGCGTGGTCTGCTCGGATGGCGTGGTCGGCTGGGTGCCCTGCTGCCCTTCCTGCCCTCGCTGTTCGCAGCCCACGAGCACCAGCAACAGCATGCTCAGGCAACAGGTCAACTTCAACATCGTGTACATGTGCTTGCTCCTGTCTCCGGTTCCTTTTCTGGCGGCGGCCTCGACGACAGGCGCGCCCGACCAATTTCACACGTCGCTGTCAGCATCGTATTGGTCCACCGCACGCAGCGAGCATCGGGCAGCATCGGTTTCCAGCCAGCGGATAACACGGACGATGTGCTGGGGCAATCACCTATCACATGTCGAGAATTACGCGTCCGGTTCCGCTTCTGCGCGAATGCGGGCTGCTTCCTCCACAATGCGGCGAAGCATTTTGCCGGCAACACCTCTGCCCGTGGTGCGATGGGAGGGCCAAACCTGCGGATCATCCGCCGCGAGAATATGTGTCAGGTCGCGGCCGCTCTTCACGCTCAGCGGCGCGACGCTGGTGATATCCACTGGTCCGGACCAGCGATCGCGATGTTTGATGAGCAGCCAGCTTCGTGAGGGTTCATCCGGGCTTGTCCTGCGTGACGAACGGGCCGGGCCGCGCGTTCGCACCAGCACCCATTCGCCCTTGAGCTTCACGCCATCCAGCGTGAACTTCAGCTCACCCTTTTCCAGCGCGGCATCGACATCCTCAAAGCCGGGCGAGGGTTGCCACACACCCTCATCCCACAACATCACGATACCCGCGCCGTAACCTTCGGGGATTACGCCCTCGAAGTCGCCATACTCCAGCGGATGGTCCTCGACCATCATCGCCAGTCGTTTGTCCTTCGGGTTGAGTGATGGCCCCTTGGGTACCGCCCAGGAGAGCAGCACGCCGCGATGTTCAAGACGAAAGTCGTAATGCAGTTGGCTGGCCAGATGCTTCTGGACGCAGAATCGCCGTGGCTTTGCGGCTTCGCGCCCACCGTGACGAGCAGGTCTGCCCGAAGGTTCGGGAGTGCGGTCGAAATCGCGTTTGGCGCGGTAGGGTTTGAGCGAACGCGAGCGGTCGGCAGCACTTGCCCGTTTCTTCGCCATGCGCAAGTGTAGCGCTTGCGCGGTCACTCGGCCCGCACGCTGATCGCAGTCGGGGCCGAATACACGGGATCGCCCGATACGGGCCGATAGCGTGCCACGAGCGTGATGTTGTTGGTGCGCGGCGGTTTCACCGTCCACGCCAACGGAATCTGGTAGCAGTGCCCCACCATCGTGCGACTGAGGGCGGAGCGCAGCTCCTCGGCGGTGAACGACCAGGTCTGGAACGGCTCGGTGCTCAGCGCCTCGCGGCCCACACGGCCCTCAAACATGAGAAATTCGAGGTTGCCTGATCGCAACGTCACCGGCTGTGGGTCATCCAGGCGAAAGAGGTACACCGTCACCGGCACGCCGTCCGGCCCGGGCCGATCGTCCCAGTTCATCGCGGTGGGTGGCGTCATCAGTTGCACCGCATCCACCCGCTGGGATGGTCGCGCAACCGGCGGCGCCGCAGTCGAACCACCTGAATCGGTCCTGCACGCACTCACACTCAGACACAGGCAAAGCGTCAGCAGGACGCCGAAACCGACGCTCCCCCAACGCCTGCCGCATGAAACACACTCGGTCATACTCATCAGTCTACCTGCGCCGGAGCCTTCTCGGCAGGGGCATCCTTCGGCTCCATCTGAAGCGTGTCAAGCGCTCGGTGCCGCAGGCCGTTGCCCTCCTTCATCTCCAGCATCTCCAGCGTCTGGACCTGCTTTTCAGTCACCCGTCGGGCATCATCCAGGTTCCGCACGATGTAGGGCGTGAGGATGATGAGCAGCTCGGTGCGTTCGCTCTGAACTGTGCGGTTCTGGAAAAGCAGCCCCAGACCGGGGATATCGCCCACCAGCGGCACCTTGTCCACGCGGGTGGTGTCGCTCGTGGTGATGAGCCCGCCGATGATGATCGTGTGGCCGTCCTGCACGCTGACGGTGGTCTGGGCCGAGCGGTTGTTGAACACCGTGGCGTTCAGGCCTTCGGAAATCTGAATGGTCGAGTCAGAGATCGAGCTGATCTCCGGCGCGACGTCCAGCTTAACGAAGCCGTCATCGTTGATGCGCGGCGTGACGTTAAGAATGATGCCCACATCCTCGTAGGCGATCGAGTTGAGGACGGAGCCCTGATCGCTGATACGGCTGTTGGTGACGAAGGGCACGCGCTGGCCCACCTGCACGGTGGCGGGCTGGTTGTCTGAGGCGAGCACCTGCGGGCGGCTGAGCACCTGCATGCGACCCTTGCTCTGCAAAGCGCGGAGCATGAAGGTCAGGTCGCCACCTGTCACCGCCATTGCGAAGCCGCCCATGCGCTGGAAGTCGCTGGCGACGCCGAAGTTGGTGCCCACCCGACCGGTGCCCAGCGTGTCGTTCAGGCCCTTGGTGTATTGCCACTCAAAGCCCAGGTCATCCCGATCGTCCAGCGTGACCTCAGCCAGCAACACCTGGATCAGTACCTGCGGCGGCGCCTGATCCAACTCCTTCACCATCGTCATCACCGTGTCAAAGTAACGCGGGCTGGCGGAGATCAGCAGCGTGTTGGTAGCCGGCTCCGCAACGACGGCGACTTCCTGTTCGAGCAACCGCTGCGCCGCGCCGATGCCATCCGTGCCCAATGTCTGGATCAGCCGCTGGCGTTCCTGATCGAGGAAGCTTCGCAAGGCATTCTGGATGTCGACCGCCTGACTGTTGCGCAGCCGGTAGACCTGGGTCTTGCGTTCCTGTGCTGGGCTGGAATCCAGTTCCTCGATGATGCTCGACGCCAGCGCCACGTAGCCATCGGTACCGCCGACAAGCAGACTGTTGGTGCGCACATCAACGGTAACCGAGAGTGCGTACTGTTCAGCGGACCCAACCACCGCACTGGCAACCGGAGTTCCGGCCGGGCTGCCTTCGCCCTCACCCGGCGCGACCAGCGTGTAGCTGATCGCCTGGTTGGCACCGCCGGCCGTGCCAGCCTGCAGGCGGAACAATTGCTGCAGCACATCGGACATCTGCCGGGCATCGGCGTTCTTGAGCTTGAACACGCGTACCTTTGCCATGCGCGGCGAGGTCGAATCCATCGCGTGGATCAGCCGTTGCAGAAGCGGCATGCTTTCCACCGGAGCCTTGACCACGAGCGTGTTCGTACGGCGATCGGGCGTGATCAACAGCACATCCTGCAACGCACTTGCGATCAGCTCCTGACCATCCTCGTTGGTGGTAACAAACTGCAGCAGCGTCTGACGGTTGGGGCTGTAATTGGTTTCGCCCTGACCGCGGTTGGTCAGCGCGGTCATGAGAATGTCCGCCAGTTCGACAGCATCCGCGTTCCTCAGCGCGAAGACGCGAATCTCGGTCACCTTCGTGACCGTCTCAGTGTCGAGCTGTTTCACCAGTTCACCGATGCGGTGTAAATCGGCCGCACCACCCGACGCAACGATGGCGTTCAGTCGCTGATCGACCGAGATCGACACGCCAGCCGAACCACCGGCCTGCTGAGTGAAAAGCTGTTGCACGGTGGAGGCGACCTGCGAAGCGTCAGCCTTGGCGAGTGCGAACACCCGCGTGCTGATACCCGGAGCACGATCCGGTGCATCCAGACGCTGGATCATCTCCTCGGCCAGCAGCATGTCCTCGGGGCTGGCACTGACGATGAGCGTGTTGGTCTTGGGTTCGGCGATGACCGAGACCGGGTCAACGTTGTTGCCCCGCACTGCACGCTGAGCAAAAAGCTGCTGCAGCATGGGCGCGACGGAAGCAGCGGTCGCCTGCTTCAACTCGAACACGCGGAAGATCGCCGCTGGCGCCCCCGCCTCGCCGTCCAGCTTCATGATCAACTCATCGATCGCGGCGAAGCTTTCCCGGCTGCCCGTCACCAGCAGGGCGTTGGTGCGGGCGTCGGCGATGACGCTGGTGGGCAGCGATCGACCGGTGCCGCCCGCGGCGATCTCCGCCTGCCGCTTGGCGGTGAACAACTGCTGCAGCGTGGGTGCCAGTCGCACCGCCGAGGCCTGCTTGAGCACATACACACGCATGTCGCTCAGGGCGTGGTAATCCTCGGAGGAATCGATCTTGCTGATCACCTCGCTGATGACCGCCAGGTTCTCCTTGCTCGCCGAGACGATGAGCACGTTGGTGCGGGTGTCGGCAACGATGGAGACGCGCTCGCGTGCCGCAACGAGCGGGTCGTTGCTTGCCGCGTTACCCGGCTTGTACAGACCCTGGCTGATCATGCTCTGCAGCATGGTCTGGACGCGCGTGGCGTCGGAGTTCTTCAGCGCAAAGAGCTTGACGACACCCGTTTCGGTGGGCGGCTCAATGTCCACCTTCGCCAGCAGTTCGCGGATCATCGCCAGATTCTCACCACTGGCGGAAACGATCAGCGCGTTGGCCAGCGAGTTGGTCGCCACATCGACGCGATCCTGCG
>Ga0207864_1003469_pt1 | contig 13181 bp, 10 predicted proteins | sample HigsolmetaAR202D_FD_184834 | JGI IMG/M metagenome (GOLD analysis project Ga0207864, IMG submission 184834) | Ionic liquid and high solid enriched microbial communities from the Joint BioEnergy Institute, USA - AR20-2-D (SPAdes) (version 2) ...
CGTTGGTGGTGTCGATCTGGATGAACTCCTGGTGCTGGTGCTTGCGGCCCCCCTGCGGGGGGACGCTGGCGGTGGTGCCCTCGAGGATCTTCAGCAGCGCCTGCTGCACGCCCTCACCGGAGACGTCGCGGGTGATGGACGGGTTCTCGCTCTTGCGCGCGACCTTGTCGACCTCGTCGATGTAGATGATGCCGGTCTCGGCCTTCTTGACGTCGTAGTCGGCGGCCTGGATGAGCTTGAGGAGGATGTTCTCGACGTCCTCGCCCACGTACCCGGCCTCGGTGAGGGCGGTGGCGTCGGCGATGGCGAAGGGGACGTTGAGGATCTTGGCCAGGGTCTGGGCCAGCAGGGTCTTGCCCGAGCCGGTGGGACCGAGCAGCAGGATGTTGGACTTGGCGATCTCGACGTCCTCGTCGCGGGGCCGCTCCCCCTCGGAGCGCACCCGCTTGTAGTGGTTGTAGACCGCCACGGACAGGGCCTTCTTGGCCTGTTCCTGGCCGATGACGTAGGAGTCGAGGAATTCGTAAATCTCCCGAGGTTTGGGAAGACTGTCCCATTTCAGCTCGGTCGCATCCGCGAATTCTTCCTCGATGATCTCGTTGCAGAGGTCGATGCATTCATCGCAGATATACACACCGGGACCCGCGATGAGCTTCTTCACCTGCTTCTGGCTCTTGCCGCAGAACGAGCACTTCAGCAGGTCTCCACCGTCGCCGATGCGTGCCACCCAGCCACTCCTTAAAACGTCGGCCGTCCCGCCACACGCCTCCCCCCGCTGCCGCGGGGTCCGGACGCCTCCGGGTGCCCGGCGCGATCCGCGGGAGGGCGGGGCGATCCCGGCTCACCGGACGACCACCGATTTCCAGGATATGCCTTCCGCGCGGAGCCATTAACGGGACAGTCTGTGCGTCGTTCCTGTCGAGCCTAAGCGAAGAAGCGGACTGGCTTCACCCCCCGGCTCCGCTTCCCCTCCCGGTGCCGGGGGGCGGCGGGCTTCCTCGCGTGTTCGGCCCCTGTGGTGCAGTCGGCCTCGGTCCGCCGCACGCCCGCGGGACGCCCCGGCCCGCCCCGACGCCGGCCGGGTGGCTCCGTCTGCGGGGCGCCGAGCGCCGTCCGGACCGGGACCGGGCGGGGAAGGAGGCCGGCTTCGCCGCCCGCGGCGTCCGGTCGGGTCCGACCGGCCCCTTCGTGTCGCTCCCGGGTGGCCGGTCCTACTTCGCCGACGCCTTGCGGTAGGGCAGCACGTCGTCGACGATGCCGTACTCTTTGGCCTCCTCGGCGGTGAGGATCTTGTCCCGCTCGATGTCGCGGGAGATCTCCTCGACGCTGCGGCCGGTGTGCCGCGCGAGGGTGACCTCCAACTGGTTGCGGATCCGCATGATCTCGTTGGCCATGATCTCCACGTCGCTGGCCTGACCGTGCGTTCCCTCGGTGGCGGGCTGGTGGATCAGGATCCGCGAGTTGGGCAGCGCCGTGCGCTTGCCCTTGGTGCCGCCGGCGAGCAGGACGGCGGCGGCGGAGGCGGCCTGACCGACGCAGACGGTCTGGATGTCGGGGCGCACGAACTGCATCGTGTCGTAGATCGCCATCAGCGAGGTGAAGGAGCCGCCGGGCGAGTTGATGTACAGCGTGATGTCGCGGTCGCTGTCGATGTGCTCCAGCGTCATCATCTGGGCGATGATGTCGTTGGCCGACGTGTCGTCGATCTGCACCCCCACGAAGATGATCCGCTCCTCGAAGAGCTTGTTGTAGGGGTTCATCTCCTTGATGCCGTACGTCGTGCGCTCGACGTAGGAGGGGAGGACGTAGCGGCTCTGCGGAGCCGCCGGAGCCATCCCACCGCCGTAGCGGTAGTAGGGGCTGAGATTGAAGTCGCTCATTTCCTGGCCTTCCACACTGCGCCGGTCCAAAGGGCTGTTGGGGCGGGGGGGCGTTCAGGAGCGCCCACCCGTGACGTCGGGGGTGTTCGTCAGCACCTCGTCGATGAAGCCGTACTCGAGCGCCTCCTGGGCCGTGAACCACCGGTCCCGGTCGGCGTCCTTCTCGATCTGCTCGATGGGCTGACCGGTGTGCAGCGAGATGCGCTCCAGGAACATCCTCTTCACGTAGAGCAGTTGGTCAGCCAGGATGCGAATGTCGGAGGCGGTACCCCCGATGCCGCCCGACGGCTGGTGCATCATGATCCGGGTGTGCGGCAGCGCGTAGCGCTTGCCCCGGGTGCCGGCGCACAGCAGCATCTGGCCCATGGAGGCGGCCAGGCCCATGGCGACAGTGCGGACGTCGTTGGGGATGTACTGCATGACGTCGTAGATCGCCATGCCCGCGGTGACCGAGCCACCGGGCGAGTTGATGTACAGCGTGATGTCCCGGTGCCGGTCCTCGGCGGACAGCAGCAGCAGCTCACCGACGATGCGGTTGGCGATCTCGTCGTCGACCTGCTGGCCGAGGAAGACGATGCGCTGCCTGAGGAGGCGCTGCGACGTCTGGTCGAACATCGGCTGCATGGGAGCTTCGGCAGCACGGGCTTCGGTTCGCATGAACTCATTATGGGTCGGCGGCACTCTCGTCACCTGCTCCGCGAGATCGAAACGGTTACGACGCTTGCGACACTAACGCCGTTCCCCGACCTGCTCGCACCAGTTCACCGTCCTGTTCGCTGTCAGCGCAGGTGCTGTGCTCAGCGACCAGGGAGTTTCGCGGCAGGCGAAAAGCAACGGGCCCCGCGTTCGGGAACGCGGGGCCCGTGCGGAGCGGTCCGTGCCGGCTACTCCTCGCTCTTGTCGGCCTCGTCCGCCTCGGCCTCCTCCGCACCGGAGGCGACCGTGACGGTCTCGGTCTGGGGAGCCGGGGCGGGCGGCGGCTCGACGGTGTTGCCGGACTCGTCGGTGATCTTGGCCTTGGACACCACCAGGTCCAGCGCCTTGGCGCGGAGGACCTCGACGTAGACCAGCGGGAGCTGGTTGGCCTGCATCAGGCTCTGGAAGAACTGGTCCGGCGAGATGCCCATGAGCTGGGCCTGCTCGACGATGTACTGGGTCAGCTCCTCGTTGCCCGCGGCCAGCTTCTCCTGGGTGGCGAGCTGGTCGAGGACGAAGCCGGTCTTGACGGCCTTGGCGGCGCTCGCGGCGAGCTCGGCCTCGAACTCCTCCTCGGTCTGCCCCTGGGCCTTCAGGTAGGCGTCCTTGCTCAGCCCGCTCTGGCTGAGCTGCCGCTCCAGGGCCTGGCGGCGGCGGTCGGCCTCCTGGTCGACCACGCTCTGGGGCAGCGGGATGTCCATGGAGTCGACGAGCTTGTCGAGGACGCGGTCGCGGGCCTGGGCGAGCTGCTGGCGGCGGAGCACCTCGCCGAGCCGCTCGGCCTCGCTGGCGCGCAGCTCCTCGATGGTGTCGAACTCGCTGGCCATCTGGGCGAACTCGTCGTCCAGCTCGGGCAGCTCCTTGACCTTGACGCTGTGCACGGTGACCGTGACGTCGGCGTCGCGGCCCTCGTACTCGCCGCCCACCAGCTTGGTGGCGAAGGTCGCGGACTCGCCGGCCCGCAGGCCGGTGATCGCGTCGTCGAGGCCCTCCAGCATGGTGTTGGTGCCGACCTCGTAGGAGATCCCGTTGGCCTGGACGTCCTCGAGCTTCTCGCCGTCGACCGCGGCGGACAGGTCGATGGAGACGTGGTCGCCGACCTCCGCGGGCCGGTCGACGCCGGTGAGCGTGGCGAAGCGCTGGCGCAGCGCGTCGAGCCGCGCGTCGACGCGCTCGTCGGTGGGCTCGGCGTCGTCGACGGTGACCTCGATGCCCTCGTAGTCGGTGACCTCGAACTTGGGCCGGACGTCCACCTCGGCGGTGAAGGTCAGCTCCTGGCCGTCCTCCAGCTTGGTGATCTCCACCTCGGGCTGGCCGAGGGCGAAGACCTCCTCCTTCTGCACGGCCTCGTTGTAGAGCTCGGGGACCGCGTGGTTGACCGCCTCGGTGAGCACCGCTCCACGGCCGACGTAGCGGTCGATCAGCCGCGCCGGGGCCTTCCCGGGCCGGAAGCCCTTGATCCGGACCTGCTTGGCGAGCGACTTGTAGGTCACGTCGAAGGCGTGGTCGAGTTCCTCGAAGGGAACCTCGATGGTCAGCTTGACCCGGGTCGGGCTCAGCTCCTCGACATCGGTCTTCACGGGGCGGTACTCCTAGGTTTCCGGCGGTGACGCCCGGCGCTCGGCACGGCGCCCGGCGCACCGCGGCAGGGCGGTGGTCGACCGGCGCCGACCGGCGGACGTCCAGAGACTGCTGTGATCTCCAGGATCTTCAGCGTGGTCCTGCGGTCTGCGATCACGCTCAGTCTAGGGCAGACACGAAGGGGACGACGGTTTGCCGGTACGGGGAGTCCAGCGGGCCGTCGACCGTCTCGTCGGGGAGGCGGGATTCGAACCCGCGGCCTCATGCTCCCAAAGCATGCGCGCTAACCAAGCTGCGCCACTCCCCGTGGACCACGCGGGTTCGCGGCACAGTGCACGACCCGCATCGCGGAGGCGGTAATCTTGTCTCCGTCGGCTCCACGAGTCTAGAGGAAACTCGGCGGATGCCGCGCCATGCGGGTGTAGTTCAATGGTAGAACTCCAGCCTTCCAAGCTGGCCGTGCGGGTTCGATTCCCGTCACCCGCTCTGCTGTCGAAAGGCCAGGTCAGAGGCGGTCTTCCGCCCGGCCTGGCCTTCGGCTTGCCCAGCCGGTGACACCCGCGGCGGCCCCGGAGCGGTCCGGGCCCACCGACTCCGCCGCCCCCTGTTTCGACCGGTTCGCCCCGCCCCATCCCCTCCTGTCCGTCACGGCACCACCCCACCGCTATCGGTGTGTTCTACGTCACTTTTTGACGGGTCAGACCTCTTCGCGGGACGGTCCGGCTCCCCCGCCCGGCACCGCCCGCTCCTCCCGGGCACGCGGCCCGCCGCCGGGCCGACCGCGCGGGCGGCGCACGGCGGGGCGGGGGTATCGTCAGGTCAGAACCGCACACAGCGCCCGACCGGAGTTCTCGGGCGCCCCTCGGCGCGCGGTCGTGCGCCAGGGCTTCTCGATGGGTGGAAGATGACGGGAACCGATCCGACGCGGGAGGCCGCGCCCTCGCTGACGCTGGACTGGGTCTCCCGGCCGGCCAGCACGGAGCGCCCGGCGGTCGTCACCGGGGCTTTCGACATCCTGCACGTGGGGCACGTCCGCTACCTCAGGAGCGTGCGCGCCCGGGGCTTCCCCCTCGTCGTCGGCGTGGAGTCGGACGAACGGGTCCGCGCCTGGAAGGGGCCGGAACGGCCGGTCAACCCCGCCGAGGAGCGGGCCGAGGTCCTCGCCGCCCTGGCCTGCGTGGACGGGGTGTTCATCATCTCCGGGCCGCCCAGCGCCGTCAGTTGGCAGCACTACGCCGAGCTGCTCTCCCCGCTGCGCCCCGCGGCGCTGGCCTACACCGAGGGCGACCCCTACGCCGAGGCCAAGCGGCAGGGCGCCGCGCAACTGGGTGCGCAGGCCTGGGAGCTGCCGCTGACCCTGGGCCGCTCCACCACGGCGACCCTGGGACAGCTTGCCCGCTCCCTGTAGCCCCGCGGGACGGGACGAAGACCGGAAGGTCGGCCGGTCGCGGCAGGACCGCGGTCGGCCCGCCTCCGCCGCACGAAGGGTGGCACAGCGATGATGATGGGTGGACCGCGCACCATCCGGACCCTGGTCAACGACGGTTCGGCCAGGAAGGCGGCCATCCGTCCGGACACCCCGCGGCGGATCCTCGGCTACGCCCGCCCGCACTGGCGGCGCATCCTGCTGTTCGTGCTCACCACGTCGGCCGGCTCCGGCATCGTCGTGGCCAACCCGCTGCTGCTCAAGGCGATCATCGACCGCGGGATCGGCGGCGCCGACGCCTCCCTGGTGACCTGGCTGGCGGTGGCCGTCGCCGTGCTGGCGCTGCTGGAGACGGGCCTCAACCTGACCGGGCGGTGGCTGTCGGCGAGCATCGGCGAGGGGGTCATCTACCTGCTGCGCACCCGGGCGTTCACGCACGTGCAGCGCATGCCGCTGGCGTTCTTCACCCGCACCCAGACCGGGTCGCTGATCAGCAGGCTCAACACCGACGTGGTGGGCGCGCAGAAGGCCGTCACGTCGGTGCTGCAATCGCTGGTCGCCAACGCGGTCAGCGTGGCGGCGGTGCTCAGCACGATGTTCGCCCTGTCGTGGCAGATCACCCTGGCCGCCCTGGCGGTGATCCCGCTGTTCCTCGTGCCCGCCAAGTACCTGGGCCGCCGCCTGGCCCGGGTGCACCGCGAGAGCATGGACCTCAACGCGGAGATGAGCTCGCTGATGACCGAACGCTTCAACGTGGGCGGCGCCATGCTGGTCAAGCTGTACGGCCGCCCCGAGGAGGAGAGCGCGGAGTTCGCCTCGCGGGCCGGGCGGGTCCGCGACATCGGGGTCACCCAGAGCATCTACGGCGGCCTGCTCTACTCCATGCTCGGGCTGATCACCGCGCTGGCCACCGCGATGGTCTACGGCGCGGGCGGCAACCTGGTACTGCAAGGCGCGATCGACCTGGGCTCCCTGGTGGCGCTGGCGACCCTGCTGACCCGGCTGTACGGCCCGGTCACCGCGCTGTCCAACGTCCAGGTGGACGTCATGACGGCCCTGGTCAGCTTCGAGCGCGTCTTCGAGGTCATGGACCTGGAGCCGTCGGTGGCCGAGCCCGAGCACCCGGTGGACCTGCCCCGGGGCGGCCTGTCCGTGGAGTTCGACCGGGTCTCCTTCCGCTACCCGGGCCCCGAGGCGTCACTGGCCTCCCTGGAGCTGGTGCCGCAGCCGGAGCACGCCGAGGACTCCCAGGTGCTCAGCGACATCTCGTTCACCGTGCACCCCGGCCAGTTGGTGGCCCTGGTCGGCCCGTCCGGAGCGGGCAAGACGACCCTGACCCACCTGGTGGCGCGGCTGTACGACCCCACCGAGGGCACGGTCCGCGTCGGCGGGGTGGACCTGCGCCGGGTGCGCGGCCAGTCGCTGCGGGACGCGGTCGGGGTGGTCACCCAGGACACCCAGTTGTTCCACGACACCATCGGGGCGAACCTGCGCTACGCCCGCCCGGACGCCACCGACGAGGAGCTCGTCGCGGCGATGCGCGCCGCGCAACTGGGGCCGCTGCTGGAGGCGCTGCCCAACGGGCTGGACACGATGGTCGGCGACCGCGGCTACCGCCTGTCGGGCGGGGAGAAGCAGCGGCTGGCCATCGCCCGGCTGCTGCTGAAGGCCCCCTCGGTCGTGGTGCTGGACGAGGCCACCGCCCACCTGGACTCCGAGTCGGAGGCGGCGGTGCAGCAGGCCCTGTCCGAGGCGCTGCGAGGGCGGACCTCGCTGGTCATCGCCCACCGGCTGGCCACGGTGCGCGAGGCCGACCTGATCCTGGTGCTGGAGGACGGCCGCATCCTGGAGCGCGGCACCCACGAGGAGCTGCTGGCGCGCGGCGGTCTGTACACCGCCCTGTACCGGACCCAGTTCGCCGCCCAGGAGCGGCCGCGGCGCGGCGCGGCGACCTGACCTTCGGGCCGCCTCCGCCCCGGGCGCCCGGGGCGCGTCCGCTCAGCGCTCCCGGTCCTGCTCGCCCTGCTTCCTGACGTACTCGCCGGCGCTCCCGCCGGCCTTGTCGATGTGCTCGTCGTACTTGCCGCCGGTCCGCTGCTTGGCGTGCTCGGCCGCCTTGTCGATGCCCTGCTCCGCCTTGTCGCTGTGCTGTCCGGCGAGCTTCTTGGCCTTGTCGAAGGTGTCCTTCATGCCCATGGTCGATCCCTTCCGGAGGAGCGCGGGGCCCGCTGCCCCGCACCGCGCCCTCCCTCTGCCCGCACCGGCCGGGGTCATGCGCGCCGCGCGTCTCACACTCCCAGGACGGCGCGCGCGACGGAGAAGTAGATGAGCAGGCCGGTGGCGTCGACAAGGGTCGAGACCAGCGGCGCGGACACCACGGCGGGGTCGACCCCGACCCGGCGGGCCAGCAGCGGCATGGTGCTGCCGATGACCGCCGCCCAGACGCAGATGGCCACCACCGACAGCGCCACCGCGGCCGCGATCCCGGTGCCCACCAGCAGCGAGCCGATGACGAGCGCGATCGCCGCGAGCATGGCTCCCAGCAGCAGGCCGACCCGTCCCTCCTTCCAGACGACCCGGTGCAGGTCGCGCAGCCGCACCTCGCCCACGGCCAGGGCGCGCACCACGGCGGTGGCCGACTGCGAGCCGACGTTGCCGCCGGTGCCGGTGAGCATCGGGACGAACAGGGCCAGCGCGGTCACCTGCTCCAGGGTCGCCTCGAAGCCCTGCATCACGTTGACGGTCAGCGTGGAGGCGATGATGAGCAGCAGCAGCCAGGCCGCGCGGGCGCGGGCCAGGCGCAGCACGCCGACCGCGGCGTAGTGCCCGTGGACCGGCTGGGAACCGGACTGGCGGGCGATGTCCTCGGAGTCGGCCGCCTCGATCAGCTCCAGGGCGTCGTCGAAGGTGAGCAGGCCCACGAAGCGCTCCTCGGAGTCGACCACGGGCAGCGCGACGAGGTTGGCCTCCTGCATGAGGCGGGCGGCGTCCTCGGCCGGGTCGGTGGCGTAGGTGCGGGGCGTGAACACGTCCACCAGGTCCTTGAGCAGGGTGTCGGGGGAGCTGGTGACCAGGTCGCTCAACTGCACCAGGCCGGAGAGGCGGCGCCCGTGGTCGACGACGGGCAGCACGTAGACGGTCTCGGCCTCGGCGCCCTTGGCCCGCACCACCTCCAGGGCCCGGGCGACCGTGAGGTCGCGGTGGAGGACCACCGTGTCGGGGGTCATGAACCGGCCGACAGAGTTCTCCGGGTAGCCCAGCAGCGCCGCGGTCATGCGGCGTTCGGCCGGGCTCAGTCCGGCCAGCGCCCGCGCGGCGATCTTGGCCGGAGCCTCCCCGATGAGGCGGGCCCGGTCGTCGGGCTCCATCTTCTCCAGCAGCTCCCGGAAGGCCGAGTCGCGCAGCCCCACGAGGATCGCCTGCTGCTGGCCGGGGTCGAGCTCCTCGAAGACCTCCAGCTCGCGGTCCTTGTCCAGGAGCCGGAAGGGGACGATGGCGCGTTCCGGGGGGAGGCGGGCCAGCGCGTCGGCGATCTCGTAGGGCGGATGCTCGGCCAGCCACAGCCGCATCCCGACCAGGTCGTTGGTGTCGAGCAGGTCGGCCAACTCGACCGGCTTCTCAGCGTCGGTCATCTGAATCGCGGTGTGGCCCCTGCCGTCCCGCACGGGCCGGGGACACCGCACCTCCTCCCTGCGGTCAGCGCGGGCGTGGACCGTGACGCAGCGACCGGGACGGTGTCGTCGCCGTCGGGCGCACGCGGGCGGGCACGGCGACCTCGCCGGGACTGCGGAGGGTCCCCGCGGCAGCGGGCGCGGACCCCAGGAGAAGTCTTCCCGGCGCTGGTCCGCCGACGCGGCGGACACGGCCGTGTTCCCAGAAAACCGTACGCCGCGTGGCGGCGGAGGTGTTCAGCGGGTCCGCCAGAGCACCACGAGGGCGCGGTCGTCGTTCTTGTCCTTGCTCAGCGTGTCGACCAGCCGGTCGGTGCCGGGGCCGAAACCCACGGCCACCAGGCTCTCGGCGGCGCCGAGCAGCCGGTCCACCCCCGCGTCGAGGTCCTCCCCGGGGGTCTCGACGAGGCCGTCGGTGTAGAGCATGATGGCGTCGCCCGGCCGCAGCCGACCGTGCACCGGCGTGTAGTTCATCGACGGGATGACCCCGAGCACGACCCCCTTGGCCTCGGTGGTGCTCCACGCCCCGGTGGTGTGGTCGAACTGCACGGCGGGCGGGTGCCCCGCCGAGGTGAGCAGGTACTCGCCCGTGGAGAGGTCGACGCTCAGGTGCACCGCGGTGACGAACCCCTCGCCGCTGGCGGTGCGGATGAGGTAGTCGTTGCAGTGCTCCAGGAACTCGCCGCGCGGCACCGCGCCGATCAGCGCGCCGAAGGCCCCGGAGAGCAGCAGCGCGCGGGTGCCCGCGTCGACTCCCTTGCCCGAGACGTCGACCACCGCGATGTCGAGCCGGTCGTCGCGGAGCAGGGAGACCACGAAGTCGCCCCCGAAGGAGGATCCTCCCGCCTGCCGCAGCACCTTGGCGGTGTGCCACCCCTCGGGCAGGTCCGGCAGCCGCCCCTGGGCCTTGATGCGGTCGCGCAGCTCCAGGAGCATCTTCTCGCCGTCGAGTCCGTGGACCCCGAGCCGCTCGCGCACCCCTGACAGGAGGTAGGCCACGACCGCGGTGACACCGATGGTGACGGCCAGGCCCGGCCCCACCTGGCTGAGGTCCAGCGCGACGGCGGTGAAGGCGAGGACCACGGCCACGACGGCGAGCAGGAAGGCCAGGCTGCGGCGTTTGAGCAGCAGGCCGCCGGCCAGGACGGTGAGGATGACCGCGCTGGGCGGGAACCAGCCCTCCGGACCCCACACCGCGCCGACGCCGATCCCGACGGCGAGCAGGACCAAGACGATGAGGACGAGGCGGTAGCGGAAGAGCACTTTGCGTCGGAGGAACGCCAGAACACGCTCTGTCAACGCGTGGACGGAGCGGAGGAAGCGGGCGGGTGGAGAAGTGCTCATCGTTGCCGAACTGTAGCGCGCGAAACCTGCCCAAGCACGCTGCCCCGCGTCCACTCACGACGAGACTTCCCATAACGGGCCAACCGATATCCGCCCAGCGTACACACGGGGAAACGCACAGAACAGCCCATGGTTCAGTATGGACCTCTCCAAGCCCGTCCGTCAGCGATACGGTCGGGCCTTCTCAGCCGAAAGAAAGCGAAAAATCTCTCATGTTTTCCGCGTGTCCCGCCCAGCACGCTTCTTTGGTCACTTTCCGTAACAACAGTGCACTCGCCCCCCACCAGTGACCGGGCGCGGGGATTCGGACAGAAAAACTGGTGGCGCGCTGCCTCGGCGGGCGGGTAGGCAGGATGCCATGCCCGCATCACACCAGTCGGCTCCGGACGCTCCGTGGCCGGTCCGTCCCGTGACCGAGGCCGAGTTCCCCGAATTCTGCCAGACCTTCTGCGAGGCGCTGCTGCTGCCCGCCGAGGGACGCGTCGAGTCGCTGCGCACCGTCGTCGACCTGGAGCGCACGCTCGCCGCCTTCGACGGCGACCGGATCGTCGGCACCACGCTGCTGTTCTCCTTCGAGTCCGCACTGCCCGGGGGGATCCGCCCGGTCGCGGGCGTCTCCGCGGTCGGCGTGCTGCCCACGCACCGCCGCCGGGGCGTGCTCACCGCGCTGATGCGCCGCCAGTTGCGCGACGTCCACGAACGCGGCGAGGAGGCGGTGTCCCTGCTCTTCGCCTCCGAGGGCGGCATCTACGGGCGGTTCGGCTACGGCCTGGGGTCGCTGCTGGGCACCGTCACCGTGCACCGCGGCGAGGGGGCGCTGCGCGCGGACGCCCCGCGCGATCCCGCCCTGCGGACCCGCCTGGCCGCCCCCGACGAGGTCCGGGCGGAGATGGCCCGGGTCCACGAGGCCGCCCTGGGCGGTCGCACCGGCGAGTTCCGCCGCACCGGGTGGTGGTGGGACCGGCTGCTCGACCCCGTCGGGGAGCAGCGGGACGGGTTCAACCCGCCCAGGTGCGTCCTGGTGGAGGACGGCGCCGAGCCGGTGGGGTACGCGCTGTACCGGACCAGGCAGGGCTTCGACGACTTCGGCAACGCCGACGGCGTCCTCGACGTGGTGGAGCTGTTCGCCGTCCGGCCGACGGCGCTGGTGCGGCTGTGGGAGTTCCTGCTCAACCGCGACCTGGTGGGGCGGGTCACGGCCGGGCTGCGGCCCGCCGACGACCCCCTGCTGTACCTGCTGGCGGACCGGCACCGGGCGCGGTGGACCCCGAACACCGGGCTGTGGGGGCGGCTGGTGGACCTGCCGCGGGCCCTGGCGGAGCGCCGCTACGCGGCGCCGGTGGACGTGGTGGTCGAGGTGGCCGACGCGGTGTGCCCGTGGAACCGGGGACGCTGGCGGCTGCGCGCGGAGGGCGGCTCGGCGCACTGCGAGCGCACCGACCGGAGCCCCGACCTCTCCCTCGACGTGGAGGTGCTGAGCTCGGCGTACCTGGGCGGCGAGCCGCTGACCGGGTACGCGGCCGCGGGCCTGGTGCGCCAGTCGCGTCCGAGGGCGGTCCTGGAGCTGTCCGCGGCGCTGGCCGTGCCGGCGGCGCCGCACTGCTCGAGGATCTTCTGAGCCCGCGGGGTGAGGACTCTGTCCCCACCGGGAGACTGTCCGGGCGGGCCGCGGCGGGGTACCGTCCGGGGTAGCGCGCCGAGTGCCGTCCCCGTCCGTTCGGGAACGGGCGCGGTGCGGCCCGGCCGTGTCCCCTTGTTTCGGAGCGCTCCCCCGCGCGCGGAGCACGGCCCGGCCGCTCCGGGGAGACGGGAGAGGGGCCCTGTCCGCACCACGGCAGCGCTGCGGACGCCCCGCCCGGCTCCCCGGCGCCGGCCGGTTCCGGTCGTGTCCTGCTAGGGAAGCGGCGGGAGCTGCCCGGTGGTCTCGTAGTCGGACAGCATCCGGATCCGTCGGCTGTGGCGTTCCTCACCGCTGTACGGCGTGTTCAGGAAGACCTCGACGAAGCCGGTGGCCTCCTCCAGCGAGTGCATCCGCGCACCGATGCTGATCACGTTGGCGTTGTTGTGCTCCCGGGCGAGCCTGGCCGTCTCGGTGCTCCAGACCAGCGCCGAACGCACACCCTTGACCTTGTTCGCGGCGATCTGCTCGCCGTTTCCGGAGCCGCCGAGCACGATGCCGAGCGCCTCGGGGTCCTTGGCCACCCCTTCGGCGGCGCGCAGCACGAACGGCGGGTAGTCGTCGGCCGCGTCGTAGACGGCCGGGCCGGCGTCGACCACCTCGTGCCCCTGCTGCCGCAGCCAGGAGACGAGGTGCTGCTTGAGTTCGTAGCCGGCGTGGTCAGATCCGATGTAGATACGCACGGCCCCAGTCTGACAGGTCGCCCGGGGGCGTGGTGCGCCCGGGAGGGCCGCCCGGCGGCTCGGGGCCGCCGGGCGGCGGACGACGTCCCCCGGTCTCAGACGGCGGCGAAGGTGACCGCCGCGCCCAGCACGCCGAAGGCGACGGCGGCCAGGAGGAAGACCAGGTTGATGGCCACCAGGAGCCTGATGTCCTTGCTCAGCGGAACCGCCTTGGACATCAGG
>Ga0207864_1003470_pt1 | contig 13178 bp, 10 predicted proteins | sample HigsolmetaAR202D_FD_184834 | JGI IMG/M metagenome (GOLD analysis project Ga0207864, IMG submission 184834) | Ionic liquid and high solid enriched microbial communities from the Joint BioEnergy Institute, USA - AR20-2-D (SPAdes) (version 2) ...
CGCCCCGGTTTTTTTGTCCGGGGCGCACGCCTTTTTTGTCGGTTCTTTACCTGTCCGGTTTTCCGGGAGGGCGGAAGGGACGGCCCGTGCCGGGGCGGGGTTGCTGCGGGCGGAGGGTCCCCGGAGAAGGCGTGAGTGGCGTATCGTGATCCTCCGGTAGCGGCCTGACCGCAATAGCCTTTTTGTCCCATTTCACGAACTTCTGAGGCGAGCACCAGCAGTGTTACCCCTGGACTCCGCTCGGCACATCGTCACCGCCGTCGTGGTCACCCACGACGGTGCCCGCTGGCTGCCCGAAACCCTGGAGGCGCTCCGCTCCCAGGTCCGACCGGTGCAGCGGGTCATCGGAGTGGACACCGGAAGCCGTGACCGCAGCGGTGCCATTCTCGCCGAGTACCTCAACTCCGAGTCGATCCTCACCCTCCCCCGGAACACCGGCTACGGAGAAGCCATCCAGGCGGCCCTGGACCATCCGCGCTCCCGTTCCGGACTCGCCGGAACAGAGGGGACCGTCGAGTGGATCTGGCTGATCCACGACGACTGCACCCCCGAACCGGACGCCCTGCAACAGCTCCTCGCCGCGGCCGACGACAACCCGCGCGCCGCCGTCCTGGGCCCCAAACTGCGCGACTGGTTCGACCGAAGACTCCTGGTGGAGGTCGGCGTCACCATCGACGGCGCGGGACGCCGCGAGACCGGGCTGGAGTCCTCCGAGTTCGACCACGGGCAGCACGACGGCACCCGGCAGGTCCTGGCGGTCTCCAGCGCCGGGATGCTGATCCGCCGGGACGTGTGGGAGGAGCTCGGCGGGTTCGACCGCTCCCTGCGGCTGTTCCGCGACGACATCGACTTCTGCTGGCGGGTCGGCGGCGCGGGCCACCGGGTCCTCATCGTCACCGAGGCCGTCGCCTACCACGCCGAGGCCGCCGCCCGGCGCCGCCGCCGCATCCACGCCACCGGCGACCACCCCCGCCGCGTCGACCGGCGCAACGCCCTCTACGTGCTGCTCGCCAACCTGCCCACGGGCGCGATGGTGGCCGCGCTGCTGCGCAACTCTTTCGCCTCGGCGCTGCGCGTGCTCACCTACCTGGTCGCCAAGCAGCCCGCCAACGCCCTCGACGAGGCCGCGGCCATCACCTCGGTGTTCTTCGTCATGCCGTTCCGGCTGCTGGCGGCCAGGATCAGGCGGCGCAAGGGCCGCCGCCGCACCTACAGCGCCATCCGGCCGTTCATGGCGCGCGGCGTGGCCCTGCGCCAGTTCACCGAGGCCGTCGCCAACCTCCTCAGCGGCGACCCCACCCCCCTGGACGGGGCGGGACGGCACCAGGCGGTCACCGTGGCCCCCCGGGCCGAGGACGACGACGATCCGCTGCGCGACGACTCCGGGCTGCTGCGCCGGGCCATCACCAACCCCGCCGTGCTGCTCATCACCGGCCTCACGGTGGTCTCCCTCGTCGCCGGACGGAGCCTGCTGCTGGGCGGCCGGCTCGCCGGAGGCGCCCTGCCGCCGGTGTGGGGCGGCGCCTCGGACCTGTGGGCGATGTACCTGGCGAGCTGGCACGACGTCGGGGTCGGCTCCGACGCGGTGGCCCCGCCCTACCTCGCCGTGCTCGCCCTGCTGTCCACCCTCGCCTTCGGCAAGCCGTGGCTGGCGGTCCTCGGCATCCTGCTCGGCTGCGTGCCGCTGGCCGGGTTCACCGCCTACCGGCTGGCCCGCCGGGTGCTGCGCTACCGCCCCGCCCAACTGTGGATGGCGGCCTCCTACGCGCTGCTGCCCGTGGCCACCGGGGCGATCTCGCAGGGACGCGTCGGCACCGCCCTGGTCCACGCGCTCTTCCCGGTGCTGGGCCTGCTCATCACCCGGGTGCTCACCCTCAACCCGCGCCGGTCCCGCCGCGCCGCCTGGGCGCTCGGCCTGGCCCTGGCCCTGCTCATGGCGTTCGTGCCGCTGGTGTGGGCCCTGGCCCTGGTCACCGGGGTGCTCATCGCGGTCGCCTTCGGCCACCTCGGCCGCCGCCTGCACGTCAGCCTGGCCATCAGCCTGGTCACCCCGCTGGTGCTGCTGCTGCCGTGGACGCTGGAGCTGTTCCTGCACCCGTCGCTGTGGCTGCTGGAAGCGGGCATCAACCGCTCCGAGATCGTCAACCCCACGCTGTCCGCCGAGGCCCTGCTGCTGCTCTCCCCGGGCGGCCCCGGCACCCCGCCGCTCTGGGTCACCGGCGGCTTCGTCGCCGCCGCACTGTGCGCCCTGCTGCTGCGCCGCAACCGGGTCCTGGTGGCCGTCGGCTGGTGCGTCGCCCTCTTCGGCATCCTCATCGCCATCCTGGTCAGCCGGCTGCCGCTGTCGCTGTCGCAGACCGCCGACGCCACCGCCTGGCCCGGGGTGGCCCTGGCCTTCGCCTCCACCGCCATGCTGCTGTCCGCGGCCACCGCCGCGCAGTCCTTCGGCAACCTGTGGCGGCTGGGCGGGATCCGCAGGCTGTTCGCCGCCACGGTGACGCTGCTGGCGCTGACCACGCCGGTGTCGGCGGCCGGGCTGTGGATGTGGCACGGCGTGGAGGGGCCGCTCACCGGCGACGCCCCGCCCTCCCTGCCGCCCTTCCTGGAGTCGGTGAGCGCCGACGGCACCCAGCCCCGCACCCTGGTCATCGCGCCCCGGAAGGACGGCACGGTCGCCTACAGCGTGCTGCACGGGCGCCCGCCGCGCCTCGGCGAGCCCCAGATCCCCCCGGACCCCGACGTCGACGCCCGCCTCGGCGAGGTCGTGGCCGCGCTGGTCGCGGGCCGCGGCGGCGACGAGGCGGCCGTGCTCGCCAACTTCGGCATCCGCTACCTCGTGGTCCCCGCCCCCGAGGTCGGCGACCCGATCGACCGCACGCTGGTGGACACCGTCGACGCCCTGCCCGGCCTGAAACGCCTCCAGCTCACCGAGCAGTTCGCGCTGTGGCGGCTGCTGGAGGAGACCGGGCGGCTGCGCATCCTCCCGCCGGGGGAGGACGCCGAACCGGTCGTGCTGCGGGTCGGCCCGCTGGACACCTCGGTCGAGATTCCCCCCGGCCCCGAGGGGCGGCGCCTGCTGCTGGCCGAACCCGCCGGGCACGGCTGGCAGGCGACCCTGGACGGCGTCGAGCTCACCGGTTCCGCCACCGAGTGGGGCACGCAGGAGTTCGCCCTGCCCACCCAGGGCGGGCGCCTGGAGCTCACCCACGCCGGACTGGCCCGCCAGGTCTGGCTCACCGTCCAGGTGGTCCTGCTCGTCGTGGTGGTGGCGCTGGCGCTCCCCGGGGCCAAGACAGAGGAAGACCTGCGGGAACAGGCCGCCCAACCGGCCCTGCGCCCCCGGCGTCCGCGCCGTCGCGCCACCGCGGGGACCCGCCGTGCGGGACGCGGCCGCCGCGCCCGGCGGCGCGGCCGACAGTGAGGAGGACCGTCCCGGTGAAGCTGCTCGTCGAAAACCGCTTCGCACTGCTGTTCCTGGTGGTCGTGGCGCTGGCCGCGCTTTTCGGGGCGGCCCGCCTGTCCGCGGCCGCGCTGCCCGCCCCCGGCGGGGACGCCGAGCCGGTGCTGGCCCCGGTGGAGTCGATCACGCGGGTCTGCCCCACGCCCCAGGGCGAGGACCGCCGGACCCAGGTGGCCGGCCACGCCCCCGGCGACGGGGAGGGGACCGCCGAGGACGTCCTGGAGGTCGCCCCCAACCTCGCCGACGCCGCCCCGGAGCAGCCCGCCGCCGCGGCCGGGCAGGCGTGGCTGCACGAGCCGCAGGAGACCGACAGCGGCACCGTGGTGCGCGCCGAGGGCGGGTTCGCCGCCGGGGCCGAGGTCTCCCAGACCACCACCGGCGACGGCACGGTCACCGAGGTGCGCTGCGCCGAACCCTCCTCCAGCACGTGGTTCGCGGCCCCCGGCGGCGCGGAGCTCAAGCAGTTGCGGCTGCACCTGGCCAACATCGACGAGACCACGGCCACCGTCAACGTGGACCTCTACGCCCCCGACGGCCCCACCTACTCCCTGGAGACCCGGGGGGTCATGGTCGAGGGCCGCACGGAGCTGGAGCTGCCGCTGCTGCCGCTGGTGGAGCACGCCCAGGCGGTCGTGGTCCACGTGCGCACCAACGCGGGCCGGGTCGCGGCGGCGCTGTACGCGGAGCGCTCCGCGGACGGCGCGGACTGGGTCCCCGCCACCACCGCCCCCGCCACGAGCCACGTCGTCCCCGGCGTCCCCGGAGGCAAGGGCAACCGGCGCCTCGTCGTCGCGGCCGTCTCCGACGAGCCCACCACGGTGCAGGTCCGCCTGCTCACCCCCGACGGCGAGGTGGAGACGGAGGCCCTCGCCGAGGTGGAGGTGGCCCCGGCCGCCTCCACCCGGGTCAGCCTGGAGGGTCCGCTGGAGAGCCGGGACGCGACCGTGGTCGTCACCGCCGACCACCCGGTCGTGGTGGGCGCGGAGGTCCGCCGCTCCGACGACGACACCGCCTACACCGCGGCCACCGCCCCTCTCACCGCGGGACCCGACGCCCGCACGGTCGCGCCGCCCGCCCCCCAGGACGCGAAGAACGCCCTGCTGCTGGGCGCTCCCGAGAAGGCCGCCACGGTCAGCCTCACCCCGGTCTCCCCGGACGGCGGCCGCGGCGAACCGCAGACCGTCACGGTGGAGGCGGGCACCACCCTCGTGCCCGAACTCGACCCCGCCGACGGCACGGTGGCCTGGGAGGTCGAGCTCACCGACGGCGGCCCGGTGCACGCGGCCCGCGTGCTGACCGTGGACGGCACGGTCAGCGTGCTGCCCCTGGCGCCCGCCCCCGCCCGGGTGCCGCTGCCCCGGGTGGTCGACAGCCTGACGACCGTGGTGCCCTGACCGGGCGCCCACAGCAGAGGGGAGCGGGCGCACCGCTGCGCCCGCTCCCCTCCGTGGGTCTCTTCGCTACGCCTCGGGGTCGACCGTCTCCGGTTCGAGCCCCAGCAGGTTGGCGACCTCCTCGACCACGGTGTCGTAGACGAGCAGGGCCATCTCCTCGGGGTCCTTGGTGCGGATCTCCACCGGACGCCGGTAGACGATGATGCGTGCCCGACCGGACCTGGCGGTCTCCAGCCTGGAGAAGGGGATGCCGTCCTCCGCGGTCACCCCGCGCGGCACCTTGGGCACGTCCTCCACGAGGAACTCCACGTTGGCGAGTTCCCGTGCCCAGAGCCGTTCGAGGCGTTCGACCGCGTCGAGGACCAGATCGTCGAACACCTGCGCTCTGCTGCGTGTGACCGGCAGCTCCGGAGGAGTCAGCGGACCCCGGATTCCACGACCCCGGCGGTCCCTGCGTCGTACCCGCCCGGTCTGCGATTGGTTAAGGTGCAAGTGTCGCACAACATCGAGCCTAAGCCATGACCGCCCCGCCGCGCAGCCCCGGGGCGACCGGACGTGTCCGGTTTCGCTCCGTCAGATGCGGACACCGTGCGGCGAAGGTGGCGCAGCAGACAGGAAAGGGATACCGTCTGTCCTCGTGAGCGTTAGCAGACGCTGTTCGCGCACCGCGTGCAGGCAGCCAGCAGTCTTCACGCTCACCTATGTCTACGCGGACTCCACCGCGGTGCTCGGCCCGCTCGCCGCCTACGTCGAGCCGCACTGCTACGACCTGTGCGCGATGCACGCCGAGCGGCTGACCGCGCCGCTGGGCTGGGAGGTGGTGCGGCTGCCCGCCGACACCGCCACCGGCGGCCCCGGAAGCGACGACCTCGAAGCGCTCGCCAACGCGGTGCGCGAGGCGGGCCGCAGGCCCCCCGCGGAGCCGCAGCCGCCGCCCACCGGGCAGGGGGTCGAGACGATCCGCCGCGGCCACCTGCGCGTGGTCCGCTCCGAGCCGGCCCGCCCCGAGGAGCAGCCCGGCCCGCGCACGCCCCGTCGGCCCCGCCGTGACGTTTGAGCCCCGCACGGCTGGAGATCGGGAACAGAGAAGCCGATCAGAAGATCCTACGACAGGGCCGCGGTCGGGGTACCGCCGCGGTCACTCAGCGCGAAACCGGAGTCTTGTACGTTTGACCCTGCGGACCCGCCGGGTCCGCGCCATTGACCATCGGCCGCATATCGACACCTCCGGAGCTGCTGTGGGTGACCTCGGTCAGATCTTCAAGGCATACGACATCCGGGGCGTCTTCCCCGACACGCTCGACGCGGACGTCGCGCGGGCAGTGGGGGCGGCGTTCGCGCACGTCGTCGACGGTGACGAGATCGTCGTCGCCTACGACATGCGCCCCTCGTCCCCCGAGCTGGCCGCGGCGTTCGCCGAAGGCGCCAGCGCCCAGGGACGCAACGTGATCATGGCGGGCCTCGGCTCGACCGACCTGCTCTACTTCGCCTCGGGCAAGCTCGGCATCCCCGGGGCCATGTTCACCGCCAGCCACAACCCCGCCCAGTACAACGGGATCAAGATGTGCCGTGCCGGGGCCGCGCCGATCGGCGCCGACTCCGGGCTGGCCCAGATCCGCGAGCTCGTGGAGCGGGGCGTCCCCGACCACGACGGCCCCGCCGGGACCGTCGTCGAACGCGACCTGCTCGCCGACTACGCCGCCCACCTGCGCTCGCTGGTGGACCTGTCGGGCATCCGCAGGCTCAGGGTCGTGGTGGACGCGGGCAACGGGATGGGCGGCCACACCGTGCCCGCCGTCCTGGGCGACCAGTTGCTGGACGCCCTGCCGCTGGACATCGACCCCCTCTACTTCGAGCTGGACGGCACCTTCCCCAACCACCCGGCCAACCCGATGGACCCCGAGAACATCGTCGACCTACAGGCCAGGGTCCGCGAGACCGGCGCCGACATCGGGCTGGCGTTCGACGGCGACGCCGACCGCTGCTTCGTCGTGGACGAGCGCGGCGAACCCGTCTCGCCGTCGGCGATCACCGCGCTGGTCGCGGTGCAGGAGCTCGCCAAGGAGCCGGGCGCCACGATCATCCACAACCTCATCACCTCCCGGGCCGTGCCCGAGATCGTGGCGGAGCACGGCGGGGTGCCGGTGCGCACCCGCGTCGGCCACTCCTTCATCAAGGCCACCATGGCTGAGACGGGGGCGGTCTTCGGCGGCGAGCACTCGGCGCACTACTACTTCCGGGACTTCTGGAAGGCCGACACCGGCATGCTCGCCGCGATGCACGTGCTGCGGGTCCTCGGCTCCGACACCCGGCCGCTGTCGGAGATCACCGCCGAGTACAGCCGCTACGCGGCCTCCGGCGAGATCAACTCCGAGGTCGCCGACCAGGCCGAGCGCACCGCCGCGGTGGAGGCGGCCTTCGCCGGCCGGGAGGACGTGGAGAGCGTGGACCACCTCGACGGGCTGACCGTGACCCTCGCCTCGGGAAGCTGGTTCAACCTGCGGGCCTCCAACACCGAGCCGCTGCTGCGGCTCAACGTCGAGGCCCCCGACGCCGAGTCCATGGCCAAGCTGCGCGACGAGGTCCTGGCGATCATCCGGGCCTGACCGCCGCGCACGGCGTATCCGACACAGGAAGAAGAAGCGAACATGAGCACCAAGATCGACGAGTGGCTGCTGGAGATCCTGGCCTGCCCGCAGAGCAAGGCCCCGCTGCGGCTGGACGAGGAGGCCGGTGAGCTCGTCTGCGACGAGAGCGGCCTGGCCTACCCGATCCGCGACGGAATCCCCGTGCTGCTGGTCGACGAGGCACGCAAGATCAGGTGACGCCGACGCGGCGCGGTCCGACCGGCCCGGGGAGCCCGCCCCGGGCCGGTTCCGCGCACCGAGCGCGAGAGGGGAGCGGGAGATGGCATTCGTGTTCGAGGAGCACCGGCTCGACGACGTGGGCACCGACCCCGCTCTCGACCGGGGCGGCCTGCTGCGCCAGACCGCCACGGCGGCAGCCCAGGTGCGCCAGGCCAGGACCGCCGCGCTGGAGTCCGGCCTGACCGCGCTCGCCGAGGACGGGCGCCCGCGCTCCGTGGTGGTCGCGGGCTCCGGGGTCGGGGCCTTCGCCGGAGCGGCGCTGAGCGTGCTGCTCGGCACCGGCAGCCCGGTCCCGGTGCACACCGTGACCGGGTACCGGCTGCCCGGCTGGGTGGGGGCGCACGACCTCGTCGTCGCCGTGTCGGCCGGGACCGGCGCGCAGACGGACTCCGCGGTGCGGACGGCGCTGGAGGCGGTGCGCCGCGGCTGCCGCTTCGCGGCCGTGGGACCGCGCGGCGGACCGCTGGCCGGGATCGCCGAGCAGGCCCGCGCCCCCCACGTGGCGCTGCCCGTGCCGGGGGAGCCGCGCACCCTGCTGTGGTCCCTGCTCGTGCCGCTGCTCGTCGCGGCGGAGCAGATCGGGGTGCGGGCGGCCGCCGAAGCCGACCTGGAGGCGACCGCCGCGCTCCTGGAGGACGTCGCGCAGCGCTGCCGCCCAACCGCCGACACCTACGTCAACCCGGCCAAGGAGCTGGCCCTGGCGCTGGCCGACGCGCTGCCCGTGGTCTGGGGAGCCACCCCGGTGGCGGCGCTGGCGGCCCGCTGGGCCGCCGCCCAGTTCGCGGCCAACGCCCGCTGCCCGGCACTGGCCGCCAGCCCGCCGGAGGCCGTCCGGACGCAGTCGGGGGTGCTGGCCGGTCCGCTGGGGGTCGCCGGACCGCGCAGCATCTTCGACGACCCGGTGGACGAGCCGGGCGTGCGCATGCGGGTCCTGCTGCTCCGCGACGACCAGGCCCTGCCGGAGGAGGCCGCCGATCTGGCGGCGGCCGAACGCGCCGCGGCCGAAGCGGGGGTGCGGGTGAGCGAGGTCGCCGCGCAGGGCAGAACTCCGGTGGAACGCCTGGCCGGTTTGATCGCTCTAACGGATTACGCCAGTCTGTATCTCGCAGTGGCTTATGCCGTGGAACCCCTAACAAATACTCTGGTCGTGCGATAGCGACTCTCACGACCGTTCTGGAGGAGATCGATGCCCGGTCCCGAATCGCTGCAACCGAGCGACCCCACCTCGTTCGGTGAGTACAGCGTGATTGGACGCCTGGGGCGCGGGGGCCAGGGAATCGTCTACCTTGCTCGCGACTCCGAGGGACAGAAATACGCGGTCAAGGTGCTCAACGAGCAGTGGTCGCAAGACACTGACCTGCGTAAACGCTTCGAGAAGGAGGTCCGGGCCGCACAGAAGGTGGCCTCCTTCTGCACCGCCGCGATCCACGAGGCCAACCTCGACGCCGACCCCCCGTACGTGGTCAGCGAGTACGTCGAGGGGCCCGACCTGCAAGAAGCAGTGTCCAAGGAGGGGCCGCGCAAGGGAGCGGCCCTGCAACGCCTGGCCGTGTCGACCGCGACCGCGCTGGTGGCCATCCACCAGGCGGGTATCGTGCACCGCGACTTCAAACCCGGGAACGTGCTGCTGGGCCGGGACGGCCCCCGGGTGATCGACTTCGGTATCGCCCGGGTCACCGACAGCACCGCGACCGTCACCAACTCGATCGTCGGCACCCCGTCCTACATGGCGCCCGAGCAGATCGCGGGCAAGAACATCACCGACAAGGTCGACGTGTTCGCCTGGGGCTGCGTCATGGCCTTCGCCTCCACCGGCAACGCGCCCTTCGGCTCCGACAGCGTTCCGGCGGTGGTGCACCGGGTGGTCAGCGCTCCTCCGGACATCAGCGAGGTGCCCGAACCGCTGCGGACGATCGTCGCCGACTGCCTCAACAAGGACCCCGACCAGCGGCCCACCGCCAAGCAGTTGCTCATGCGGCTGCTCGGCCACGACGCCGAGGACGAGGAGAAGGTCCCCACCTCGCAGGCGGTCGCCGAGGGCGAGAAGCAGGCGATCGCACCGGTGGCGCCCAGCGGCCCGCAGCGCCCGCTCTACCCGAACCACCCGCCGACCCCGAGCGGCCCGCAGACGCCCTTCCCCGGCCCGCCCGCACCCCCGCACACCGGGCCCCAGCAGCCCACCACCGGGTACAACCGCCCGGCGCCGCCGATGCCCAACCCCAACGTGACCGGGGCCGTACACCCGAACATGACGGCGGGCCTGCCGCCCACCATGTCGCAGCGCCCCCCGATCGGGGGCCAGGGCTACACCCCCGTGCAGCCGCAGAGCCAGCAGTCCGACGACCCGGTGCTGGCGCAGGGCTGGGTGCTGCCCGCCGTGATCGTCGTCATCATCGTGCTGCTGCTGATCCTGCTGCTGATGGCGGTCGCCCAGTGACCTGACGGAGGCAGCGGCCGGTTCCGGCCGGGGGGCGCGCCCCCCGGCCGTTCCGCTCACGCCATCACCGAGGTGAGGCGGCTGACCGCGTAGGAGACCGCCTCGTCGGCCAGGGCCGCCACTTCGGGCCACCGCTCGTCGACGCTGTCAGATGAGAGAAGCGTCACACAGTCGGTCGGGGCCGGATCCAGCGCCTCCTCCACGCCGCGGGGGGAGACCACCAGGGCGTCGGCGGTCACCGCGAGCACGCCCGTCGCGGGGGAGCCGACCTCCTGCACGGTGAGCAGCAGCCGCAGCGTGCTGTCGGTGCAGTGGGCCTCCAGGCAGACCCACCAGGACGGGCCGCCCCGGGCGAGCAGGGCGCGGTCGGCGGCCAGGTCCATCCGGGCCCGGTGCTCGCCCACGTCGGCGGAGTCCCCGGAGGTCACCAGCACCCTGCTGGCCGGGTCGAGCTCCCGCAGCACCATCGACAGCGCGGGGGCGCGTCCGCGCAGGTGCTCCAGCAGCCTCCGGTAGACGGAGCGGGCCAGCGCCGAGCCGTACTCGGCGGAGTCCCCGTCCTCCGGCGCCGTCCAGCTCAGCTCCCCGCGCATGACGGCCACCTGGAGCTCGGTGAAGAGGCGGGCCAGTTCGACGAGCCGCTCCTGCGGCTGCGGGGCGCGCTCCCGGGACAGCCCCACCAGCACCGGACGGTGGTCGGCGATCAGCGGCGGGTGGTTGGCGCGCAGCAGCGCCAGCGAGGCCATCGCCCACGGCAGCGGATCGGTCCCCGGGGGAGCCTCCCTGCCGCCGGCCTCCAGCAGCGCCTGTTCGGTGCACAGGTAGACCAGGGCGGCGCGGACCACCGGGTGGGTCCACACCGTCGTGGCCTCGACCAGGCAGCCCGCCAGGCGGTCGCCCAGGCCGGGCGAGGACAGCCCGGTGAGGGAGCGGGCGGCCTCGGCGAGGGAGGAGGGGGTCAGACCGTCCCCGGTCCGGCACGCCTCGACCAGGGAGGTGAGCGTCTGCTCCTCCTCGTCCAGCCGCTCCCGTGCCGTCTGGTCCAGGGAGTCGTCGCTGTGGAAGCCGTGGTTCACCAGCCGTTCGGCGGTGCGCGGGGGGAGTCTGAGGTCCTCCCGCAGGGTGTGCAGTTCCAGGATGTGCCGTCGGATCATGCGGATCCGGTGGGCGGTCCACTGGTGATGGGGGCGTCGTCTCTGGTTGTCGGTCCACACTTCGCGCAGCCGGTCCAGGTCGACGAGCCGGACGCGGAGGTCGTGCGGAAGGCGGTCCGGGGCCGTGTCGAGGCCGTGTAGCGAACTCACATGACACACCGTTACCCACTGAGAACCGGCAAAACCTTACCTATGGGGGCCGATCGGTTGCGGTACGGAGAAATTCCTGCAAACGGGGAACGTGTCGCCGTGGACCGTGGTCTGCTGGGACCGGTGGTCGGGAGAGGCGTACCGGGCTGTCCGCCGGTTCACCCAGCGTCCGCCTCCCCTGCGACTCGTAGACTTCAGAGCGCATCCTTCAGGACTGGAGTTAAGACGCATGGCATTCGACTTCAAGGTCGCCGACCTCTCCCTGGCCGAGTTCGGCCGCAAGGAGATCCGCCTCGCCGAGCACGAGATGCCCGGACTCATGGCCACCCGCGCGGAGTTCGGGCCCTCGCAGCCGCTCAGAGGCGCCAGAATCATGGGCTCGCTGCACATGACCGTCCAGACCGCGGTCCTGATCGAGACCCTGGTGGCGTTGGGCGCCGAGGTGCGATGGGTCAGTTGCAACATCTTCTCCACCCAGGACCACGCCGCAGCGGCCGTCGTCGTCGGCCCCGACGGCACGCCCGACGACCCCCGCGGGGTGCCGGTCTTCGCCTGGAAGGGTGAGACGCTCGAAGAGTACTGGTGGTGCACCGAGCAGGCGCTCACCTGGCCCGACGGCGAGGGCCCCAACATGATCCTGGACGACGGCGGCGACGCCACGATGCTCGTCCACCGTGGCGTCCAGTACGAGAAGGCGGGCGCGGTCCCCGACCCCTCCACCGCCGAGAGCGAGGAGTTCCGCGTCGTCCTGGAACTGCTGCGGCGCAGCCTCGCCGAGAACCCCGGCAAGTGGACGAAGATCGCCTCCCAGATCAAGGGGGTGACCGAGGAGACCACCACCGGCGTGCACCGCCTCTACGAGATGCAGCGCGACGGCTCCCTGCTCTTCCCGGCGATCAACGTCAACGACTCCGTCACCAAGAGCAAGTTCGACAACAAGTACGGCTGCCGCCACTCGCTGATCGACGGCATCAACCGCGCCACCGACGTGCTCATCGGCGGCAAGGTCGCGGTCGTGGCCGGATACGGCGACGTCGGCAAGGGCTGCGCGGACTCGCTGCGCGGCCAGGGCGCCCGCGTCGTCGTCACCGAGATCGACCCCATCTGCGCGCTACAGGCCGCGATGGACGGCTACCAGGTCACCACCCTCGACGAGGTGGTCGAGACCGCCGACATCTTCATCACCGCCACCGGCAACCGGGACGTCATCACCGCCGAGCACATGGCCCGCATGAAGCACCAGGCCATCGTCGGCAACATCGGCCACTTCGACAACGAGATCGACATGGCCGGCCTGGCCGCCATTCCCGGCATCGAGAAGATCGAGATCAAGCCGCAGGTGCACGAGTGGCGGTTCCCCGACGGCCACTCCATCATCGTGCTCTCCGAGGGCCGCCTGCTGAACCTGGGCAACGCCACCGGCCACCCCAGCTTCGTGATGTCCAACAGCTTCACCAACCAGGTGATCGCGCAGATCGAGCTGTTCACCAAGACCGACCAGTACCCGGTCGGCGTGTACGTGCTGCCCAAGCACCTCGACGAGAAGGTCGCCCGGCTGCACCTGGACGCGCTCGGCGTGAAGCTGACCAGGCTCACCAAGAAGCAGGCCGACTACATCGGCGTGGACGTCGACGGCCCCTACAAGCCCGACCACTACCGGTACTGACCCGCCGCGCCGGTGCCGTGCGGCGCTCCGCACGGCACCGGCCGCCGCCC
>Ga0207864_1003471_pt1 | contig 13175 bp, 10 predicted proteins | sample HigsolmetaAR202D_FD_184834 | JGI IMG/M metagenome (GOLD analysis project Ga0207864, IMG submission 184834) | Ionic liquid and high solid enriched microbial communities from the Joint BioEnergy Institute, USA - AR20-2-D (SPAdes) (version 2) ...
GCGGGCCTTCGGCGCCAGGCTGCGCAGCCTGGTCGACGAGGGGGTCGCGACCGTCCTGCTGGTGGACCACGACGTCGACCTCATCATGCGGATCTGCGACGACGTCCAGGTCCTCGACTTCGGCAGGCGGATCGCCTCGGGGCCGCCGTCGACCGTCCGGGACGACCCCGAGGTGGCCCGCGCCTACCTGGGCACGGCCGCCGAACCCGCGACCGGAGGTGCGTCATGACCACGACCGTTTCCGAACCGGCGGGCACCGCTCCCGCCGGGGCCGGCTCCGCCGTCCTGGAGGTCGCGGGGCTCGACGCCGGGTACGGCCCCATCCAGGTGCTGCACGGCGTGGACCTGTCGGTGTCCGCCGGGGAGCTCGTCTGCCTGCTGGGGCCCAACGGGGCGGGCAAGACCACCACCCTGCTGGCCTGCTCCGGCATGGTGCGGGTCGCCTCCGGCGACATCCGGCTGGACGGCCGGTCGCTGCTGCGGCTCAGCCCGCACGCGATCGCCCGCCGGAAGCTCGCGCACGTCCCCGAGGACCGCTCGCTGTTCCCGTCGCTGACGGTCGACGAGCACCTGCGGCTGTGCGCCCGCCCCGGGGGCATGGACGTCCTCGAACTCTTCCCGGAGCTGCGCAAGCGCCGCACCAAGCGGGCCGGGGTGCTGTCCGGGGGCGAGCAGCAGATGCTGGCCCTGGGCCGGGCGCTGGCCACGGGTCCGCGGGTGCTGCTGGTGGACGAGATGTCCATGGGGCTGGCCCCCGTGGTGGTGGAGCGGCTGTTCTCGGCGCTACAGGAGATCGCCGTCTCCGCCGGGCTCGCCGTGCTGATGGTGGAGCAGCACGTCCACCTGGCGCTGCGCTACGCCCAGCGCGGCTACGTGCTGGCCGGCGGCCGGGTCCGCACCCACGGCACCGCGGCGGAGCTGCGGGAGCGCTGGCCGGAGATCGAGTCCTCCTACCTCGGGCGGTGACCCCCGCCCGGACCTGACCCGGAGCCTCCGCCCTGTCCCCCGGGGCGGAGGCTCCTCGCCTGTCCGGCCTGCCCGGTGTCTTCCCGCCGGGGAGACCGGGGGCGGCCCCGGCGTCCCCGGGGCGGGCAGGCGCCCCGCCGCGCCCGACGGGCCGGAAGGCCCCCGCAGCAGACATGGCAGGGCCGGTGCCGGGCAACCGGGGTTGCGCGGCACCGGCCCTGCTTCCGCCGTCCCGCCCCTCCTGCCGGACGGCGGTCCCGGTAGGTCCGTCAGGCGGCCTTGCCGTCGGTGAGGTGGCGTCCGGCGAGGTAGCCGAAGACCATGGCGGGGCCGAGGGTGCCGCCGGCGCCGCCGTAGGTCATGCCGAACGGGGAGGCCATGACGTTGCCCGCCGCGTACAGGCCCTCGATGACCCGGCCGTCCAGGTCGAGGACGCGGGCGTGCTCGTCGGTGCGGGGGCCGCCCTTGGTGCCCAGGCCGCCGCTGACGACCTTGATGGCGTAGTAGGGCGGGTCGTCGATGGGGCCGAGGGTGCCGCGCACGTCGCGCTTGTAGGCGGGGTCGCCCCACCAGCGGTCGTGCGCGCTCTCGCCGCGGCCGAAGTCGGGGTCGTGGCCGTTGGCCACGTTCTCGTTCCAGCGGCGCACGGTGGCCACCAGCTCGTCGGCGGGCAGGCCGACGTCCTCGGCCAGCGCCTCCAGGGTGGGGTAGCCCTTGAGCCAGGCGGGGGGCTCCTCGCCGGCCGGGTGGGGGCCGATGGTGCCGTAGGCGCGCAGGTAGCCCTGGTCGAAGATGAGCCAGGAGGGCAGGTTGGCGTAGTCGAAGGAGGTCACGTCCTCGACGTGGAAGGCGCCGCCGAAGGCGTTGTAGTTGGCGGCCTCGTTGGTGAAGCGCCGCCCCTTGCGGTTGACCATGATGGACCGCGGCCGGGTCCGGTCCGCGTTGATCATGGCGCGGTTCATGGAGTTGATGCCCTCGGGCAGGTCGGCGGCCGGGATCCACCACGCCTCGCGCATGTTGCCGAGCATCGCGCCGACCTTCATCGCCATGTACAGGCCGTCACCGGTGTTGGTGGGCACGGACACCGGGTGGGTCAGCGGGCCGCGCAGGAACGCCCGCTTGTACTCCTCGTTCCACTCGAAGCCGCCGGTGGCCAGCACCACGCCGCGCCGGGCGCGCACCTCGCGGGGGCCCTGCGGGGTCTCGAAGCGGACGCCCCTCACCCGGCCGTCCGCCACGACCAGCTCCCGGGCGCGGTGCTCCACCTGGGGCTGCACTCCCAGGTCCAGCAGGGCCTTGAGCAGCCGCCCCACCAGCGCCTGGCCGCGGCCGCGCTCGTCGTTGGCCGCGCGGCGGGCGAGCTCCTCCTCGGAGGGGACCTCGGGGACCACGGCCCCCAGGGAGGTCTCGCTCATGGTGAGGTGCTCGTTGGGGTAGTAGGGGGTGCGGGTGACCCGGTGCTGCCACTCGCCGAGCTCGGTGAAGGGGAAGAGGGGGCACTCGATGGTGCGCCCGCCGCCGGGCTTGCCGCCTGGGTGCTCGGGGTGGTAGTCGGGGAAGTCCGGCACCGCGTGGAACTCGGTGCCGGCCTCGCGGTCGAGGAACTCCACCATCTCGGGTCCGGCGTCGAGGTAGGCGCGGATGAGCCGCTCCTCCAGCAGGCCCCGCGACAGCGACATGATGTAGGTGAAGGCCTCCTCCTTGCTGTCGCTGACGCCGATGGCGGCCTGGTGCGGATTGCAGGGGATCCACACGTGCCCGCCCGACCACGCCGTCGTGCCTCCCACCTCGCGGGCCTTCTCGAACAGGCCCACCCGTGCGCCGCCCCGGGCCGCGGTCACCGCGGCGGTCAGACCTGCGGCTCCCGTGCCCAGGACGATCACGTCGTACTCGTCGGTCATCACGGCTCCTCTCCCGGTGATCCCACCTCTTTCTAGTACATCTTCCTATTGACGTACAAGGGAAGGTTTTGCGAACGTTCTGGGGAACCTACCGAGGGGAGTCCGGCAAATGCTGTTTCACGAAGTGATGGCCCGTGCCCTCGCCGACCACGGCGTGGACACCGTCTTCGGGGTCCTCGGGGACGCCAACCTGTACATGATGGACAGCTTCCAGCGGGTGGCCGGGGGGAAGTACTACTCCTTCTCCAACGAGGCCGGGGCCGTGCTGGCGGCCAACGGGTACGCCCGCACCTCCGGGCGGCTCGGCGTGGCCACGGTGACCCACGGGCCCGCCCTGACCAACACCCTGACCGCCCTGGTGGAGAGCGTGCGGGACCACACGCCGGTCCTGCTGGTCGCGGGCGACACCGCGGTGGTGGACCGGGAGAACTTCCAGAACATCGCCCAGCGGGACGTCGTCCTCCCCACGGGCGCGGGCTTCGAGCAGGTCCGCTCCCCCCTCACCGCGGCCGAGGACGTGGCCACCGCGATCCGGCGGGCGCTGCTGGAGCGGCGTCCCGTCGTGCTCAACGTGCCGGTCGACTTCCAGTGGGAGGACGTCCCCTACCAGCCGGTCGCGCCGAAGCTGGTCGAGCCGCAGGCCGTGGCACCGGACCCGGCCGCGCTGGACGCCGCGGTCGGCATCGTCGCCGCCGCGCGCCGCCCGGTCGTGCTGGCCGGACGCGGCGCCGCGCGGGCCAGGGGGGCGCTGCTGCGGCTGGCCGAGCGCATCGGCGCCCCGGTGGCCACCACCCTGCGCGGCAAGGACCTGTTCCGCGGCGAGCGGTTCGACCTGGGCATCTTCGGCACCCTCTCCGACGAGGTCGCCCTGGAGACGATCATGGAGAGCGACTGCGTCATCGCCTTCGGCGCCAGCCTCAACAAGTGGACCACGGCCGAGGGGTCGCTGCTGGAGAAGAAGCGGGTCGTCCACGTCGACCTCGACCGCGACAGCATCAGCCGGTTCTCGACCGTCGACGCCGGGGTCGTCGGGGACGCCGCAGTCGTGGCGGACACGATCGTCGAGTGGCTGGACCAGGCGGAGGTTCCCGCCACGGGGTTCGCCTCGGAGGAGCTGGCCCGGCGGCTGGCGTCCCGCTCCCCGGCGGACTTCACCGACTGCAGCACGGACGAGACCGTGGACATCCGCACCGCCATGCTCCGCATCGACGAGGCGTTCCCCCAGGACCGGACGCTCGTCTTCGACGGCGGCCGGTTCATCTTCAACGCCTTCACCCGGCTGCACTGCCCGGAGCCCAGCGCCTACGTGCACACCGTCAACTTCGGCTCGATCGGCCTGGGCATGGGCAACGCGATCGGCGCCTCCCTGGGCGCCCCCGGACGGCCCACCCTCCTGGTCACCGGCGACGGCGGCTTCATGATGGGCGGGCTGGCCGAGTTCAACACCGCGGTGCGCCACGGCATCGACCTCGTCGTCGTCATGTTCAACGACCGGGCCTACGGGGCCGAGCACATCCAGTTCCGCAACAAGAACATGGACCCGGCCATCTCCACCTTCGAGTGGCCCGACTTCGGCCCGGTCGCCACGGCGCTGGGCGGGCGCGGCTTCACCGTCCGCAACCTGGCCGAGCTGGACGAGGCGCTCGCCGCGATCGAGAACCGGGACCGGCCGGTGCTGATCGAGATCAGGATCGACCCCGACAAGGTGTCCTCCCCCGGCCACTGAGCCCCCCGGCGGGGCGGCGGGTCACCCCCGGCGCCCCGCCGCCGTTGCCGGCAGGAACGCCGCGACGGCCCCGCCGACCGTCCCGCAGACGCAGGCCAGGACGAAGACCGGGGCGAAGGCTCCGGTGGCGTCGGCCAGCCAGCCGCCCACGGGCGGGCCGACGACCTGCGCCAGGCCGAGGCTGGCCGTCACGCCGCCGAAGCCCGCCGCCATCCGGTCGGGCGGGAGGATGTCGCCGAGGTAGGCGACCATCACCGCGCCGACCGAGGTCATCACCAGCCCGTAGAGGAGGTTGGCGCCCAGGACCGCGCCGCTCCACCCCAGCGGGACGACCAGGGCCAGCAGTCCCGAGGCCGCGATGCAGGAGGCCAGGACCGGGCGGCGGCCGATCCGGTCGGAGGCCCGGCCGCCCGCCGCTCCCCCGACGATGCTGGCGATGCCGAGGAGCGCGAAGGCCCGCCCGGCGGCCTGCGGGGTGAACTCCAGGTCCTCCCGCAGCGCCACGACGAGGTAGTTGGTGTAGAGGACGAAGCTCACCCCGTACAGGAAGTAGGAGAGCAGCAGCCGGCCCCCGCCGGGCAGCGCGGTCCACAGGGCGGTCTGCGGTGACGGTTCGGCGGCCTGGCGGCGCACCGGCCTGAGGAACAGCAGGAGCAGCAGGACCGCCACCGACACGGCGGTCTCCAGCGCCCACACCTGGCGCCACTCCCCCGCGCCGAACACCCCCTGGAGGAAGGTCACCAGGGGGCCGGTCACCGCGATGCTGACCCCGATGCCCGCGGTGGCCAGGCCGAAGCCCAGGCCCCGGTGGCGCGCGGGGACGTGGGCGTTGACGACCGAGGGGATCGGGATCCAGACCAGCGAGCTGCACAGCCCGGCCAGGCCCATGCCGACGAAGAGCACCGGCACCGAGGGGGCGGCCGCCACCAGGCCCAGGCCCAGGGCGGTCAGCGCCAGGCCGGCCTTGAGCAGCCGGGTGCCCTCGAAGCGGTGCCCCACCCAGGCCAGGGCGACGACGCCGACGAGGTAGCCGCCCAGGTTGGTGGCGCTGAGCAGGCCGGCCGCGCTGTAGGAGCCGAGCAGGTCGCGGGTCATGTCCGGCATGACGTAGCCGAGGGTGAAGCGGACGAACCCCTGGGAGACGGCCGCGGCGCTCATGACCAGCAGCACCGGCCAGATCCAGCTCCGCAGCGGGGTGTCGTCGGCGGCGGGCTTCTCGCCCGCCGGCCCGGTGGTCTTCGGCGGTTGGGCGGCCATCCGGATCTTCCTTCCGCAGTCCCGACAATGAATTTAACCCTATACGTAAAACGTGTCATGAGATAGATTGCGACCGTCTCCGAGGATCGGGAAGGTGGTGCGATGAGCGAGTACGACGTGGTGGTACTCGGTACCGGCGCCGCTGGGCTGACCGCCGCGCTGGCGGCGGCGAGCGAGGGCGCATCGGTGGGGCTGTTCGAGAAGGCCGACCGGGTCGGCGGCACGACGGCGCTCTCCGGCGGCATCGTCTGGCTGCCCGCCAACCGCCACGCCGCCGCGGCGGGCGTCGACGACAGCCGCGAGAAGGCCCTGACCTACCTGGAGTCGCTCTCCAACGGGAGCATGCTCCCCGAGATGGTCGAGGCGTTCGTGGACAACGTCGACCCGACCCTGGAGTGGCTGGAGCGCGAGACGCCGCTGCGGCTCCTGGTGGTCCCGCGCTACCCCGACTACCACCCCGAGCACCCCGGGGGCCTGCCCGGCGGCGGCCGCTCCCTGGAGCCCGCGCTGTTCGACACCCGGGGCCTGGGCCCCTGGCAGGACCGGATCGTGGGCCTGCCCCGCAGGCTGCGCATCAGCGAGATCCCCAGCGGGGGCGGCAGCGGGGTCATCCCCCCGGAGGTCATGCGGCAGCGGACCGAGGCCTCCCAGGAAGGGCTGGGCCGGGCCCTGGTCGCCGCCCTGCTCCAGGGCTGCCTGGACCGGGGCGTCGCCCCCCGCACCGGGATGCGGGCCGTGGAGCTGGTGGTGGAGCACGGCCGCGTCGCCGGGGTGCGCTTCGAGTCGGAGTCGGGCCCCCAGGAGGTCCGCGCGCGCCGGGGCGTCGTCATCGCCACCGGCGGCTTCGAGCACGACCCCGAACTGGTGCGCGACCTCGTCCACGGCCCGCTCCTGCACCCGCCGGGCGTGCCGAGCAACACCGGGGACGGCCTGCGCATGGCGATGCGGGTCGGCGCCCGGCTCGGCGCCGTGCACGAGGCGTGGTGGGTCCCTGTCGTCCTGGTCCCCGGCCCGGACGGCACCGCCGCGCCCACCCTGCTGCTGCGCGAGCGGACCCTGCCCGGCACCCTCATGGTCAACGCGCGCGGCCGCCGGTTCGCCAACGAGGCCGCCAACTACAACGCGCTGGGCGCCGCCTTCCGCACCTTCGACAGCGCCTCGTTCTCCTACGCCAACGTCCCGGCCTGGCTGGTCCTCGACGACGCCTGCGTGCAGCGCTACGGCGTGTTCGGCACCGCCCCGGGCCGGGGCGCCCCCGACTGGGTGACGCGCGCCGACACCCTCGACGGCCTGGCCGAGCGGATCGGCGTCCCGGCCGACGCGCTCGCCGCGACGGTCGCGCGCTTCAACGACCACGCCCGGGCCGGGCACGACCCGGACTTCGGCCGCGGCGCGAGCATCTACGACGGCTGGTGCGGCGACCAGACGCACTACGGCACCCCGCAGGCCACCCTGGGCCCCCTCGCCACCGGGCCGTTCTACGCCGTTCCCGTGCACCCCAGCGCCCTGGGCACCAAGGGCGGCCCCCGCACCACCCCCGACGGCCAGGTCCTCGGGGTCGACGGCGCCCCGGTGGCGGGGCTCTACGCCGCGGGCAACGCCATGGCCGCCCCCACCGGCATGGCCTACGGCGGCGCCGGGGGCACGCTCGGCCCCGCCATGGTCTTCGCCCGGCTCGCCGGACGGCACGCCGCCCGCCAGGAGGTGCAGCGGTGACGGGGACACTCGCGGACAGCGCCCTGTTCCGGCCGATCCGGGTGGGCGACATGGAGCTGCGCAACCGGATCATGCTGCCGCCGCACGGGCGGCTGACCGGCGACCTGTTCGGCAGCGAGCGGCAGGCCCGCGCCAACATCGCCTACTGGCGCCGGCGCGCCGAGAGCGGCGCCGCCTGGATCTGCGGCCTCAACGGGTTCGTCGCCAACACGCTCATCCCCGGGTTCGAGCCGACCGGCCTGGGGGCCGCCGTGCGCGGCGTGTTCCGGCTGCCGCAGTTCCGGGAGCGGGCCGCCCGCTACGCCGAGGCGGTGCAGTCGGCCGGCGCCTACGCCTCGGCCCAGTTGATCATGCAGGGCGGCATGCCGCACTCGCCGTCGGGCCGGATGGCCAACTACACCAACAACCAGGTCCCGCACGTGCTGGACGCCGCCGAGATCGCCTGGTTCGTCGAGGAGTACGCGTTCTCCGCCGCGGAGGCCAAGGCCGCCGGGCTGGACGGGGTGGAGCTGCACGCCAACCACGAGGACCTGCTACAGCTCTTCCTCTCCCCCGCCACCAACCTGCGCGACGACGCCTACGGCGGCGACCGCGGGCGGCGGATGCGGCTGCTGCTGGACGTGCTGGGCGCCATCCGCCGGGAGGTCGGGCCGGACTTCACCGTCGGGGTGCGGCTCAACATGGACGAGCTGTTCGAGGGCGGCTACGACCTGGAGGAAGGGCTGGCGATCGCCGCCGCGTTGCAGGCCAGCGGCACCATCGACTACCTGCACTGCGTGGTCGGCAACAACTGGGGGGCGCCCAGCTACATCCAGACCCACCACTACGGCGTCGCGCAGTGGTCGGAGCTGGCCCGCAGGTTCCGGGAGTCCCTCGACGTCCCCGTGGTCTACACCGGCCTGGTCTCCACGGTCGAGGCGGCGGCCCGCGTCGTCGACGAGGGGCACGCCGACGTCGTCGGGATGGCGCGGGCCATGTTCGCCGACGGCGACCTCGTCGCCAAGGCCCGCAGCGGCCGCACCGCCGACATCCGCCCCTGCATCGGCACCAACGACTGCCTGCACCGGGTCGTCGTGGACGGGGTGCGGTTCGGCTGCTCGGTGAACCCCCGCACCGGGCGCGAGGCCGAACCGCCGCCGCCCCGGGCCCAGGAGCCCAGGCGGGTGCTGGTCGCCGGGGCGGGGCCGGCCGGGCTGGAGCTGTCCGCGCTGCTGGCCGAGCGCGGCCACCGGGTGGTGCTGTGGGAGCGGGAGGAGGAGGTCGGCGGTCAGATGCGCATCGCCGCGCGGGCCGCCGAGAACTCCTCCTACGCCGACTTCCTGGCCTACCAGCGGCGGCGGCTGGACGCCCTGGGGGTCGAGGTCGAACTGGGCCGGGAGGCGACCGCCGACGCGGTGGCCGCCGCCGGGTTCGACGTCGTCGCGGTGGCCACCGGGGCCCGGTCCCGGCGCCCCGACGTGCCCGGCGTGGACCTGCCGTTCGTGGTGGACGGGCGCGAGGTGCTGCTGGGGCGGGCCGAGACCGGCCGCCGGGTGCTCGTGGTCGCGATGGAGGACCACATGCAGCCGCTCACGATCGCCGGGTACCTCGCCGACCTGGGCCGACAGGTCACCGTGCTCTACCCGACGCCCGCGGTGGCCCCCCTGGTGGGCAAGTACTCCATCGGCGCCCCCCTGGCCAAGCTCAGCGCGGCGGGGGCGCGCATCGAGGTGACGGAGCGGGTGGCGCGCATCGAGCCGGACCGCGTGGTGTCGCGCAACGTCTACTCGGGCGTGGAGCGCGAGCACACCGGCTACGACTCCGTGGTGCTGGCCTGCGGCGGGGAGGCCGAGTCCGCCCTGTACGCGCAACTGGAGGGGCGGGTCGCCGAGCGGCACATCCTCGGGGACGCCTACGCGCCGCGCCGGATCTCGTTCGCCACCAGGCAGGCCTACGAGCTGGCGCTGCGGATCTGAGGCCCGCGGCGGGGCGTGCCGCGGCGCCCCGCCGTCCCGCGGTCCGCGAGCGGCGCGGTCGCGGGGTTTACCCGGAACCCGACAGTGCGATATAACGTTCAACGTAAACTATCAAATATTGTGGGCCCCGCGCGGCGCCCGGCACGGCAAGGAGTCCCCGTTGTTCGACCGCTACTACGACGAACTCGCCATCGGCGACCGCCGCTCCTTCAGCGGCATCACCATCACCGAGACCCACGTGGTGAACTTCGCCGGGGTCACCGGCGACCACTTCGGCCTGCACATGGACGCCGAGTACGCCAAGACCACGCCGTTCAAGCAGCGCATCGCGCACGGCCTGCTGGTGCTGTCCTGCGGCGCCGGGCTCGTCCCGCTGCTGCCGGGCCGGGTCATCGCGTTCATCGGCATGGAGGAGGTGCGCTTCCTCGCCCCCTGCTTCTTCGGGGACACCATCCACCCGGTCATGGAGGTCCTCGCCAAGAAGGACAAGGCCCCCGGCGGTGTGGTGACGCTCAAGGAGGAGATCATCAACCAGCGCGGCGAGACGGTCATCTCGGCGCGCATCAACATCTGGGTCGCCTCCAGCCCATCCGCCCAGGCGGCCTGACCGTCCCGGGAGGAGCCCGTGGCATCCCCGACCCCGGCCGGCGGCCGCGACAAGGGCGCGCGGCGCGACCTGCTCAGCATCGGTGAACTCGCCCGCCAGGCGGGCCTGTCCACCCGCACCATCCGCTACTACGAGGAGCTCGGCATCCTGCCGCCTCCCGAGAGGACGGCCGGCGGGACGCGCCGCTACTCCCGCGACTACTTCTTCTACCTGGAGGGAACCCGCATCCTCAAACAGCTCGGCTTCGACCTCGAGGAGATCGCCGAGCTGGGCCGGTTCGCGCTGACCGGGGCCACGGCCTCCAGCCGCACGAAGGCGATCCTTCAGGAGAAGGTCGCCCAGCTCGACCACCGCATCCGGGTGCTCAAGCGGCTGTACGCGCTCGTCAGCGCGGCGGCCTCCTCCCGCGCCGACCCGGACGCCCCCGTGCCGCAACTGCTGCGCTGGATCAGCGAGAAGAGCAGCGACGAGGCGGCCGCGGCGGCGGGGCCGGAGGAGAACGGACCGGACGACCACCCACGACCACGTTGGAGCTGACGTATGGAACGCACCCTCTTCGAACCCGTCCACAACGACTTCCGGGACTCCGTGCGGGAGTTCATCCGGCGCAACGTCGTCTCCGAGTACGAGCGCTGGGAGGCCGACGGGCTGGTCGACCGCGAACTGTGGAAGCAGGCCGGCGACGCGGGGTTCCTGGGCACGGCCGTGCCCGTCGAGTACGGCGGCGGCGGCGAGCCGGACTTCCGCTACAACGCGGTCCTGGTGGAGGAGTTCGCGCGCGCCGGCGCCCTGTCCCTCAGCTCCGGGTTCGGCCTGCACAACGACGTCGTCGCCCCCTACCTGCTGGAGCTGGGCACCGAGGAGCAGAAGCAGCGCTGGCTGCCCGGCTTCTGCTCCGGCGAGCTCGTCACCGCGATCGCGATGACCGAGCCCGGCGCGGGCAGCGACCTCAAGGCGGTGCGCACCACCGCGGTCCGCGACGGCGACCACTACGTCCTCAACGGCTCCAAGACGTTCATCACCAACGGCATCCACGCCGACCTCGTGATCGTCGTGGCCAAGACCGACCCGGCGGCCGGCGCGCGCGGCATCAGCCTCCTGGTCGTGGAGCGCGGCATGCCCGGCTTCCGGCGCGGCCGCAACCTGGCCAAGGTGGGCATGCACTCCCAGGACACCGCCGAGCTGGTCTTCGAGGACGTGCGGGTGCCCGCGGCCAACCTGCTCGGCGAGGAGAACAAGGGCTTCGGCTACCTGATGCGCAACCTGCCGCAGGAGCGGCTGTCCATCGCGGTCGTCGCCGTCGCCGCCGCGCAGGCCGCCCTGGAGTGGACCGTGCAGTACTGCCGGGAGCGCAAGGCGTTCGGCCAGGAGATCGGCCGCTTCCAGAACAGCCGGTTCCAACTGGCCGAGATGGCGACCGAGATCGAGATCGCGCAGACCTACGTGGACCGCGCCGTGCTCGAGCTCAACGCGGGGACCCTCAGCCCGGTGGACGCGGCCAAGGCCAAGTGGTGGACCACGGAGCTGATGAAGCGCACCGCCGACCGCTGCCTGCAGTTGCACGGGGGCTACGGCTACATGGACGAGTACCCGATCTCCCGCTTCTGGCGCGACGCCCGGATCCACACGATCTTCGGCGGCACCACCGAGATCATGAAGGAGATCATCGGACGCGACCTCGGTTTCTGAGCGCGCACACGGGTCCACGGCCAGGAGTGAACCCGGTCACAGATGGCTATCTCCGCGCACTATCAGCGATAGACTAGACAGTAACTTAACGGGATTCGTTAAGTTACAAAGATGTCTAGGAGTCCACCGATGTCCACGCGCACCTCCGCCCAGGAAAGGAGGACGTCCCCGCCCTCCTCCGGTGCAGCAGAGTCCGGGTCCCGGCTGTCCTCCGAGAAGTCTCCGAGCACCTCCCCCAAGGGAGACCTGCTCAGCATCGGTGAACTGGCCAAACGTGCCGGGGTCTCGCCGCGGACCATCCGCTACTACGAGGAGCTGGGGATCCTGCCCACTCCCGAGCGCACCGCGGGGGGCAGCCGCCGCTACCCCCACGAGTACATCTTCTACGTCGAGGGCGCCCTGCTCCTCAAGGAGATGGGGTTCTCGCTGGAGGAGATCCGGGACCTCGGCCGGTGGGCGCTCGACCGTACCACCGCGGCCTCCGAGCGCACCCAGGCCATCCTGGAGAGCAAGGTCGCCGTGCTGGAACACCGCATCCGCGTCCTGACCCGACTGCACGACCTCGTCATCGAGGCCACCCGGAGCCGTGACAGAGACGACGAGATCACCCCGGAGCTGCTCCGCCTGCTCGGCGAGGAGGCCCAGTCCGCCAACCTCGTCGCCGCTGGCGCCGACAGGGCCGGGGCCTGAACCGCCCGCGGCACCGCCGCGGCGGCACGGCCTGCCGCCGTCCGCTCCCCGGGCGGCGACCACTCCGCTTCCTCCGGGGCTCCGTCCGGGCCACCGACTCCGTCGGGGCCGCGGCCGCTTCCGCCAGCCCGTCGGCCGCGGCCCCGACGTGTGCCCGCGGCCGGCGCTCCTGTGGACGGCGGCTCAGCGGCGCCCCGGACGCCCCGCCGGATCCCGCGGGGTGCGGCGGCCGCTCCTGCTGCCCCGGTAGGCGCTCTCCCTGAGTCCGGCGAGCCACCCGGGGACCGGCTCCCACCCGGCGGGCCGGTTGAGCACGGGGTCGAAGGAGGTCCGTCCGGCCTCGCCCGCCGACAGCACGGCGTGCAGGGTCAGCCTCGCCGCGGGAAGCCACCCGCCCCGTGCCGGGCGGGCCAGCAGCGCCAGTCGCCACGGCCGCTCGCGCACCCGCCGTTCCAGGCACCCCGTGGCCGCGGGGCCTGCCGGGCCGCCGTACGGCACGGCCAGCAGCCACACCAGTTGCCCGGCGACCCGGTAGGGCAGCAGGCTGCCGTAGCGCGCCCTGCCCCAGTCCGCGGCGGGCAGGGGCAGGCAGCGGGTCGCCGTCCCGATCCCGCAGGAGGACAGCGCCAGGTCCCACGGGCCGTCCAGCCCGCCGCCGGCCGGCAGGC
>Ga0207864_1003475_pt1 | contig 13171 bp, 14 predicted proteins | sample HigsolmetaAR202D_FD_184834 | JGI IMG/M metagenome (GOLD analysis project Ga0207864, IMG submission 184834) | Ionic liquid and high solid enriched microbial communities from the Joint BioEnergy Institute, USA - AR20-2-D (SPAdes) (version 2) ...
GAGCGCATCCGCGTTCGGCAGGTGCGCCTGATCGGTGAGGACGGCCAGCAGCTCGGCATCGTCGACACGGCCGAAGCGCTGCGGCGCGCCCAGGAGGCGAACCTCGACCTGGTCGAGGTGGCCCCGAACGCGAAGCCGCCGGTCGCCCGCCTGCTCGACTACTCGAAGTACCGCTACGAACAGGAGCAGAAGCAGAAGGCCGCGCGCAAGCACCAGCAGCAGGTCAACGTGCGCGAAATCAAGCTGCGGCCGAAGATCGCGGACAACGACTACAAGACCAAGAAGGGCCACGTCGAACGCTTCCTCAAGCACAACGACAAGGTCAAGATCACGATCATGTTTCGCGGCCGCGAGCAGGCCCACCCCGAGCGCGGCCGCGCCCTGCTGCAGAAGCTCTACGAGGACCTCGACGGCCTGGCGACGATCGAGTCCGAGCCGCTGCAGGAAGGCCGCAACATGAGCATGCTGCTGGCGCCGAGCAAGGACGCCAAGCAGGCCGCCAAGCAGGCGCGCTCGGACGAGTAGTCAGCCGCGCTCGTCGAGCAGCGTCGCGGCGAGGCGCTCGGCGGCGCGGCCGTCCCACAGCGGCGGCGGCTCGGCGGGGGCCGGGGGGCGCTCGGCGAGCGCGTCGGGGATGCCGACGATCGCCGCCGGGTCGAGGCCGAGCAGGGTGTTGGTGCCGGCGCGGATCGTCACCGGGCGCTCGGTGTTGTCGCGCAGCGTGAAGCAGGGGATGCCGAGGTAGGTCGTCTCCTCCTGGATGCCGCCGGAGTCGGTCAGCACCGCGCCCGCGTCGGCGGTCAGGGAGAGGAAGTCCAGGTAGCCGAGCGGCTCGCAGAGCGTCAGGCCGGGCCGCTCGACGTCGGCGCCCAGCGCCGCGATCATCTTGCGCGTCCGCGGGTGGACGGGGAAGACGACCGGCAGCCGCTCGGCCACCGCCGCCAGGGCGGCCATCGCCTCGCCGAGCAGCGGGCCGTCGACCAGCGCCGGGCGGTGGAGGGTGACGAGCAGGTAGCCGCCCGACTCGAGGCCGAGCCGCGCCGCCGCCCCGGCGGCGCGGATCCGCTCCTGCAGCGCGACCAGGGTGTCGATCATCGTGTTGCCGACGAAGTGGATGCGCCCCGCGGCGACGCCCTCGGCGAGCAGGTTCTCGCGCGCCTCGTCGCTGTGGTGGAAGAGGTGGTCGGCGAGGTGGTCGGTGACGATCCGGTTCAGCTCCTCGGGCATCGTGCGGTCGAAGCTGCGCAGGCCCGACTCGACGTGGGCGACGGGGATCCCGAGCTTGGCGGCGGTCAGCGCGGCGGCGACGGTCGAGTTGACGTCGCCGGGCACCAGCACCACGTCGGGCCGCTCGGCTTCCAGGACCGGCTCCAGGCGCTCCATCACCCGCGCGGTTTGCGCCGCGTGGCTGCCGGAGCCGACCGCGAGCATGTGGTCCGGCGCCGGGACGCCCAACTCCTCCAGGAACACCTCCGACATCATCCGGTCGTAGTGCTGGCCGGTGTGGACGACGGCGTGGCGGCCGCCCGGGTCGCGGTCCCGCAGGGCGGCGATCACCGGCGCCATCTTGACGAAATTGGGCCGGGTCCCGATCACGTGGACGATTCGCATCGGCGGCAGGCTACGCCTTGGCCGGGTCGCCGCGCGAGGCGCCTGCTGCCGGGAGCGGCCGCGCGTCTGCTTGAATACCGGGCCCGATGCCGAAGATGAAGACCCATTCCGGCGCCAAGAAGCGGTTCCGCAAGACCGGGACCGGCAAGCTGCGCGGACGGCGCGCCTTCTCCAGTCACATCCTGGAGAAAAAGTCGCCGAAGCGGAAGCGGCGCATGGCGAAGCCGGTGGAGATCTCGCCCAATGACGCGCGCACCGTGCGCACCCTGCTCGGAGGCGGCAAGTGAGCCGGGTCAAGCGCTCCGTCCACGCGCGCAAGAAGCGCCGCAAGGTGCTGAAAGAGGCGAAGGGCTACTTCGGCCGCAAGCGCACTTCGTACCGGTTCGCGAAAGAGCAGGTGCAGCGCTCGGGCATGTACGCCTACCGGGACCGGCGCGCCCGCAAGCGCACCTTCCGCTCGCTCTGGATCACCCGCATCAACGCCGCCGCGCGCCTCGAGGGGATGACCTACTCGGAGCTGATGCACGGCCTCTCGCGCGCCGGCGTCGAGGTGAACCGCAAGATGCTGGCCGAGATCGCGGTCTCCGACCGCGAGGCCTTCCGCCGATTCGTGGAGATCGCCCGGGAGGGTGCGGCCGCCTGACCGCACGCCGACACCTCAACTTCCCGGGCGGGCCGTGACACGGCCCGCTTTTTCGTGTTCGAGGACCGACAGGAGACGCAAGCGATGATCGCCAGCCCCCGCAACGAGAAGCTGAAGCTGGTCCGCAAGCTGCAGCGGCGCCGCCACCGCGAGCGCGAGGGCCTGTTCGCGGCCGAGGGCGAGGACCTGCTGGAGGCGGGTCTGGCGGCGGGCGCCGAGCCGCGCCACGTGCTGGTCGCCGCCGGCTCGGGGCTGGCGGGCGAGGAGGTCGAGCCGCGGCTGCTGGACTCGGTGTCGGCGCTCGGCTCCGGCACGCGGGCGATCGCCGTCTGGCCGCTGCGCTGGGCGGAGCGGCCGGGCGCGCCCTGCGTCTACCTGCACGGGGTCGGCGACCCCGGCAACGTGGGCGCGATCGTGCGCACCGCCCACGCGCTGCTCGGCGCCACGGTGGCCCTGGGGCCCGGCTGCGCCGACCCGTTCTCGCCCAAGGCGGTGCGGGCCAGCATGGGCTCGATCTTCCACCGCCCGCCGGCCCGCGCCGCGCTCGCCGAGACGCCCGTCCCGCGGGCGGCGCTCGTCGCCCACGGCGGCGCCGGGACCGAGGCCCTGGCCGGGGCGGCGACGCTGTGCCTGGGCGCCGAGCGCGAGGGCCTGCCGGACGATGTGCTGGCGGGCTGCGCGGCGCGCGTCACCATCCCCCTGCGGGCGGGCGCCGAGTCGCTCAACGTCGCCGCCGCCGCCGCGATCGCGTGCGAGCGGCTATCTTCGCTCGCCGTGCCGAAGGACGCCCCACATGCTTGAGCGGATCGAGACCATCAGGGGCGAGGCCGTGGCCGCGATCGAGGCGGCGTCGAGCACTGCCGAGCTGGAGGAGCTGCGCGTCCGCTACCTGGGCCGCAAGGCCGAGCTGACCGGGATCCTGCGCGGGATCGGCGAGCTGCCGCCGGAGCGGCGCGGCGAGGTCGGCGGCGCCGCCAACCGCGCCCGCAAGGAGCTGGAGGCGCTGTTGGAGGAGCGGGCGGCGCGCCTGGAGGCGGCGGAGTTGGACGCGCGGCTGGCCGCCGACCGGGTCGACGTCACCCTGCCCGGGGCGCCGCCGCGGCCGGTCGGGCACCCGCACCTGATCGCGCGCACCACGCGGTTGATCGAGGATGTGATGGTGGGGCTCGGCTACCGCGTCGTCGAAGGCCCGGAGATCGAGCACGACTACTACAACTTCACCGCCCTCAACCACCCGCCGGGGCACCCGGCGCGGATGCTGCAGGACACCTTCTACGTGCAGTCGCACCCCGACGTGCTGCTGCGCACCCACACCTCGCCGATGCAGGTGCGGGCGATGGAGACCGAGCCGCCGCCGATCTTCGTCATCGTCCCGGGCAAGGTCTACCGGCGCGACTCCGACGCCACCCACAGCCCGATGTTCCACCAGGTCGAGGGCCTCGCGGTGGGCGAGGGGATCACGCTCGCCGACCTCAAGGGCACGCTGCTGGAGCTGGCGCGGGCGGTGTTCGGCGGCGAGCGCGAGGTGCGCCTGCGGCCGCACTTCTTCCCCTTCACCGAGCCCAGCGTCGAGGTCGACGTCTCCTGCTTCAAGTGCGGGGGGACCGGGGCGCCGCCGGAGGGCGGGCGCTGCGGGCTGTGCAAGGGCCAGGGCTGGATCGAGATCCTCGGCGCCGGGATGGTCGACCCCAACGTGCTCGGGTTCGTGCGCGACGCCGGCTACGACGCCGAGCGCGTGCAGGGCTTCGCCTTCGGCCTCGGGGTCGAGCGGGTGGCGATGCTCAAGCACGGCGTCCCCGACCTGCGCCGCTTCTTCGACAACGACGTGCGGATGCTGGAGCAGTTCTCATGAAGGTCCCGTACTCCTGGCTGCGCGAGCACTGCGACCCCGGGATCGGGGCCGAGGAGCTGGCCGAGCGCCTGGTGATGACCGGCACCGAGGTCGAGCGGGTCGGCGTCTTCGGGCCGCCGAGCGCTGACGGCTTCGTGGTCGGCAAGGTGCTGTCGGCCGAGCAGCACCCCGACGCCGACCGGCTCCGCGTCTGCCAGGTCGACGTCGGCGACGGCGGGCGGACGATCGTCTGCGGGGCGCCCAACGTCGCCGCCGGGCAGACCGTCGGCGTCGCCCTGCCGGGGGCGCGGATGCCGGGGGGCGAGAAGCTGCGCAAGGCGAAGCTGCGCGGGGTCGCCTCCGAGGGGATGATCCTCTCCGCCGCGGAGCTGGGGATCGGCGAGGACAGCAAGGGGATCATGGTGCTCGGCGACGGCCTCGCGCCGGGGGCGCCGCTGGCCGAGGCGCTGCCGCTGGCCGAGCCGGTGCTGGAGATCGAGGTGACCCCGAACCGGGTCGACTGCTTCGGGGTCCGCGGCGTGGCCCGCGAGGTGCACGCGATCACCGGGGCACCGCTCGCCCCCGACCCGTGGGACGAGGACGCCCCGGCCGCGGGCGCCGGAGAGGTCGGGGACTACGCCTCGGTCGCGGTCGAGGTGCCGGAGTTGTGCCCGCGCTTCACCGCCCGCGTCTTCACCGACGTGCGGGTCGGGCCCTCGCCGCTGTGGCTGCAGGCGCGCCTCGCCGCCGCCGGGCAGCGGCCGATCAACAACGTCGTCGACATCACCAACTACGTGATGCTGCTCACCGCCCAGCCGCTGCACGCCTTCGACCTCGACAAGGTGCCGGGCGGGGAGCTGCGGGTCCGCGTCGCCCGCGCGGGCGAGCGGATGACGACGCTGGACGGCGTCGAGCGGGAGCTGGACGCAGAGACGGTGCTGGTCTGCGACCGCGAGCAGCCGACCGGGGTCGCCGGGATCATGGGCGGCCAGGTCTCCGAGGTCTCCGACGCGACGACCCGCGTGCTGCTGGAGGTCGCCAACTGGAACGGCACCAACATCCTGCGCACCTCGCGGGCGCTGGGGCTGCGCTCCGAGGCCTCCTCGCGGTTCGAGAAGGGGCTGCACCCGGAGCTGTGCCTGCGCGCGCAGCGGATCGCCGCCCGGCTGCTGGTCGAGCTGTGCGGGGCGAAGATGGTGCCGGGGACGATCGACGTCGCCGCCAAGGCGCCGGCGCCGCGGCGGCTGCGGCTGCGCGGCAGCCGGGTCGACGGCCTGCTGGGGATGGAGGTCCCGCGTGAGCGCCAGGCGACCTACCTGCGGCGGCTCGGGTTCGGCGTCGAGGAGGCCGGCGAGGACCTGGAGGTGGCGGTCCCCGCCGACCGGGCCGGCGACGTCACCCGCGAGGTCGACCTGATCGAGGAGGTGGCGCGAATCCACGGCCTCGACGAGCACCTGCCGACGACGCTGCCCGCCGTGGGGCGCCGCGGCGGCCTCAGCCGCGGCCAGCGGCTGCGGCGCCGGGCCGAGGACGCGCTGCGCGACCTCGGCTTCGACCAGATCGTCGGCTGGAGCTTCACCGACCCCGGCGAGCCGGGTCGGCTGCGCATCCCCGCCGAGGACGTGCGCGCGCGGCCGGTCGTGCTCTCCAACCCGCTCTCCGAGGAGCAGTCGCGGATGCGCACCGTCCTGCTCGGCTCGCTGCTGGACGCCGCCGCCCGCAACCTGGCGCGCGGCGCCGAGCGGGTCGCCCTGTTCGAGGCGGGCGCCGTCTACCTGCGGCGCGACGGAGAGGAGGAGGCCGAGGGCTTCCCCGGGCGGCGGCCGGCGCCGTTCGCCGAGCCGCACCGCTACGGCGCGATCGTGGTCGGCCCCGCGGCGCCGCGCTCCTGGCGCGGGGAGGGGCGCGCGGCCGACTTCTTCGACCTCAAGGGCGCCCTGGAGGCGCTGGCGCGGATGCTGGGCGCCGAGCTGGAGCTCGCGCCCGGCGCCGAGCCCTTCCTGCACCCGGGCCGCGCCGCGGCGGTGTCCGCCGCCGGCGCCCCGCTCGGCTGGCTGGGCGAGCTGCACCCGCTCGTCTGCCGGGCCTGGGACGTCGAGGCCGCGGTGGCCTTCGAAATCGACGCGGCGCCGCTGTTCGCCGCCGCCGGGGCGGGGGCGGAGTCGTTCGCCGACATCACCGAGTTCCCGCCCCTGCGCCAGGACCTCGCCGTCGTCGTCGCCGAGGAGGTGCCGGCGGCCGAGGTGCGCGCGGCGGTGCTCGGGGCCGGGGGAGAGCACCTGCGTCGCGCCGAGGTGTTCGACGTCTATCGCGGCGAGCAGCTCGGCGAGGGGCGCAAGAGCCTCGCCCTGCGGCTGGAGTTCGTCGCCCCCGACCGCACCCTGACCGACGAGGAGGTGGCGGCGGCCCGCGAGGAGATCGTCGCCGCGCTGCAGCGGCTGGGAGGGAGCCTGCGTGGCTGAGGCGCGCCCGCAACCGCTCGCCGGCGAGCCCGCGGCGCGGGTCCTGGTCGCCGGCGCCTCCGGCTTCACCGGCGCCCTCGCCGCGCAGCTGGTCTGGAGCCACCCGCGCCTGGAGCTGGTCGCGGCCACCTCGCGCCGCGACGTCGGCCGGCGGCTGGACGACCTGTACCCGCGCTACCGGGCGGCGATCGAGCTGACCGAGCTGGACCTCGAGCGGCTCGACGGCGTCGACGCGGCGATCGTCGCCTACCCGCACGGCGCCGCGGCGCCCACCGACGCCGCCCTGCGCGCCGCTGGGGTCCGCGTCGTCGACCTCTCGGCCGACTTCCGGCTGCGCGACCGCGACGTCTACGAGCGCTGGTACGGCGACCACGGGGCGCCGGAGCTGTTCGGGCGCGGGGTCTACGGCCTGGCCGAGCTGCGCCGCGAGGAGCTGCGCGGGGCCGAGCTGGTCGCCGTCCCCGGCTGCTACCCGACCGCGAGCCTGCTGGCGCTGGCGCCGCTGGCCGAGCGGGGGCTGGTCGCCGAGGCGCAGATCTCCGCCATGCAGGGAACCTCCGGCTACGGGCGCTCCAGCGACGACCTGGTCCACTTCTCGGCGATGACCGAGAACGCCTTCCCGTACAAGACCGAGGGGCACCGGCACCGGCCGGAGATCGAGCAGGAGCTGGCGGCGCTGGGCAGCCCGGCGGCGGTCGACTTCGTCCCCCACCTGCTGCCGCTCGACCAGGGCGAGCTGGCGACCTGCTTCGTGCGCACGACCGAGCCGCTGGAGGCCGACGCGGTGCGGGCGTTGTACCGCGAGCGCTACGCGGGCGAGCCGTTCGTGCGGGTGCTGGAGCGGCCGCCCAACTTGCGCGCGGTCCGCGACACCAACGAGTGCCACCTGTACGTGACCGTGGCCGAGGGTGGCCGGGTGCTCGCCTTCGCCGCGCTCGACAACATCTGGAAGGGGGCTTCCGGCCAGGCGGTGCAGTGCCTCAACCTGATGCTGGGCTTGGAGGAGACGGAGGGGCTGGCGTGAGCTTCTTCCGCTCCCGCTGGGTGAGCCCGCCGGACGGGGTCGAGGAGCTCGACCCGGCCGACCTGGCACCCGGCTTCCGGGCCGGCGGCGCCCACTGCGGGCTGAAGGGCGGCGGCAAGACCGACATCGGCTTGCTCGTCTGCGACGCGCCCGAGGTGCGCTCGGGCCTGGTGCTGACCCGCAACGCCGCCGCGGCTGCCCCGGTGCGGGTTTGCCGCGAGCGCTGCGAGGCGGGCGCCGTGCGGGCGGCGGTCGTCAACTCCGGCAACGCGAACGCCGAGACCGGCGAGCGCGGCTACGCCGACGCGGTGGCGATGTGCGAGGCGGCGGCGCGCAGCCTCGGGCTGCGGCCGCAGCAGGTCGCGGTCGCCGAGACCGGGGTGATCGGCGTGCCGCTGCCGCTCGACGACGTGCTGGCCGGGATCGAGAAAGCCGCCGCGGGCGTCTCGGAGATCGGCGGCGTGCGGTTCTCGGAAGCGATCCTCACCACCGACCGCTGGCCAAAGCGGTGCACCCTGCGCGCCGGCGGGGTGACGATCTCCGCCCAGGCGAAGGGAGCGGGGATGATCGAGCCGAACATGGCGACGATGCTGTGCTTCGTGCAGACCGACGCCGTCGTCGACGACCCCCAGGCAGCGCTGCGGGCCGCCGTGGACGCCTCCTTCAACCGGATCACGGTCGACGGCCAGATGAGCACCAACGACACCGTGCTGCTGCAGGCGACCGGCGCCGCCGGCAAGCCGCTGCCCGCGGGGCTGCTGGAGGCGGTGCTGATGCAGCTGGCGATCGAGATCGTCCGCGACGGCGAGGGCGCGGCGCGGGCGGCGCGAGTCGAGGTGAGCGAGGCGGCCAGCCCCGCGGAGGCCGAGCGGGTGGCGCGGGCGATCGCCAACTCGCCGCTGGTGAAGACGGCGCTGTACGGGCGTGACCCCAACTGGGGCCGGATCGCGCAGGCTGCGGGCGCCGCCCTGGCGGGCGATGACATCGGCGACCTCGGCCCGGAGGCGATCGACGCCGAGGAGCTGGGCGGCGAGGCCGAGGAGGCCGAGATCGGGCTGCGGCTGGGCCGCGGCGAGCACCGGGCGCACGTCTGGTTCTCGGACCTCGGCTACGAGTACGTGAAGCTGAACGCGGAGTACACGACGTGAGCGAGCCGCGCCACACCGACGTGCGCGTCCTGCTCGAGGCGCTGCCCTACATTCGCGAGTTCCACGGCCGCACCGTGGTGATCAAGTACGGCGGCGCGGCGATGCGCGACGCGGAGCTGCAGGACGCCTTCGCCACCGACGTGGTGCTGCTCAAGTACGTGGGCCTGAACCCGGTGATCGTCCACGGCGGCGGCCCGGAGATCACCCGCTACATGGAGCGGCTCGACCTCGAGGTGCGCTTCCACGAGGGGCTGCGGGTCTCCGACGCGGAGACGGTCGAGGTGGCGCGGATGGTGCTGCGCGGCAAGCTCAACTCGGAGATCGTGCAGCGGCTCAACCGCCACGGCCAGCCGGCGGTCGGGCTGTCGGGCGAGGACGGGTCGCTGTTCGAGGTCTCGCCGGTCCCCAACGCCGACCAGATCGGGTTCGTGGGGCGGATCGAGCGGGTCGACGTCGACGTGCTCAACCACATCGCCGCCGACTACATCCCGGTGATCGCCTCATCGGCCTCCGACCGCGAGGGCCAGTCCTACAACGTCAACGCCGACGAGGCGGCGGGCAAGGTGGCGGCGGCGCTCGGCGCCCACAAGGCGATCTTCCTCACCGACGTGGTCGGCTGGCTGGCCGACCCCGACGACGAGGGCTCGCTGATCTCGCGCGCCGACGTCGCCGAGGTGGAGAAGCGACTGCCGGAGATCGACGGCGGCATGCGGCCGAAGCTGGCGGCCTGCGTGGAGGCGATCCGCGGCGGCGCCCAGTCGGCGCACATCATCGACGGGCGGGTGCCGCACAGCCTCCTGCTGGAGCTGTTCACCGACGACGGCGTCGGGACGATGGTGACCCCGTGAGCGAGGGGGAGGCGATGAGCGCCGGGGGCCCGGTCGGCGCCGCGAACGGGGCGCCCGGCGGGCTGCGCGCGGTGCGCGAGCTGGACGAGCGCTTCCTGATGCGGACCTACCGCCGCGCCCCGGTCGACTTCGTGCGCGGCGAAGGGGCGCTGCTGTGGGACTCCGAGGGGCGCGAGTACCTCGACTTCCTGGCCGGGATCTCGGTCTCTTCGGTCGGCCACTGCCACCCGGCGGTGGTGGCCGCGGTACGCGAGCAGGCGGGGCGGCTGCTGCACGTCTCCAACCTCTTCTACACCGAGCCGATGGCGCGGCTGGCGCGGCGGCTGTCGGAGTCCACCCTCGGGGGGCGGGTCTTCTTCGCCAACTCGGGCACCGAGGCGGTCGAGTGCGCGATCAAGGTGGCCCGCAAGCACGCGCGGCGGCGCGGCGTCACCGCGCCGGAGATCGTCACCGTCGAGGGCGACTTCCACGGCCGCACCTACGGCGCCCTCTCGGCGACGCCGAAGCTGGCCGCCCAGGAGGACTTCCAGCCGATGCTGCCGGGCTTCCGCGCCGTGCCGCGCAACGACGCCGCGGCGCTGCGCGAGGCGGTCGGCGAGCGCACCGCGGCGGTGCTGATCGAGCCGATCCAGGGCGAGGCGGGCGTCCACCCGGCCTCCGAGGAGATGCTGGCCGCGGCGCGCGAGGCCTGCGACGCGGTCGGGGCGCTGCTGGTCTTCGACGAGATCCAGACCGGGATGGGGCGGACCGGGTCGCTGTGGGCCTACGAGCAGACGCCGGCCCGCCCCGACGTGCTGACGACCGCGAAGGCGCTCGGCGGCGGGATGCCGATCGGCGCCTGCGTCACCGGCCCCGCGGCCGCCGACGTGCTGGAGCCGGGCGACCACGGCTCCACCTTCGCCGGCGCGCCGCTGGCGACCGCGGCGGCGCTGGCGGTCCTCGACGTCATCGACGACCCGGCGCTGCTGCGGCGGGTGCGCGAGCTGGGGGCGGCGCTGCGGGCCGGCCTCGCGGGCCTGGAGGGGGTGACCGAGGTGCGCGGGCGCGGGCTGATGGTCGGGGTCGGGCTGCGGCCCGGCATCGACGCCGCCGCGGTCGGCGCCGACCTGCTGCGGCGCGGGTTGGTCGTCAACGTCCCCTGCCCGGACACGCTGCGGCTGTTGCCGCCGCTGGTGGTCGAGCGCGACCAGGTCGAGCGCGCGATTGGACTGATCGGGGAATCGCTCCTAGCCTGTTCCCCCGCGTGAGCGAACGCGGGCTTGCACACGGCGGCGCGGCGGACGGCATCGCGCGGCGCCTGGACGGGATCGTGGCGGCGGCCGAGCGGGCCGCGCAGCGGGTCCTGGAGGAGGCCGACGCGGAGGCGCGGCGGCGCTTGCGGCGGGCCGACGAACGCGCCGAGCGGCTGGTCGCCGAGCGGCTCGGGGCGCTGGCCGAGCTGGCGGAGTCGCTGCGCGAGCGCGCCGAGGAGATCGCGCGCCACAGCGAGCGGCTGCTGGCGGCGCTGGAGGCGCGTGAGGCGGCGTCCGCGGCGGGCGAAGAGCGGCAGGCGGCCGCCGGGGGCGAGCCGCCGGCGGGCGGGCGGCCGCGCCTCAGCGCGGTCGAGCCGCCGCGGCCGGGGGGCGAGCCGCCCGGGGCGCGGCTGCTGGCGACCCAGATGGCGGTCTCCGGCTCCAGCCGGGAGGAGATCGACCGCCGACTGCGAAACGGGTTCGGGATCGAGGACACGAGCGCGATCCTGGACGCCATACTCGGACCGGAGGGCTGAGGCGATGCACGAGGACCCGACGCGGATGATGGGGCCGGAAGACCGCGGCCCGCGGGACGGTGGTGGCGGCGGCAGCAGCAACAGCAACGTGCGGCTGCTGGCGGCGGCGCTGCTGGCGGTGATCGTCGGCCTCGTGATCGCGATCGTGGTGATCGCGGGCGGCGACGGCTCCTCGAGCACCGAGCCGACCGTCGCCGAGCCGACGACGACCGAGTCGACGACCACGACCTCTCCGACGACGACGGCGCCGACGACCACCACGACGACGACGACGACCGAAGAGACCACCGCGCCGGAACCGGCTCCCGAACCGGAAGAAGAAGGCGGCAGCGGCGGCGTCGAAGCGCCCTGAGCCGGGGCGTGGCAGACTGCGCCCCGGCGTGAGCACCGAGCAACCGCAGCGCCGCACCGGCGCCGGCTACGAAGCGGACCCGAGCGAGGTCGGGCGCGTCCTGCTGCTGTACTCCGGCGGCCTGGACACCAGCGTGATGCTGAAGTGGATCCAGGACCACTACGAGGCGGAGGTCGTCTGCCTGACCGTCAACCTCGGCCAGCCGGGCGAGGACTACGCGGTGATCGAAGACAAGGCGCGGCGGCTGGGCGCGATCGAGTGCCACGTCGTCGACGCCCGCGAGCGCTTCGCGCACGAGTACATCGCGCGGGCGATCCGCGCCAACGCGATCTACGGCAACGGTTACCCGCTGTTCACCGCCCTGGGGCGGCCGCTGATCGCCGAGCTGGCGGTCGAGCAGGCGCGCGCCAGCGGCTGCGACACGATCGCCCACGGCTGCACCGGCAAGGGCAACGACCAGGTGCGGATCGAGGCGACGATCGCCGCCCTGGCGCCGGAGCTGAAGGTGATCGCGCCGGTGCGCTCCTGGGCGATGGGGCGCGAGGAGGAGATCGCCTACGCGCGCGCCAACGGGATCCCGGTCAAGGGCGGGACCGAGGTGGCGCCGTACTCGATCGACGACAACCTCTGGGGGCGCTCCTCGGAGGGGCGCTGGATCGAGGACCTCGAGCACGCGCCCGAGGACGACGTCTTCCAGCTCGTCACCCGGCCCGAGGAGGCGCCGGACGAGCCCGAGGTCGTCACCGTGTCCTTCGAGGAAGGGCTGCCGGTGGCGCTGAACGGCGAGCGGATGGGCCTGGTCGAGCTGCTCGAACGGGCGGCGGAGATCGGCGCCCGGCACGGGGTCGGGATCGTCGACCACATCGAGGACCGGATCGTCGGCCTCAAGGTGCGCGACATCTACGAGGTGCCGGCGGCGGCGATCGTCCTCACCGCGCACGAGGAGCTGGAGCGGCTCGTCTGCACGATCCACCAGAACCAGTTCAAGCCCGCCCTGGACCAGAAGTGGGGCTACCTCGTCTACGCGGGCCTGTGGTTGGAGCCGCTGCGGGCCGACCTCGACGCCTACATGGAGGCGGTCAACCGCCAGGTGACGGGGGAGATAGGGCTGCGGCTGTATAAAGGAAGCGTGCGCGTCGTCACCCGCTCCTCGCCGAACGCCGTCTACGACGCCCAGCTGGCGACCTTCGCCGAGTCGGGCGGCCTGTTCGACCAGGACGCCTCGCCGGGCTTCATCGAGCTGTGGTCGCTGCAGTCGCGGATGGCGCACCGGGTGCGGCAGAGTGGCAGGGAGGGCGCCTGATGTACGCCGCGGTCGGCCGCTTCGTCGTCTGGTACGTGCGCACCCGCTACCGGCGCGAGCTGCGGATCGGCCTCTTCGCCGCCCTCGGCCTCGGCGCCGCGACGGCGGCGGCCGCCGCCTGGCTCGCCAACCGCCACCTGCCCGAAGGCTAGGCGCCGCGCAAGGTTCCTTGCGGCGGCCC
>Ga0207864_1003479_pt1 | contig 13164 bp, 7 predicted proteins | sample HigsolmetaAR202D_FD_184834 | JGI IMG/M metagenome (GOLD analysis project Ga0207864, IMG submission 184834) | Ionic liquid and high solid enriched microbial communities from the Joint BioEnergy Institute, USA - AR20-2-D (SPAdes) (version 2) ...
TCGTGACGATATTGCCCGGTGTGTAGAACTCGCGGATCTTCGCGAGCGGATCGAGCTTCGGCTTCTTCGCTGAGCGCTTCTTCGACTTCTGAGGCTTCGGCTGCTCCTTCGGCTCTGTTGCGCCCGTGAGCGGCTTGAGGATCGACGGCACAACCGGCGGCTGCTGGTCCCCGAACAGATACTGCTCGGCAGCGTCCTTGTCGGCCTGCGAGGGTTTGTCCCGATTCGCGCGGAAGGCTTGCGCGTTGAAGTCGTCGCCCCGCGCTTCGGCCTCGGCGATGGCGTTGTCCATCAGCCACTGATTGACGCGCTTGATGGTGTTGGCGGACTTGCCCTCGGTACTGATGTCGACGTTCGGGAAGGGTGTCGTCGGCCGACCGCTCGCGGTGAGCACCACTTCGCCGGGCGAGAACATGTCGCCAATGCGACCGCGGCGCGGCTGCTTGCTCTCGGCGGCAGCGGCCTCGGACTCGTCGACGCGCGTGAGCTCGGTGAGATCGAGGAACTGCTCCGAGTCGGGCGAGAGTACCCTGCCATCGGAGACGTACGGCGTGTTGGGCCAGTACACGCGGGCGCGCCAGACACCCTTGTCGGTCTTGAAGATCTCGCGGATCTCGCCGATCGCGGGACCGCGCGCGCGAACCTTGTCGCCGACTTCGAGTTTCGGCCGCAGCGTGCGCCGCCAGTCGATCTCCGGCCGCAGTTCCTCGAGGCGCTCGACCGCCCACTCGTACTCGGTGCGCAGGAAGTCTATGACGTCCGGATCCGCCTGATCCTCCGTTGCCTTGTTGACCGCGAGTACTGCCTCGGTGCGGTAGGCCGTGATCTCCTCGACGCGATCGGGCGCCGGACGCTTCGCAGGCAGGTACTTCTTGATGCGCTTCTCACGCGTCTCGGCGAGCGATGCGCCCTGCTCCGGCTCTTTCCCCGGTGTTGGCTCCTCCGCGGACGCGGCCGCTTCCTCACGCGGCAAGTACTCCCGCGCCTTCTTTTCCGTGGTCTTGCTGTAGAACCACACGGACGCAGGGCGTCTGGGATTGCCCTTCTCGAGCCACTGGCGCAGCAACTCGACCGAATCGAAGTACGCGAGATACCCGCGCCACAGGAGCTTCTCGACGATCTCGCGCGAGCTGTACGCGCGCGCGTAGGTGCGAATGGCCTCGCCCGGAGTCCGGAATCCGAGCATGACCTTGTGCTCGTCGAACGTGCCCGGCTCATCGAGCCGCCACTGGTCGACGACGAACACAGGAAGGTTCGGATCCTCAGCGCGCGGACCGAGGAAGATGTCGATGTGATCCTTGTCCTTGCCCTTCGTGCCGCGGATATAGCCGTAGTGCGCGGGCATCGTGACGGACCACGGCTGTCCGTCCGGCCCGACGCCCGAGCGCGTCGCGCCGCGCGGCGTCTCGATGCTGATGTCGAGGCCGTGCAGACGGACATGGCCCTTCTTGTAGTTGCCCGCCTCTTTCTGCGCCTCGGTCGGTGAGGTGTCGGCTTCGGCTGCCGCAGCCTCGATCGCTTCCTGCGCACTGACCTTCTTCCAGCGCGGATCCCACCGCACGCGCGACGTCGTGCGCACACGTCCCTTGCTCGCGACGGTGATCGGCTCGTCGACCTGCACGTACGGCTCGCCGCCGCGGATGACGATGCGGCCCGTGTGCAGATCGCCGCCCAACCCGCCGAGAGTCGGGACGACGGTCTGAACGCGATCGCCTTCGCGAAGGCCTGCCTCCTCGAGACGGCGCATGCGCTCGGCTTTCGACTTGGCGCGCTCGGCGTCGTAGAGCTGCTGAATCTGTGGATAGGCGGCTTGGTACTCCGGCGTCGCCGCGAACGCATCGCGCGACATGCCGAGCTCGCGCGCCCGCATGTCGATCCACGCGCGCGCGTCCTCGTACGTCTCGAAGACGGGCACCTGCGGCGTCTCGGGAGCCGCCTTCGCGGCCTCCTCGAGGTCGACCTGTCGACGTGCCTGGCTGAACAGGTCGGTCGGGTCGCCGGTCTCTACCGACTCCTGCCCGGCGTGACGGCGGCGATCCTTCTCGCGTTCGAGATCGGCAAGCTGCTGCCGGATGACCGGCACCGGGCCGAACAGGTCCGTCGCCGGCGGACGCGGAGTGGGCGCTTCGGTGCGCGCCAGTGGTGCGGCGGGCGCCGTGAGCTCGAACTCGCTCGGCTCGCGGTCCTGCGCGCGCTGTGCGACCGCATCGCGCAGTGCCTCGATGAAGGCCTCGGCCTCTGGCGACGTGTCGCCGCGGCCGCCCCACTCCTCATAGTCCTCGCGGATCGCATCGGAGTAGGCCTGCGCCGCCTCGTGTACTGATGCGGGCACTTCACCATCCTCGGCGAGTGCCAACACCTGCTCCATCACGCCCTGCTCGGTCTCCTCGCCCTCGTCGTAGCGACGCAGGAGCTCAGCGAGCTCGTCGCGAGGGGCGGCCTCCGCCTCGAGGGCGGATTCGGGCTCTGCTTCGGCAGCTTCCTCGAGCGCCGAGACGGGCTCGGGTTCTACTTCTTCGGCGGGTTCGAGAGCGGACTCTGGCTCTGCCGGGCGGCCTTCCGGGCCTTCCAGGCTTTCTCCATCCTGAGGGCCAGCTCCTTCGCCTGCTCGCGCACCTTCCGCCACTCCTCGGGCGGCATCGGCTTGCGCTTCGGATCCAGCACCATCGTCCTGCTCCCACGAGCGGCCCTCGATGATCGCTCTCAGGCGCCGCTCGGCCTCCGTATCATCGTCCACTTCGAGAGCACGCTCAACCGCGTCGGGATCGACCGCTCTCGCCTCGGCGATGAGCTGCGACCAGTCACGGGACGTCTCGTCGTACTCGTACCAGTCGGGGATGAGGCTCTCCGGCTCCTCGGAGTACGCCCGGGCCATCTCCTCGTAGTCGGCCATCCGCTCGGCCCACTCGCGCTCGAGCTCCTCCTCCGCTCGGAACAGCGAGTAGCGCTTCTTCCCGCGCAGCTCCGCGTCGATGAGGTCGATGACCCTGTTCTTGTCGGGCGCACCCGTCGCCGGGTCGATTACGTCAAATCCGGCCTGCGCGAGCGCCTCGGCGGCGCTCTCGAGGCTCATGCCTTTACGGTGGAAGGCGTGCCGGATCCCGACGCGGTAGGCCTTCATGTCGGCGGGATCGAGTCCTTCTCTCTCGGCCTCCTTGATGTTGATGCCGCCGGACAGCGTGAGGTACTCAAGCACCGAGTGCTGCGTGGCATCCGGCGTGCGCAGATTGCGCTTGCGCGGCGGTCGAGGTTCCTTCGGTGCCGGCGCCTCGGGTTCCGCAGCTTTCGGCGTCTCTGCAGGCTCCTGCGGCGTCTCTGCAGGCTTCTGCGGCTCGACCGCGCGGCCGACGCGGTTCCACACGATGCGTTCCTCGCCCGGCTCGAGCGCGTAGCGCGTGCCATCGTGCGCGATGAGCGTGACGATATCCTCGAGCGGACCGCGCTTGCGCAGCTTGCGCACGTACTGCTCGGCCGCCGCGAGGTTGTCGAAGTCGCGGCTCTTGGTCCGCCCTTCCGTGACGTGCTCGATCGTGATCGGTCCCTGCTCAGGCACGCGCGCGCCCATGCGCACGGGCCGCTCGCCCGGACGGCGCGCCATGCCCTCGGGATCCACCACGAAATCAGGCGCGGGCGGCAGCGCAAGGAGCGACTGCGGCTCCTCGATCGGCGGCTCTGCGAGCTCGGAGAAGCGGTCGACGAACCCCTCGTCGACGTCAGGCTGCGGCTCGGTACGGCGCATGAGCATGTCCGCGCCTTCGAGCGCAGAGCTCACACCGGCGCCCATCGAACCGCCGATGACGGCCGCATACGCGATGCGATTGAGCGCATCGGGGAGCGACGTCTGCTCATCGAGCATTCCGCTCTCGATGCCGATCTGCAGCGCCTCGGTGATCGCCTCCGATGTGGCCTCGAGGGCGGCGCCGCCGGCGATGCGCGCACCGCGCGATTCGGCGTAGCGGCCGAGAATGCCCTGAAGGACTCGTTTCCCGGTCGGCGTTCTGGCGAGCACTTCGAGCACGGGCAACTCGGGGACCGACTCCGCGAGGCCCATGAGCACCGCGTAGCCCTGCGCCTGCTCGTGCGTGAGACCGTGCCCGATGCCCTCGGCGTACTGCTGCGGCAGCACGAGCGCGTTCATCGCGCCAAGACCGGCGACAGGTCCGCCGAGAAGGCTCGTTGCGACACTCGCTGTGAACTCCGGTGCGCTCGCGAGCGTGTTGAACACGATGCCCTTCGCGGACCAGTCCTCGACGTCGGGCGCCGCGGCAGCCAGGCGCTGCACCGCCGCTCCCGCGCGTTCACGCCCCCGTTCGAGCTGCTCGCTGCCGGCGAGGAGCTCCTGCTGCGCCCCGCGGCGGATCCGCTCGAGCTCCTCCGGCGAAGCGTTCACGAACTGCGGCCAGTCGCGCGCGAACACATCCGGCCGCACACCGATGCGACGCGCCTGCTCCACGACGTCGGGATGCTCGGTGAGGGCGATGCCCTGCTCCTGCGCCTCGCGTACCGCACGCGGCAGCACGATCGACTGCCACAGGCGCTTTCGCGCCTCGCGCTGCTGCTCGGTGCCGCGGAACATCTCGACGCCGGAACGCCAGAGCTGTGCGCGGCCGGCCCAATGCTCAGGCAGCGCGCCGAGCGTCTCGCCCCATGTGGGCTCGCGCGTGAAGCGTCGTGCGGTGATCGTGACTTCAGGCAGGTCCGCGTACTGATCGGCCTCCTCGAGGGCGCTCCTCATCCGCTCGGTCGTCTCGTCGACGGGCGATGCGGTCGCACCATCGAGCGGCACGAGCCGCGGACGCGAAGGACGGGAACGTGGTGCAGTAGCAGGCTCGTCCAGCGGGACGAGAGTGAAACGACGCTCGGCCATTACTGCAGTCTGAACCGCCGACCATTCACGACGACGACATCACCGATCTGGAGCTCGCCTCGATCGAAGGCCTCGTTGACCTCCTCCTCGCTCGCGAACTCGCGCTCACCGCCTGCGCTTCGTGGCGCACTGCGGCCGCTCTCCTCCTCCGGCACGATGGGCTGGCGCGTGCGATCGAGCGCGTCCTCGCCGTAGAGACGACGCACGATGTCGTCGGCCTGTGCGGCAGCCTCCTCGTGGTCCGTGTACTGGCGAATGAGATCGCGGTAGACCGCTTCCCACGCCTTGCGTGGATCCGCAATCAGCCGATAGACGATGCGCACCGCGAGATCCTCGGGCAGGCCGCGCGCGACGAGATCCTCGATGTTCTTCTGATTCGCGGTGCGGTCGTCGCGGCCGGTGACACCGCGCGAGGAGACCGCGTACTGCAGTGCCTCGCGTTTGATCCGGCGCAAGTCCTCGGCCGAGAGCCGCGCGCCCGGCTTCGGTTCTCCGGTCTCCGGGTCGATGCCGTGATCCTCAAGGTACTGCTTGTAGCGCCACTCGCTCTCGAAGGTGCGCCCGCCGCGAAGGCGATCGCGGGCGCGGATCGGTCGGCCCTGCTCGTCGAGGAACGGAGTCGCCTCGCCGCGCCGGTTGTAGCGATAGATCGTGCCGTCGTCGGCTGTGAACGTGCCGCGCACGAGATCGCTCTCGTCCTCGCGCACGGATGCTTCCACGTCCTCGAGCGCGCTCTTCTCCGCAAGGCGCGCCTTCGCCTCCGCGCGCCCCTTCTCGATTTCCGCAACGCGCGTGTCGTAGTCTCGCTGCCGCCCCTGCGTGAGCTCGCGGTAGCGCTGGAGCGTCTGCAGGCCCGATGCGCCGATCGCGCCTCCGAGATCCCCGCCGTAGCGGTTGTGCGCCGAGTTCGCCATCAGGGACAGGCCGAACTCCATGAGGAGCATCGCCTTGTCCTGCCGTGAGAGCTTGCCTTCGGGCCGCGCGCCGATCTGCTGAATCATCTGATCGTAGGCGCTGTCGATCGTCTGATTGCCGCGCGCGAGCGCTTCCTCGAGCCGCTTCACGTAGGCCCTGCGCTCCTTCTCCGGCGCCTGCTCCCACACGTCGCGGAACGTCGTGCCGCGCCCCTCGCGGGGCTGCTGGAGCTGTGAAGTGGGTGTCACGCCCGCTTGCGAGACCGGCTGTGCGAGCGCCTGCATGCGCCGCTGCTGCATGGGCGAGGACTCGAGCGCGCTCTGCGCCGGCACAGCGGCCGGAGCGCCGGCTGCGGCCTGCTCCTCAAGCTGCGACTGTAGGTTGAGGATCGGCCGCGGCTGAACGCTCTGCTGGATCAGGGAGTGAAGGCGCTCGCCGTAGTTGGCGATGTACTCGTTGAGAGCGGATGCCATGACATCACCTGCCGCTGCCAAGAGGGAACACGGGAGCGAGCGGTTCTACCGGCCCGAGCTCATCTAACACGGCCTCGTTCGCCATCTTCGCGAGGCCCTCGAAGCCTAACGATGCGCCGCCCGTGAAGTAGGCCGCGCCGAGCGAGACCGCGGCACCGAGGAGCTGACCGAGTACGCCGCCTGACTGCTTCTGCTCCTGGGTGACGCTGGTCGGCACACGGAGCGATTGGAGGAGCGGATCGAGGTTGTAGATGTCCCAGTCCCGCGCCTCGCGGAACTGCGCGAGGTCGAAATCGAGCTGCGCCTGCCGGAGCACGCGGTCGATTTCGCCGGTGCGCATGAGGTCTTGGATCTGCTGCGCGTTGAGCCGCGCGACGTCGCCACCCACTGCGCGCAGTGCGTCGACGGCCTGGAGCCTGCGCGTCTGATCCTGCGACCACGCCTGCCGCGCGGTCTCGAAAGCTTGGTGGTAGGTGTCCGCGATCGCCCGGTCGATGTTCTCGCGGTGGAGCCGTTCGAGCTCGGAGGCCTCGAAGGCCGCGCGATCGCCGCCCCATGCGCCGGCCTTGGAGTTGAGGAGCGCTGCGCGAGAGCGCTCGTACTGCCGGTTCGCTTCCTGCAGCCGCGGCTCGAGTACCGCCTGCGTGTACGGGTTCATGTACGCGCTGATGTCGGCCTGATCGAAGGTTTCGAGCGCGGAGAGTTGCTCGTCGGCCCGCTCGAGGTAGCTGCGCGGCGCTTCGGATCCGAAGCGTGCGAGCTCGGAAGCCTGCTGCTCGTTTTGGCTCATGCCCGCAACGACGGGGCCGGTGTAGCCCTGGTAGGGCCGCGCGGCGATGCGTCGGCCAAGTTCGACCGCCTGTTGCGAGCCCGCTTCGAGCCAGTCGGGGATCTTCGTGGTGGTCGTCGTCTTCTTCGAGCCAAAGAGCCCCATCGCGGATTACTCCCGTGGACGCACGCAGGCCGCGCCGCAGAGGGCGCAGCCCGCAGAGACAGTGAGACGGTGGACGGATGCGCGACTCAGAACGAGTCGCGGGAAATCAGGCCAGCGCGGAGTTCTTCTCGGTGTCGGTCTGCCCGCTCGCCCCGTATGAGACATCGCTCAGCGTTTCCGGCATTCGTACGTACACACCCCCGGTGTAGCGATAGCCGGACCGACTGGCGAAGCCGCGGTAGAGCTTCTCCGGAACGGTGGAGCTCAGTCCGATTCGTATCGGATGCCCCGCCCGATCGGCGAATGCTTCCGCTTCGGCGAGAAGGCGCTCGGCCACCCCGCGAGCCCTGAACGACGGCACGACATAGAACCATGCCGCGTCCAGATACCAATCATCCGACCAACGCCCCTGGTCCAGCACGATTCCGAACGTGCCTACCAGGCGCCCGGACCGATCGGCAACTGTCACGAAGCCATCTCCAGCCAGTACGGTCGCAACGTACTGTACGGCCTTGGCTTCGTTCGCTCGCGAGGCTTCGACGGCATGGGTCTCGGCCCATGCGGCCCTGAGCAGCCTCGTGATGTTGACCGCATCGAGTGCAGTCGCGATGCGAATGGTAACGCCCCCGGTCGAATCCTTCATCTGTCCCGTGTAACGATCCATCTACGCGACGGCAGGTGCGGACTGCCCCTCCGGATCCCGCTGCTCGAGGATCTCCCACACCCGCCCGACTACGATCGTCGGGCAGATCCTGCCGACTTGCCGCTTGGCGAGGGCCACCTCTTCGGCGGTGAGATCCACCTCCGCGCCCGCCCGCTGGATCTTCATGGCGAGCGAGAAGCGTCTGAACTTCTCCTCGCCGTTCGCGGCGTCCTCGCGGGTGTCCTGCAGCAGTGCGAACACGAGCACCTTGCGCAGCGTGGCATCTTCTTCTCCGTCCTTTAGTGGATTGCCCTCGTGATCCTTGAGAACGGTGTTGACCTGATAGCGCATTGCACTCCTCGTTGATCGACTCGAGACGCAATCGTACTCGCTGTCATTCTCGACCGCAGTAGCACGCCCCTGGGCGAGAAGTCCGGCGAGGAGACGATCCGCCTCCTCAGAACTCAGGCAGTACGTGTGATTGTTGAGGCGCACGCGCACGCCGCACGTGTCACCCCGGCTCACTTCGATGTCCATCATCCAACGGCCGTATGGATTGTTCTGACCGTAACGTTCGGCGAGTAACCGACTAGCCCCGTTACGTTGTCCGTCACCCGGCAGCGGTGGACGCCCTCGACGACGTTCCCACCGTAAACCACGGACGCACTCCGCACGAAATTCGTGGTCGCCCCTGTGGGGTTAGATTCAATCCCTGGGGTGCCGCTGACGTACAGCCACTGGTAGGAGTAGTTGCCGCTGCCTCCCGTGGCACTTGCCGTCACCGAAGTAGTCGAAGCGATGCAAGTGAGTGGCGCACCGCTTCCCACCGTCACAAAGCACTCGCCAGTGACGAGCGTAGTGCTCACGTTGACCAACAGACCCTCGACCACGGGACGCCACGAGCCGGCGTATCGGACATACATAGCCGCTCTGCGCCACGTTCCCGAGGTCCGCACAAACGGCAAGAAGGGCCGCCACGATCCGCTGAATCGAACCGAGCCGGGCATCAGAGCACCTGTAGCCAGATGTCGCCGTCACTGCCGCCTGAGGGAGCGGATGTGGAGATGGTGACGTTCCCCGAGGTGTAGTTCGACTTCAGGTACGCAGTGCCATCCGCATCGTAGAGGCGGCCGCCTTCGTGGAGGTATACGCTGCCAAAGATGCGGGTGTGCCGGGGTAGCCCGGGGTGCGTCTGCGCGCCGATGATGTTCAGGCCGGGCTCATAGAGCCCCGCGCCGATCTTGCCATCGTCGTCGTTGAACTGCGACCAGTAACGAAAGCGAACGAACGCCCCCGGAGCGACTTCCGTGTTACCAGTGAGCGTCCCTCCCGAGAGCGGCAAGTAGTCGTGCGTGTGGCTGGCTGCGGCCTTCCCATCGAGCGCCGCTTGCAGTCCAGTGACATCCGCGATGGCGTGCGTGTGGGCGCTCGGGGTGAACGTCGTCGGCTTATCTGTGATGTCCGCCCATAGGTGTGTGTGCGCGCTCGGCGCGAACGTCGTCGGCTTGTCCGTGATGTCCGCCCATAGGTGCGTGTGCGAGGCGTTCGCCTTGGTGTTCGGGTCGAAGTTGCCGGTGTGCCAGAGAAACCGCCACGGGTACCAGAGGCCGTTACTTGCGTCCTCGGAGTGGCGCACCGCGATGAGATTCTCATTAGTTCGGTCCTGGGTGTCCGTGCGCACCGCGATTTGCGCTACCCGTGTCGGGTTACGAGCGAGGGTGATGTAAGCCCAGCCTTGGCCGCCCGGGCCATCCGGGGACGTGTACTGCGCGTTGAACTGCGTGGTGTTCACGAAGTTCATGTTGACGGACGAACCGAGATTCTGGGAGCCCAGCCCGTAGGCACCCGTGAGCATCACGTTCGGCGAGAGCCGCGCGTCAGGTACCGTGCCGGAGCTTAGATTGCTCGCGTTGAGGTTGGTCAGTCCCGAACCGTTGCCGCTGATCGTGCCTCCGACTGTCAAGCTGCCGGAAATGTCAGCGTTGCCGTTGAAGTCGAGCAAGTCGGCGTTTAGCTCGATTTCCGCGCCGCCGCGGATCGTCGCGCTAGTGATCTGCGCGCCGCTCCTAGTGGCGTTGAGGAGCATCGAACTTGCGGGAATGGACCCGGAATAGTCGTCCGGAACCGCGCCAAGCCGAAATTGCCCTGCCGCCAGCGAAAAGACCCAGAGTCCTCCATTTGCGTCCTGATCGGTCTCGTGCATCAGGAAATTGGGCGTGTTCGCGGCAATCGCAATCGCCGCACTACCTAACCCAGCCCCCGATCTGGTGAACACGTTCGGTGCATCCTTGCGCGGCACGTTTGACGAGAGCCGCGCATCCGCGATGGTGCCGCTCGTGATGTCTGCGCCCGAATGTGTGTGCCCTTCAAGAGACACGCGCACACCAGAGCCACTCAGGTTCGGTGTGTCACCGAACCTCAAGTTGCCGAACGCGTCGAGTCCTAGGTACCGCGTAGCGCCGCTGTGCTGGAACTCGATGTTGACGTTCTGGCTGCTGTCAACGCGCCGGATGGAAAGCGGGGTCGTGCCACTTACCTGAACGGTCTGCACCGCGCTGAACGTGTTGGCCACATTCAGGCGCGGGATGTTCGCCGACAGGCGCGAGTCCGACAGGGTTCCCGACGTGATCTTGCTTGCTGCGAGGTCGGGAATCCTCGCGGAGGCCAGCGTGCCGCTGACGATGTCCGCAGCGTCGTGCGTGTGGGTGCTCGGAGTGAACGTCGTCGGCTTGTCCGTGATGTCCGCCCACAGGTGCGTGTGGGCGCTCGGAGTGAACGTCGTCGGCTTGTCCGTGATGTCCGCCCATAGGTGCGTGTGGGCGCTCGGAGTGAACGTCGTCGGCTTGTCCGTGATGTCCGCCCATAGGTGCGTGTGGGCGACCGGAGTGCGGGCGTCGGAGAGACGCGGGTCGTCGTCGAGAACGAGCTTCGTGCCGCTTGCACTAAGGTTCGCGCTCGCACCCACCCGAAGATTGCCGGACACGTCGAGTCCGAGGTACCGCGTAGCGCCGTCGTGCCGGAACTCGATGCTGACGCTCTGGCTGCTACCAACGCGCCGGATGGCCAGCGGAGTCGTGCCGCTTACCTGAACGGTCTGCACCGCGCTGAACGTGTTGGTCGCATTCAGACGCGGGATGTTCGTGGACAGCCTCTCGTCCGCGAGGGTGCCTGCATTGATGTCCGAAGCGTTATGCGTGTGCGCGCTCGGCGCGAAGGTGCTCGGGATCCCGCTGAGATCCGAGTACTCTCCGCTGAACGCCACCAGAGCGAGATCCTCCGGTTGCACGGCCGTGGTCGCCAGCGCGAGCGCCGCCTGGCTGTCTGCACTGAGCGACACGACGGGCTCGGTCGGATCGGTGTTGTCGACCGAGATCCCCGTGCCGCCGATCACGGCATTGACCGCTCCGCCGCCTCCGCTGCCCGTGGCATGGATCGTGAGCTGTCCGGGTGTGGAGGTATCGAACGTGATGTTCGAGCCCGCCACGAGCCTGCGCGAGTTCGGCAGTGCCGTGCTCTCGTCGACTGCCGTGAGGAACTGCAGTGCGGACAGATCCGGGGGGATCGTGGGCGTGTTGAGGAGGTCTGCGTAGTCGCCGCTGAACGCCACGTTCGCGAGATCGCCCGGTTGTACCGCCGACATCGCAAGGTTGACTGCGCTGATCGTCGATGCGCTCAGTGAGATCGTGCGATCCGCCGACAGGTCGCCACCGCCCGTGAGGCCCGTTCCCGCCATGATCTGCCGCGACTGCAGCACGAGCGGCGTACCGTTGAATGTCAGGGCGCCCGCGGCCAGGCTGATCGCCGTGACGGTCGTACCCTGCCGGGAGATGACGATCGGGCTCGCACCGCTCTCGTCCGCGTCCGTGCGGGTGCGCAGCGCGAGCTGCCCGTTACTCGCCTGCCAGTCCCACAGCCGCTCGTCGGCGTCAGCATTGACGTCCTCCAGGATGAGCCGAGGCGCACTCCCCTTCGCGCGAAAGAAGCGCGCCACAGACTCCTTGAGCTGCCCGCGCGAGTCGAAGATCTGCATCAGCGCGCCGCTCCATGCACGGTGAAGGCGACCACTCCGGGCGTGGTCGACGTCGCTCGCAGGGCGGATCCGGCCGAGAGCGGAAGCGGATTCTCGCCGTGCAGCACCGATGCGACCTCATGCTCCTCGAGCGCGAAGCGCCGCCACGGGATCTCCACGGTGCCGTACACGAGAAACAGCTCGACGGTCTGCTCCGCGGCGTCCGTGTTGCGAAGGAAGATGTGCGAGAGCACCGCACCGTTCGGTGCCGTATAGAGCTCCGCAGTCTGCGCCGCCCATCCGACCGAGAGCGTTCCATCCTCCAGCCCGTCCGGGACGATCACGTTCACGACGGAGAAGTACTGCGATGTCGTGACGGTTCCGGCGTTCGGACCGGTCACGGGGATCTGCACCGGCTGACCGTTCTCATCGAGACCGTACACGGTGAACGTGACGGCCGAGAAATCGTCCGACGAGGTGAAGGTGAGCCTGCGCGCCGGCGAGAAGGTCGTGGCGGCGAGCGCAAGCGGATAGGGCGTATCGGAGTCTGGCCAGCCGGCACTCACCAGTTCGACGCTCGTCGCATCGGGCGTAATCGACGTGACAGAGCTGTAGACGTTGCTCGTCTGGACCGTCTCGTTGTTCGGGCCAGCGAGCTGCTCGCTGATCGGAGAGCCGGTGAAGTCGACGCCTTCGATCGTGAACGTCACGGCCGAGAGATCCCCAGTCGACGTCAGGGTAAGCGGCCGCGGCGGTACGAGCTCGCTCGCCACGGCCTCGAGCACCAGGCTCACGTCCTGGGTCGGCGCCTGCGCCTGCGCGATGCCGTCCGAATCCTCGTCGACTCTGAGCGGCTGATCGACCGCCACGCCGTCCGGATCCGCGCTCACCGCCGAGAGTGTGCCTGCGGCGAGGATCTCGCCCGCATCCTCGCCCGCATCCTCGCGCGCACCGCCGGATCCGCCTGTGGTGCGCAGCTCTCCTGAGCTCGTGTACGTGCGCATCAGGTGTCCTTCACTCCTGCCGCGTAGAACTGCACGGCGCTCGCTGCTGAGGCGCGCGCGAGGATCATGTTGCCGGTGCCGAGAATCACCGCCTTGCCGTCCGTGATCGACTCACCGCGTCCACCGCTCGCCTTGAGCATCCCCTGATCCCACTTGCGCGCCACGCCTGCCGTGTTGATGTACACCTCCACCGTCACGTCCTCGGATGCCGTGTTCACGAAGTCGAGCCGCGTGACGTACCAGGTCTCGTTCGGCGGCACAGGCCCGACGATCGCCGCGACTGCGGTCGCCAGTTCGCCCTGTCCGAGCACTGCCGCAA
>Ga0207864_1003483_pt1 | contig 13153 bp, 14 predicted proteins | sample HigsolmetaAR202D_FD_184834 | JGI IMG/M metagenome (GOLD analysis project Ga0207864, IMG submission 184834) | Ionic liquid and high solid enriched microbial communities from the Joint BioEnergy Institute, USA - AR20-2-D (SPAdes) (version 2) ...
AAAATATCATCCGCATTTAACTTTCTGCTTTCACACATATCACCGAAGAACGTAATTTCATACACATCAGTCAATAGATACGGGACGCTGTCAACCTTTGAGCAACCAAAGAAATGTACTGGATTGGATGCGCTCATCGTATCGAGCATACTCTCTGGGCCATTGATATGAGGAATATCCTCAAAGACATCCTTGATAATCCCACGAGAAATGAGCTGATCAAGCAAATATCTCTTGACGCCCTTACATATCTGGATCTCTGGCACGAGTATGTGAAACCCGTCCTTGTATAACGGGACCGGCATCGTCCCACTCGCGGCCGAGTTGGCCACATTGCGCTCCGTGAGCATTTTGGTAGTGAGCTTAATCTCCGGCTTCTTAATGACAAAGACCCGAAATACATAGCGGCCCCTGACGTAATGCTCGGAGAAGTCAAGGGTGTCCTTGAGTATGCGGCAAAAGTGTCTAACAAGATCATCGATATGGCCAGTGGTTATTTGAGGGGTACTTGTTGATTGGTAGTAGTCAAAATCAATCATGATACCGCTGTGCTTGTAGATTGAGTTCTCTTGACGCTCCGAAAAGTGGAGCTCTAGGGCTTCCTTGCGGCAATTGTCCAGCAATGTGAAGAACTTTTCTACCTCGGCTGTAGGTAACTTATAGGTCCTTTTTGCCATTACATTGACAATATTAGATTCGGTATCACCACGTTCTGCAACGTACTTAGAAAGCAATGAATTTAGTTCTCGAAGATTTGAGCTTATATTGCGCTGAACGAGCTCAGTGACGCTAGTGGAGTTAATAATTGATTCATCATCAATAAACTCAATAGAATCGCCGTAATCGTCCATTGCGCGTCTTTTCGATACTATACGAAAGACAATTTTAAATAATAAAAACCAGACGCAGGAAAGGCTCTCTGCCTGCTTTACGGCCGGACCCGGCCGAAGGCCTCAAAAAAGGGGCCCGGTGGGATTGAAGTAAATATATTGCTACTCTATATCCGCGGCCGTTATTCTGCGCCTGAAAGCGCCAGATTCCTTAAAGAACTCTACCTGGCCGGGATCAAACGAAGGGTAGACTAATCCAACGGACCTTTCCGGGTAGTAATTGGCGGGTATCTTGAGGGGCTCGGTACCATCCAGCTCAGAGTACAATTTCGCAAGCGCAACCTCACGTGAAAGATTGATATTCTCTGCACCATACGTGTGGACACTGGGGAACAACGGAGATCGCTTCGCGGACTCTACCACAGACTCCCCGCCACTACGGCGCTCGAGGACCGCCTCGTACTTCTGTATCATTTTTATGAGTGAGTTATAGCAGCGCAGGTATGTTGCGGCCACCCTTGGCGAGTTTATGGATACGAAATACATAGCCAGGAAGTGTTTGAGTAGATATTGCACATTGACCACGCGGAATTTGCGGCCCCCGATCTCTACCGAGTTGACGGACACTAGTCTATTTTTGGTACTATATATCGTTATGTCCTGACTCTCGTACCTAGCCGGCAATAGATTTATATATGGTTCGTATTCATCAAAACCCACAGGCGCAACCCAATCCGTACCCTCAAAGAATTCTTTCATCGCCACGTGGGGTCTGAAGTGGACAATCTCGAAGCGCTCGTTGAGTGTAGTGAACTCAAAGCCGTCGTCGTCCGTACTAAATATGGCCGGTAGTATATCTCTTTTGTCCTCGACCTGCCGAGCAAAATCTGTGTATATAAGAGAATATGCCGCAAATCCGCATAGAACATATCGTCGCCACTTGCTAGAACATCTCCGAGGTCTCAACGGCAATGGTTCTGCGGTAGAGCCATCTAACGGAATAGGCGGGTAGTACTTGTCGAGAGCATTAAAACGCTTAATATCTTTTCCCCAACGGTCAAAGATGACCTCGCGGGGTGGGTTGTCATATGGGAAAGATAGGCTAGAGTGTAAGTCAATGCGTTGAAACAGCGGGTGTATTATGCGCATCCCATTGTAGTTTAAGTACGGCAGCTGCTTAAAAATCCCAGGCGGTCGATAAGTTATGTCGGCAATAAAGTGGTTGTCACCGAGGTCCACACGCATTGTTTCTATGTGCAACGCATTTATCGCGCGGGCATTTTTATATCCCATGCGGTAGAGTATGTTAGCTAACTGGTAGGCATGTTCTGTGTTATTTGGGGAATAGACATCAAGATCTGGCACCTTGAGCATATCATCAGGATATATCTTATCACCATGCAAACGTAAAGCATAATCTATGGCCGTGCCGCCATACACTATCAGATTGTTGTCGATGATAAACTTCTTGACCACTTCTATCGCGGCGACCAAATCATTGAATAGGGGGTCGAATGTTGTAACCAGATAATCAAAGTCCTTACTTCTTGCAAGTACCTCGTCCATTTTTATTTTAAATATATAATTCCTACCGATCGATAACCACCGGGCGATTCAAATATTAAATTTGAAATTCCGCCTGGTGAGTGGAGATGGACACCCAACTTGTTAGCGACGAGGTCTTCACGGCCATTGTTGAGAAGTTTTCAGTCATCGATGATTCTACTTACGGGATCTGCCCGGATTGCAAAACGGCAATGGAGACCACCGAGGTCGAGTTTTCCTGCAAATATTGTGGCTTGATTAAGCCAAGAGACATCGACAACAACAAAGACAACACAGAAACTACAAACAAAAACATAAAGATCTCGACGGGTTCTAACAGAGGTAAATACTACAACACAATAGATTATGCTAAGACTCAACGAAAAGCCATCCTATCTCAACTACTGGAACTCAAGAAAGCATACTCCGGGCCGGATATTCCCGACGAAATCCTGCGCGAGGTTGTCATGCAATACAATACAATTCAGGGGTTTACCGAGGACATCATTGACGCCGATGGTAAGTCGCGTGGCAAGAAGAAATTTGTGCGGCGAGGAAGTATTAAGGATGAGGTCCTAGCCGCCCTTATTTACTTTGAATGTATTCTCCGCAACGATATACGCAAGAAACGAGACATTGCCATATTCATGAAATTGCCCTCGCATGGGTTCTCGCGTGGAGAGGGTATACTTCGGGAACTAAAGGCCCGTGGTAAGATAGAACTGCCTGAGGAGGAGGAAACGGCCGAGGGGTATGCGAGGCGATATCTAAAGTCGCTAGGCATCGACACCGACGAATACGTGAAATTTGTATGTGACATAGTCGATACTTCGGACGACAAAAACATCGGAATGAACTGCCAGCTATCTACAAAGGTCGCGGGTGCAATATGGATCCTAGTGTCACATGTAGGACTCAATATATCAGCTCTGGCGGTTGAAAAGGCGACTGACAACACCAAAAAAAGCACATTTGTCAAGTTCAGCAAACTCATTATGGACAACAAGGAACACTTTCAGCATATCTTTGGTAAACTTTGAACGCGCTGGCGCCGGGTCGCCTTGTATTTTTTTATGGCGTGACACCAAATTAAAAAGACATAGATGTTTGTTAAGTTCTAAATGTCCAACATAAGCGTCGACAGCGAAATTGATGAGCCTCGATGTCTTTGCCGCGAGAACGAGTACATAGGAGGTTATCAAGTTACTGAGTATCTCGGACAAGGTGCCTATGCCGATGTTTATCTCGCCGAGAAAGACAACAAGAAAGTGGCTGTAAAAGTATACCGCGCCGGTGTTCGAAATTGTAGCTATTTTGGCAATGAGGTACGCATGTATAAACTACTGGAGGGTGTTCCCGGGATTCCCGAGTTCATTGACTCCGGCGCACATCTGTTTATGGATGATAATCAGGTGTCGGTCCATCCATATCTGGCTATCAAATACTACCCCACACAACTACGCGAGCTGATTCGTTACTGCAACGAACTATACGGCTTTGGTATCCCAATTTATGTGGCCAAAAAGATAATGCGCGGGATACTCGGAGTCTTGCGGGACCTACATGCGCGCGGTATCATACATACGGATATTTCTCCATCCAATATTTTACTCGATAAGAGCCCGGAACAGATATTATCTGGCCAAACCGACCTCCAGGTCATATTGGCCGATATAGGGTCGAGCACTAAACAAGATAATATCTTTACAGATATTGTTGGCACGATCGAATACTTGGCCCCTGAGGTGCTACTTGGCGCCGAGAAGTTTACCACGGCGATGGACATTTGGTCTGCATATGTCGTGTTCTACGAGATGGTGACTGGCAGCTATCTATTTGATGTGTTTGGTAAATATGGAGTTGAATATGGGACAGAACTACAACCGGTCAAAGAATCAGATGATGAGTATTGGCATTTTAAGCGGTTACTACAACTAATGTCTATTGTTGTTGGGCGCCCGCCACTGGAATTAAGGAAGCGATATAAAGTAACGCCGCTGCGCCGGACCGGCATATATGGTCTGCTTATGGCCAACCATAACATACCTAGCGGCGAATGTAGGGCCGTAGAGAGATTCCTAAAACGTGGTCTAGTGTATAATCCGGCAAAGAGAATAACCGCCGGTGACGCCCTTGTGGATCCATTTCTGAAGATATACCAAGTCCGCCAAGAGGTCTGCTCGGAAATGTCTTAATGTAGAGTTTCGGACCCCGAAAAAATTGATTTTTTGTGTATGTGTGTACCTGTAGCAGCGCGTATTGCGACGCATATATAGCAGCGTATAGCAGTGCGTATATAGCGATGATGAGTAACGGAATCTACAAGAAAGAATTGGGCGACTTACTCGTCAAGTTCATTTATGCTTCGATGTCCGACATCGAGACACAATGGAATGGTCCGATAAGATGGGATGACAATTACGTCTCCTACAAAACTCTCCTCAAGAACGTAAATCGCAAAGTGGTTAAGTCTAGGTTTACAGTATCATTATATGTACGTGAATGCCTGTGTGCGCTCCTGATGCGATTTATGAGGGAGTATAAATCCCTTAAGGATGTTAATCCTGACGATAACATCACTGATCTCGTCGAGAAGTTCCGTGAGCGTGGGGGTGGTGAATTTATCACAACAATCACTGCAGCGGTACGTCGAGATATGTCTCTTGTCGGAGAGGTACTCTTGGGTGCCAAGGATATCAAACAATGGTGCGCGTGTGAGATTTTAAAACATAACCCCAATAAACCCCGTAACGTTTCGGCTCTTTTGGTTGATGAATTTGAGAATTTTCTCAAAATACTTGCGCGGCAAATAGCCATAAGATTATGGTATCGCAAGAGTGGCCTTACCGCTGATATGTTGAGAGAGACATTGATGGGTGTTGGGTTCACCAGTGAGATGATCAATCTGCTCGAAGATTCTTTCGGGGATGAACAAAAAGATGAAAGGTTAAGCAGAAAAGGGAAGAGACATGCCGAGGAGGAGGCCGAGGAAGAACCAGCCGAGGAAGCGGCCGAGGAGGCTGAGGAACCGACCAAGGAAGCTAAGAACCAGCCGAGAAATCGGCCGAAAACGAGGAGATGATTGTGTACGAGGGGGGATGTCAATGATTTCTAGGTATTATTTTTTTGCTGATAAAAAAGATTTATTGTTTGTGAGTTATGATGCACAATGTACAAACTTGCTATATTTATAATCATCGTGCTCATATGTATATGGGTTTATTCGCATGATTCTTTCACAGAAGATTACCTGTACGGGTATTGGTATGCCGAGGATGATGAATTTACGGAGAAAGCAGGGATAAATTCTATTTCGCTATTCATAGGTGAACCGACGGGGTTTCCCAAAACGAGCCGCGATGCGCAGATCATCCTAGACAATGAAATCACAGACGGTCTGCGCATTGAATATTGGCGCCCACACGTAGGCCGCGCATACCAGATGCACGCCAAAGTAGAATTTGACTCACACCAATTGTGGCCAGAATATGTGACTATCAAGGTTGACGTTATCCGCGGGAGGATGACAATAAAGGGCCGCGAGGACGGACTGGTATATGCCAGGCTATACAAGCATAACGAGATAACTGATCTTACCTCGGCAAAATAACTGGGACGGCGTATAAAAAAATAACCCTCGCCCCCTCCAAACACCCCCATACAATTAAAGAGTGCCAGGTTGTGCTGACATGAGAAGAAAACCCTGTGAGAAGAGGTAATCCACCTCATCAGGGGTCAACCGAACTAACACAACCGGGTTTTTTTTGGGTCTCGGAGCACCTTTAATAGTTTTGGGTGGAAGGTATATAATAATCCGGCGCTTGGAGGACACAATAATACGATCACGTGGAATATCATGTTTCAAGAGTTGTTTTACAACAACCCTTGGGGGGGCTATAGTGAATACTTCACATAAATTATAAGCTATTTTAGTAGGAGGAATGTTGGATATTTTGAATTGTTTCATAAAGTTGTTTGTTGTTAGTGTAGCGTGACTTTGGTATATTTTTAGAGCCTTACGATTCAATTTTGTCATGATATGGAGACCCCGGGCTTAAAAAAGGATATGTTAAAAGGTGAATTCTTAAAACGCAATTTACTCATTATCAAGGCAGTGCGTATACGTTGACGGAAAGGCATAATATTTTTATTGATAAAAACAATAAAGGGCCGCGAAGATGGACTGGTATAATGCCAGACTATACAAGCATAACGAGATAACTGATCTTACCTCGGCAGAATAACTGGGACAGCGTATAAAAAATACCCCCACAGCCCCACCGCTCCCCTGCGACCCGAGGCGGCCACGGCGACCCGAGGCGGCCACGGAAAGCATGTATTTAATCCTCGTATACTGGTCTCTTACAGGGGGCGTCAGGTTGTGTTTTTTCTGGTTTAAGATATGGTGCGTAGAGAAGGACAATACTCAACTCACTAGGAGTCATCCAAGCCCTAGTAACACATACCTGTTCTATGCTGGAATATATCCATAAGGGGGGTTTTGGGGGGAGTATAACAACACGAGGCGCAAACAGCGCAACGATACGCTCCCGGGGGATGCCGAGCTCCAAGAGACGCCTCTCGACAATCGCGAAGCACATTGAGGTTTCAAACTCATATAAATCCATTGGAACTTTATAAACATAATACTCTTTACAGGTCATTGAGAATCGGTTGCGATCCTCATAGTTCATGAAGCTGACTATATGAGAAATCATATCGCGTGGAAGATTTGAGATGGACATCTGGCGTGGTCGTGAGGTCGTTCGTGTAATCACTAAACCTTTGTATATTTTTTGTAACACCAAAGGTACTAAAGGAAGTTATTATTCAATTTTCTACCGTATGTTTGGGACCCTTCGCCCCCCCGGGCCTAAAAAAAGAGGGCGGCGCCCCCCCCGCGGCCTAAGCATGTCGCCCTTTCTATACAACATTTACATTAGGGGCGCCGGGTTGTATCGGAACAAGCTCCCAAGGAAAGTCATAACTTTCCTTCTCCTTGGGAGTCAACCAAATCCTAACATCATAAATCTTTTTTTGTTTTGGAAGTGCTCCAGTGCATTTGATGAGAGGATGGAGCACAACAATACGGGGCTCGGGCGACCTGGTAATACGCCTCCGAGGGACTCCGAGCTCCAAGAGTTTTTTTATGATAAGCCGGGGAGGGGTTCGAGGGTTGAGTCTTATTTCATATAAATTAATTGGAGCCCTATAATCATAAAACTTCCGGCAAGTCATCGAGAATCGGCTTCGATCCTCGATGTCCAGGAAGCTGAGTATATGATCAACCATCTCGGCCGGAAGACCCGAGAGAGACTTCGCGGATTGTTCCATAAAGTTGTCCATGTTAATTAGCAAACCTTCTGTATGTTCTTTGTAACGCCAAAGGTACTAAAGGAAGTTATTATTCAATTTTTTACCATATGTTTGGAACCCTTCGGCCCTCCGGGGGCCTATAAAAAAAGAGGGTGGGGGACTCCATCGGCCGCGGCCTAAGTATATTGTTCTTTGTATATAGTATTTACATTATGAGGCGTCGGGTTTTATTGGTATCGGAACAATACTCCGCATAAAGGCAAGAGCTTCCTCAAGGGGAGTCAACCAAACCATAATAACATAGAACTTTCCATACATCGGAAGACCTCTATTGGTTTTGCATAGTGGATAGTACTTAAGAACATATGACTCAGGATGCACAATAATTCGCTCCTGTGGGATTCTGAGTTCTAAGAGATTCCTTATGATAAACACAGGAGGGATTTGGGGTATAATTTTATACAAATCCATTTGAACTTTATAAATATTATAATACTCCTTACGTGTCATTGCAAATCTATTTCGATCTTTAATATCCATAAAGCTAACTATATAGTCAACTATCTCGGCTGGAAGAACGGCGAACATTTTGAGTGCCTGTAAAATCGTTTGGGTAATCAGCTACGTCTTTTCAGAGTCCTAACTACGGAACCGCCGATTCAATTTTTCATGATATTGGCCCGGGCCTAAAAAAGGAGGGAGACGGTCCGAGGCGGCCCTTCATATAAATGCCAAATGGCCAGGGCCTGCCTCGGCCCGATTCGATAACCAACGCCGACATCATATTAAATTTTTATCCGCAATATTCTTACCTCGGCAGAATAACTGGGACAGCGTATAAAAAATAACCCACGGGCCGCAGGGGCTTCGGTCGCGGGATAAGAATGTATTTGCCTGTATACCACACATCAGGAAGTGCTGAGTTGTATTTTTTCTGGCTTAAGATATGAAGCTAGGAAAAGGACCCAATTCAACTCGCGAGGAGTCATCCAAGCCATAACAAGATGCTGCCTTAGTCGTAACGGAATCTCCCCAGGGTAACCGCAGGTTGGGTAAATAACTTCACGAGGCTCGGGCGTCACACCAATACGCCTTTGGGAGACACCGATATCTAAGAGAATCCTCATGATATCCTCATGAAACATTACGGTTCTAAACTCATACAAATCCATTGGAATTCTATAAACCTCATACTTCTTACAGGTCATTGAGAATCTATTTTGATCCTCAATGTCCACGAAGCTGAATATATGAGAAATTATATCGCGTGGAAGGTTCGAGAAAGACATTGGTGTGGTCGTGAAGTCGTCTGTGTAATTAGTAAACCCGTGTACTTCTGTAACAAAGTATTAAAGGAAGTTATTATTCAAATTTTCTACCGTATGTTTGGGCCCCCCTTCGGGCGGTCCGGGCCTAAAAAAGGAGGGAAGCGGCCTCCGCAGTCGGCCCAAGGCGGCTACTAGATAAGCATATATTCGTTCTGTATACCTATATCAGGAGGTGCCGGGTTGTATTTTTGTGGGGCGAAACCATCGTGTTACGAGACGGACACGATCCAACTCGAGAGGAGTCATCCAAGCCATAGCAACATGGCATTTTATTTGCTTTCGAACACCTCCCGATAGATAGGACGCAACAACACGGGGCTCACGCGACACAGTAATACGCCTCTGAGGGATGCGGATGCGGAGCAGCATCCTCATGATAAACTCATGAGGATCTTGGGTTCTAAACTCATACAAATCCATTTGAATTCTATAAACCTCATACTTCTTGCAGGTCATTGAGAATCTATTTTGATCCTCAATATTCAAGAAGCTGAGTATATGATAGATTATTTCAGGCGGAAGATCCGAGAAAGACATCGCGGAGTGGTTTGTGAAGTCGTTTGTGTAATCAGTAAACCTGTGTACTCCGTAACACCGGAAGCACCAAAGGAAGTTATTATTCAAATTTTCTACCGTATATTTGGGAACCTTCGGCCAAATGGCGTTTATATGGGCGGGCCGTCGAAAGGCCCGGGCGGACCCAAACCTAGCCGATATCATATTAAATTTTTATCCCGCAATATTCCCAGCAGAATAACCGGGACAGCGTAAAAAATAACCCACAAACCATATGGCCAAAACTCAAACAACAAGCTAAACATATATTTGTTTTTTGTTTTTTGTCAATGTATATAAAACAATGATGGTTTATATTTTTTAATATAAACCCATCGTATAAACATCATGATTGCTAGCGTTTCGCTAGGGGCCAACCGAGCAATAACTTTATTGCTCCATTCGGGAGTAATAATACGATTTTTGGGGATACCAATTTCCAATAGTTTTTTTATAACAAGCGTACGAGGGCGTTGAGACCTTAGTTCGTATAATTCCATTGCCACAATGTACTCTTAGACAAAAGCATTTCATTTTTTTAACCTGGAGGACCTCTGGCGATAACCAAACACTGACATCATATTAAATTTTTATCCACAATATTATAACACAGGTCGGGCGCGAAGCGCTTCACGCCACACTTAGCTCGCCGGCGTGGGGGCCCCGAACCCTTACGACCTGTGGAAGAAGGCAATCTGTAGGAATCAACCCGCGCCAGTTTGTGGTGGCGAGATACTGGGCGGTATACGGCCGAGTGCTTGGTGTGTGGTTATACCAAGTTCCTCGGGACGTGCTTTAATTTTTAGGTACGCATTAAATATTTGTACACATTAACGTAACATGCCCACTTGCGATAATTGCAACAAACCTGCGGCTGCTAAGTGCAGCCGATGCGGCCTCGTGCGATACTGCTCTAGGGAGTGCCAAAAGTCACATTGGCCAAAGCATCGTTTGGAATGCACGGATGCCCAACACATGCAGGTGTTTTTGAGACTCAGAGACTTAATCAAAGGTAACTTGCTATTGATGGCCGCCTACCATCTGCCGAACGGCGGCGAAATAGTGATAAGGATAGATGAGCGCGTGATAGACTTCTTCTCTTCATCTATACATATGGCACACCTGTCGATAGGTGAAGAGTTGCCGGGCCGATACAAGGCCATCTTTAAGTTTTCTGATATGAAAATTACTCTTCCGCTGGAAGACCCACCGGCAAAGATAAAAGAAAAATACCCAGCCCCCGACAAGAACTGGAGCATTTTGTTTGAACTATAAACTAACCCCGGCCGTGGTTTTTTCGCGGAGCTCCCCTTCCGGTGCTGAATGTTGACATACGGCCCTTAGTAGTTCTCTGGGTTCCACAAGCACAAATTTACGGTATTCATTGCCGGAGGATTTTTACCTCGTATTCATGGGGTGAGAATATGGATGGGGTCCAGACCCCTCCCCCAAACAGGTAAATCATCCACAGACCTGCAATACAAAAAATAGTTTTTTTCAGGGGCGGGCGAGGGGTGGGGGGCTGGTACTTATTTTCCGCCGCCGATGAGTGGAATTTCGCGTGCCTCACTGACATCGGGATCAACAGTGAAATATCTGTGGTTATTGATGTAGTATATGTCTTTGCTTTTGCGTTTTTGTGAGATACTCACGCAATACATCCAATTAAGGATGCGGTTGATATACTTGAGCATAAATTCGACGCGGTCGTCATCGTCCAACACCTTGCGCATTGGTGCGGGCATATCAAACTCATGACAGGCTTTCTCTATATTGTCCCAAAATAGTTCCTCCTTAGCCTTTAGATTCTCGTTGAGCGTCTCTCGGCTGATGTATCTCGGATCATCTATTCGGTCCCATCCACACAATCGTAGCATCGCCAGAGCGTATCGGTGTTTGTCAAATACCCATCTGCGGCCGAGGGCCGCCGCGCTCTGACCAATCGCCTCCAGATACTCGTAGGCGTTGCGCTCCTCTTCCTGGATGAGTCTAAGGGCCTCGTCGTGGTCAGGGCGCGCAAACAGCCTCGACAGGTTTTTATACGCACGCCTAACATTGGCCGGACGGTATCTGGCCACGAACTTTGCGGTTATTCGGCCGCCATAGTTGTAGTCTTCGCGCAGACGATACTTTTCTAACGCAAGCTTGTCATCTTCGGATATGTCTTTCTGTTCCGAGACAAGGTCCTTAAGGCGCTGGGCCTCGTCTTCTTCGAGCTCTCGGGCGTTGGCAATCTTAACCGCAATGTCTTCTTTGATTTTTTGGCGCGTATCGGAGAGTAAGTGGCGCAAGGTCTCCAGGCCGGTGCATATCTCTTCCGGAGATTCGCCAGTGAGTTTTTGATAGACATCATTGTCAATATGTTGTATCGCGGCACCACTCAAAGTCACCATAGAAACGAACTTATTTATGAAGCGATTCTTGCTCTGATTGCGCACGCGGGTGTTTTCCAACCATACATATGTGTAGTCAGTCAACTGATACACAAACTCGCCGCGTTCGTTATATTCAAAACGCAGACCTGTCTCGTCAAAGTTCCTTACGAGATTCTCGCGCTTTTCGATGAGCCATTGTTTTATCTCCTCTACATCTTCTGGGAGGTTATTTGGCATGCCCTGCAAGTAAATATAGTACTGTCGGTCCGCCACATCCCTAATTCGGCCAATCATCTGTATGCAGGTCTCGACCGGGCAGGATTTGTCGGTAAAGAAGCCGAACAACTTAGTGAAGCACCGTTGCTCAAAGGACACCCCGGCGCTGACCGTCGGCGTGTAAATGAGAACGTCGGCGTCGCTCCAGTATTTGTTGACATTGCTAAAGTGTTCACGCTTCTCGTGTGTTGGCGTGTCGCCGCAGTACAACTTGATTCTCTTCCTCGGGAACTTATCCTTCAATACCTTCTCTAGCGCCTGGGCCTCTGACTTTGAGGATATAGGGACCGCAACACGCTCGTCCGACTCAACCACATCACATAAGAGCCCGAGCCACTTTGACTTGTCGCCGGTAAAGTAGTAGGAATCCCCGATGGCATTTTTGTAGGTATTGCAGTGATATATGGTCCCCTCGGCACCGAATCTCGGACGCAGTCTTTGTAGGATCCTAAAAGTACGGTCTCCCACGTTTGCATCCATACAGATAACGTGCCGAGAGAATTTCAGAAGATACTGGAACTTGGCGAAGCACTCATTGAAGTTTCCGCGCAGCAAACCAGAGTCAAATTGCTCGAAGATAGACTCGCACTCGTCGAGTACCAATAAGTCAGGTGGGTCTGCTCCGGCCCGGATATCCAGCCGGTACAAACTCTCCACTTGAACAATGAGCCGGGGTTGACTGAGTGGTCCGGTGACCTCGCTATAGAGAACAAAATCCGAGAATTTTTCCTTGATATTTCCGGAGAATGTCTGGCGGAATGATATGAAGCGTATAACGTAGCGCTTTATACCATCCGCGAAATGACGATCAATAAACTCCTTGAGCTGCTTAGTCTTCCCCATTTTCATCGCGGCCTTTACGACAAGCGTATCTGCGAGCTCAAACTGCCGCAGCTTGGGCTCACAGTAGATATGCTTTCTGGCAGCC
>Ga0207864_1003484_pt1 | contig 13153 bp, 20 predicted proteins | sample HigsolmetaAR202D_FD_184834 | JGI IMG/M metagenome (GOLD analysis project Ga0207864, IMG submission 184834) | Ionic liquid and high solid enriched microbial communities from the Joint BioEnergy Institute, USA - AR20-2-D (SPAdes) (version 2) ...
TCCATCTACTTTAGGGATGTTTGTCTTTGCTTCAATAAGCTTCTTCATGCCCTCCTTTTCCGCTTGTTCGAGCTGCTTTTCCAGGATATCTGCTTTCATGGCTTTGAAGGCAATCTCTGGATTTTCGGTCTTGTTCTCGTACATATACTTCCAGAGTTCCTTGTAATCCAGAGGTTTGCCATCCAATTGCTTGCCCTCACAGAATTCCTTCAATGTCTGCTCGAACTGTTGAGTCTGTTGTGCTTCCTGTTGCAGTTTCTCGATCTCATCAACTTTTGCTGCTTTTCTCTCCAGTTCGTCCAGACGTTTTAGGACTTCGGGAGGAAGGTTTTCCTTCTCCGCTCTCTCCTGCAACTCTGCGAGTTCAAGCTGCTCTTTCAAGGTCATGGGATCGCTGATGTTGTTCTGCTTCATAAGAAAATCTAGTGCTTTCCTTGCGATATCATGATCCTTGTACTTTTCCAACTCCGCTTGACGTTCTTTTTCCCACTTCTCACGCTCTGCTGCGAGACGTTTGGCGAACGCCTTCTCGAAGCTGTTTCCCTTCTCCTTTGGCTCGGCGGCAGCCTGTTCTTCTACGCCCGTTTCAGGATCGGATTCGTTGTTTTCTGGTGGTGCAGGAATTTGTTCCTCGGCGGCAGGAACACTTTCAACGCCCGTTTCTTCTGCAAAAAGTTGCAGATCAAGTGTCAATGCATAAGGTTTCTTCATGGTACTTCTCCTTTCTTAGCGGCGGCCTAAGATCATTCAACGCCCGAACGGTTGTAATAGAATAGGCCGCAGGATTCTCACCTACGGCCTGTGTATTGAACTATCGAACTTCGTTAGTTGAATAAGATTACTGTTCTACAGACTCCTCATGTGTCTGAATCGCGTAGGTTACTCCGTCAAAATCGGCTTGAGTAAACCAGCCTTTTGCCAAGTAATTCGCAGCGAAGATGTTCACCTGCGGCTCTGTGAAAGACCCATCCCGATAGCCACGAAGCAGATTAGTCTTGAGGAATTCGGTCATATTGAACGTCATCAGCTTCCACCTCCAAGCGAGACAACCGCATTCTCCAACTCTTTGATTTTCTTGAAGTACATCTATGATCTCCCCTTCATGAGTAAAGATTGCTGTCTTATCCCCTCTTGGATGATCTTTGCTTCGTTGTCCATTTGCTTCATAGCTAGTTGATGCTCTCGACTTGCAGCGGTCTCCGCAGCCTTAGCTTGTTCTTGCGCTTGTTGCGCCATCATCTGCTGCTGTTGCTGCTGGATAATAGGAGCCATGATTGCTTGTTCATGTTCAGCGCAATGTTCATCGATAATCGCCTGTAATTCGGGCGGCAGATTGTCGTAAAAAGAGCCTTTTCGGAACCGATTATGCACTGCTAGATGCGTTTCATGGTCGTAAAAATCCCTTACTACCGGCAGCTTGACGGGCGGTTGTGGAGGTGGTGGTATCACGCCAGGAATCTGCATTTGTTCTATAGCTTGCTGATAGTGTTGCAGATTCTGTCGATACTCGATGATCATATTAGCCGTTTCAGGATCGCTAAATAGCTGTTCCCACTCTCTCTGCTCCATCTTCGCTTTATTTTCGTCCAGCTCTACATCATCAAAGTAGTCTGATGCTACTGATTGACCGAGCATACGAGCCACCTTTCGCACGTCTGGTCGTCCAGTGCGAGGATCGACAAACATCCCAGCGCCCCACATCTGGAATATTTTTGCCTCTTTAACTGCCCTGACTTCCGGCAAGGATGATCCCGGGACTACATCGACCACCTCATTACCGGATAAATCAGCGCCAGAAAAGGTAAGCGCCTCAATCTCGCCGTTTTCCCCGACAATTCTGAGCATTTGCTCCTCGGGAAAATGCTTTTTGACGAGTCGCAGCACCTTCTCGCCCCACTTCTTAATGCCTTCCTCGTAGGAATGAGCGGCAAGAGCCAGCCTTGTTTCGTCCTGTTCAACGAGTAATTGCAGCCCCCCATACGTATCAACGCCACTCGGCACGCTTCCCTGGCTGATCTCGTGAGCGCCGCTGATATCCTCCATATCAGCTTCGTCACGTTCCATGGCGTTTTGCCATCCAGCTCCTGGTTCGATACCGTTTTCCCTTGTCGGCTTGTGATTCTGGATTGGCAAGTAGTGTACGATTCCTCCGATCTCGTCTGTGATCTCTCCCTCGTCTTCGATTGAGTTGATCGGCACCATCCATTTCCCCGAACCCATTTCCTCCAGCGTCTTGGCTTCTGCCGTTCGCTTGACGTTATAGCTTTGCTGGGGGACGGTAAGGTCTTTAACCACACCGTCTGCAATGGCTGTCCCGAGGTTGGAGATCATAGGGAAGAATATCCATGGATTTTCTCCTGGACTCTCGCTGTAATCCAGTACCTTTCCACCAGCGATGGTGATTTTTCGTCCCTCTGGATACTTGGATGATGGCCACTCCCAGTATTCACGTACCATGGCATGATTGGTATAGCGTTTCTTGGCATCAGCCTGTAGTGACAATTCAAAGTTAGGTCTCAACTGGATATCTTCTGCCCCTACCTCTACGCCATACTTTTCTTTGATCTCGTCCACGTCTTCGGGAAACTCATGCACCACCCAGCGAATATCCTCAATATCCTCGGCAGTCGGATCGATGAATAGCTGCATCTGATCGACCACGAGCGTGCAGATTTTTCCTGTTTGCGTAACTCCTGGATCTACGCCCAATTCAGCAGCCTTATCCTCGTCGATCACAACCGTGTCACCTTTGGTTTTATCGACAAACACCTTAAGTGCCGGCATCCCATCCACGAGCATGTGAAGCTTGAGCCTTCTGCTCTTGTGATCCATCCGATCTTCTTGCCATTGATACTTCAAGAACTTTTGACCGGCTCTTGCCACCTCAAGCCGGTCATCGTCGTTGGTATCCGGCAATACCTCGAGTTGCACTTGATTTTTTGTTAACTTTGCCAATAGAGTGAGGATCAACGGCTTGATCTTGTTGTATGTGTACCGTCTCTCGTTGGCTCCGGGTTCTGGTATGTACACCATGCGCCGTACATTGTCCCACTTGATCCACTGATCTCCCCTGTAAAATGCCCTGTTTACTTGTATCTGCCGGATCATACGCCAGTTCGTGGCTGATTCTCGTCTTTCGTCCACAAGTTTGATCAGTTCGTCAGACTTCTTCGCTTTATTGCCTGATTTTCGATTCAGCAGCTTCATTCGCTCGCTTTCCTCCTACCTCTACGGGGAGTATCAACACCCTCCTCAGACGCAATATTTTGCCCTTCTGAGCCGTTTTTGACAGCGGTAATGGTATAACCCTCTACCGTCACCGGAATGATCTCAAACGGGCGAAAATGGAGGTCTGGAAACCTTTCTGGATCAGTACCTTGTCTGTATGCATCATCTGCGTCCTTCGCTGCAACAAAATGGCGAATGTATCCACATACGAGTTCAAACACTTGCATGATTTACACCTCCTTATGCGATATATGGCGAATTGTCCCTTTCTTCCTCCTGCTGCTCCGCTTTTTTCTCACGTATGACCTTGCTCGTGTACTCCGCAAATGTCGGCGCTTGGATGCGGTCAAGCAGATCCTTGCGCTCGTCCAGCCATTGATCACGCATTTCCTGCATCGTTTTCTCGTATCTCCTGACCATATCCTGGCGATCGATAAACTGATAGATGATCACACCGCATAGAACGGCTATTGTCACGTATATCATGCGATAAATCCACTTCCTCTCTTGCGTTTTTTTGCTCGTTTTTCAATTTCTTTAAGATGATTCCAGGCTTGCTCATCTCGTGTCGGATGCTTAACCTCCTCCTCGATCTTGCCGGATATGTAGTAGTATCTGTGCAGCGCTTGGCTCATCGCGTCTACCTGATCATCGTTCGCGCCTTTAGGGAAGCTGGCGCACTCTTCGACAAAATCATGCACCCATTCGGCTTGTCTCGGTAAATACACGTTTCCGGCTTCGATAAAGGAAGAAACCGCATTTACACGAGCGACTTTACCACCTTCAGGGTTGACCGCAATTATGCCTGGTATCTCTATCTGTAGCGTTTGGATTATCGCTGATCCGTTTGCCTTATCCTCAATCAGTTTTAACCCAGCTTGCGGGTATTTATTGGTCAGGTTGCGTATCGTCTGCAACGTCGCAGGAAAATTCATTCGCGCCCTTACCTGATCAATCAGATAGACGTTAGTGCCATTACGCCCCCACACTTGGCATACCACATAGTCACTGTCATCCTCATCCTTAAACGCAGCATCAACGCTTATGAGCATTGATCCAACCTCTGGCAACACATCGTAATAACGCCACCAGTCGCGCTTGATCATGTTACCTTCTTGGCTCGACGGTCTACCTTGATAAAGCGCGTTGTAACTGGACGGAAAAGCCTTTCTTTCCTCGATAAAGGAGTTTCCATACCGCTCCGACCAAAGCGGTTCACCGAGTTGACGATTCAACGGGTTTCCTTCTTCTGCTATATGCTTTTCATCACATTCCAGAGGCAGATTGATTTTTTTCCACGGAAGAACTTTTCCGTACTCTGGATTAAGCAACCTTCCACACAGGTCATCCTCATGCCATCGTGTCATGATGATAATGACGATAGCACCCGGGTGAATACGTGTTGATATAGAGTCTTGCCATTCGTCCCAATGCTTTTGCCGCATGACCTCGGAATTCGCTTCTTCACGGTTTTTGATCGGGTCGTCGATAATGATGCAATCACCCAGGCTCGATCCGGTAATGCCCGATAAAATACCACGGGAGATCATGCCGCCCCTGGTCTTTTCGCCAGTCTTTGCGTCAATGATCTCCCATTCACCCTTGCTGTTCGTGTCCTTTGATATTCTTATTCCAAAAAGTTCTTCGCCATATGTCGTTATCTTATCACGGTTTCTCGATCCGAATTTACTTGCAAATCCCTCATTGTACGATACCTCGATAACGCCCTCAGCTGGAAAATGACCAAGAAAATAGCTTGGGAAAGTCTCGGTTATGTGCATCGACTTGCCATGCTGAGGAGGTACGTTGAACATAAAATACTGCGTTTCTATCGGTATCTCTCCGGCCAACATCCTTTTGCGTTTATTTACGGCTTCGTTAAGCACATTGGCGATATATTCGCCGTGTCTGGTGTAGGTATATATCCGGCTGTGTGTATACTTGACGTATTCATAATAGTCCCGCCGCGCAAGTTCTTTGCGCACATCGTCAAGGTTCGGCAGTTTTGCTAAGGATATGCTCAAGCTGCTTCAACTCCTCGACAGATAAACCGCTGAGATCAACTTTGCTGCTCGTCTCAAACGGTTTTCCGTCTTTGTTGCCAACATCGACTTCTTGCTTATCTCTCCACGCTTGCGGCCTGCGATTCTTCAGCCAGAATATTTGAGCGGTTGTGTCAGGGTTAACGAACTTCTTTACAACCTTAGTCACTACGATCTTAGGATCGCCGTTTTCGTCCAGGATCGGTTCACCGGTTACCGGATTGTATAACGGTTCCTTCGTCACTTCCTCGTACTCGTACCCCATCGCCCTTTTCAGCAGCGCATTCTCGACTTCCACGTCTATGTCGTCCTTGCCGTTTTTCAAGGCCTCCGCAAACTCTGGATACTTATTCTTGTATTCGTAATAAGTGGCAGTTCCAATCCCGAGATTGTGCGCTATCTGTTCATCTGTTAAACCATCCCTAGCCCAAGCTTCGACTAGGTTAAGTTTCGGCTTGACGTGCGAATCGTATTTGCTAGGTCTGGCCATAATCTCACCCCACCATTCATAGATTATACAGATATCAAAATATATCACCGTGATGTCGTGATAATTTTATTCATGATTACGTATTTCCATGTCGTTTGTGCTTCTGGCTCTATGCTTCATGCTCTCGTAATAACTAGCCCACTCTTCATGTTTCTTTTCCCAACTCGCCATCTCAGCCTTAAACTCATCCGAGCAGCAATCCACTTCCTTCACATCGTGCGGAATCGTGATTTTGTGAGTACACTTTGCATAGTAAGTTTCAAAGTCAATGATAACTGTCTGATCTCCGATCTTATCCCCACGCTCTTTTTTCGGTGTATAGCTCCATTCGCGCAGCAAAAACCACTTATCATGAGTGGTTGTCAAGTAAAGCTGAACTTCTTCCCACTTATCTCCTACCAGGTAGACCGTGTTTTCATCCGGCGCATAAAAATAATACTTTTCCATATCAATACCTCCAAATTTTTTTATTCATCATCCTGCATACATATACACGCCGATACATACACTGTCATTCCCATCATAAGCATCTCAATCGCTTTGCGCTGCTGATCTATCTCATTAAGGCGCTTATACTCTATGATTTCATCCGGTGTGCCTTCTACTTCTACACCTCCGATTACTGCTTTCACCTTCCACCCTCCCTGCTCAATATCTCCCGTATCTGCTGCTTATACTGCTCTATCTTCCGCCGCTCGATCTGCTTCCTGCTGATCCTTATATGTGTAGTCGGCCTGGCGTCCTTATCCTCGCATCCTGTGCATGTCACTCTCTTGCATGCAGGACAGACTTGCATATAAATCACCTCAAATAAAAATACCCATATCCGCAGGGCTAATATTTGCGGACTGGGTATTTTCTGTCGATCGGCATGATCAACCTATTACCATTATATCTCATAGATATCAATCCGTGTGTTAGGACTTTGTTAGATTCAGTTCACAAAATGTTCACAATTTGTTCGTATGTGTTCGTATTTACATGTGTAAATACACGTGATATTATAAAGACAAGAAAAACGAAGGAGATGATTTTAATGAAGTTCACCTTTACCTGCGGGCACATCGAGGACATCCGAGTAACAAGCAAGGATCACATGCTTGAGATGAAAGGGTACGCTGCAAGCAACAAGTGCGGCACTTGCACTAAGATCGACCTTGCGGCAGCACCTCGCAAAGAGCAGTTGACAATCCCGAAGCTCACCGGCACCGAGAAGCAAGTTGCCTGGGCAGAGCAGATCAGGGAAAAGGTCATCCAGCAGCGGGAGGCGGTGCTGGAGAAGATGCAAAGTGTCAGGCTTACGAGCATCTTGCTTGAAGGCAAAACGTATCTCGCCGGATACATCGCACATCAGCTCGACCGGTTTATCGAGACCGAGACCGACGCTGCGACCTGGATCGAAGCGTTTAAACCGATCACGTCGCAATACACAAAGCATCCGGACTGGGCGAATGTCATCGGCGGCATGATCCAGCGCAGCGAGCTCTTCGACCTCGACACGGAAGACATCAACTTCCTGCACTTCGTCGCAAAGGAGGGTAGCAAATGAAAAAGATCCTGCGCACGTTTCGCATCCCGGCTGACCTGGTCGAGCGATTCGACCAGGCGGCCGAATCAGTCGGAATCGACCGGACAGAGATTGTCGTCCAGGCTATAAGAGATTTTGTTGAGCGCGTCGAAGCAGGCGGATTCTGGAACACGGATAAGCCGGTTACTGTCACATCCTTATACGCTCCCGAGCTCGGGAAGTGCGAACTCAGCAGGAGCGTACTGGTAGACGAGGACAGCAGACCGATCACGAAGCTCTACACGTCGCTTAAGGTGCTGAATCACGAACGCACGGTCGCGATCGACGGCGATGCGGTCAGGTACGACATTGAGCGAGCATACGCTGACATCGACTTTAAGGCTCGGAAGTGTAAGGTCAAATACTCGGTGTGCTGGATTGGCGGACTCGTCGAGCAGCGGACAGCGGAGTTCGCAATCGACTGGAGCTGGACAAACCGAGAGTATGATGTAGCGATTCAAATTTTCCCGGTATAAACCGGGATTTTTTTCATTCTTATAGTTGACATTTGTCAACTATATTATCTCCTAAACATTTACATGTGTTAATATAAAATCCCCTCGTTAAGAGGGGATTTTCACTCTCATTCTCGGCACTCTCATGCTGATCTGTCTGACATATCCTTCGCTTAGGTGTACTTCCTTTGCTATTTCATGCAGTTTCTTGCCCTGCACATCACGCATGTAGGCCACCCTATTCTCGATCTTGTCCATCTGCGACATGACCGCTTCCATCCGATGCTTATGCTCGTATTTTAGCGACAGGATTTCCTTGCACTCTTCGATCTGCTGATCGATTCGCTGTATCCTCGCCCAGTGGTCCGGGAGATTGATCACCATGTACCCAGCACCCGGCATGCCCGTGTAATTGGCGCATAACCTCGTTGCTGGAGGTTGTATCATCTTTTTCGTTAGGCGTCTGCGCTCTTCTTTGAGGTCGTCCATGCGGATCGTCCACATCTCGATGTCTTGCAGCAGATCCCTGTATCCTTTCAGGTTGTCCATGCCGATCAACTCCTCTTATGCGCTGATTCGAAGATTCAGATGACCTTCCACCTTGCTCAACCGTGCTTCGATTTCCTCAATCCTCTTCTGGAGAGTTGCCGTTGATACGTCCTGATCACTTTCAGCGCTTCCTGCACATGTGGCTGTGTCTTGTACCATCGGCGATCCTGTTCCCAGATCAGTATCGCTATCTCGAAAGTCCTCTCGACTTACTTGATCTTGTTGATCAGTTGAATCACCTTCTGCACCGGCCACGTTGTCAGTAGTTCGATCTTCGGCATCAGGAAATGTGTTGCCCGCAGGCATACCTCCTACTGGCTTAGGCTTGATCAGGTGTCCGAGTCCTGCACGTTGTAGTGCCAGCTCTCTCGCCGACATGATCGGCTTATCGTCAGTGATCGTGCTGGTGAAGCTGATCTTCAGACCTTCCGGTTTCGACTTCTTCGATGCGGTTGCCAACTGCTCAAGTTCCACGATCTGCGCCTTCAAAGACTCGACTTCACGCACAGCGGCATCTCGTTTCTTCTCGGCGTCATGTTTCTCAAACGTTGCTTGTGCGAGTTGCTGCTTAATACCGTTTAGTTCGTCTTGCAACTTCGCCTTTTCTTCATTCAGCGACCGGACGGCGTTCCGCAGATCGTTTGCTTCTGCTTCCGCCTGTTCCTGCGCATTACGTGCTTCGTCACGTTCTCGCTGCGCCGATGCGATTGCTTCCTCGTACTTCTCACGCAGTTCCCGGATAGCTGCCAGGTTTTCCTCGTCCTTCGATGAGATCACAGCCTCATAATATTCTGTCGTCTGGTCAATCGCGGTGTTTACGAGACGGCGTATTTCTTCGTTTGCACGATGATCGCCGAAGATTTTGTCATAGTCGTGCGGAAGGACGAACGTTTCCTTCATTTCCTCCTGCACAGCTTTCCGTTCCTGTGCTTCTGCTTCCTTCTCCACCTTGCTTTGCAGTTCCGTCAAGGCATTGCAGATCGCCGTGTACTTGCCCCTATCAAAAGACTCCTGACCTTCCAGGTAGTCTTTCAACTCCTGCAATGTCTCAATATCCAGAGCGAGCGCTCTGTTATAGTCCATCCCTTCGAGCAGTTGTTCCTTATCGATCATTTTCCGTCCTCCTTATGCAAAATAAGCATAAATCTTTATCATATTATATCATAAAACGCATAAGCAAATCCACAAAATATAGGGGGATTAAGACTTTTTGACACAAAATGTTGGGTTATACCGGTTCATACGTCAGCTCGAATATATCTGGTTTGCATGGGTAGAACTCACCTTTCACGCCTTTGATGACATAATCACCAATGCTGGCAAGATGCTCGCCTTCAAGCGTCTTGATAATAAGCCCTCCTTCAACTTTGCTGTGGTCGATATAAAAGTTGTCGCCAGTTACCTCTAAAGGTTTGTCTGTCTTGGTGTAGTTCGTCAGGAAATCAAACATTTCTCTGTGATTTTCGCCTGTCCACTTAACCGCATCAACCTCAACTGGCTTCTTTCGATACCTTACCATCCTCAAAACCTCCTATTTTCGTTTTTAAGCCGTTATTCACATCGGTAGATAGATTCATCATCCATCACCAGAAACGCGCCTAGAAATGGCGTATATTTCGTTTAACGCGAAATTGTGAGGGAGGACAGGGACTGTATAGTCAAGTTGATACACAATAAACATCCTCCCCTCCCTTCTGAGCCTGTCTATCAACTCAGCTTGACCTATGAGTGTATACACCCACTTGTGCCGGGTTTTATCTCCTTCCCACCACGTTATCTTTGCTATTGCTGTACGGTCTATAGTTCCATCACCTCCTAATACTTCATATCTCGATACATGATTCCATGCTCAAATGGGCACCCTAGCGAATCCAACTCAGGCCCCGGAGCCAGCGCCAACACTTTTTCCTTCGTCATTCTTTACCACCTCATTCTTGTGTATTCTTACAAACTTCTTTCTCCCGATTTTGCAAATATAGTATTTGTCTAGTTCGCCGATTACAACAAAGGATTGTCCTCTCCATCTTGACTTTGGTTTTGTCTGGATCATGCCCCTACCTCCTTGATCGGGATATTGTACTTGTACTCAAATAGCCGTTTCTTAAGCTTGTATGCTTCTGTCCGTACTCCCTTTACATCGATGATCTCCTGCCGTCCGTCTGCGTATGTTACACGAAAGTCTGCGATATAGTACGTTGCCCTGATCTTTCGTCCCGTCTCTGGATGGGTGTAGCTTGGGATCAGTTCAAACTTGGGCTGGAGTTCAAAATCCGTTACGATGCCGGCACGCTGCAATAGCTTAAGTTCGTGGTAATAGTTTGCTTCGGCTAGGGAGTCAAAGGTGATACCGTCGATCCTTGTTTTCTTTGCGCCGTATTTGTGGGTTCTAAATCTAAGTTTCCTGTTCATCCTCATCCTCCTTCCTAACCACCCAAGGTTTATGCTTCCTCAGATCATGCTTTGTAGGCGTACCTGGTTCACGTGTGCTGTATACCATTCCACGGATTAGTTCACGTAAGAGGGGTTTCCCCCTCTTACGTTCAAATTCTTGCCATTCTTTCTCTGTCATGGGCATGGGATTCACGCTCCTTTCGGAATCTCGCATGAATCGAATCCTTCAACGAAACATCCGCATCCTCCGATGTCAAACAAATCGATCTGTCCATCATTCTCCACTTCATAGTGCAGATCACGGATGTTATAAGGCTGTCCATCACGTTTCATGAAGCTATATCTCTTGTACTCCCGGTTATGATCTAGCCAGTTCACCGGGTGAATGTAGATCTTCGGCTTATCTGCTCGTCCGTAAAAGTAGTCCCGGTATGCGTCGTCCAGTTCCTGCAATTCCCTTTCTTTCAGCCATTCAGGAAATTGCTCGTCCGCTGGTGTCTCCTTCAGGTAGCGGTAAGATGACACATACATCCAGAGGTAATGTTCCTGCTCAAGAATCTCTCGAAATACATCAGGCATGGCTTCTTTTAACAACTTATAGTGACCTTGACCTGCCTTTACACACCTTCCGTTGCAATTGTTGTGTGCAAACCCGTAGTCGTATAGCTTAGGCTGACGGATTCCCCACTTTTCCAGGACTTTATCCACCCATATGTTGTTCTCAATGAGCGGCATTTCAACTTTGAACGGCTCCCAATTTTTCCTGATCGCATCCTCTCTGTGCATTTCATCGAAACCGATTCCGAAATAGAGCGTTGCATCCGTGATGAAGTCCTCGTTCTTCAGGTATTCTTTATTCCGCCACTGTTCGATTGGTGGTTTAATACCTTTTTTCAAGAAGTCCCTTGCCACTTTCATTTTGAGAATCTTCGAGCAGTCCCCGATCATGCTGTTGAACACAAGTTTCTTCTCGAACATAAGCTGAACCGGATTCAATCCAGCAGAGTGAGTGAGCAGAGGAAGTTTCAGTTTGTCCGACGATTCGTTGATGAATCGGTATAAGTCCTCGTTTTCCCACTTCGTGTCAGTGAAGTAGAGAAGGATGTTGTCTTCTGGATGTCGAGATAGTACCCAATCAGCCACTGCGAAACTTGATTTTCCTCCACTGAAGAAGATGATGTGATTTCTCACTCACCCCACCCCTTCCAATCTTCCTTTCTCGGCGCTCTCTCACTCTCTAACATCTCTCGCCACTCTCGCTCAATGTCCTGCCGTATCAGTTCACACAATTCTTCAACGCTGATCTCGTCCATTCACGCACCTTCTCTCAACCGGTAATTGAGTTCACGTCCGCCGATCATAAACACAGTGTAGTCCATGCACATTTCAGCCAGACGGCTCCCCAGCCCCTCGTCCAATTCGATGATCTCGTCCATCGTCTTTTCGCTCGATATGAGCATTGGTCGCTTATTGAGGTATCGATCATTGACCACCGCAAAAAGCTGTTCCAGTTGAAACTCGGTCGGCATCTTTCGGCCTTTGAAGAGATCGTCTATGTACAGAACCGGAACTGTCTGCATCTGACGTATACGCTCGTCCAGCTTTGAGAAGTCATCCTTTAGGTTATTTAGCGCCTCCACCCATGGGAAGTACATGACCGGCACCCGTTGATTGATCAGTGTATTTGCCACAGCCATGAGCAGATGGGTCTTTCCCGACCCTGGTCTGCCCATGATGGCAATGCTGTTCTTGCGTGTGTCTTTGATTGAGTCAAAGTTCGCTGCATAGGTTCTGGCGCACTCATAGGCTCCGTGTACGGATGATGGTCTGCCCGTTAGGATGAAGTTGTCGAAGGACTTAGCCTGGAATTCCTCAGATATTCGACTGGCCTTGAACAGATTCCGTATTTTCGCCTGATTAGAGCATTCACAAGGAATCCACGCTTCGTACTCGTATCCAAGTTCCTCGTTCCAACGTTTTGTGAAAAATCCACCACGGTCATTGCACAACTCGCAAGCGATCCTGTAGTTCTGCATTTCCTGCTGTTCTGATCCAGCCTGATTTTTGAGGTTTTGGATTCTCTTCTTGATCAGTTCGAGATCGAAGCTGACTTGTCTCACTTCGTTCACCTACTTTCCGCTGCTGATAGTTTTCCCAGTCCTGATAGATTCCAGCTTCACAATATGAGAAGGTGCGGATGGAATCCTTCGGATGTTTCGGCTTGAAGTTCTCAAACTGACGGTCTATACTCCTGATAATGAAATCTGTCGGGATTCCATGCGCCAACATTTCTTGCATAATCCGCAAATCTTCTGGCGTAACATGGAATCCTTTTCCCCTTCTTCGAACAAAATGTTGTTCGATTTTTTCGATTTGAGACCATATATCATAATCATCTATATATTTATTGTCATTATTATCATTATTGATT
>Ga0207864_1003491_pt1 | contig 13126 bp, 14 predicted proteins | sample HigsolmetaAR202D_FD_184834 | JGI IMG/M metagenome (GOLD analysis project Ga0207864, IMG submission 184834) | Ionic liquid and high solid enriched microbial communities from the Joint BioEnergy Institute, USA - AR20-2-D (SPAdes) (version 2) ...
AAAAGGCCAGGGCCGGAGCGGGAATAGCCCCTTCAAGCCCACCGCGATATCGAACCCAAAGCCTATAGGCCCGTGTGCGCCTCTCAAAAGCAGGTTTCCGGAGGTGTCCAGCTTCACCCGAACCAGATCACGCAGTGGAAACGGCAAGCCATCGAGAATCTGGCCAAGGCGTTTGACGACAAGGCTGCGGATGCGCAGGCGAGCCGGGAATCCGAGATGACGAAGCTGCACGCCAAGATCGGCCAGCTTGTCGTCGAGCGGGATTTTTTGGCCAAAGCCTTCGATCGCTGAGCCTGGATCGGAGGAGAATGATGATCGATCCCGATCACAAACGGCTCTCGATCCGCCGCCAGTGCGAACTGGTCTCGATCTCGCGGGCCTCATACTACCGACAGCCCGCCGGCGAGAGCCCCGAGGGCCTCGAACTGATGCGCGTCATAGACGAGGCTTTCATGGAAACGCCTTGGTATGGGTCGCGCCAGATGGCGCGGCACCTGCGCCGTCAGGGCTGGTGCGTGGGCCGCAAACGGGTTCGGCGGCTGATGCGCAAGATCGGTCTGTCGCCGATCTACCAGGCCCCGAAGACCAGCGAACCGCACCCGCAGCACCGCATCTATCCCTACCTGCTGCGGCATCTGGCGATCGAGCAGCCCAACCAGGTCTGGTGCGCCGACGTGACCTACATTCCCATGCGGCGCGGCTTTCTCTACCTCGTAGCCATCATGGACTGGTACAGCCGCAAGGTGCTGGCCTGGCGGCTGTCGAACACCATGGATACCGACTTCTGCATCGCCGCTCTTGAAGAGGCGATGGCCCGCCATGGCAGGCCCGACATCTTCAACACGGATCAGGGCTCGCAGTTCACCAGCTTCGCCTTCACCGCGACGCTGAAGGACGCCGGCATCCGCATCTCCATGGACGGGCGCGGCCGCTGGATGGACAACGTCTTCATCGAGCGGCTGTGGCGCAGCCTCAAATACGAATGCGTCTTCCTCAACGCCTTCGAGACAGGAAGCGAAGCTCGCAGCGGCATCGGTTCCTGGATCGACTATTACAACCGGAGACGCCCGCACTCGACCTTCGGCGGCAGGACGCCCGACGAGGTCTATGCTATGGCGGAAATGACGGAGCGACTGGCGGCGTAGAAACCAACCCGATCCACCTTAGCCAAGCCGCCAAACTGTCTCACCAGGCGGGACCACCTCTGAGCTCGGCATCGAGCACCGCCTCGCCCCACCGATGCGGCCGCAGACAAACGGCATGGTCGAGCGCTTCAACGGCCGGATCGAGGACGTGCTGCAAAGCCATCGCTTCCGCTCCGGCGAGGATCTCGAACAGACGATCCTGCGCTACGTCCTCCTCTACAATGGCCAACTTCCACAGTCAGTGCTCAACGGCAAAACGCCCATTCAGGCGCTCAAGGATTGGCATCGAAACCAGCCCGAACTGTTCAAGAAGCGGCCATACAATCATATGGGATGCGACAGCGCAGCTGGATCTCGAACTCGGTGCCGTAAAGACCGCTTTCCCGTCGCGCCTTAGGAATGAAAAACTCACGACGTTCCTTCCGGAGGCGGTCGGTCACCTCGGTCGGCACAAACGTAGGAGCGGTGAAGATGAACTGCAGGCTGTCGATCTTCGAAAGCTCGGATTTCAGGGCTTCGAACGCGTAGATCGAGAAGCACGATGCCGCGATCCGCAGACGCGTCCCGCGGCCAACCGATGCTTTGAGGTCATCTCCTAGAAGCTGGGAGGTGTTATCGATGATCTGCATCGATAGCCTCCCTGTTCAGAAGCACGATCTGTTGGTCCTGCGGTCTCCTGGCGGCGGGGTCCGTGTCGAGCCCGAGCCGCCTGAGCGCGTAGTAGAGGAGCGCGCGTCGAACCTTGATCTTGGCCTTGCCGCTACGCATTCCGTAGTCGAGAGCGATGACCTTCGCCTGTGTTTCCGAGAGGTCGGGATGGGGGCCGAGCTCCAGAGTGACCTCGGAATGCCAGTCGCGGTCGTCGTCGGCTGACGTTTCGCTCTCGCGCGACCCGCGGATGTGGAGGATCCGCGAGAGCAGGAAGTCCTTGAAGCAATCGTCCGTCAGACAGAACGCCCGCGTGTGCCAGCGGAACCCGTCGAAACCGATGGCGTGCGGGGCAATCCAGCGCCAGCGCGGCTCGGGGCTAGACAGGGACTGGTACTTCACCTCAATCGCCTCGGACCGGCGGATGGCGCCGACCACCGAGCGGAGCGTCACCGGATCGATGCCGCGAACCGGCGTCGGGGCGGATGCGTAGGGTGGCAGGTCAGGGATCCAGCAGTCTTCGCGCTCCAGTACATCGTCGGCAACCAGGCGGATCTGGGCGAGGTAGTGCGCTGCGTCCGGCGGACGGAACTTGCAGTCGAAATCTGGGCCGCGGACGTAGGTCCGCGCGCTCTTGTCGTAGACCATGTTGTCCGGTGCCAACGCGATGTAGCGGTTCAGGTCAGAGGATGCCTGGTTCACCGAGACGCCGAACTGCTGCATCACGTCGATGCGATTGACGTGCCCCTCCCAGAATAGGCGGAACTCGATGAACTCGAGTCGCTGCTCGATGCCCCAGCGTAGTTCGGCCTTGTCCCTGTCCACTTTTCGCTCCCGCCTGGCCCTGCGCGCACGCGAACTGTGCGCGCCCAATTTCTGGGCTTTCTTGGAGGGTAGCCGCGCGGAACTACGCGATCAATCGAAAAGCGGCGCGGCGGCGCGCGATTATCCCAAGGATTGCCTGAGGTTCTGCGCCACCGCATCGGCCGCCATCCGCACCGGTTCGGCGGCGAGATGGGCGTAACGCGCCGTGGTCTGGACCTGCGTGTGGCCGAGCAGCTTGCCGATCATCGGCAGGCCCTGACCCGATGCGACGGCCGTGGACGCGAAGGTGTGGCGCAGGTCGTGGATGCGGACGTCCTTAACGCCGGCGCGGGCGCGGACGCGCTGCCAGAAGGGCTGCAGATCGCTCAGGCGCTTTCCCGGCAGGGTGCCGAAGATGACCCACGGGTTGCCTTCGATGCGCTGCGCGTCGCGGAGCAGGTCGACGGCGGGCTGTCCGAGATGGACGACCTTGGCGCCGGACTTGGAATCTGGCAGGCGCAGAACGCGCTCGGCCAGATCGACGTATGTCCATTGCAGCGTCATGATTTCGTTCAACCGACAACCGGTCAGGATCAGCAGGCGGGCGGCGAGGATGGCCGAAGGCAGTTCGATCCTCTCTGCCTCCATCTCGCGCAGCACCTCGCCGATCCGGCGCAGTTCCGCCGCGCTGAGGAAGCGCTTGCGCTTCTCCTCGGGGTACTTCCGGATGTGCTTTCGCGGGTTGGTGCCGTCCGGACGCAGGCCCCACATCTCGGCGAGGCTGAACATCTTCGAGACCACTTCGAGGCAGCGGTTCGCCTGATAGGGGATGTGGCGGAGGTCGTGGTGGAACTTCGCCACGTCCGCCCGGGTGATGCCCGTGACCGTCAGTTGGCCGAGCGCAGGCAGGATGAAGCGTCGCAGCTTGCGCCGATACTCGGTTGCCGTGCTGGCCTTGAGGCGGACGGCGATGTGTTCCTTGTCGAAACGCTCCGCCAATTCCTTCACCGTGATCGCCCTGCGCCCCGCGTCCCGCTCGGCGGCGGGGTCCGCGCCATTGCGCGCGGCGGCGACGATGGAGATGGCGCGGTTGCGGGCCTGCTCGCAGGTGAGGACCGTGCTGGGCCCGAGGCTGATCCGCCGGGATCGGCGTCCGGCGCGATACTGGACCACGTAGCCCTTGCGCCCGCTCGGCAGCACGCGCAGCCCGAAGCCGGGGATCTCGCTGTCCCATACGAAGTATTCAGCGGGTTGGGCTTCTGCGGCGTCAACGAGGCGTTTGGTGATCCTGGGCATGGCGCTCTTCGGTGGTTCTCTTGAAGTCCCACAGTGCTGAAGTGCGGGCGACAGTCAACGAACACATTGAAATCTCAAAGAAAAAGGAAATGCCTCGCGTTTCCGCGCAAGGCGTTTCGGCGCGCTGGCGCGGGAAATCGACGAGCCCAGCGAATCAGAACGCAGGTTCCGCACCCCGTGGACCGCTGTTAGGCTCGGGGAAAAGAAACTGGCGATCCGATGGCTTCCAAGACCACCCTCAATGCGAAGAACCTCGAAGCGCTGGGCGCCGAACGCCTGGCGCAACTACTGATCGAGGTCAGCACCGGCAACGCAGCGGCCAAGCGCAAGCTCCGGCTCGCACTGGCGGGCGCCCAGAGCCCGAGGGAGGCCGCGCGGGAGATCACCAAGCGGCTGACCAGTATCGCCCGTGCGCGCAGTTTCATCACCTGGAAAAACCGCAAGGCGCTGGTCACCGATCTCGAAACCCAGCGGCGCGCCATCGTCGAGCAGATCGCGCCGGCCGATCCGGACGAGGCGCTGGCGCTCATGTGGCGGTTCATGGCGCTCGCCACGCCGGTGTTCGACCGCTGCGACGACTCCAGCGGCACCGTCATCGGCATCTTTCACCAGGCCTGCGCCGATCTGGGTCAGCTCGCCGAGAAGGTCCGGCCGGATCCGCAGGCGCTCGCCGGCACTGTTCTCGATGCGCTGCAGGACAACGGCTATGGCCAGTATGACGGCTTGATCGGCATCATGGCGCCGGCGCTCGGCGACGAGGGGTTGGCGGCCTTGAAATCGATGGCCGAGGACCTCGGTCGCTCGCCTGTGCCGGTTCCGCCGAAGGACCAATGGAAGGCGGTGGGCTGGGGCACGGGCGGCACCACCTACGAGCACGAGATGCGGGCGCGTGAGCGCACCAGCACGGTCGCCATGGTGCTCAAGGACATCGCCGACGCGCAGGGAGACGTCGACGGCTTTATCGCCCAGTACGATCCGAAGACCCGCAAGGTGCCGCAGATCGCGGCCGAGATCGCGCAGCGCCTGCTCGCGGCTGGCAGGCCGGGTGAGGCGCTGGGTTTTCTCGAGCGCGCGGAGCTCGGCGACGGCTTGCGGGTTCCGCTAGCCTGGCAGGACATTCGCCTGCAGACGCTGGAGGCGCTGGGTCGCGGCGAGGAGGCGCAGGCATTCCGGTGGGACTGCTTCGAGCGCACGCTCTCCGGCAGCTACCTGCGGGCCTATCTCAAGCGGCTGCCCGACTTCGACGACATCGAGGCCGAGGAGCGGGCGATGGCGCACGCCATGGCCTATCCGAGCCTTCTTCACGCCCTGCAATTCTTCCTCGACTGGCCAGCGCTGGATCGCGCCGCCGAACTCCTGGTGGCCCGGCACGACGAGATCGACGGCGACCACTACGAGTATCTCGCCCCCGCGGCGGAGGCCCTGTCAGAGCGTCAGCCGCTGGCCGCGACACTGGTGCTCCGCGCGATGATCGACTTCACGCTCACCAGAACGCGGGCGAAGCGGTATCGCTATGCCGCCGAACACCTCGCCAGCTGCGCGCGGCTCGCGGGCGACATCCCGGATTTCGGTGCGTTCGAGACGCACGACGCCTATGTCGCCCGGTTGAAGGAGGAACACGGCAGGAAGTTCGGCTTCTGGTCGCTCACCGCGGCCTGATGCTCGTGCTACCGGAAAATCAGGTTCCGGCCCGTTGGAAGCATTATGGAAGCACAAGGCCGAAAAATGCTGCGCAATCCCGACAGATCGTGCGAAGCGGAGCCTCGGCTCCGGCATCGGCAAGTGTCGGATACTGCGCGATAACTCGCGTTTCCGAGTGATTGTTCATGGTTCGTTCGATACGACTCATAACCTGAAGGTCGCAGGTTCAAATCCTGCCCCCGCAACCAATCCAAACCCAACAAAACACAGCCCAAGCGCAGCGCAGCCGCAGAAACCGCGCGGAAGCCCACCCGCACGCCGCACCCCCACCGCAGCAGGGCTGCCGGAAAGCGAAAATTGGCTTGCGTGTTCATCGTGGGCGACGGATTGCCCATCGCTGCCGCGCGGAACAGCCCAGGCGGGTGCTCCGCGCCGGCAGGCGGCCGCGAGGCTAGGCGGCCTTGATTTCGATCTTCTTCTCATTCTGGCGCGCCTCGGCCGATTTCGGCAGGCGGACCGTCAGCACGCCGTTGGCAAACCGGGCCTCGATCTTGTCCGTGTCGACCGTGTCGGGCAGGCGGAAGGAGCGCATGAAAGTGCCGTAGCGCCGCTCGGACATGTAGTAGTCCTTCTGGCGCTCGTCCTTCTCCTCTCGCTTCTCGCCCTTGATGATGAGCGTGCCGTTCGAGAGGCGCACCTCGACATCCTTCTGCTCGAGGCCGGGCAGTTCGGCGCTGATCTCGTACTCCGTCTCCTTCTCAACCAGGTCGACCGCGGGCGTAAGGGCGAAGCCGTTCTCGCGCAGCCACGGCAGTTCGGGCTTGAAATCGTCGCGCGTGAAGGGCATGCGCCACGAACCGAAATGCAGGTCATCGAAGAGCCGGTCGATCTCCCGTCGCAGGTTCTCGAGCGGTGCCCAGAGCGTCCTGGGAGCGGGCGCAGCCTGCTTTTCGGTTTCGGTGGGGAGTTTAGCAGCTTCGGACATGGTCAAGCTCCTTTCACTCGGGCGGCGAACGGTGATGAACGAAAGGCTCGGTCGTCGGGTCCGGAAGCTCGGGCCAACAGCGGCTCGGGCCGATGGCGCCGCCACAACCCCATCAAAGCATCGCGGCCCATGGGCACCTTGACCTGCGTCAAAGGTCGTATGGGCAGCTTGATCCGGCGCAAGGCAGGACCGAGCCGTCCCTCTACGCTTCGTGCGTCCCAACAGAGGGGTAACGACCATGTACAAGCACATTCTCATTCCGACGGATGGCTCGCCCCTGTCCGGTCTGGCTGTGGAGCAGGCGGTGGCCTTCGCGCGCGCTATCGGGGCCCGGGTGACCTTGCTGACCGTGGTGGAGCCTTTCCACCTGCTGACGACAGAGGCGGAGCAGCTGTCGGCCACGCGGCCGGAATATGAGGAACACGCGCGCCGGCGTGCCAACCGCTTCCTGGCCGCTGCGAGCGACGTGGCGCGCACCGCCGGTGTGCCCTTCGAGACGCTGCAGGTGATGGACGAGGAGCCCTACCGCGCCATCATCGACACGGCGACGAAACGCGCGTGCGATCTCATCGCCATGGCATCGCACGGGCGCGGGGGCGTGGCGGCCGTCGTGCTGGGCAGCGTCACGCTGAAGGTGCTCACCCACTCGAAGATCCCGGTTCTCGTGTATCGGTGAGCCGGGCATGACGGAAGGCCGCCCCGGCATCCGTCGGGGCGGCCTTTCCGCGTTTTCGACCTTGCCTAATGAGCCATGATCATCGGCACGGGGCAAAACGTCAGGAAATCGCGCGTCGCACCGCCGAGCACCCACTCACGCAGACGCGAATGCCCGTAGGCGCCGAGGACCGCGAGATCGGCGCCGCTCTTCTCGATCTCGTTCAGCAGAGCGCGCGACACCTCGCGCCACTCCGGCACGTGCCGCAGCTCGACCTTGGCGCCGTGCCGGTCGAGATGGCGGGCGATGTCGGCACCCGGCTCTTTCCCGTCGGCCTCGGGCGGCCCTGCGGTATCGACCGTGGCCACGATGACCTGCTTTGCCCGGCGCAGCAGGGGCATCGCCTCCGCCACGGCACGGGCTGCCTCGCGGGTATCGTTCCATGCAACGAGCGCGATCTCGATCTCGCGCACGCGCGCCTCGGGGGGCACGACATAGACGCCGCGGCCGGAGCCGAAGAGGGCAGCCTCCACCACCTCCGGCCAGCGCGAGGTGCCGTCGTCCCCATAGGGGCGTTGCGCGACGAAGAGATCGCAGGCCCGCGCCTGGCGCGCGACGGCGCTCCAGGTGGCGTCTGCGAAAAGGTCGAGCCGGCGCAGCTCGGCGGGTACGGCGAGCGTGGACAGCCGCTGTTCCAGCCGCATCGCATGCGCGTTGCCCGCCTCTTCGGCCTCCCTCTGGTTCTCCTCAAGAATGCTGACGGCGGCGAGCCCGTCGACAGCCGGCATCATGGGCGTCGGAACGATATTCGTGAGAAGGCCGATCACGCGGGCGTCGAAGGGGCCGGCGATGGCTTCTGCATGGAGGATGCTCGTCTCGTCGGCCGAGCTGCCGTCGAGGTGCACGAGAATATCGCGGATCATAGTGAGGCTCCTATCGACTGTCGCAGCGGCATCGTGGGATCGCCGCGGAGCCCGCGCCTTGACGCTCGTCAAAGGCTGCTGCGAGGATACTCGAAGGCGAAGGATTGCTGCGGCGCAAGCTCGATACCCTCCAGCGCCAGCATGCGCATCTTGGTTGCGACGCCCCCCGGCCCCGAGAAGCCGCCAGGCTTTCCGCCCGCCGCCAGAACCCGGTGGCACGGGATGATCAGAGGCACCGGGTTCGTCGCCATGGCCCTGCCGACGTCGCGGGCTGCCTCCGGGCCCGCGCCCGCCTCCCGCGCGAGGGCACCATAGGTCGTCGTGCGCCCCCAGCCGACGCGCCGGGCGAAGGCATAGACCCGCCTGGCGAAAGTGTCGCATCCGGAGAGGTCGATCACACAGCCGGAAAAGTCCGTTGCCTGGCCGGCGAAATAGGCGTGCGCCGCGGCCATCGCCTCGACGACAGCAGGCGGCGGCTCTCCGGGGCACGCGTCCGGCAGCTGCTTCTTCAGCAGGCGCTCGGTGACGGCGGCCTCCTCAGTGGGCAGCTGGAAGCGCACGATGCCGCGGTCGCTCCACGCGATGCCGCAGAAGCCGGCGTCCGTCCGGAAGATGGCATAATGGTACATCGTCCCGCCCGCTGTGCCTCGGGCCTCGAGGATAGTCGGCGGGGCCGGCCAGGTAAATTCGGGTGGCGCTTGCACCTCGCGCGTGCCGCTGATACCGCCGTGCGGGGCAGCCGGTGCGGTCCCGACGCACGGGCGACAGGAACAAGGCGGGGCAGACATGCGCGATTTCTTCAGGCCGGGACGCGGACCGACGCTCGCAGGGCAGGCGGCCATCGCCACCTCCCATCCGCTCGCCACTGCGGCGGGGCTCGAGATTCTCGCCTCCGGCGGCAACGCGGTCGACGCCGCCCTGGCGGCGGTCGCCGTGCAATGCGTGGTCGAGCCGCACATGACGGGCATCGGCGGCGACTGCTTCGTGCTCTATGCGCCGGCCAGCGGGGAGGTTCTCGCCCTCAACGGCAGCGGCCGCGCCCCCGCGGCGGCGAGCGTCGCCCGCCTCCGGGAGCTCGGTGTCTCCACCATCGAGCGCACCAGCCCCCACGCCGTCACTGTGCCTGGCGCCGTTGCCGCCTGGACAAAGCTGCATCGCGACCATGGCAGCCTGCCGCTCGAGCGGCTCTTCGCCCGTGCCATCGCCTATGCCGAGGAAGGCTATCCGGTCACGGCGCGCGTCGCGCTCGACTGGGCGGCGGAGGCGCCGCTTCTTGCCCGCGACGCCGGGGCCAAGGCGGTCTACCTGCCCGGGGGAAGGGCGCCGACGGAGGGCGAGCGTCACGCCCAGCCTCTGCTCGGCCAGCGGCTCAGCGAAATCGCCCGCGAGGGTGCGTCAGCCTTCTATCTCGGCCGCACGGCCGAGAGCCTGGTGCGCTTCCTCAACGGTCTCGGTGGCCTGCACACGCTCGACGACTTCGCCGCGGCGGTGGACGGCGCCGACTATGTGACGCCCATCGTCACCAGCTATCGCGGCTACGAGGTGTACGAGTGCCCGCCGAATGGCCAGGGCCTCGCCGCGCTCATGATGCTCAACGTACTCGCCGGCTTCGACCTGTCGGAGAAGCTGCCGCTCGTGGAGCGCGTGCACCTGCACGCCGAGGCCACCAAGCTCGCCTATCATCATCGCGACGCGCTCATTGCCGATCCGGCGCATCTGCCCTATCCGGTCGAGCAACTGCTGTCCGACGAGGTGGCCCAGGCCCTGCGCGGCCGCATCGACATGGAACGGGCCGGCGCGCCGGTGCTCTGGCACGAGCCGGAGCACCGCGACACGGTCTATCTCTGCGCCGTGGACCGGGATGGCAACGCCATCTCGTTCATCAATTCCATCTTCCACGCCTTCGGCTCGACGCGGCTCGACCCGGAGACCGGCATCGTGCTGCACAACCGTGGCGCCTCCTTCAACCTTGTCGAAGGCCATCCCAACGCCATCGGCCCGCGCAAGCGCCCGATGCACACCATCATTCCGGGCCTGCTGCGCCGGGGCGGGCGCACCGTCGCGCCCTTCGGTGTGATGGGCGGGCACTATCAGGCGGCCGGCCATGCTGCCTTCCTCTCCGGCCTGCTCGACCGGGGCCTCGATGTCCAGGCGGCGCTCGATGCGCCGCGCAGCTTCGCCTTCAACGGCGTTCTGGAGGTGGAGCCGACGCTGGGCGAAGGCGTCATCGCGGCGCTCGCGGCCAGGGGGCATGACGTCCGGCTGCGGGGCACGCCCCTCGGTGGCGGCCAGGCCATCTGGATCGACCACGCCCGCGGCGTGCTGCACGCCGGGTCCGACCAGCGCAAGGACGGCTGCGCCCTCGGCCTCTGAGCTTGCGGGCGTCGCGCGGCGCACCCTATAAGGACGCGAGGCGGAGGCGGGCCATGACGACCCTGACGCGTGCGGAGCTGGCGCGCACCATCGACCATACGATTCTCCGCGCGGATGCGACGCGCGCCGACGTGGCGAAAGTCTGTCGCGAGGCGCGCGAGCACGGCTTCTACTCCGTCTGTGTCAATCCCGTGCATGTGCCGGACGTGGCTGCGGCGCTCGCTGGCAGTGACGTGGCGACCTGCGCCGTGGTGGACTTCCCGCTCGGGGCGACGCCCTCCGCGGTCAAGGCCGCCGAGGCCCGTTGGGTGGTCGCCGCAGGCGCGCGCGAGGTCGACATGGTCATCAACGTCGGCGCCCTGAAGGAGGGCCGGCGGGACGAGGTCGAGGCGGACATCGCCGCCGTGCGCGAGGCGTGCGGCCCGGCGCTGCTCAAGGTCATCATCGAGACTTGCCTGCTCTCCGACGCCGAGAAGGAGGCCGCCTGCCGCCTCGCCGTCGCTGCCGGCGCGCAGTTCGTCAAGACCTCGACGGGCTTCGGCAAGGCCGGTGCGACCGTCGAGGATGTCGCGCTCATGCGGCGCGTCGTTGGGCCGGACATCGGCGTCAAGGCTTCGGGCGGCATCCGCACGCGCGAGGATGCCCTGCGCATGCTCGCTGCCGGCGCCTCGCGCATCGGCGCGAGCGCCAGCGTCGCCATTGTGACCGGCTGACGCCCCGTTTCCACCGCACTCTTTGAGGGACAGAAGAACGGCATGGCCCATCAGACCTTGAGCGACATCGCGGCCGACCTCGCTTCCGGCCGGACGGATCCGGTACGCCTCGTCGAGGAGGCTCTCGACAGGGCGCGGGAGGCGCCTGCCGTCTTCATCACCCTCATGGCCGAGGAGGCGCTGGCCGAGGCGCGTGCCGCCGCCGAGCGCCGGCGCCGCGGCGAGGCGCGCGGCCCGCTCGACGGCATCCCGATCGCGTGGAAGGATCTCTTCGACATTGCCGGGACGCGGACCACCGCCGGCTCGCGCACGCGCGAGGACGCGCCCCTGGCGCAGGAAGATGCGCCGGTCGTTGCCGCGACGCGCCGGGCGGGGCTCATCCCGCTCGGCAAGACAAACCTCAGCGAATTCGCCTTCTCCGGCCTCGGCCCGAACCCGCACTTCGGCACGCCGACGCCGGACTTTCCGGGTGTTGCCCCCCGCGTGCCCGGCGGGTCGTCCTCCGGCTCGGCGGTCGCCGTCCAGCGCGGCATCGTGCCGGTCGGCATCGGCACGGACACGGCTGGGTCTGTCCGCGTGCCGGCCGCCTTCAACGGCCTTGTCGGCTTCAAGGCCTCGAGCGCGCGCTATGACATGGCTGGCGTCTACCCGCTTGCGAAGAGCATCGACAGCCTCGGGCCGATCGCCCGCACCGTCGCCGATTGCGCGACCATCGACGCGGTGATGCGCGGCGCGCAGCAGCCCGTCGCGGCCGCGTCTGCCGCGCCCGACATCGTCGTCGATCCCGCCGTTCTCGAGGAGGAAGGGCTCGAGGAGGCCGTGCGCGTCAATTTCGAGGCTGTTCTCGCTCGCCTCGAGGCGAAGGGCGCCCGCGTGCGCCGCGTGCCGGTAACCGCCTGGCGCGAGGCCCGGCGCGCGATTGCCGAGATCGGCTGGCTCGGTGCGGTGGAGGCACGCGCCTGGCATCTGGAGACCATCACGGGGCCGCGGCGCGCTCTCGTCGACGCCCGTGTCCTGAAGCGGCTCGATGGCGCGGCAGCGATCACCGCCGAGGCGGCAGAGCGCCTGCGCAGCCTCAGGGCCACGCTCACGCGCGCTATCGCGGACGAGCTGGGCGGCGCGCTCTTCGCACTGCCGACGGTCAGGCACGTCGCGCCCGAGCTCGCGCCGCTCGAGGCCGATCCCGAGCTGTTCGCGAAGGTCAACCTCGCCACGCTCACGCTGACCATGGCCGCCAGCTTCCTCGACATGCCCGGCCTCGCCATCCCCTCCGGCATGGATGCCTCGGGCCTGCCGACCTCGGCCCTGTTCTCGCGCCCCTCCGGCGAGGACGACGCCGTCCTGGGCGCGGGCCTTTGGATCGAGCGCACGCTGGGCGGGCCCGCGGCCTGACGCGGCAGGGCCATTGCGCCGGGTGTCGGCCCCTCGTCGCACGAGGCCGGTCACGGCCCGGCGCCGAAGGTTGACGGGCGGCGTGCCCCAGATCGTCGGGGAAGAGCGTCAATCCCCGATTGCAGGAAGGCCGAAGCTGGGCTAGTTTGCGCCCGCTTCGGCCCAGCACCCGTAGCTCAGCTGGATAGAGCGCTGCCCTCCGAAGGCAGAGGTCACACGTTCGAATCGTGTCGGGTGCGCCAACACTCTCCTTGAAATCATCTTCAACCCTTTGATGCGCTCGTTCTCAACGATGCGTCATCAAGTGGGCAGACTTGGCAGCAGCGCGACGAGACGGCCGTTCAGCAAGACTTGGCGCGGAAGACTTGGCGAGGGATGATGTCCCGAGAGGTGGTGTAGCTTATGCGATCGCCGTGCCTTCCGAACTGTGCCGGATCAGCTTGCCGCAGCGGGCAGGCTGATGAGCGGATCATCGCTCATTGCGGCGATTGTCTCAAGGGACAGGTATCTGGATCGCTGGACCGCCCACTCATCATTTTGCTCGAGCAACA
>Ga0207864_1003495_pt1 | contig 13117 bp, 17 predicted proteins | sample HigsolmetaAR202D_FD_184834 | JGI IMG/M metagenome (GOLD analysis project Ga0207864, IMG submission 184834) | Ionic liquid and high solid enriched microbial communities from the Joint BioEnergy Institute, USA - AR20-2-D (SPAdes) (version 2) ...
GGAAAAGTTCTACGGCCCGGTGCGCGAGGTGCTGAAGCAGCAGTTCGGGGTGACCAACCCCATGGCGCTGCCTCGCATGGAGAAGATCGTGCTGACCGTCGGCCTGGGCAAGCAGCTCGAGGGGACAAAGCTCAATCCCAAGGCCCGCGAGCAGGTCATCAAGACGCTGTCGGTGATCACCGGCCAGCGCCCCGTGATGAAGCGGGCCAAGAAGTCGGTATCGAACTTCAAGCTGCGTGCCGGCTACGAAATCGGCGCGATGGTCACCCTTCGCGGCGACCGCATGTGGGAGTTCCTGGATCGCCTGGTCTCGCTGGCGATCCCCCGCATCAAGGACTTCCGTGGCCTGCCGCTCAAGAGCTTCGACGGCCGTGGCAACTACTCCTTCGGCATCGTCGAGCAGGGCATCTTCCCCGAGGTGGACATGGCCAACGCCGAGTTCACGCACGGGATGAACGTGACGCTGGTGTTCCGCAACAGCACGGATGAGATGACGAAGGTGGCGCTGCGTGAGCTGGGCGTGCCGTTCGTCAAGCAGGAAGAGCAACGCAAGGCCGGCTGATCCACCTGATCGCGTCGCGGCGGGCCGATTGACTGAGCCGAACGAAAGACAACGGAGCAATCCATGGCATCGAAATCCACGATCACACGTATGCAGCGCATCCAGCAGCTGAACAAGAAATACGCGGAACTGCGTCGTCAGCTCAAGGAAGCGGGGGACTATGCCGCGCTGCAGCGCCTGCCGCGCAACGCCAGCCCCACGCGGTATCGCAACCTGTGTGCTCTGACCGGTCGCAGCCGCGGCGTGTACCGCAAGTTCAAGATCTCGCGCATCAAGCTGCGTGAGTTGGCGCTGCAGGGCAAGATTCCCGGCATGCGAAAGGCGTCCTGGTGATTCATTGCCCGTTGCGGGCGTCGGCCGGGCCGGGACCTGACGATGCGAACGAATGAAACCGCGATGGGCAATTCATAATCCGCAATCGAAAACGGAGCTATCGAATGTCTTTTAGCGACACGATCGCTGACATGCTGACCCGGATCCGCAACGCGACGCGGAACAAGGCGCCGCGGGTGGACTGCCGCAACAGCAAGATCTGCCGGGGCATCGCGGCGGTGCTCAAGGAAGAAGGCTACATCAATGACTTCACCGTCATTGACGACGGCCGGCAGGGCATCCTGCGCATCGACCTGCGGTACGGCCCGCACGGTGAGCAGTTGATCCACTCGATCCGTCGCGAGTCCAAGCCCGGTCGTCGCGTCTACCGTGGCGTGAACGATCTGCCGCGTCCGCTGGCGGGCCTGGGCATCAGCATTGTGAGCACGCCCAAGGGTGTTCTGAGCGATCGCAAGGCTCGCAAGGAGCATGTGGGCGGCGAGCTGCTGTGCACGATTGAGTAAGCAGGCGGGATGGTTTTCCGGGCGATCGAGCCGACCGCCCAACCGCAAAGTGAAATCCGCAACCTGAGATAGAACGATGTCACGAATTGGAAACAAACCGGTCGCTCTGCCCAGCGGCGTGAAGGTCGCCGTCAGTGGCGATCGCGTGGTGACGGTCGAGTCCGGCAACAAGAAGCTGACGATGACGCATCGCCCGGAGGTCAGTGTCCAGGTCGATGAGGCCAGCAAGCAGGTCGTCGTCACTCGCCGGGACGACAGCCGCACCGCCCGGGCGCTGCACGGGTTGACCCGCGCACTGATTGCCAACATGGTGACCGGTGTCACGACCGGGTTCTCCCGCGAGCTGGAAGTCAACGGCGTGGGTTGGACGGCCCGTGTGCAGGGCAAGAAGGTGGCGCTGAACGTCGGTTACGCCGACACCCGCGAAGTGGCCATCCCGGATGGCGTGACTGTTGAGGTGCAGGGCAACCGCATTAAGGTGAGCGGGCCGGACAAGCAGGCAGTGGGTCAGCTAGCCGCGAACATCCGCGCCCAGCGCAAGCCTGAACCCTACAACGGCAAAGGCATCAAGTACGTCGATGAGGTCATCATTCGCAAGCAGGGCAAGGCGTTCGCCGGCGGCGGTTGATGCCGATGCTGACCGTAAGGTTGACCGCCGGTCGCGACGCCGGGGCTTTGACGCACGATGCATCGCCTTTAATTCGGTATCTGGAAAGTCAGGAACGACATGGACCCTATCACGCACAAGAATATTCGCCGCAGGCGGCGTAAGATGGGCATTCGCAAGCGTGTTTTCGGCACGCCGGAACGTCCGCGCCTGTCGGTGTACCGCAGCCTGAAGTACATCTATGCCCAGATCATCGACGACCTGTCCGGTCGCACGCTTGTCTCGGCCAGCTCGCTGAAGCAGGAAAAGGGCGGCAACGTGGCGGCGGCGGCGCAGGTCGGCCGGGAACTGGCGGAAAAGGCCAAGGCGGCGGGCATCACCCAGGTGGCGTTCGACCGCAACGGGTTCCGCTATCACGGCCGTGTCAAGGCAGTCGCCGACGCGGCGCGGGAGGCAGGCCTGTCGTTCTGATCGCAGCCCCGTCCAGAGTCGCTGGGTCCGCCACGCCGGCCCGCGGACAGGCGAGGCGACTTGGACCCGACCGTGAATCCGGCTTCACGATAGACTTTGGACTTTCGACTCCTGACTTGGACGCATACTCATGGCAGAGTTTCTGGAAGAATCGCAATCGCTAGAGTCAACCACGGTCGGCATCTACCGCACCGCGACAGTGGTCAAGGGCGGCCGACGCTTCAGCTTCGGCGCGCTGGTCGTCGTGGGGGATCGCCGCGGCAAGGTAGGCATCGGCTACGGCAAGGCGCCCGGCGTTCCCGCCGCCATCGAAAAGGCGCAGAAGGACGCCCGCAAGAACATGATCACCGTGTCGTTGCAGGAGGGCACACTGCCCCATCCGGTGACCGGTGACTTCGGCGCCTCACGCGTGCGGTTGCTGCCCGCCGCCCCTGGTACCGGTGTTATCGCCGGCGGTACCGTCCGCGCTGTGCTTGAAATGGCGGGCGTCCGTGACTGCCTCACCAAGGCATTCGGGTCGACCAACCAGAAGAACCTGTGCAAGGCGGTGATGGTCGGTCTGCAGAGCCTGCGGATGAAGGATGAGATCGCCCGGCTGCGTGGCGTGGAACTGGATGCCAGCGAAGTCGACGTCAAGCTCGAACTGGGCCGCCGCTTCGCTCCGCAGTCGACCGGCACGAAGGTCAAGGCGTTCAACACCCGGGAGCCGGCTGGCAAGAGCAAGGGGGGGCGTGGCCGGGGCGGCCGTGGTGAGCGAGGTCGTCGCTCCGAAGAGGCGGCTGCTGACACTGCCACCGCCACCGTTGAGGCGCCCGCATCCGAGGCGCCACAGGCTTCAGAACAGCAGCAGAACCCTGAGCAGGCCTGAGCCGCCTGTTTTGATGGAACGAGTAAATCGCCATGATGATTCATGAAGTGACGGAAAAGGCGGGCAAGTACAAGAAGAAGCGCCGCGTGGGCCGAGGCATCGGCTCCGGCCGGGGCAAGACGTGCGGTCGCGGCCACAAGGGCGCCGGCGCCCGTTCCGGTGCGGCCGGTTCCATCCGTGCCAGCCGCGAAGGTGGTCAGTTGCCTCTGTTCCGCCGTATCCCCAAGCGTGGCTTCAGCAACGCCCGTTTCACCAGGGAGTTCGCCATCGTCAACGTCAAGCAGCTCAATGAGCGCTTTGAGGACGGTGCGACGATCGACACCCAGGCCCTCATCCAGGCGGGGCTGGTGCGTGATGCCAAGCTGCCCGTGAAGGTGCTGGGCCAGGGCGAGACCAGCAAGAAGCTGAACGTGACGGCTGCGGCCTTCTCCGCGTCCGCCGTTGAGAAGATCACCAAAGCGGGAGGCGTCGCCAACGTCCAGTGAGTGACGCGCCGTGACGCCGTCGTCACCGTGCGACCAGGAACGAACCGATGCTGCAAGCATTCCTCAACATCTGGAAGATTGCCGAGCTGCGTACCAAGCTGCTGTTCACGCTTGGGATGCTGGCGATCTATCGCATCGGCTTCTTCATTCCGCTGCCCGCCGTCAACCAGATTGAGCTGCAGCGATGGGCTGAGCAACAGGAAGGCGGGGCGACGGGCAACCTCCTGCAGTTCGTGGCGATCTTTACCGGCGGGTCGATGAGCCAGTCGACCCTCTTTGCCCTGGGCATCATGCCCTACATCTCCGCGTCGATCATCCTGCAGTTGCTGGCGACGGTGCTGCCGGCCCTGAAGCAGTTGCAGGATGAAGGTCCCGCCGGACGGCAGAAGATTCAGGAATACACCCGTTACCTCACGCTGGGCATCTGCTTCGTGCAGGGCCCGGTGTGGCTGGCGACCCTGATCCGTGCCAACGCTGTCTACCCCGAATACACCGGAACATTCACGTTCTGGCTGACCGGGGTGCTGGCGCTGACGGCGGGGGCGGTCTTCCTGATGTGGCTGGGCGAGCAGATCGACAAGTACGGCATCGGTAACGGTGCTTCGCTCATCATCACCGCAGGTATCGTCACCGGTATGCCTGCCGCGATTGACCACGTTGCCCAGAACTTCGCCATGCAGGGCGGAAAGTATGGCCCCAGCGCGGTGGTGCTGCTGGCGGCATCGTTCGTCGCAGTCGTGGCTGGGGCGGTCATCATCACCCAGGGCCAGCGCCGCATCCCGATCCAGCAGGCCAAGCACACCCGCGGTCGACGGGTCTACGGCGGACAGCGCATGTACCTGCCGCTGCGCGTGAACCACGGCGGTGTCATGCCCATCATCTTCGCCAGCTCGCTGATGATGTTCCCCTCGATCATCATCGGATGGATGGCGTCGGTCTATCCGAACAGCGCCTTCTGGAGCTGGATGAGTGCCAACCTCCGGATGAACTCGTACCTGTACGTGGTCATCTACATCGCGCTGATCTACTTCTTCGCTTACTTCTGGACCACCGTCCAGTTCCAGCCCAACGAGATGGCCAAGAACCTCCGCAACAACGGCAGCTTCATCCCCGGGATGCGGCCGGGCCCGCGTACGGCTGAGTACCTCGAAACAGTTATGGAGCGCATCACCTATGTCGGTGCCGGCTTCCTGGCGGTCATCGCGGTGATCCCCATGGTCGTTAACGGGGCTTTCGACATCGATTACAACGTGGCGGCGTTCCTTGGGGGCACGGGTCTGCTGATCTGCGTGAGCGTCATGCTGGACCTGGTTCAGCGCATCGAGGCCCAGCTCCTGATGCGCAACTACCCGGGCTTTCTGGGCTCGGGTGGCAGCAAGGGACCGCGTATCCGATAAAGGAATTTGTCCCGACCGTTGTTTGGCGATTGCTCGGGGTGATGCTAAAATTGAAAGATTCGCTCGGGAGCCTGACTGGGGCGCGAGCCGTAGAGATAAGTGGACAACCGGGTGCCGATTGTACTGAAGTCGAAAGAGGAAATTGAAAAGATGCGTGCCGCCGGGCGGATCGTCCACGCGGTACTGCAGCGTTGTAAGGAGATGTGTCAGCCGGGGGTGACGACCCGGGAGATCGACGAGGAAGCCGACCGGATGATTCGTGCCGCCGGGGCCAGGGGGTTGTTCAAGAATTACCCGACCTATCGGCCGAACGAAGGGTTCCCGTCGACCCTGTGCATCAGCGTCAACGAGGTGGTGGTGCATGGCATCGCCGACGACCGCAAAATCCAGGATGGCGACATCGTGGGGATCGATTGCGGGGTTCAGTTGGATGGCTGGTGCGGTGACTCGGCGACCACGGTGATGGTGGGCAACGTTCGCCCGGAAGTGCGTCGGCTGTGCGAAGTGACCCAGCGGATGCTCGAACTGGCGATCGAGAACATTCGCCCCGGTCGGACCTGGAGTCAGATCGCCCGCCTGATGCAGAACTACGCCGAACGGTCGGGGTTCAGCGTCGTGCGGGATTTTGTGGGCCACGGCATTGGACGGAAGATGCACGAAGAGCCCAAGGTGCCGAACTTTGTCAGCCGTGAGCTGCTTCGGCACGACATTGTATTGCGGGAAGGCGTGGTGCTGGCGGTAGAGCCGATGGCCACGCTGGGTCGCAAGGAAGTGGTGACGCTGGAGGATGGTTGGACGGTGGTGACCCTCGACCGTAAGCCAGCGGCTCATTACGAGCATACCATCGCTGTCACCGCCGACGGCGCGGACGTGCTCACGGATGGACGATAAACCGGTCCGCCTTAAGGATGCCCGGGATCCTGCGGATGGACCGAAATGGGATGGATAAAGTCGCGATCGCGTCGATCGCGCCTCGCACAGCGAGTAACGACGAGGTTATTTGTGGCCAAGGAAGACAAAATCCAGGTTGAAGGCGAAGTGATTGATGCTCTGCCCAATGCGATGTTTCGCGTGCGGCTGGAGAACAATCACGAGATCGTCGCGCACATCTCTGGCAAGATGCGCATGCACTACATCCGCATCCTCCCGGGTGACCGTGTGACCGTCGACATCAGCCCGTATGACCTGACCAAAGGCCGTATCACGTTCCGACATTGAACCGGGTAGAGCCATGCCCGCTGAGGATCGGCGGGTGAATGAGGTGCATCATGAAAGTCCGCTCCAGCGTCCGACGAATCTGTGAGAACTGCAAGATCATTCGCCGCAAGGGTGTGGTGCGCGTGATCTGCAGCAAGAACCCCAAGCACAAGCAGCGCCAGGGGTAAGCTGAGTGCAATGTGCGAAGTCCAAAATGCAAAGTTGAGCATTTGAACGTAGCACGAACGAGCCTTGAATTTTGAACTTAGAATTGAGAGACGCACATGCCTCGTATCGCCGGTGTTGACATTCCCGACAACAAGATCATCCGCATCGCGCTCCGTTACATTTACGGGATCGGTCCGGCCAACGCCGAACTGATTCTGCAGGAAGCGGGGATCGACGGCCACACACGTGCCAACAAGCTGACCGAGGATCAGCTCGCCCAGATCGCCAACATCATCGAGGCGAACTATGTGGTGGAAGGCGCGCTGCGTCGGCAGATCAGTCAGAACATCGCCCGCCTGCGCGACATCCGCTCGTACCGGGGTGATCGCCACCGTCGCGGGCTGCCGGTTCGCGGTCAGCGCACCAAGACCAATGCCCGCACCCGCAAGGGCCGCAAGAAGACGGTCGCCGGGAAGAAGGGCGTCAAGGCGTTGAAGTAATCGCCGTGCAGCGGCCCCTTGAGTTTCGGCGTGGTCGCTTCAGCGAACCACGTCCAATTACCAGGGCCGCCTCCGAGGCTGATGAGCAAGCACGCAATCCACGGAACCACCTGAGAAGATCATGGCCAAGAAGCAGAAGAAAATTCGCAAGAACGTCGGTCGCGGCATCGCGCATGTGAAGGCGACGTTCAACAACACGCTGATCACGATCACCGACATGAACGGCGAGACGCTGTGCTGGGGATCGGCCGGTGCGATCGGCTTCAAGGGCTCGCGTAAGAGCACGCCCTTCGCCGCCACCCGCGCCGCCGAAGAGGCCGCCGCCAAGGCCAAGAAGATGGGCGTGAACGAGCTGGAGGTGCACATCAAGGGCGCCGGCGCTGGCCGTGAGTCGGCCGTCACCGCGCTGCAGCACGCCGGCATGAAGATCACCGCCGTCGAGGATCACACGCCGATTCCGCACAACGGCTGCCGCCCGAAGAAGCGCCGCCGCGTGTAATGGGGGCATGCCGTCATTGACGGCGTCTGCCCGCACCGCGAGACGAATCTGCGGCCGCCCGGCTCCTATACGCCCGGCTGCCGCGATCGAGGGTTTCGGGGCGATCACCCCGGCCCATTCGACTTTCCCCGATGTTTCCAGGCATAGAAGCCCCGTGTGACAGCAGCGCACGTGGAGCGTGAAGCCTGAAATAAGAATCTGCTGTGGAGATGAACGATGAGAATCCGTTGGCGAGGATTGGAACTGCCCAGCCGCGTCGTTCCCGACCCCGATCTCAACTCCTCGACGTATGGCAAGTTCACCATCGAACCGTTCGAACGCGGTTTCGGTACGACCGTGGGCAACTCGCTGCGCCGCATCCTGCTGTCGAGCCTCGAGGGTGCTGCCGTCACCGCCGTGAAGATCAAGGGCGCCGACCACGAGTTCACCAGCCTGCCTGGCGTGATGGAAGATGTCACCGACATCATCCTGAACATCAAGAACATGGTCGTCTCGCTCGATTCGGACGAACCCAAGAAGATGCACCTGTCGGCCGAAGGTCCTGGTGAGGTCACCTGTGACCTGATCGAAGCTGACACCTCGATCACGATTCACAGCAAGGACCTGGTGCTGGCGACGCTGACCGAGCCGGTCGACTTCGACATCGAGTTCACGGTGGAGAAGGGCCGCGGCTACGTGCCGGCGAGCGAGCAGTACGGCCGGGCCGAGGATCAGGAAGTGGGCGTCATTCCGGTCGACGCGATCTTTTCGCCGGTCACGCGCGTGCGCTACAAGGTGGAAGACACCCGCGTCGGTCAGAAGACCAACTACGACAAGCTGACGCTGGAAATCTGGACGGATGGTACGGTGACGCCGGAAATGGCGATGGTCGAAGCCGCCAAGATTCTGCGCAAGCACCTGAATCCGTTCGTGCAGTACTTCGAGTTGGGCAGCGCCACCGCCAGCGAGTCCGCCGCGGCGGCCGCCCGCGTCGATGAGGAACTGATCCGCAAGCTGGCGATGCCGGTGGCGGAGATGGATCTGTCGGTCCGTGCGAGCAACTGCCTGGAGTCGGCGAAGCTCAACACGGTGGCCGACCTGGTGACCAAGACGGAGAACGAACTGCTGAAGGTGCGTTCGTTCGGCAAGACATCGCTTCGCGAAGTGAAGCGCAAGCTGGCAGATTTGGGCCTGAGCCTGGGCATGGAACTGCCCGAGGAAATTCAACAGCAGGTCGCCCAGCGTTCGTAAGGATACGCACGAAGCCGATGCGTGGGCTTGTTTTACCTGAGAATCATCATGAGACACCGAGTAGCTGGATACAAACTGGGCCGCGACACCGAACACCGCCGTGCGCTGTTCCGCAACCTGGCGATCGCGCTGTTCACGCACGGCCAGATCACGACCACGCTTCCCAAGGCCAAGGCGGTCAAGCCCTTTGTGGAGAAGCTGATCACGACCGCCAAGCGGGGTGATCTGACGGCCCGCCGTCAGGTGATCCGTGCCGTGGGCAATCCCATCCTCGTCGACTTCGACGTGCAGCACGATGAGCCGCCCGAAGGGTACAAGGTCAACAAGTACGGCGAGCTGATCAGCGGCCCGCGCCTGGTGAAGAAGCTCTTCGAAGAGATCGCCCCGCGCTACGCCGATCGTCCGGGCGGGTACACACGCATCATCAAGCTGGCGCGTCACCGCATCGGCGACGGCAGCGACCTGTGCGTGCTGCAACTGGTGAGCGACGAGGACACCGGTCCGCAGGTGTCGGGCCAGTACTCGCGCCGCCGCGAAAAGGCCAACCGCCGCATGGAGTTCGCCGCCAGGCTGCGCAAGGGCAAGGCCGAGCAGGCCCCGGCCGCCTCGACCGCCATGGCTGGGGCTGAACCGGCCGCCGCCGAACCCGCTGCGGACGAAGCCAAGCAGGACTGATCCCACCGACCAGACCCACCCCTCCAACGCCCGCAAGCCCTGCTTGTGGGCGTTGTTGCGCGCCCATCGAGTTCCTCCTGACCGTGGCTTCTCTTGAAGCGGCCACGTCCTCTACATTCGCAATATCCCTGCTACTTTTTTTCTTTCTGGTTTGTTAACGTTTCGGACACGGCGGAAGAGTCCTATTCGAAGGCGAAGGGCGTCGGGTTGTTCGGCTCCGTGTCGCCAATAGGACCGCCTGCATGGATCTTGCAGTGACAGCCACTCCAGAGAATCAACTGGCCGTCCTCTGGACGACGGTCCAGCCGGGGGTGGCGGCTTACATTGCCGCAGCGGTGCCCAACCATGCCGACGCGGAGGATATCCTCCAGAAAGTCGCCGTCGTCGTTTTCAGCAAGTATCACCAGTTCGACACCAACAAATCCTTTCTCGCATGGGTGACCGGCATCGCCCGTAACGAAATCCTGCGCTGGCGGCGCGACAAGGCACGCGACAGGCACGTCTTTGACGGCGAGGTGCTCGATCGGCTCGCCAGTGTGCAGCCCGAAGTCGATGCGCAGATGAAGGAGATGCGTCAGGCACTCGACCACTGCGTCGAGAAGGCGACCGGTCGGGCCCGGCAGCTCATTGAGCTTCGCTATCAGCACGACCTCAAGCCCGCGGAGATTGCCCGCCGCCTGGGCACCACATCCGCTTCGATTCGTGTCATGCTCAGCCGCGTGCGCACCGCACTGGTCGACTGCGTCGAGCGGCGCATGAACGGTGAGCGAACTCAACCTTCCGGAGGGATTTCATGAGTTCGCAGTTGCCTATTGAAACGCTGATCAGTGCCTATTTCGACGAGCAGCTTGATGCTGAGCAGTTCGAATTGCTGCGGCAATGGATTCTCGCGGATGAGGCCAATGCACGGCTTTTCCTGCGGCGTGCTGCGCTGCATCGTCTGGCACGCGAACACTTCGTCGCTGCGGAAATGGTGGCGATGATGGGCGAAGATGACGCCGACAGCCTCGACGAGCTGGAGTCGGGCTTCGCGGTGGCAATTGATGCAGATGCGGTTCTCGCTGCGGCTGAAGCGGATCGGCTCAGTAACGAGCGACGTGCCGCAGAAGCCTTGTCGCGGCTGGAGCAGCAGGGGGGCTCCGAACGCTCGTGGGATGTCATCGTTGGGCGATCAACCGTCGATCTCACACCTGTTCGACACATCGTCATTCCACGCTGGCTGGTCTACGGCAGCGGAGCGGCACTGGCGGCGTCGATCCTGCTGATGATCTACACGCTGTTTGGCGTGGAACGCGAGGTCGTGACGCCTGTCGACCCACAGACCAGAAGCAACATCGCCGTCGCACCTGAAGTGGCTACGATCGGCCGCATCACCGGTGCGGTGGCAGCGAAATGGGCCGATTCCGGCATGACACTGGGCACGGGGGATCGGCTGCCCGCCCGGCCGCTGCATCTGACCCATGGTGTTCTGGAACTGACATTCGATCAGGGCGCGAAGGTATTGGTCGAAGCGCCGGCGCGGTTCGAGCCGCGTTCCGCCGATCGTCTTGTGCTCGAAGCCGGCCGACTGACCGGCGACGTTCCGCCGCAGGCCAACGGTTTCACCGTGAACACGCCGTTCGCGACGGTGATCGACCTGGGTACCGCGTTTGGCATCCATGTCGATGACGTTTCCGCTGCGACGGATGTTCACGTGTTCGATGGCCAGGTGGCGATGGCAGCCCCGGTTGGTGATGGGCAAACTGTTACCCGCCGTCTGCTTGGCGCGGGCGAAGCTGGTCGTGCTGATGGGAAGGGCTTGCGACCGCTCGCCTTCGCGCCCATGGGGTTCCTGCGACACCTGCCCAGTACATATGAACTGCTGGTTCGGCGCAGCGAGCCGGTGTTCTACGGCCGGGCGGGCGAAGAAGGCGACAAGCGGGTTGTTCGCGCCAGTGGCCTGGTCGATGCGACGCTCACACTCGATGAGCCGTTGGCTGTGGTGGATGACCTGCGTCCCGATGGCACACGTGGCCCGGTGGTGCGGTTTGATACCGGGCATCCCGGCGTGACCGTCGGTCGATTGTCTGGCTGGCGCGATCAAACGTCCAACTTCACGCTCGAAGCCTGGATCAGACCACGTGCCAATGTGCGTGGCAACAATCGCATCCTGTCGACGCGGGATGGCGGCGGCGGTTTCGCCTGGGGCATCGCCGGTGAAGGCAACACCGTTGCCGCGCCACCGATGTCGATCCTCTTCAGCTTTTACACAGTCTGTGACTACATCTCGATCGTGCCACTTGAACCGGGGCGCTGGTCGCATGTCGTGATCACGGTGGACGGTCAGGGCTATCCGCGTTTTTACATCGACGGCAGGGAAGCGGGCACACTCGTGCGGCGCAAGGAAACGGAGTATGTCCCCATCGACGCCACGACACGCCTGTCATTGGGCAAGCCGAGCAGGCAGCCGGTGGTCATCGGAAACAATCCTCCGTTACCTGCAGGCGTGCCGTCCGGTCACCTGCGAGAGGACGCCGCGGCGTATCTGGGCGAACTGGATCACCTGGCTATTTACGACCACGTACTCGACCCGCAAACCATTCAGATGCACTACCTGGTTGGTTCGGGAGCATCGCTGCCTGATGCGAACCGACGTTGATACATGGCTTGCTCATGAAGGAAGAAACATAACACGGAACACGTTCAGCGGATCACAAAATCCAGCGTTAGAAGTTTTTCAACCCTTTCTTTGCCAAGGAGGATTCATCATGTTTCGATCCAAAATCGCGAATCTTTCAGCCCTCGTTGCGTCACTCGCCATCGCTGGTCAGTCGTATGGTGACCCGTTCATCCAGTACGGCTTCGATTACACTTCGGGAACCGTTCAGGACCACGGCTCAGTGATCAACGATGCCAACCCCGGCACGTTTAACTCGGGCAGCATCCGTCGCGGTAACGGTGGCACCTACACCAGCGACATCCCCACCAACACGCAGTTCACGACCGGCATTGGCTCGCTCGACACCAGCACTGGCGCGTTCCGTACGGGCACTGGGGCGACGTCGGGGGAAGGCGTGGTCAGTTACAGTGATATTGTTGGAGCCGGTGGGCTCACGATGGAGGCTTGGGCTAAAGGCGGGAACAACGGCCTGATCCTCAGCATCGCCGGTGCCTACAACATCGCCGGGGCAGCTAACGGGTACAGGGTTTTTAACGGATTCAGGGAACTAACGGACTTCGTCGCCGTTGAGATGGATCGAAGTGAGTGGACGCATCTTGCCCTGGTCATGGCTAACCCATTTTTTAACGATGCGGATGATCTGGTCGCTGACCTGATGTTTTACGTTAACGGCGTACATGTTGGCACATTTGAGGCATCAAATTTTCCCAAACTAAACGACCTGACGCGGGGATTGGCTGTTGGCGACCATCCGCTGAGTATCGTGACAACTGTTTCCTTCCATGGCCTGATCTATGAGCCGCGCATCAGCCTCGGCGCGCTGACCCCGGATCAGTTCACCATTGTGATTCCTGAGCCTGCCAGCCTGGCGCTGATCGGTCTGGGCGCCGGCCTGCTGCTGACGCGGCAACGCGTTTCGAACAATTGAACAGGAGGCAGGTAGGTTCCTCCAGAGGCTGTCGG